>Ga0214929_100243_pt1 | contig 16246 bp, 13 predicted proteins | sample Stichaenrichm17X_FD_168613 | JGI IMG/M metagenome (GOLD analysis project Ga0214929, IMG submission 168613) | Xylose enriched microbial communities from anaerobic bioreactor in Madison, Wisconsin, United States - 17X | ecosystem: Engineered > Bioreactor > Anaerobic > Unclassified | place: USA... | reverse complement strand
CCTCGCGATGGGCCAGGCAGTGGCGCAAGAAGGCCCGCACCGGGGGCATGCCGATGCCGCCGCCGATGAAGAGCATGTCGCGGCCCTTGGCGCTCTCGTAGGGGAACCAGTTGCCATAGGGCCCGCGCAGGCCCACTTCGTCGCCCACCGACAGCTCGTGCAGATGGTTGGTGGTGAAGCCCACGTTCTTCACGATGAACTCGCAGTAGTCCTCCCCCACGCCGGCCACGGCGAACATGCACTCGCCGTAGGGCGGGTCGCTGAACATGCCCAGCTGGCCGGGCTCACAGGCAAAGGGCCGTTTGCCGTCTAGGGTCTGCAGGCGGAAGGACTTCACGTCGTGGGTCTGCTCCTGGATGTCGATCACCCGGCACACCTGGGGCACGTAGGGCTCGCCGTTGTTGCGCGCGCAGCCGTGGCTCACTTCGATAGGCGTCTTAGGCATGCGCCATCGCCTCCTTTTCCTGCGCCGGCTCGCTTGCCGCGATACGGTCGATGATCAGCGAGATGTCCACGGCCGCCGGACAGTCGCGCATACAGCGCCCGCAGCCCACGCACAGGTTCATGTCGTAGCGGTCGTTGAAATAGGTGAGCTTGTGCATGAAACGCTGGCGCACGCGGCTTTCCTTCGAGGCGCGCGGGTTGTGGCCGCCCGCCATGGCCGTGTAGTCGGTGAACATGCACGAATCCCAGCAGCGGAAGCGCTTGCCCTCGTCTTCGCGCACGTCCTGGTCGATGTTGAAGCAGTAGCAGGTGGGGCATACGAAGGTGCAGGTGCCGCAGGTGAGGCACTGGTCGCCGATGTCGCTCCAGATGGGGTCGTCGAACATGCCCTTGAGCTTTTCGGGCACCGCGGCCATGTCGACCTTCAGGTCGCACGCGGCCTTGATGGGCTCGGCGTCGCCCTCTTCCAGATACGGTTTCCAGGCTTCGACGGCAGAGGCGCCCTTTTCGGTCTGCGGAGTCACAACCCATTCTTCGCCCGCGTCTTCGAGCAGGACGTCGGCCGTAGGCGCTTCGTGCGGGCTCGCCGCGATCGAATCGCAGAAGCACGCGCGGCCCGGATGGGCGCACGTCGCTGCGACGAAGGTCGCCGCCTCGCGCTTGGCCTGGTAGAACTCGTCGACGTAGCCCTTGGTGAGGAAGACCGCGTCCAGGCGGTCGACCGACGCCATATCGCAGGGACGCAGGCCGAACACGGTGAAGGGGTCGGTTTCCGCAAAGGCGCTGTCGATTGCAAGGTCGGCGCCGTCGCGCGACCAGCGATAGAGTGTTTCGGTCGCCGGGAAGAGCAGGTCCTTGGGCGGCAGCTTGGTGTTGAGCAGGTCGAAGCGCGGTTCCACCCCTGCCCCGTATGCCACGAAACGCGAGGTCCCGCGGTCGTCGGCGGGCACGAAGAGGCGCTCCTTGGCGGCGATTGCGTCGAGCAGCGCGCCCGCCTTCGCTTTCTTCAAAAGCATTGCAGGGCCTCCTTACATGAATTCTTCGATATCGTCGGTCTTATAGGTGCGCAGCGGGTCGGGGCCGCTATCGGTGAGCCCGCCGCCCTCGTAGGGGCCGAAGAGCTTGTCGATGTCGCGCACCTGCTGGTGCATGATCACCATGAGCGGCAGGCCCATGGGGCAGGCGCGCTCGCATTCGCCGCATTCGATGCAGCGGTCGCCGGTGTGGAAGGCGCGGATCATGCCGTAGTAGCGGGCCTCGTTGACGTTGAAGGCTTTGCCCTGCCAGCCCACCTTGTCTTGTTCCACGAAGCACTCGCGGCAGGTGCAGCAGGGGCAGGCGTTGCGGCAGGCGTAGCAGCGGATGCACTTGCCGTACATCTCGTCGAAGAAGGCCCGGCGCTCTTCGCGGCTCATGGCCTCGACGCGGTCGACTTCGGCGAAGCGGTAGGGCTTGGGCTCGGGCACGGGGTCGCCCACGAGCTCATCGTGCACGACGGGGTTGCGCACCTGGCATTCGGCGCAGCGCTTCAGCGTCTCGCCGGTAGCCGGGTCGACCATGCCCGGGCAGGGCACGCCGATCACGTAGACCTGGTCGCGGGTGAGCTGGTGGTCGGCGATGAAGCGGTTCACCGCGCGCGACTCGCAGCCGCGGGCCACGAGCGCCACCTTGCCATCGCCCGTGTGCTCGAGCAGGCGCTTGGCGGTCATCTGCACGCAGGAGGCGTCGAACACGAGCTTGCCGGCGTCTTCGGCGCGCTTGACCACCAAGGGGAAGCGCACGTCGTCGAAGCGGCCCACGCCCCAGCCGATCACGGCGCTCACTTCGCCCGACGAAAGCAGGGCGGCGGCGCGCTCGCGAATGATGTCTTGCACGTCGGCCATCTAGATCGCCTCCTTCGCAGCGGCGAACAGCTCTTCATCGGCTTCGGGGGACGCCACGGTCCCCGCGACCGCATCGATCGCCGCGCGGCTCGGCGCGTCGTTTTCCATGGGGCCCAGGGCGCGAATCTGTTCGGAAACCTCGACCACGGTGTCGCGGAACTTGCCCGCTTCCGACCCCGAAATCCAGCGGATCTGGAACCGCTCGGGCGACAGGCCCGCGAATTCCACCATGCGCTTGAAGATCATCATGCGGCGCTTGGCGTAGTAGTTGCCCGTGGAATAGTGGCAGTCGCCCGGATGGCAGCCGCACACGAGCACGCCGTCGCAGCCGCTCTGCAGGGCCTTGAGCACGTACTGGGGGTTCACGCGGCCCGAGCAGGGCACGCGCAGGACCTTGACGTCGGCCGGATAGTTCATGCGGTTCAGGCCCGCCAGATCGGCGCCGGCGTAGGTGCACCAATTGCAGCAGAACGCCAGGATCTTGGGGGTGAACTCGCCCGTTTGCTCGTTATCGCGTGGCATATGCTTCCACCTCTCGCATGATTCCCTCGTCGTTGAAACCGAGCAGGTCGCTCGCGCCGGGGCGGCAGGCCACCGTGCAGGCGCCGCAGCCCTGGCAGAGGCCCTCGTTGACCTGCGCCACCGTGCGCGTGACCTTCCGCGAGTTCTCGCGCAGGGTCTTCTCGACCAAGGTGACGGCCGAATACGGGCAGATGTCGACGCAGGCGCCGCAGCCCGAGCACTTGGAGTCGTCCACATGGGCGACCATGGGGTTTGATTCGATCGACTGCTTGCACAAAAGCCCGATGACCTTTGCCGCCGCGGCTCCCGCCTGGGCCACCGTGTCGGGGATGTCCTTGGGGCCCTGGGCGGTGCCGGCCAGGTAGAGGCCGCCCGTGTTGGTTTCCACCGGGCGCAGCTTGGGGTGCGCTTCGGTGAAGAAGCCTTCGGGGCCCAGCTGGGTGTTCACCGTCTGGGCGAGCTTCTTGGCGCCTTCGGGCGGCACCATCGCGGTTTCCAGCACCACCATGTCGGCGTCGACTTCGACCACGTTGCCCGAAAGCGTGTCCTCTCCCAGGCAGACGAGCTTGCCGTCGGAGCGGCGCGTGATCTTCGAGATGCGGCCGCGGATGTAGCGGGCGCCTTCGTGCAGGGTGTTCATGTAGAACTCGTCGTAGTTCTTGCCGGGCGTGCGGACGTCCATGTAGAAGACGAAACATTTGCCGCCCGGGACCTTGTCCATGAACTGGTGGGCGTGCTTGGCGCCGTACATGCAGCAGGCGCGCGAGCAGTAGGGCACGCCCTTGTGCGGGTCGCGGCTGCCCACGCATTTCACGATGACCATGGTCTTGGGCTCGGTGCCGTCGGAGGGCCGCAGGATGTGGCCTTCGGTGGGGCCCGACGCATTCACCAGGCGCTCGAACTGCAGGCCGCTGATCACGTCGGCGTAGCGGCCGCCGCCGTATTCGCCGTACAGGCGGGTCCAGTCGATGAGCTCGTAGCCGGTGGCCAGCACGATCGCACCGTAGCGTTCGGTAGTCACGCGGTCGACGTCCTGGTAGTCGATGGCGCCCGTGGGACAGACCTTGGCGCACACGCCGCACTTGCCTTCGGTGAGCATGCGGCAGTGGTCGGCGTCGATCGTGGGCTTGCTGGGCACCGCCTGCGGGAAGGGCTTGTAAACGGCCGTGCGCGTGCTCATACCCTGGTTGAATTCCGAAGGGATCTTCTTCTGCGGGCACTTGGTCTCGCACATGCCGCAGCCCGTGCATTTGTCGTAGTCGATGTACTTGGCCTTTTCGCGGATGGTCACGTCGAAGTTGCCGATGTAGCCTTCCACCTTCTCGACTTCCGAAAGGGTCTTGATCTCGATGAGCGGGTGCGCTTCGCATTCGCTCATCTTCGGCGTGGAAATGCAGGCCGAGCAGTCGAGCGTCGGGAAGGTCTTGTCGAGCATGGGCATCTTGCCGCCGATCGTGGTCTTGCGTTCCACGATGGTCACGGGGAAGCCCGCGTCGGCGATGTCGAGCGCCGCCTGGATGCCCGCGATGCCGCCGCCGATGATGAGGGCGCGCTTGGTCACGGGAATCTCGTGCGTGAACAGCTGGGTGTCGCAGTCGGCCTTGGCCACGGCCATGGCCACGAGGTTGATGGCCTTGGGCGTGCCGATCTGCTTGTCCTTGTGCACCCAGGAGCACTGCTCGCGGATGTTGGCCACTTCGAGCAGGTAGGGGTTGAGGTCGGTCTTTTCGGCCAGGACCTTGCGGAAGAGGCGCTCGTGCATGCGCGGAGAGCAGGAGGCGATCACCACGCGGTCGAGGTTATGCTCCTTGATGATGTCGACGATGTAGTCCTGCCCCTGCGCCGAGCACATGTACTTGTTGGTGCCCGCGTAGGCAACGTTGGGCATCTGGCGCGCGGCGTCGGCGACCGCTTCCACGTCGACCGTGCCGGCGATGTTGGTGCCGCAGTGGCAGACGAAGACTCCGATCCTACTCATGCGCCTCCTCCTTTCCTTGCGCAGGCGCCGCAGCGGCAGCGGCCTGGGCGGCCTTGCGCGCGGCCGCCTGCTTCTTGGCCGCGGCGATGCGCGCCGCCTTCTTCTGTTCCGGGGTGAGCTCGACGACGACCTCGCGCGTCTTCGCTTCGGCGAGCAGGGAGCTGCCGGGCACGAAGTTGCGCGTGATGCCGGCTTCCGCGTCGCTCGCCCCCATGGCGCTTGCCAGCAGCTGGGCGAAGAAGTAGACGGGGATGTCGAGCGGCGCTTCGCCGCGGGCTGCGCGGGCCTTGTTGATTTCGGCCTCGCGCATGTCGAGGTTCATGTTGCACAGGGGACAGGCCGTGGCGATGGCTTCGGCGCCCGCGTCGATCGCGTCGGCCAAGATGCGCTCGACGAGCGGCTTCATGGCCGTGGGATTGCTCACGTGGTGGGAGGCGCCGCAGCATTCGGTCTTGCTGCCCCACTCCACCGGCTCGGCGCCCGTGAGCTTCACGACCGCTTCCATCGACTGCGGGTCCTCTTCGTCGTCGAAGGTCGTGAGCGCGCGGGGACGCACCAGGGCGCAGCCGTAGTAGCAGGCAACCTTCAGGCCGTTCAGGGGCTGGGTCACGCGGGCCTTCACCGTCTGCGCCACCTCGGGTTCGAGGAAGGGGTCGATGCCGCAGACCACGTCGGCCTTGGCTTCGTAGGGCTGGCCGATGAGGGCCTCGATCTGGCGGCGGCGGTCCTCGCTTTCACGGGCGTGGACCAGGGCGCGGCGCAGGTTCGAATAGCAGCCGGCGCACAGGGCGAGCACGGGCTCGTCGCCGAAGGCCGCTTCCGCGTTCGCGAGCGAGCGGGCCGGCAGGGCGTCGCCCAAGTCGTCGCTCTGCAGGCGGCCGGCCGAAGCGCCGCAGCAGTTCCAGTCGGGCACTTCGTCGATCTCGATACCCGCATGGCGCGCCACGTAGGAAAACGATTCGGTGTAGGCCTTGCCCGTCGTCGAAGCCGAGCAGCCCGGGAAATTCGCGTACCTCATTCGGCACCTCCTTCGCCCTTGCGGATGTCGTGCACCATGCGCTTGACGTCGGGCGCGCCGGCCGGTTTGTAGCCGTCGCCCGAAAGCAGGCCACGCGAGAGCATGCGCGGCGAGTTCGCGACGTCCTGGAACAGGTGGCCGGTCTGCAGGTTGTAGCGCATCGCGAGCATCGTTTCGTCGGAGACGCCCTTGGCTTCCACGTTGTCTAAGAAGATGTTCATGAAGGCCTCGCCTTCGCGTTCCGCCGCGATGCCGCGCTTCATCTCATAGCGGCAGATGGCCGTGTTGAGCGCCGGCAGGTCGATGTTCTGCGGGCAGCGGGCCAGACAGACGCCGCAGGAAAGGCACAGCCAGGGCATCTGGAGCTTGAGCACGCGATCGACGTCGCCGATCTGCAGCAGGCGGATGACGCCGCGGCAATCGACGTCGGCCGACGCGGCCACGGGGCAACCGGCCGCGCATTTGCCGCACTGGTAGCATTCCTTCACGTCGACGCCCGATGCGGCGGCGATTTCGGAAAGGGGCCCCGAAGCGGCTTCTTCGAGTTCCGATAGATTGCAAAAACCCATCGCGCAACCTCCTATCCGGGCAGAGCCCGAAATTTCGTCCTTTTCCATATATAGCCGCTGGGGCGAATAAGGGTTGCGACATGTTGGGCCAACGGATGCATTTTTGCCCTAATTGCCCGTATTTTATTCATACTTCTTTAGTATGAATTCGATTTTATGCAGAATTTGTTTACCCACATGCAAGGAATTGTCTATAGTCGATTTTCCCTTAGAGAGGGCGGGCGGAAGGATTGGGCGGACGAGCGGAGCAGCTGCGAGGCGGGCATGCCACATGTCGCGCGATGCGTGAGTCAATGGGGTCGAATCTCTTCGACTCATCCCGTCGCCGAACGACGGACACTGCGGCTGCGCGATCGCCTTTGCCCGTCGCGGCGGGCAAAGGCGAATGAGTCGAAAGGGGGTCGCATCTCTTCGACTCGCAAATGAGTCAGAGAGATGTGACCCCTTTGACTCGCCAGAGAGATGCGGCCCCCTCGACTCACCTTCGGCGATTTCGTAGCGAAGCGTCCCGCGCGGGCGCCGCGCGCCCCGAAAGCGTGTATGCTTGCCATATGCGTGCTGTGACTGACGGTTCATGTGGATCACCACAGGGGAGCAGCGCGCCCAATCCGCCGACCGTCTGGGCAAGCCGCGCACACCAGAGGGGGCTTGCCGCATCACGGCTCCTTCCGCGCCGGCTCGAGAGAGCATCTGGAAGGAGATGCGCATGCAAGATTTGGCAGACATTCTTCGACACAACCCCTACCCGGGGCGCGGCATCGTGGTGGGCCACGACCGCGTGTACTACTGGATCATGGGCCGCAGCGCCAACAGCCGCAACCGCGTGTTCGTTCCCACCGACGACGGCATCCGCACCGAAGCCCACGACCCCGCCCTGCTCGAAGACCCCAGTCTGATCATCTACCATCCCGTGCGCACCATGGGCGACGCGCTCGTCGTGACCAACGGCGACCAGACCGACACGATCGTCGACGCCGGCAGCTTCCGCGACGGCTGCATGAAGCGCGCCTTCGAACCCGACGCCCCCAACTTCACCCCGCGCATCAGCGCGATCGTCAACCCCGACGGCAGCTTCGAGATCTCGATCCTGAAGCACGCGGAAGGTTCCGGCGACCGCTGCACCCGCGAGTTCTTCGCCTACGAAGGCGTCGACGAAGGCCAGGGCTACTTCATCAGCACCTACCAGGGCGACGGCAAACCCCTGCCCACTTTCGCCGGCGAGCCCCAGCTCGTGACCGTGCCCGAACCCGCCGCCGTGTGGGAGGCCCTCAACGCCGACAACAAGGTGTCGCTCTACGCCAACGTGGCCGGCACCGTGACCCTTTTCAACAAGAACCTGGGCGACTAGCCGCGCCCGGCGTCCCAACCGGCACGCGCCTGGCGCCCGCGCCCAACGCACAGCCTGTGCCCGCGCCCGCACCGTAGCCCCACCCCACTGCACCAAGGAGGACCCGTGAATTCCCTCGAACTGAAATACGGCTGCAACCCCAACCAGAAGCCCGCCCGCATCTTCATGAAGGACGGCTCCGATCTGCCCGTCACCGTCGTCAACGGCAAGCCCGGCTACATCAACTTCCTCGACGCCTTGAACTCCTGGCAGCTCGTCCGCGAGCTGAAGGAGGCCACCGGCCTGCCCGCCGCCGCGTCCTTCAAGCACGTGAGCCCCGCCGGCGCCGCCCTGGGCACGCCCCTGACCGACATCGAGCGCCAGATCTACTTCGTGGAAGACGGCTTCGACCCCTCGCCGGTGGCCGCCGCCTACATCCGCGCCCGCGGCGCCGACCGCATGTCGTCCTACGGCGACTGGGCGGCCGTATCCGACATCTGCGACGCCGACGTGGCCCGCGTGCTCAAGCACGAGGTGTCCGACGGCATCATCGCCCCGGGCTACACCGACGAGGCCATCGAGATCCTGAAGACCAAGAAGAAGGGCAACTACAACATCGTCGCGATCGACCCCTCCTACGAGGCGGCCGAAATCGAGCAGAAGGACGTCTTCGGCATCACCTTCGAGCAGCGCCACAACGACTACAAGATCTCGGCCGACCAGCTCGACAACGTCGTGACCGAAAACAAGGACATCCCCGACGCCGCCAAGACCGACCTGGTGCTCGCCCTCATCACGCTGAAGTACACCCAGTCGAATTCGGTCTGCTACACCAAGAACGGCCAGACCGTGGGCGTGGGCGCCGGCCAGCAGAGCCGCATCCACTGCACGCGCCTTGCCGGCAACAAGGCCGACACCTGGAGCCTGCGCCACCATCCCAAGGTCCTGGGCCTGCAGTTCGTCGACGGCATCCGCCGCGCCGACCGCGACAACGCCATCGACGTCTACATCTCCGACGAACACGACGACGTCCTGCGCGACGGCGCCTGGCAGCGCGTCTTCAAGGTCAAGCCCGACGTGCTCACCACGGAAGAGAAGAAGGAATGGATCGCCCAGCAGACGGGCCTGTCGCTGGGTTCCGACGCCTTCTTCCCCTTCGGCGACAATATCGAGCGCGCCCGCAAATCGGGCGTGACCTACGTGGCCGAACCGGGCGGGTCGATTCGCGACGATAACGTGATCGAAACCGCCAACCGCTACGGCATGGCCGTGGCCTTCACCGGCATGCGCCTCTTCCATCACTGATAGCCCGGGCTGCACACGCGCCCATCCGAAGGCCCCGGCTGTATCTGCAGGTCGTTTCTGCTAGGATGCTGCAGGTTCGACATGGGACGCCCGGGTCAGGGACCGGCGTCCCGTCCCCACACGCTAAAGCGCATGACAACACCCTCCGTCCCCCTGTCACGCGAAAGGACCGCGCATGACCCGAACCGCGCGCTCGCGCAAGCACAAAGGATTCGATTTGGAAAAACGCCTGGCTGCCGCCGCGGCCGCCGTGGAAGGCGCGCCTGCCGCCTGGCGCGGCCGCTGGCACACCTGGGCGGCTCCCGGAGCGTCTGCCCCCGCCGCCGGCTGGCGCCGGGTCGTCGTCGATTTAGGTTGCGGCAAGGGCGCCGCCACCGTGGCCGCAGCCGCCGCCCATCCCGATACGCTCTTCGTGGGCATCGACGCGGAACCCGTATGCACCCTGCAATCCGCCGAAAAGGCCGTGGCGGCGGGTCTGCCCAACGCCGTCTTCCCGCTCGTCGAAGACCCCTGGTTACCCGACCTCTTCGCCCCCGGCGAGATCGACCGGCTCGTGATGAACTTCCCCACCCCGCATCCCAAGAAGAAGCACGCGACCCTGCGCCTCACCCACGTCGACCGCCTGATCGCCTACCGACCCCTGCTCGCGCCGGGCGCTGCCCTTCTGCTGAAAACCGATAGCGATCCCTTCCTGCAGTTCAGCCTGGAAGAACTCGCCCTTGCCCGCTATCGCGTGGTGCGCGCCACGCACAGCTGGCGCGCCGCCCATCCCGATGCGCCGGAAACCGAATACGAGACGAAGCTGGTGGCCAAAGGCGCGCCCGTCCTGGCCGTGGAGGCCGCGCCCACCGCCGAGCCCGCGCCCGACCCCAGCGAGATCGTGCAGACGGCGCATGCGAGCCTCTACGACTACCTGCCCGCAAACCTCGACGAGCTCGACTACGTGCCGCACGGTATGGAAGGCGCCGTGGAAAACATGCGCAACCACGCCCGCCGCCTGGCCGAAAAGCAGGCCGCAGGCGCGCACGGCGAAATCGCCCGTTAGCCGCCCGCCGACCTGAACGCAAGCGGCGTTCCGTCACGCCGACGGCGTCCTTCTGCGGCCTGCGCGCCCGTTTCCCTCGACCCACGCACCTTGCACGCACACGTGCGCGTGCAACCCCGCACATCCTGCACGAAAAAGCGGGCGCAAGCTTGCCGCTCGCGCCCGCTTCGCAGTCTCTGAAAGCCCCGGCTTACAGGTCGCTGCAGACCTTGCCCGGGTTGAGGATGCCCTTGGGGTCGAAGACGTTCTTGATGCCCGCCATGAGCCCGATGGCCTCGTCGCCCAGCGATTCGCGCAGGTAGGCCTTCTTGCCGAAGCCGATGCCGTGCTCGCCGGACACCTGGCCGCCGAACTCTTCGGCCTTGGCGTAGGCGTCGTGCATGACCTTGGCGACCTGTTCCTTGAACGTGCCTTCGTCGATGTCGTTGCCCGCGCAGTAGATGTGCAGGTTGCCGTCGCCGGCATGGCCGAACGAACGGATGCGCACGCCGTACTTGGTGCCCGTTTCGTGCACGAACTTGAGCATGGCGGCGATCTTGTCGACGGGGACGCAGACGTCCATCTCGTCGAGCAGGTCGGCCTCGTCTTCGATTACGGTGAGGAAGGCGCTGCGGGCGGCCCATACGGCTTCCTTCTGGGACGGTTCGTCGACGACGAGCACGTCGAAGGCGCCGGCTTCGTCGGCCACTTCGGCCAGGATCTCGGCGCGCTGCATGATCTCGTCGAGGTCGTTGCCGTCGAGCGTGACCAAGATGTAGGCGCCCGCTTCCTGACCCTGCACTTCGGTCGGGAAGACGTTGTTGCCCGTGGCCGCCGCCGACGAGTCGACGATGTCGCGCTCCATGAACTCGAGCGACTGGGGGTTCAGGCCTGCCAGCTTGATCTTGGGCACGGCGCTGATGGCCTGGTTGATATCGGTGAAGGGCAGAATGAAGCTGATGTTCTCCTGCGGGTTGGGGATGAGCTTCATCGTGAGCTCGGTGATGACCGCGAGCGTGCCTTCCGAACCGATGAGCAGGTGCAGCAGGCTGTAGCCCGACGACGACTTGGCCACGGCGCGGCCGATCTTCAGGACGTGGCCGTTGGGCAGCACGGCGGTGACCGCTTCGACGTAGTCGCGGGTGGTGCCGTACTTCACGGCGCGCATGCCGCCGGCGTTGGTGGACACGTTGCCGCCGATCGAACCGGTCTTCTCGCCGGGATCGGGCGGATACATGAGGTCGTGCTCGAGCGCGTCGGCCGCCAGGTCGCACAGGCGCACGCCGGGCTGGACGCGGACGTTGAGGTTGTTCATGTCATAGGCGATGATCTGGTCCATGTGCATGGTGCACAGGATCACGCCGCCCGCGAGCGGGGTGCAGCCGCCGGCCAGGCCCGTGCCCGCGCCGCGCACGGTGACGGGAATCTCGTGCTCGTTGCACAGCGCCATGATCTCGGACACCTGTTCGGTAGTTGCGGGGAACAGCACGAGGTCGGGCATATGAGAGCCGTAGATGGGCATCTCGTCGTGCGCGTAGTCTTCGTTGATGTCCTCGTACTCGTAGTTGTCTTCACCGACGATCGCCTTGAGCTTGGCTGCGAGTTCGTCGGTAAGCTCGTTGTAATGGGGCATATCGTCCTCTTTCCCGAAGTTTACCGCTACCGTTTGTACCATTGCCCCCGCCTTGCAGCGGCAAGGAATCGGGGAACGCGCAACTGCGACCACGAGCGGCGCGAATCCCGGGGCGAACGGAAACGCGAGCGGCTTGGGCGCATTTGGTAACGACTGGCGCACGCCCCGCCGTGCCGACCGCATCAGGCGTACACTGCACTCAACACGCATCGAACGCAAAGGAGTTTCCATGGCCGACACCAAAGGCCCGGTGAAGATCATCCTGCTCACCGGCTATCTGGGAGCGGGCAAGACCACCCTGCTCAACCACATCTTGGCAAACGACGAGGGCATCCGCGCCGCCGTCATCGTCAACGACATCGGCGAGGTCAACGTCGACGCCAGCCTCATCGCCAACGGCGGCTACTCGCAGGCCGACGACATCATTCCCCTGTCGAACGGCTGCATCTGCTGCACCCTCGCCGACGACCTGGCCAAACAGCTTTCCGACATCGCCGATTCGGGCGACTTCGACTACATCATCATCGAGGCGTCGGGCATCTGCGAGCCCATCCCCATCGCCTACACGATCCAGGCCTTCTGCGACGATTCGCAGCACAACGGCCACGCCCCGCTCGCGCTGGACAATATCGTGGCGGTCGTCGACTGCGCCCGCATGTTCGACGAGTTCCAAGGCGGCAAGGACCTGCTCGCCGACGACATCGACGAAGACGACATCGAGGCCTTGCTCATCCAGCAGCTCGAGTTCTGCACCACGGTCATCCTCAACAAGACCGACCAGGTCACGCCCGAGCAGATCGCCGAGCTTAGAGCCATCGTGCGCAGCCTGCAGAAGGACGCCGTCATCGTGGAAGCCGACCACGGCAAGGTCGACATGGGCGAGCTTTTGAACACCGGGCGCTTCGACTTCGAGCGCGCCTACGATTCGGCCGCCTGGATCGACGCGATGGAGCACCCCGAAGAGCACGACGACCCCGAAGTGCTCGAATATGACATCGCCACTTTCGTCTACGAGCGCCGCCGTCCCTTCGACATCGAGAAGCTTTCGGCCTACGTGGAAACCTGGCCCGACGCGGTCATCCGTTCCAAGGGCATGCTCTGGTCGGCGGAAGACCCCGACACCTGCTACATCTTCGAACAGGCCGGCCAGCAGGTCTCGCTGATGGAGAACGGCCTCTTCGTCGATTCGGCCCCCGAAGAGGAAAAGAAGAAGATCGTCGAAGAGAACCCCGAGCTGCTCGACAACTGGGACGACGAGGTGGGCGACCGCATGAACAAGATCGTCTTCATCGGGCGCCACATGGATCGCGACGGGCTCGTTCGCGGGCTCGACGAATGCCTGACCGACTGGGTCCCGCTCGACGACGAGGAAGCCTAGGGCTGCCGGCAACCCCGCCCGCACGGGGCGTTTGAAGGCCGAAAATCGGAACGGAATACGCACGAGGGCGCCCCGCGCAGGCGGGGCGCCCTCTTGTGAGGTATAAGGAATCGCGATGTCAGATACACGCATGTTCGAACATTGGAAGGCCTTCGGCCGCTTCATCGGCAGGCACATGGCCGTCGTGATCCTCCTGTGCCTGGCGGCAGGCATTTCCGCGCCCCAGATCTTCGCCCCGCTCACCCATGCCGTGCCGGCGCTTTTCGCCTTCATGACCTTCCAGAGCTCGCTGGGCATCACTCTGCGCAGCCTGAAGGACGCCGTCGCCCACCCGGCGGCCATCCTGCTCACCCTCGCCTTCGCGCATATCGCGGTCCCCGTGGTCGCCTTTCTCGCGGGCACCCTGTTTTTCGGATACGACCCCACGATCGTCTGCGGCATCGTGCTGGAATACTGCGTGCCCGTGGCCACGAGCGCGATCATGTGGGTGGCCATGTTCCACGGCAACGTGTCGATCGCGCTCGCGACCCTGCTCGCGAGCGTCCTTATCTCGCCGTTCACGATTCCGCTCACCCTGCAGGTCCTGCTGGGCGCGACGGTTGAGATCGACGCGGTCGGGATGATCTTATCCATGGTGGGCATGGTGGCCCTGCCCGCGCTCGCGGGACTCGCCGTCAACGAGGGCACCAAGGGCTGGGGCGCGCGCAGCCTCTCGCCCGCGATCGCCCCGGCGGCCCGCGTCGTGCTCGTGGTGATCGTGGCCACCAACTCGTCGGCGATCGCCGACTACGTGCGCCATCTCACGCCCGAGCTCGTAGGCGTGCTCGTCTTCGTGGGGCTCTTCGCGGTGTTCACCTTTTTCGCGGGCATGGGCATCGCCTGGGTCACGCGCCAGAAGCGCGACCGCTTCATCCCGATGACCTTCGGCTGCGGCATGCGCAACATTTCGGCCGGCGCCGTGCTCGCGATGCAGTACTTCCCCGCCGCCACGCTGTTCCCCGTGATGGCCGGCACGCTCTATCAGCAGGTGCTCGCGGCGCTTTTCAGCAAGCTCATGACCCGGGTCCTGCGTCGGGTAGACAAGCGGGCGGAAGCCGTGGAAACGGCGGACGACGAATAGATACGGGGCTAGGCTGCGGACCCGTTCAACACCCGCGCTCGACCCAGTCGGAATCGATTCGCTAGCGCACACGCAGGATGCGCCCGGCACGCTCGCCAGGCGCATCCGCCGTGCCGCATGCCGGCGCTGCCGCCCGGCGCGCGTGAGCCTATCCCACCGCCGCCGGCAGCTCGACGACGAACGAGGCACCGCCCCATTCGCTCTCTTCCACATGCACGGTGCCGCCGTGGGCTTCGGCCGCATGCTTGACGATGGCCAGGCCCAGGCCCGTGCCGCCCGTCTCGCGCGACCGGCTTTCGTCGACGCGGAAGAAGCGCTCGAAGATGCGCTCGCGATATTCCTCTTCCACGCCCGGCCCGTCGTCGTCGACGGCCAGCGTCACCGTGTCGCCGGTGCGCGCGATGCGCACGCGCACGCGGCCGCCGTCGACCGAATAGCGCGCGGCGTTGTCGAGCAGGTTGTAGACGAGTTGCTCGAGCAGGGCCTCGTTGCCGCGCACGAGCGCTTCTTCGGAATGCTCCGACTCTTCGAGCAGCCTGGTCGAAAGGTGCTTTTCTTCGAACTTGGGACGCAGGCGCACGCTCACGCGGATGACCACCTGCGACAGGTCGACCAAGGGCGCGTCGTCGCCCACCATGTTGCCCTCGTCCAAGTGCGACAGGGTGAGCACGTCGTCGACCAGCGAGCGCATGGCCCGCGATTCGGTGAGGATGAGGCCGGCGAAGTGCTTCACGTCGCTGGGGGGCACCATGCCGTTTTCCATGAGTTCGGCATAGCCGCCGATGACCTGCAGGGGCGTCTTCATCTCGTGGCTCACGTTGCCGGTGAACTCGCGGCGCAGGTTGGCGGCGCGGCGAAGTTCCTCGTTGGATTTCACGAGCTGGCGGCGCTGTTCGTCGATGCGGTCGACCAGGGGCTGCATCTCTTCGTAGTAGGAGCCCACCGAGGGATGCTGCAGGTCGATCGCGTCGAAGGGCTTGACGATGCGGCGTACGAGCAGGCGGGCGATCAGGTAGGCCACCACGAGCTCGGCGATGGTACCCACCGCCATGGCCGGCAGCATCGAGCCCACGAAAGCCGGAAACGACCGCTTCTCCTCGCCCAGACGCACGACCTGGCCGTCGTCGAGGGCCACGGCGGCGAACATGAGGTCCTCGCCCACCGTGGAGGACGTACGCGACGACGTCGATTCCCCGTTGGCGCGGGCGCCTTCGATTTCGGGCCGCCCATTGTGGTTTTCCATCGTGGAGGGGTCGGCTTCGGAATCGTAGAGGACCGTGCCGTCCCCGCCGACGAGCGTGCAGCGGACGTCGTTGACCGCGAGGGTCGAAAGGTCGCGCACGCGGTAGTCGGCGTCGACCTGGTTGAGAGCGGACGCGACCGCCTCGGCGCGGGAAAGCAGCGAGTCGGTCATGTCCTTTTCATAGGTCTGGTAGGACACCGCCGTGATGAGGGCGGCGATGACGAGCACGGCCCCTACCGCGAAGAAGAAGAGTTCGAGGAAGAGGCGGCGGGAAAGGTTCTTGCGCGGCACGGCGGGCGCCTAAGCGTCGCTGCGGGCGCGATAGCCCACGCCGCGGACCGTCTGAATGACGTCGCCCGCGCCCTTTTCGACGTCGTTGAGCTTCTTGCGCAGGGTCTGCACGTGCGTGTCGACCGTGCGCGTTTCGCCCACGTAGTCGGTGTCCCACACCTCTTTGAGCAGCTGGGCGCGGCTGAGCACGTGCCCGCGGTTCTCGATGAGGGTCTGCAGAAGGCTGAACTCCTTCAGCGTGAGCTCCACCTGCACCCCGTTGACGTGGACGTCGTGGGCGTCGGTGTCGATCGTGATGTCGCCGCAGCTCACGATCGCGTCGTGCGGGGCCTCGCTGCGGGAGGCGCGGCGCAGAAGCGCGTTGCAGCGGCTCACGAGCTCCATCATACCGAAGGGCTTGGCCAGGTAATCGTCGGCGCCGGCATCGAGGCCGGTGACCTTGTCGATTTCGGTGCCCTTGGCCGTGAGCATCATAACGGGAACGTTGGCCAGGCTGGGATCATGACGCAGC
>Ga0214929_100241_pt1 | contig 16405 bp, 10 predicted proteins | sample Stichaenrichm17X_FD_168613 | JGI IMG/M metagenome (GOLD analysis project Ga0214929, IMG submission 168613) | Xylose enriched microbial communities from anaerobic bioreactor in Madison, Wisconsin, United States - 17X | ecosystem: Engineered > Bioreactor > Anaerobic > Unclassified | place: USA... | reverse complement strand
GCTCGCGGGGCTCGCCATCCCAAGCGCCATCCCCTGGTACCAGAGCCAGAAGGCCCTCGAGCGCGAAGCCAACGCACAGACCCTCTACACCACCGCGCAGCACAACATCGTGTCGCTGAAATCCCAGGGGGCTTTGGGCGACTATCAAGGCGGCTATCGCACGGCCACGCAAGCGTCCACCGACAACAGCGGAAGCGAAAACCTCAACCGCACGACCCTGGCTTCCGAAATCGCCGCCGCGGGCGACGCCGTCGCTCCTGCCAAAAATCCCGCAGGCGATGCCGGTTCCGCCGACTGGGATGCCAACCTGGTCGTGCTCGACAGCGCGCAATCCGACGCCAACGCGCAGGCAGCCCTTTCTGCACTCGTGCCCAACGCCAGCACCCTTCTCTCGAACAGCACGTTTTCGGGACCCTTTGCCAACCCGGGCCGGTACTTCGTCATCTTGAATGCACGCACCGGCTATATCTACGGAGCCTTCTATTCCGAAGATGCGAGCCTCGACTACGACGACCTCTACGCCCACCAAGACGACGCCAACTGGCTTACCGCCCACCAGGCTGCCTTCTACGGGGGCGTCACCCAGCTGCCGATCGGGGCCGAAGAGCAGGAAGCGCAGACCTACGTGGGCTATTTCGAGCTCGACGACGCCAACAACGTCACCGGCCTCTACGGCTACAAGATCGACGCGAGCTCCGACGGGTCGGCGAGCACCGCGAACGTGACCGATTGCTCCTTCCTCTGGGACAATAACGCAATTTCGAGCACCTGCTACGGCATCCTCACCAACGACCCCGACCTCGCTGCCAAGCTCAACGACACCGACCTCGACCTGCACGATCCGCGCACCGTCACGCCGCGCGACGGCCAAGAGGGACTGCCCGAATCCATGACCCTCTACGTCTACAGCGGCAACAGCGACGCCTGGACCCCCGTCAGAACCTGGACCGATGCGGATAGCAATCCCCTCACGTTCAGCGTCAACCAGAACTTCGCCGCCGAAATCAACCTCAACGCGGGCGGTACGACCACAAGCTCAGCCACCACCCATCAGGTGCGCACGGTCGAACAGCTGGAGCACATCGGAGCCCCCATAAACGGTGCCGACGCATCCGCATACCTTGGCTCCGACCAGACCTTCTTCCAAACCCACGACATCACGATTTCCGGCGCGTGGCAGCCAATCGGACTTGTGAGCACCGATGGGTCCGTCAATAGACCCTTCAAAGGCACGCTCATAGGCGCGTTCGCCGAAACCGACACGGCGCGGGCGCAGAGCGGCCTCACCAACGCCGACGGTTCGAGCTACGGCTGCAGCACACCGACCATGGAGGAGCTGAAGACCGCAGAACGCACGCTTGCAACGGACGCATCCAACGCCGTCTTCCAGCCGCGCATCTACCTTGCGAGCGGCGCCGATTTCCAAGCCGGCCTCGCCGAGGCTCAGATACAAGATTGGGCCCCGGCAACGGGCACAGGCATCTTCGGCACCGTCGAAGGCGGCACGATCAAACATGCCACCGTTTCCGCCGAAGGCTCGGTCGGCCTTTCCACCACCTCTTCGATTACCGCCGGCCTGCTCGTGGGGAAAGCGAGCAATGCCAACATCGAAAGCTGCGCGGTCGATCTGAGCGCCCAGCAAGCCGCAAGTTGGAATACGGCACGTATCGCCCGATCGATCGACCTCGACGTGAGCAGGCCCTGGGGCAACGGCGTGCTCGCCGTCGGCGGACTGGTGGGCTCTGCAGACACCGTCACTTTCGCCGACGACCGCGTTGCCCTTGCTGCGTCCGACAGTACGGCCATCTCCTCGCTCTCCCTTTCCGCCTCGAATACGAGCAGAAACTTCGCCGTGAACGCCGGCGGGCTGGTGGGCTATGCCCATGCCTCCACGTTCGACCGGTCGGGCAACGTCGCGAACGGCGTAAGCGCCACGGGCACGGCAGACAACGCCGAGGCAACGGCGCTTTCCGTCACCGCCAACGGCGGAACCTCGGCAGCAGCGGGCGCTTTCTGCGGCAGCTTCGACGCATCGTCGATCGACGATTCTAAGCCCACCGCCGCGAGCGCCGATGCCGCCTCGGCCGTCACGAGTACCGGCGCCACCGTTACCGTAACGGCGACTAACGCCGCCAGCACCTATGCGGGAGGGTTTGCCGGCAGTGCGACCGGTTCCTCCACCATCAAGGACGCGTTCCAGACCGCTACGCCCGTTGCCGCGAGCGACAACGGCGGCGCCTTCACCGTGAACGCCCAAGGCCCCGGCTGGGGCACCTCCTGGGCGGGCGGCTTGATCGGCTACCTCAATGCGAGCACGGTTAGCGCCGTTTCTCCCTCCCTTGCCGCCCAGACCGCCGTTACGGCAAACGATAAAACGGCCTACGCCGGCGGCTTGATCGGCCAAGCCGAAAAGTCCTCCGTCACCGGCTTGAACGGCGCCATCGCCGGCGACTCTTTCAATGTGAGCGCTACAAGCACCGACGGCGGCGGAAAAGCCTGGGCGGGCGGCCTCATCGGAAGTCTGGCGAACGCGAGCACGTTCGGCGGCAGCAACGCCGTCTTCAAGGCGCAAACCGCTTCCATCACCGCCAACGCTCCCGCTGCCGCCTATGCGGGCGGCCTAGCCGGGCAGACCGACAACTCCGCCCTCTCCTCGTCGAACCTTGCCTTCGGCAGCGGCGCTTTCAGCGTAAACGCCGCCGCCGACGCGGGCTGGGGCAGAGGCTGGGCAGGCGGCGCCATCGGCCAAGCGAACAGCTCCTCCGTCACTTCCCTGACCCAGACCGTCGACGGCACGTCCGGCAATGCCGCCCTTTCCGTCGACGCCACGGGCAACAGCTCACGCGCCGGCGGATTCGCGGGCGACATCACAGGCACGCGCAACGGCATCGGCCTAGCCTACGACACCCTCGCGCTCTCTTCGGGCGCGCACCAAGCCACTTTGACGGTGGGCTCCGCCGATACCCTGCATGCCGCTGGCTTCGCAGGCTGGCTAAGCGGCACATCGATGGCGCACTGCGCCCTCTCTTCCGACAACGTCACAACAGGGGCTTCGAAAGTCGTCCTGAACCAACGCACCTACTCGCCGGCCGCCGGCATGGTCGCCGTAGGCGAGCGCTCAACGATAGGGAGCAGCTTCGTGGAAGCCAACATCGCCTCGCAAACGGCAAGCGGCATCGGCTTCTTCTTCGGGTCCGACCAGAGCGACCGGGGCACGACGATCAGCAACTGCGCCGCCATCGGCATCGTGTCGGGCGACAACGCCTACGGCTTCACCGTCGACCAAGCGAAGGACCAAAGCCGCGGCGGAATCCTCGCCTACGCTCCCAGCAAGATTTCGAACTCCTACGCCGCCGTGAAAAAGAATTCCGACGCCACCGACGCCCAACTCGCCGCCTTCTGCGAGATGGACGCTGGCCGGTGGGGCGCGGCTGCGCCTCCGGCCAACCTTTCAAACTGCGCCACGGCAGGAACGAAAAACACCGATTTGGGCAGCAGTTGGTCGGGAACGACCGGTCGTCTCTCGTCGTTTACCTATCGTTCGGCCACGAACGGCACGCTCGCCACGGAATTAGGAAGCGCCTTCCACGACACCGTAACCACTTCGTCCCGCGGGCCCTTCCCCGTGGCCACCACCACCGCCAAAGGCACCGCCGTGAGCCCAGCCGACTACATCGGCTCTTGGCAGGACGACGAGCGCGCAAGCGAACTGCAGGAGCAAGTGCTCGACCAGATGATCACTATTGCGAACGCCCATCAGGATGCCGCGCGAGAAATGGACTGGAGGGGCCGCAGCGTGCTCCGCAGCAGCGACTTCCTGTCCCAAAGCACCACCGTCGGCTCGCTCAACTGGATGAAGAGTCAGCTGCGCGACGCAGGCACCAACGCGAACGATCCCGATGCGCTGAAGATCATCGACTCCCTCACCGCCTACCAGGTCGAATTCGGCCCCCGCGGGGAATCCGCCCGCTACGGCGGCGTGTGGGCACAGCTGGGTGGCACCACCTATCAGCTCACCGACTTCGAAAACGACGGCAACGGCAATCTCGACGGCGTGTGAACCACTGCGTAAACGCGCGCAAGCACACCCTCTCACGCAAAAGGCTCCCCTTCTCGCCAACCGAGGAGCACACCGTCGCCCCATCGCGCCGTTCGCGCGCCTCGGATCCCGCGCTAATTCCCCGCATTATCGTCGCGATAGGCGTAGAGCGTGCCGTTGCTGTAGAGGACCGCGTCGCCGCTGGGCGCCCCGTCGATCTTCACCGTCACCGTTGAATCGGTATTTTCCATGGGCTGGTTGGCCGCCGCGTCCGAACTCGTCGCCGCCCGGTTCAAGTTGCTGCCCGTGGTGAACAGGGCGAAGAACCCAACGAGGATAAGGACGATCACCAGAAACGACACGAGCGATTCCACCAGGGTCTCGCCGCGCTCGTCGGCGCAGACCGCACGCCCGCGAGCCCGCAGCTCCCGTGCCGCACGCGCCCTCATCGCAGCCCCAGCCTCTCAACGAGCTCGCGTCGGTCGTTGCTGAATTCCTTGGCGTGCTCTTCGGAAATGAGATCGCGGTGCACCTTTTCAACCAGGTCGGCGTTGAGCGTGTGCATGCCCACCGCCGCACCCGACTGCATCACGGTGGAAAGCTGGAATGACTTGTCGTCGCGCACGATGTTGCGCACAGCGTCGGTGCCGATAAGCACTTCGGTCGCCGCGCACCGCCCGCCGCCAATCATGGGCACGAGGCACTGGGTAATCACGCCGGCGAGCACGTTGGCAAGCTGCACGCGCACTTGCTCTTGCGCTTCGGCCGGGCAGGCGTCGACCACGCGGTCGACGGTGAGGGCGGCGCCCGTGGTGTGCAAGGTCGACAGCACCAGGTGGCCCGTTTCGGCCGCCGTGAGGGCTGCGGCGATCGTTTCGTGGTCGCGCATCTCGCCCACCAAAATGATGTCGGGGTCCTCGCGCAGGGCGCTGCGCAGGCTGCCGGCGAACCCCTTCACGTCGCGGCCCACCTCGCGCTGCTGGATAAGGGCCCGCTTCTGTTCGTAGACGTACTCGATCGGGTCTTCCACCGTGATCACGTGCTTGGCGAAATTCTCGTTCACGTAGTCGACCATCGAGGCGAGCGTCGTCGACTTGCCCGACCCCGTGGGCCCCGTGACCAGCACGAGCCCGCGCGGAAGCTCCGCCAGCTGTGTGACCACCTGCGGCAGCCCCAGCTCGGCAATCGTGGGGATCTCGTTGTCGAGCAGGCGGATCGCCGCGCACACGCCCCCGCTCGTGCGGAACACGTTCACGCGCTGGCGGTTGCCGTCGGGCGTGGCGAGCGCCATGTCGACGTCGTTGCCCTCGTCGAACCAGGCCCGCTGGCCGCCGTCGAGCAGGCCCAAGACCATTCGCTCCTTCTGCTCGTCGTCGATTTCGTAGGGCGCGGCCACAAGCGCGCCATCGGTGCGGAAGAACACGGGCGACCCAGCCCCGAAGTGCACGTCGGAGGCGCCCATTTCGCGCGCCCGCATGATGATGTCGATAAGGTTCATGCCGCTCACCCCTACGCTTGATAGGCGATCTTCAGAAACTCTTCCATCGTGGTCTGCCCCGCCAGCACCGCGGCCGCCGCCTCTTCCTGCAGGGTCTTCATCCCCTGCTTTCTGCGGGCGTAGGCGCGGATGTCGGCGCTCGACGCATGGTCGGCCACCATCCGTTTCACTTCCGCATCGGCCACGAGCACCTCGTGGATCGACAGACGGTTCTTGTAGCCGGTCTGGTTGCAGTTATGGCATCCCGCACCCTCGCGCAGCATCACCTGCGTGCCGGGCGCCGCCCCGAGCAGCTCGAGCTCGCGGTCGGTCGCGGGGCGCTGAGTGGCGCAATGGGGGCACACCTTGCGCATGAGGCGCTGGGCCACGATGCCCGCAAGCGACGTCGCCACCATGTAGGGAGCCACGCCCATGTCGACCAGGCGGTCGACCGAACTCGCCGCGTCGTTGGTGTGCAGAGTCGACAACACCAAGTGACCGGTGATCGCCGCGCGCACCGCGATCGACGCCGTTTCGGCATCGCGCGTTTCGCCCACCATGATGATGTCGGGGTCCTGACGCATCAAGGCGCGCAGGCCCTCGCCGAAGGTGAGCCCCGCCGTTTCGTTGACCTGCATCTGGTTCACGCGAGCCAGATTGCGCTCGACGGGGTCTTCGATCGTGGAGATGTTCACCTTTTCGTTGGCGAGCGCCTGCAGCACCATGTAGAGGGTAGTCGTCTTGCCCGACCCCGTGGGCCCCGTGAGGTAGATGATGCCGTTGGGCGTATCGAGAACGTGGCAGAACTTCTCGTAATCTTCGGGCCCCATGCCGTAGGTGGAGCGGTAGTCGATCGGCGTGTTGTTGGAAAGCAGGCGCAGGACGGCCTTTTCGCCATGCACGGTGGGAATCACCGACACGCGCACGTTCACGTCGTTGCCGGCCACCATGGTGTGGAAGTGCCCGTCCTGGGGCATATAGCGTTCGGCGATGTCCATGTTGCTCACGATCTTGATGCGGGCGATGAGCGGGGCATGCACGGCCCGTTTGATCGTGAGGTAGTCGTCGATCACGCCGTCGACGCGGATGCGAATCGCCGTGAAGCCTTCGAACGGCTCGATGTGCACGTCGGACGCGCCCGCCACATAGGCATGGTGGATGAGCGTGTTGAGCAGGTGGACGATCGGGGCGTCGGCGTCGGTCGAGGTGTCGAGGTCGACGTTGGCCAGCTGTTCGATATCGTCGAAATCGGCGCTCGCGTCCTCGGCCTCCATGTAGGCGCTCGCTTCGCGGTAGTAGTAGTCGATCGCCCGCTCGAGCGGCGCCTTCTTGGCGATGTGCACGCTCACCGCGTAGCCCGACACCTGGCGCACCTCTTCCAAGGCGAAATAGTTGATGGGGTCGTTGGTGACCACCACGAGCTCGCCGCTCTCGAGCGCCACCGGCAGAACGCCCGTTTCGCGCGCCGTCTCTTCGGGAACCAGGCGCACGGCGTTCATGTCGACGTTGAGCTGCGACACGTCGACGATCGGCACGTCGAGACGCTGGGAGAGAGCCTGAAGCATCTGGTCTTCGGTGATGAACCCCAGATGGATGAGGGTCTCGCCCAGGCGCACGCCGCGGTGCGACCGCTGGTAGGCCAAAGCGGCCTCGAGCGCATCGTCATCGATGTAGCCGAGGCTCTTCAGAATGTCGCCGATGCGCAGATTGCGCATGCGCGCTTGTGCAGCCATACGTCGCCGTCCTTACTGATCGAATGAATAGAGCGCCAGCACGCAGGTGACCTCCCAGTCGCCGCTCATGTCGGCCGCGCTCGTGCGCGTGCGCTCGGTCCACTGGAAGCCTTTGACGCGGATGCCCGGATAGGCCGCCGACGCCATATCGTTCACGAAGCCCTGCAGGGTCGCCCGGTCGCCGGCGAGCGACACCTGCACGTCGGTTTCGTAGATACCCGTCAAGTCGCCCTGGTCGGGCGTCGCCAGCTTGGTGACATCAATCTTCTGGGCGCTGCTCGTCGCAGACGACGCCGTGTTCGAAGACGTGTCGGGCTGGGCGGCCGCAAAGGTCGTGGCCGCGGCGTTGCCCGACCCGGGCACGATGCGCACGTCCATGATCGTCGCCTGGTAGCCGGTCATGATGCCCGTCATCAAATCGCCCACCTGGGCCGTCGTCATCACCGGGTAGAAGCCCGCCAGCTGAGAAGCCGTCTGAGCATGATAATTGCTCGTGCTCGTGCTCAGGTCGTCCACAAGAGCGGGATCGCTCGCCTGCGCCACCTGGGCGGACAGGGATGCCTGTTCGTCGGTCAAGCCGTCGTGCGCGTCCCACGCAGGCAGAATGAGGGCCCACACCGTCACCACGATGACGACGAAGGTGCCCGCCACCGCGATGAGCTTGCGGTCGCGCGCCGTCACGGTCGTATCGATTGCCATCTACTTCGCCTCCTGACCGTTGCCGGCACTGTGCAGGGTGAGCGTGATGTCGAGCACCCATTTGCTTTCCTGGCCCGACCCGCCCGACGTCGACGTGGTTTCATAGGCATAGCCCGTGTAGCTCACGTCGAACGAACTTTCCTTCGTCAGGTTGTTCACGAACTCGCTGATGTTGTCGGGGTCGTCCGCCTTCGCCGTAATCGTGTACTGACCGGTCGACGCGTCGTAAGTGTCGGCCTCGTAGGTTACGAGCCCCTGCGCGCAGTCGGCGATCGTCGCCTCGACCGCAGCGCCGGGAGCGGGATACGTCGCGAGTGCAGACGAAAGCCGGCTTGCCGACGAAAGCTCCTCTTGGGCCGCGACGTTGGCTTCCAGCGCATCGTTGTAGGCCGCAGGCTGCTGCTGGGCGCTCGAGTCGGCCAGCTTCGCCTTGGAAGCGTCGATATCGGCCTGAAGCCCTGCGTTCTGGAAGGCGAGGGCGCCGGCAATCGCCAAACAAACGACGAGCGCCGCGCCCGGCGCGATGAAGGACTTGGCGAGCGGGCCCAGCGCGGGCCCCTGCCGCTTCTTGCCCGCAGCGAGGTTGCCGACGAGCTGCCCTTCGCCTCCCTCGTACAGCAGAGCCTCGACGACCGGCACGCAACGCTGGTAGAAATCGGGCGGCACTGGGCAGGAAAGAGAAGCGAGCGCCTCGAGCGGAACCACGTCCACGGGCAGCTGCGGATCGATTTCGGCGATGCCTTCCGTCGTGGCGCGCACGTCGGCCGCGTCGAGCCCAATCACGTAGACATGGTCCAAGGTGCCCGACCCGATTTCCGAAGAGGCGATGAACTGGCGCGTGCCGCTCACGGAGTGGGCCAGTTCGGCGCCGAATTCCGGCGTCCCCGACACGTTGAAGAGCTGCTGCGCGGTCGAATAGCGGTAGCTGCCGTCCTCGTAGAGTAGGGTCATCGCGCGCGACCGTTCCACTTGCAGGTAGAGGTTGGTGCCCGGCTCGTGCTTGGCCAGCGTTTCGCACGCGAGGATCGCGATGTCGTAGGGGCCGTTCACGGACGACAGCGTCACGCCCGCGTCGGCGAAGGCGCGCTGCATGCGCTCGACCACCGTGCGATCGATGGCCACCACCGTCACGCGGCAGGTGTGGTTCTCTTCGTTGGCCTGCGCCACGCGATAGGAGAACAGCGGGTCGGTAATGCGGCCCATTCCTGCCAGCTCGCGCGCGATATAGGCCTCGAGGTCGCGGCTCTTCTTGAAGAGCGGGGCGTTCAGCGTGCGCACGGTGAACCGGCGGCTGCGCATCACGAGCGCCACGTCCCCCGCAGGCAGGCCGTTGCGTTCCCAGAATTCGCGCACGGCCGACGCGAACGTCGGCGGGTCCACCACCACGCCGTCGCGCACGCTCCCCACGAGCCCGTCGAGCTCGCACACCGCATCGATCTTCGCGGGACGCCCCGCGTTCCCCACCGCGACAACCAGGGCGTCGTCGGTCAAATATGCCACCGTTTTGCTCATCGGCCCCTCCTAGTAGCCCGTCGTACCGGCGCCGATACTCTGGTACGACGAGTAAATCGGAACGATCACCGCGATGATGATGAATCCCACGATGAAAGCCATCAGCACGATCATCGCCGGCTCCAGATAACCGACCATGCGCTTCATCGCCTCTTCCGCTTCGAAATCCATCGTATCGGCCGTGGTCGACAGCATCTTTTCGAGCGAGCCCGATTCCTCGCCGATCCGCACGCTCGCAACGAATTTGCTCGCGAGCCCGTCGACGCCGGCGAAAGCTTCCGAAAGCGGATGCCCCGACAGCACGCTGTCGATCACAGCCGGGAACTGCGACTCGATATAGGCGTTTCCCACGGTCGCGGCCCCAATCTGCAGGGCCGTGACCGCGCCGATGCCCGCATTGTAGAGCGACGCGAAGCTGCGCGCGAAGCGCGCCGTGCACACCATGCGCTGGTTCTTGCCGAAGACGGGCATCTTAATCTTGGCTTTGTCGACCGCAAGGCGCACTTCGGGCACGCGCACGGCGAAGTTCCACACGAGCACGCAGGCGATGACGGCCACGATGATCTGCAGCCAGTAGGCCGACACGAAATCGGTGATGTCAAGCAGGATAACGGTCGCCGTAGGCAGGCTGGGCATCTGGTCGAAGAGACTCTTGAACTGCGGCAGCGCGAAGCCCACGATGATGGCCACTACGACCACGATGAGCACTGAAAGGATCTTCGGGTAGAGCGTGGCCGCCTTGATGCGCGAGGCGAACTTGGCCTGCTTGTCGTATTGCGCGGCCATGTTGGCGAATACTTCGGCCATGTTGCCCGACTCTTCCGACGACCGCACCATGTTGACCAGCAGTGGCGGGAATGCCCCGTTGGCTTCGGTCATGGCTTCGGAAAGCTGGTTGCCCTTCTTCACCGAATCGATGAGCCCTTGGTAGACTGCGGCCTCGTCGGATTTGGTCGTCTCCTCTTCGACGATGATGCCGAGCGCGCGGATGAGCGGGACGCCAGCGGCCAGCAGTTCGGAAAGTTTGAAGCAGAACTGGGCGAGCACACGGTCCTTCATCACCCGGGCCACGTGCTCGTGCGGGGTCTTTTCTTCGGCGGAAAGCAGGGCGAGCCCCTCGCGCTTGAGGTTGGCCTGCAGGTCGACGTCGTCGTTGGCTTCCGCTTCGCCCTTCACCACGTTGCCCTGCGCGTCTTGCGCTCGATATGAAAAGAGCGCCATAGCGCCTCCTTCGGCTTTCCCTACGCGAGCCCGAACAGGCTCAAATATCCGGCAATGAGCGGCTCCCCGCACAGAACGGCGATTGCAGTGCCTCCGCACAGAAACGGCCCGAAGGCGATGGCGTCGGTGCGCTTCACTCGCTTGCGCGCGAGCAGCCACACGGCGTACACGCCGCCCGCCACCACGCCCAAAAAGAAGGCGAGCACGGTGAGCCGCCATCCCAGCATGAGCCCCACTGCTGCCATAAGCTTAACGTCACCGCCGCCGAAGCCGCCGGTCGCGACCGCCAAAATGAAAAGAGGAACACTTACGGCGACGACGCCGATCGCACGGTCGACAAGCGTCGCGTCGGCCAAGGGCCACGCGAGCCCCGCAAGGCCCACCACCGCTACCGCCACGACCGTGCCGTTGGGGATGGTCTGAGTATCGGCGTCGATGAGCGCGATGACGGTGAGCATAAACAGGAAGGCGAAGCCCACCGCAGCCTGCGGTGCTGCGCCCCACACAGCGACCGAAACAACGCCGCACACGGCGCCCACGAGCTCGACGACAGTGTAGCGCGCCGCAATGGGCGCCCCGCAGTAGCGGCACCTGCCGTGCAGAGCCAGCCAGCTGAAGACGGGCACCAAATCGCGAGCCGCCAAGTCATGCCCGCAAGACGGGCAGGCGCTTCGTCCGCGCACGAAGTCCATTCCGCGCGGGACTCGGTAGACGAGCACGTTACCGAAGGAGAACACGCAGGCGCCGACCACGGCGGCAAAGGCGCAGAGCGCGATGCGAGCGGCAAGCACCATGTGTCTCCTTTCAAGCAAGCGACCGGCTTCACGCACAGAGCGCGCAAGGCCGAGCACAAAAGTCAATACGTCTGCACGAACCCGAAGGCGTGCGAAGTCACCGTCCACGGATGGGCACATTCGGCATCGTAGGACACGAAATAGCCGCCGTCATCGTAATCGAACTTGGTCGCCTGCATGGTGGCCGCATCGAAGGCGTAGAGATGGATAGTGCCCTTTTCGGAAGCTGCCGCAAGCGTCTCCTGCGCCGTCTCGTCGGAAAGGGTTCCCGTCCCGGCATCAGTCACCATGGGCTTGCCTAAGCCCGCATATTCCTGGCCGATGCGAGAAAGGGCCATCTGCACGTGCACGCCCTCCTGCTGGGCATCCCGCATGCCCGATGCGGTGGCCAGCCAGAAGGCATAGACCCCACAGAGCACAATGAGGACAAGCCCCAGACTGCAGACCACCGCGATATGGCGATAGAAGAGACCCGGGGGCAGGGAACGAACGGGAATGCGTTTGAAGCTTTGCATAGGCAAGGGAAGAACAAGTGGTCGAAAGAAGAAAGGCCCCCGTCACCGGGGGCCTATAAAGGATCATCGAACAGTTGAACTACTTAGACTTAGCAGCAGTCCAAGCACCGTTCTCAAGCGTATAGACGGCGTTGTCGATCGTCACCGTGCCGGCGTTAATCTGACCGTTACCGTCAACGGTAAAGGAGCAGGCAGATACCTTGGAATCGACACCGGCCAGCTGAGCAACCGTTTGGCCAGAGGCCGTCTTATCGTCAAGGGTAACCGCATCGTCTTTAGTTCCATGCGCATATTCGTCATCGTAGACAGCCTGAGCAGCCACGCGCACCGTCTGGGCGGTCGAGTAGTTCTTTTCGGCATTGGCCTTGTCGATATAGCCGAGCAGGGTCGGCACAAGGATGGCGGCCAGGATAGCCAGAATGACGAGCACAACGATGAGCTCGACGAGCGTGAAGCCGTCCTTCTTCTTCAGCAGTTTCTTCGCAGTCTCCATTGGATCAACCTCTCCTTACGTGGAAACACACATGCATAGTACTACGTTCAGTAATACTACATCTAAAGGCCCAATTGCCCGTCAAAGCGCATCAATTGCGCTAAAACTAATCTAATTTTACACCAGAAAGTACACGTTCGAGCCCGGACTGTGCGACAAGACCAAATACAGAAGGGGGGGCCGCCCCCTCGGGCGGCCCCAGCGCAAAGAAAAAGCGCCCTCCGCGAGCGCGACGCCCTATCCTCCCACGGGCTTCCCCCGCAGTACTTTCGGCGATGCGGGGCTTAACTGCCGGGTTCGGAATGGTTCCGGGTGATCCCCCGCTCCATGGTCGCGCTCGCGGGGGGCGCTCCCCCGCGAGGTCCAAAAGGAAATGGATCTCTTCGGTTGTCAAGGCGGCCGGGCCGACCCTGGGGGTTGCATGGCGCTCACGGAAGCCCGATCGTCAGATACGGGTGCGAATGAAGATGAAGAGCTCGACCGATTAGTACCGCTCGCCTGAGCGCCTCGCGGCGCTTGCAGCTGCGGCCTATCAACCTCGTGGTCTACGAGGGGTCTTACCGGAAAGAGAACTCATCTTGGAGACGGCTTCGCGCTTAGATGCCTTCAGCGCTTATCCGTTCCGGACGCAGCTACGCGGCAGTGCCGTTGGCCGACAACCGCTGCACCGGAGGTCCGTCCACCCCGGTCCTCTCGTACTAGGGGCAGATCTCCTCAGTTCTCTTGCGCCCGCGGAGGATAGGGACCGAACTGTCTCACGACGTTCTGAACCCAGCTCGCGTACCGCTTTGAATGGCGAACAGCCATACCCTTGGGACCGACTTCAGCCCCAGGATGCGATGAGCCGACATCGAGGTGCCAAACCTTGCCGTCGATGTGGACTCTTGGGCAAGATCAGCCTGTTATCCCCGGAGTACCTTTTATCCGTTGAGCGACGGCCGTTCCACGCCGGGCCGCCGGATCACTAGAACCTGGTTTCCCATCTGCTCGGCTCGTCGGCCTCGCAGTCAAGCCCGCTTGTACTCTTGTGCTCTGCGGACGGTTGCCGACCGTCCTGAGCGGACCTTACGCACGCCTCCGTTACTCTTTAGGAGGCGACCGCCCCAGTCAAACTACCCGCCTGGCACGGTCCGCGCGCCGGATCGCGGCCGCGCGTTAGATCGCCGGAACGGTGAGGGTGGTATTCCAAGGGCGGCTCCGCCCGGGCTGGCGCCCGGGGTTCCAAGCCTCCCACCTATCCTCTACGCACCGAGCCAACGATCAATGCCAAGCTGTAGTAAAGGTTCACGGGGTCTTTCCGTCCTTCCGCGGGTAGTTCGCATCTTCACGAACAGTGCAATTTCACCGGGTCCATGGTTGAGACAGCGCCCAAGTCGTTACGCCATTCGTGCAGGTCGGAACTTACCCGACAAGGAATTTCGCTACCTTAGGACCGTTATAGTTACGGCCGCCGTTTACCGGGGCTTGGCTTCGGCGCCTCGCTTTCGCTAACGCTTCCGCGTAACCTTCCGGCACCGGGCAGGCGTCAGACCCTATACGTCGCCTTGCGGCTTTGCAGAGTCCTGTGTTTTTGATAAACAGTCGCTTGGGCCGTTTCGCTGCGGCCCGCCCGGGCTCCGGAGGCAAGCTCCTTCACCTGGGCGGGCACCCCTTCTCCCGAAGTTACGGGGTCAGTATGCCGAGTTCCTTAACCATGGTTCTCCCGATCGCCTCGGTATGCTCTACCCGCCTACCTGTGTCGGTTTTGGTACGGGCGCCGCGGGCCTCCCTAGAGGTTTTTCCAGGGGGCATGGGCTCGCCGGCTTCGGATGAGATCCTTCGTCTCGCGTCTCGGGCTTCTCGGTCGGCTGGTTTCCATGCCGACCGCCCTACGCGCTTTCACGGGGACGTCCAGAACCCCGCCCGGCTACCCTTCCCCGTCACCCCGTCGGTGGTGACGGCCCGCGGCGGTACAGGAATGTCCGCCTGTTGCGCATCGCCTACGCGTGTCCGCCTCGGCTTAGCTCCCGACTGACCCTGGGGCGATTAGCGTTGCCCAGGAACCCTTAGGCTTACGGCGGAGGGGTTTCCCGCCCCTCTCTCGCTACTCATGCCAGCATTCTCACTTCCCGGCGGTCCACGCGGGGTCGCCCCTCGCGCTTCGCCCCTCCGGGAAAGCTCCCCTACCACAGGATCCTAATAGATCCGTCCGCCGCTTCGGCGCCGTGCTTAGCCCCGTGAATTGTCGGCGCATGTCCACTCGACCAGTGAGCTGTTACGCACTCTTTAAATGCATGGCTGCTTCTAAGCCAACATCCTGGTTGTCTAGGCAAACGCACATCCTTTGCCACTCGGCACGGACTTGGGGGCCTTAGCGGGCGGTCTGGGCTGTTTCCCTCTCGAGCACACAGCTTAGCCCACATGCTCTGACTCGCGGCCAATGGGATGGCGGCATTCGGAGTTTGGTTTTCCTCGGCAGGCGGTGAGGCCCCCTCGGAAGTCCAGTGCTCTACCTCCGCCATCGTACGGCCGCGGCTAGCCCTAAAGCTATTTCGGGGAGAACGAGATATCTCCGGGTTTGATTGGCCTTTCACCCCTATCCACGGGTCGTCCCCTCCGTTTTCAACCGAAGTGGGTTCGGGCCTCCACGGGGTCTTACCCCCGCTTCACCCTGCCCATGGATAGCTCACCCGGCTTCGCGTCTACGGCGCGCTACTCACCGCCATCTTAAAGGCTCGCTTTCACTGCGGCTCGCTTGCAAGCTTAACCTCGCAGCGCGCCGTAACTCGCTGGCTCATTCTACAAAAGGCACGCCGTCACAGAGGGAATCCCTCTGCTCCGACTGCTCGGGGGCGCACGGTTTCAGGTACTGTTTCACTCCCCTCTCGGGGTGCTTTTCACCTTTCCCTCACGGTACTGGTTCGCTATCGGTCATAGGAGAGTATTCAGCCTTGGAGGGCGGTCCCCCCTGCTTCCAACCGGGTTTCACGTGCCCGGCTGTACTCGGGATGCGCGTCCGCCGGGGAGCTGGGATTCGCGTACGGGGCCATCGCCCGCTCCGGCCGGCCTTTCCATGCCGTTCCGCTTCCCAGATCCTTTGTAACCGGCGCCGGCCCCTGCAGGGACCGGGCGCGCGCTCCCACGACCCCCATGAGGCAGCGCCTGCAGGCTCATCGCCTTCATGGGTTTAGGCTATCCGCGCGTTCGCTCGCCGCTACTAGCGCGATCTCGGTTGATTTCCTTTCCTCGGGGTACTTAGATGTTTCAGTTCCCCCGGTTGCCCCCTGCCCGCCTATGCGTTCGGCGGGAGGTGCCAGAGCTCCGCTCTGGCGGGTTGCCCCGTTCGGAGACCTGCGGGTCAAAGCGTGTTTGCCGCTCTCCGCAGATTATCGCAGCTTGCCGCGTCCTTCGAAGCCTTCCTATGCCAAGGCATCCACCGTGCGCCCGTAATATCTTCGCTTCCTTCGCGTTGTCCCCCGCCTTGCGGCGGGGGCGTCAGTTCGAAATCAAAAAAGTATTTCGGGTATCCATATCAATGTTCATTGCGATCGTGATATGCGAACCACCTGCGATAATCCGGAAGATCGATTGTTTAGAAAACGAATCTGAGGGATTCTCGCTGATGATTCTTACTTCTGTAAACGCTATGCAACTCTCAAGGTGCCCGGCTGGGCGGAAGACCGCTCGCCGTCCGGGGAGGGCCCCGGGGACCGGAGACTGCGAAAACGAGGGATGGGGCATTCAAGCTCTTCGTACACTGTTCTCCCCATGAGAGGCGAACCCATGTCCACTTCCGGGGCGCGGGAGCTCTCGCTCGACCGCGCGTCGGGCCGGAAGGGCCCGATTTCTCCCTAGAAAGGAGGTGATCCAGCCGCACCTTCCGGTACGGCTACCTTGTTACGACTTCACCCCCCTCACCCTCCACACCTTCGGCGCCTCCGCC
>Ga0214929_100235_pt1 | contig 16640 bp, 15 predicted proteins | sample Stichaenrichm17X_FD_168613 | JGI IMG/M metagenome (GOLD analysis project Ga0214929, IMG submission 168613) | Xylose enriched microbial communities from anaerobic bioreactor in Madison, Wisconsin, United States - 17X | ecosystem: Engineered > Bioreactor > Anaerobic > Unclassified | place: USA... | reverse complement strand
CACATTACCCTTGCCCTGTCGGGGCTCTTTGTGTACGACAGCACCATGTTGACGAGCAATGTCGGCGGTATCGTCAGAGGAGTTATTGTCGTAGACGTAGACAGTGGCCCCAGGAAGAACACGATGGAAGTCATCGATGACCTTACCAACTGTAACTGCTTCGTTGTAACAAGGCACGAGTACTGCAGTGTTTGACCAATCTTCAGGCATGAGGAGCACTTTCTATTCGCGACAACAGAACGCCAAAGAACACAAAGCCAACCACAAAATCGGCTAGCACCGATACATTCTAACTAAGAGTGCCGTTTGATGACTTTGGGTTCAGTCTCCTGTGAGGCACTGTTCTGAGACCAAGCCAAGCACAGCAATACAGGGGTCGAATACACGAAGGGTATGAGATACCTCATTGTTTCGAAGTTAGAAGCAACAACAGGAGAGACCAGAAGGCCCAAGAACGAAACTATCACGGGCACGATAACTGGAAGTAGCCGCCTGTTGCGTCGCAACGCGCAGGCCAAGTAATACGCAGGAAGTACCACGGCATAAAGAGTCTGAGAGAGGAACAAATCGATTCCCGGCACACTCGTGAGCCAGCTATACCACGCTTGTATCTGTTCCGAAAGCTGTGCAAAGGGCGACGCCTTATCAAAATACTGATCAGGAATCACTGAGGGCAGAGCCCACGTATGCCAATGGTTGTCGAATAGAGGAACAATTTTCCCAAAGGAGAAGAGAGGCGCTTCCAATGAAAGCCAGCCATCCACATAGGAACCCGGATGCATCAAGCCAATTTTCCACCATATTGAAAGAAAATGAGCAATCTGTTCATTTGTATATCCGCCTGGAGTCGAAGAGTCTCCATAGCTCTTTATTGAATCAGTATTCGTCTTGTCCCACTGTCCAGAATTAATCACATCGGTATTGATGAATTTGGACACCGTTTCAAAATCCTCGCTTGAAAAATCTTCCGGATGGCGTGAATAGGCCATAGCAACTTGCTGGAGCGGCACAATCAGTGTGTCTGACTTGTATGCAGGATCAGCATCGGTCACTGCGTTTATAAGCGGGATAACCAGCCCATACGAAATTCCGACCACCAAGACTAGTGCAAACGAAATCAACGCGGTACGAAACTCCTTTTTTGCAAGAAAGGAAATCGCAAGAACAACCAGAGATATAGAGGCAACAAAGAAGCCGTACTTCTTTGTGAGAACCATTAAAGCTCCTGTAATGGCAAGAGCAAGGAAGTGGCGCCTATCCACTCGCCCGACAATTACGCAATCAAGAAAGAAGACAAGCCAAAGCAGGTATGTCCAAGAAAAGAAAGTGTCCTTAGAAAGGCTGCAAACCATGAGGGGAACAACCGGGCAAAGAGCCATGAAGCCGAGGACAATGGCGAAGATTCCATCGGAAACGCTTAGACGTTTTCTCATCCACGCAAAGGCAACTCCAAAGGAAGCGGCAGTCATCAGCTCTTGAATGGCAATGCAAACGAATACACCAATGCGGAAATGCCCAATCGCATAGAACGGATAAGTAATTGCTCCAAATACGAGAGTGTCAAAAACGGGGTGATGCGCGGTAATCCATCGCTCTCCGTGGCCCATGAGCGTATAAAACATTGTGAGCTGGCCGGTCGTGTCGTTACTGAGGTTTCCTGGGTACATCAAAATCAGGTACGGGAGCCAAGCAACGAGAAGCACAGTAGCGACCCTTAGCACCAGTTGACGTGACGAAGCGGACTCCACGAGAATCCATGACAGCAGGCGATTACGGGGTTTCCACTGAGTGCGTCCCACCATGTTCAAAAGCGCAAATAGGAATGAGAAGAACAGGAAGGCGACAACAGAGCAGGCGATTAGCGTAAAGTTGATGAGAAGTGTTGAACTACTTAGATAGCTCTGCGCAATCCCAAAGGCGGCGCCAAGAATTATGCACATCACCAACTGCGCTTTAGAGCGCCATACGTCTCGAAGTATCATCGAATTCAACAAAATCTTTTTCCTATTGTTACTTAAAGAAACGGTTGACTAGCTTGGGAAAAGAAGTCCCCAGGAGTCGCATGAGACGCTCTCTTTCGCGGAAATAGCACCAAATGATGATCTCAGTAAAGTAAATAATAGCTCCTACAACAACCTCAACGAGCAAGCTAACAATACTAGCGCCAAGCATAATACCGATGCATCTTACAACAAGGAACATCACTATCGCCATTGCAAAAAAAGGTAAAGCATTCCTGACGTAGGTGAGAAGCGGCAGGTCATGTCTCACGACTACGCATTGGTAGGCAAGAACCGTCAGCTCCGCCACTACGGTAGCTATTGCTGCCCCAAGCGCGCCAAGAGGAACGAGCAATACGAGGTTGAGAGCAACGTTCACGATTGCGCCTGCGAACACTGATCTCGTATAGGCCTTGTCGGAGAAGGTGGGCAGCAGGTACTGAACTCCTATTACGTTACTCGCGGAAATAATAGGGATTACCAGGGCAACGATAGGTATAAGCGTTACGCAGGGATCGTATCCAGGTCCGAAGAAGATGGGGACGAATTCTGGCGTGATTGCGGAAATTCCTGCCGTGAGCCCCAGTGCCGCAATCTCCATCGCCCACATAGATTCCTCGAGCAGACGTCTAGCCTCGTCACGATGACCGGCAGAGAGTTCTGAAGTCATACGTGGAAGCAAGACCGTTCCCAAGGCAGTCACGACGGACATCGGCATCTTACTGATTTTCTCTGCATACTCGTAGTAGCCTGCCTGCTCCATACCAGACAGTATGCCAAGCATGATCTTGTCGAGCGAGGTGTAAAGACTGATGGCAATAACTGGGGCAAAGAGCCTGAGGTTTGGAGCAAAGTGAACGCGGACATCAGCCCAGCTCGGACGTATGAAGTCCACATAATCATGTACGAACGGCCATACCATAAGCTGGTTCAAGAAATAACTCGCAGCGATTGCCAGACAGTAGATCCAGAGATCTTCGGGGCCCTTTACGAAGAGGAAGATTGCGACAATGCTTGCTATCTTGGTGATAAAGCTACGGATGGTGGGCATCTTGAACTCCTCAACCCCAAAGAAGAGCCATGAAATGTCCAAACCGGCAGATAGCACCCAAAGACTCCAAACCGCTGCAATAAGCTCGCCACCCCTTGGGTTTGCGAAACAGTAGATTGCATACACAACAGTCACCGGAATGCAGACGCAAAGTTGGGACGTGTAGGTGCTCCAGAAGAGACGCGAACGCTTTTCGCGGTCATTCGAAGCGGAGGCGATAATCCGCACGCCGTAGTTGCTCATGCCCAGCATTGCAAAGAGAACAAAGTAGTTGGTAACTGAATAGGTATACGAATACACGCCAATCTGCTCCGCACCTAGGATGCGCGAGAGGTACGGAGTGGTCACCAGGGGTGCCAAGACAACTAGCACCTGGTAGGAAGCATTCCAGAGAAAGTTTTTCTTTACTGAATGGGTCGCCATACGATTTTATTAGGCCTCCCTTGACTTGCGAGGGCGTTGGAATTTTGTCCCGAGGATGTCAAAGAGTGTTTTTCCTGGCGCGATAAAGACAAGATAAAAGAGAAAGAGCGCAATGATAGTCACTACAAAACCAACGTTAAATGTTTCATAGAACTTGTTCGAGAAAAACGAGAGCAGTAGTGCAGATCCCACCACATCATAAATGACGCAAAACATAGTGCCGACCCAGTCATTTCGCATTGCCTGTTCATAAATCAGCTGCGAAAGAACTGCCATAGTTCCCGTAAGCACGATGACGCCTAAGTACCCAAAGTCATAGAGAAAAGCATAAAAAGTCGTATATACGTTGCCAAGGTCATATCCATTCATTGTCACAAAAGGCAAATCGAGCGTATATATCCAGGAATCAATACCTAATTTGCCTCCCAGATACCCGTAGTCCCTCGCAAACGTCATGTATCCAGGCAGGCCACGTTCAACAGGAAACGGCGTGCTTGTCATAAAAACATTTAGATTACTTATTTGAGCTCCGAGGTATTCGGCAAGATAATCGAACATGTCATAGCCAGAGACGTCCCTGCCAATGGCAGCGAACTGAAATACTGCAAGCCCGACTATTACCAAGGCAACGAGCGCACCGGCTATTTTCCAAGTTAATATTCCATTTCCCCTGATTATCTTTGACCTGCAGATGAAAAAAGCAACGAAAGCGCAGACAGCCAGTTCAACGGCACCCGTACGCATGCCAAGCTCAATTGTGAGTGCCGCCGAGAGAGCAAAGCAGGCAAATGAGGCGAGCGCCTTTGCAGTGGACACTCCTTTACGCCACTCGGCAACATTGCGGCCGAAATCGAACGCCATAAGATAACCACCTGTCACCATCAGACTCCGGATTTGCTCGAATGGCGAGGGGAAGCTCATATCTCGGGTCGAGAAGGTAGAGGCGGCGTTATAGCTCTTTATCGCCGCGGAGAGTGACTCATCGGGGAAAAAAGCTTGCACATAGTGAAGAGTCACGAAAAATATGACCAGCTGCAAAACAATAACCACAACATAATTGGGAATTCCAGGTCGAAGGGAGAGGAGCTGCTCTACAAATGACTTTCTTGCATGCTTTCTCTTGGCAACCTGGAAATTGGCATGTTTCAACATTGCATGAATCGCTATTGAGACAGCTGAAAATGCGAGGTTACCGCCAAACACTACCAAAAAAGTTGGCATGCTAAGCTGGAATTGCCACGCGCCCTGGTATTGGGCTAGAACGATAGCGGAGATGGAAAACCCACCGCAGAAGAGCACCGCAGGAGCCGCTGGATTATAATCACAGAGAAAGAGAGCGCTTGCAGTGAGAGCCACAAGCAACGCAGCAAGAATCCAGAACAGCATCTATTCTCGCCTCGCATCCGTTAACACCACACCCACGAGCCCGAGAGCGGTGTCCACCGCAGACCTGGTGTGCAAGCCTCGTCTTAGCTCGTCGCCAAGCCTACGTGCGCTGTCCTTCATACCCTCGTATTCGTCATCAGAAAGAGCATCGATCCGTGCTCGCACGTCATAGAGACTCGCAACGGCAATACCGGCACCGTTCTTCACAATAAATGGTGCAAGGGCCGCCTGATCCCAAATAATGACGGGCAAGCCAGAGGCAAGATACAGAGAAGTCTTGTGGGGGTTGTTTAGTCGGAGATACTCGCCAAAGGGACCAGAGCATGTAACCGATTGTGGGCCATCCCAGACGAGGCCAAATCCACCATTCAGAATTGCAGGAAGCTTAGCGGGCGGAAATGAGCCACGGTAGTCCACATTTCCTGATGAGATGGCATCATATCCAGCGCCGTAGAGCCTAAAGGGGACGTCTGCAGGAAGGTCGTAGAGATAACCTGACTTCTCACGGCTCAGATTACCCGCAACAACTACTGGGTCAGTCTTTTTCGCCTCGGAATGAATTGGAACCTCTCCGCCAGCAAGATAGTCGAAAATACCAAGCGAGACCACTTTTTCTGCAGCAATCCCAAGATTATCAATGACATAGACACGCATGGCATCGTTATGGACAATAAGAGCATCACATTCCTCAATTGCAGACTTTTCCTCCAGAGTGATGCGCGCTTTTCCAGCCATATCAAGATCGCCCGACCCGAAGCGAATCATCTCAAGATCGTGCAAAAGGAGCACAATTCTCGAATCTCTCTTATGAGTATTTCGGATCGTCCGGAAGAAAAGGGGCGTATGCGCGACCAATGGAAATTGTGCTATCACCACGGAATCTTTTGGTACTTCAACGAGAGCATGCTCAAATGCCTTGTACGATGCAATATAGGTGTTTAGCTTTTCGATTAACCCAGTGCCTGACGACGACTGCTTAGTAATAGTTGCCATTATCGGGAGAAGCCCCATATCAGAGAAAATCTGGTTTACGTCATCTCGTGCCTTGTTTCCAGCGTTTGCATTGTTAGCGTCGCCCCAAGAGTCCTCAATGAGATAGAAAATTTTATTACTCATATAAAAGCCTCACACCAATGTTATCCAATACGTCAAGGTTCTGAGATGAACTCATCGAAGAGGTGCTGTTGCCGACTTGAATCAAAGCGAGATCCTTTTACCTTCAATTCGGATGTGCGGCCAGCATCTGCGATTTGTTGCGCTAGCGATGCCCACTCTAAAGCGGGTGCCTTAAGGGGCAAAGTCTTCACGTTGCTGTTGAGCACGGCATCACGGGGAACACGGTCAGAGATTACTGCAGGAAGTCCATTCGCCTCAGCTTCAAGAAGAACAATGCCAAGTCCCTCTACCTCAGAGGGGAACACGAATACATCCATCGCATTGTAGTAAGGTGCAGAATCTTCAACAGCGCCGGGCATATAAACGAAATCACTGATACCCAGCTCGGATGCATGAGTCTCGAGAGAATCTCTCAATTTGCCTTCGCCAATAATGAGGGCCCGTGCATCCCTCCCTATCTTTCTCAATTCAGAAACAACATCAAGAATGAAACGCTGTTTTTTTTGGGGATGCATTCTTCCGACGTTACCCAGCACCAGCGAAGAGCCTTGGATGCCAAACGAAGCTCTCACCTGCTCGCGAGTCTGTCGGTCAAAGGCAAAGTAATCAACATCAATTGTATTATTAACTACTCGATAGTTTGGAAGCGAACGGAAGTCGTCTCCGAAGAACCATCTGGAGGCATCATCTGAGGCCGACCAATAGTGTGTAGCGTATTTTCTCACACGTAAACGATTGGCGGCGTGAAGCACACCTCGAACAAAACCTTCGGTATTGTTGCCGTTGTGACAGTGCATAATTCGATAAGGGATTCCAAAGCGCTTTGCATGGATCAAATAATCAATATTCGCAAGGGAGTTCATGTTCTCCCAGATAGCTATGTATTCTCTCGCATGTTCCTCGAGAACCGCATCCAACTCACGGTAGAACCTTGCCCTATTCACGCGACGTGCAGTAATGTGGTAGATGTGTGCGCCATAAGCCTTGAGTTCGTCCTCGTACGCAAGTTTTTCGACATTTGCAAGAAAGTCAAAGCGAATTACCGTGGGGTCAGTAGAAGCAATAACGCTACGTATCATTGCTTCGATGCCACCGGGATTATCAGTCATCCCTACAACGAGAATTCTCTTGGGGGCATAGCTCATTATTTATCCGCCTTGTTATCGATTTTGTACATATTCACGATAGTGCTTGCCATAGTATCTCTGTCAAGCGACGTTCCCCGAATTGATGCCGCGGCCTCCGCACGTCTACGTGGTAGAGAGAGGAGGTCTTCGAGCGCGACTGACCAGGCAGCTTCTCCACTACTCAAGGGAATCGAACGGTAGGTATTTGTCACCGCAACGTCTTGAGGAAGCGCCTCCGAGGCCAACACAACGAGCCCTGAACATTGCGCTTCCACTGCAACCAACCCAAAACCCTCAGTTAATGAAGGCATCATCAGAGCATCTAGGGCGGAGTAATACTTTTCCGGACTTGGTGTACTTGGCACGCGAATAAGTGCATCGCTCACACCCAACTCATGCGCGAGAATATCCACCTGCTGTCCCAATTCCCCATCACCAACCATAAGAAAGCGGGCGTTAGCATGGTGCTTGAGGTACTCCGCAAAGGTGCGCAGCTGGAAAAGAGGGTTTTTTCTCTTGTTGAGCTTACCAATGCTTCCAATGAGGGTCACATCGGGGGCAATTCCCAAAGATGAACGAGTGTCGACTCTGTCTCTCAGATTAAATGCAAATCGGTTAACATCAATTCCATTCTTTACAACTTGAAAGGGCCTTCGACCGAATACAAACTCCCCCGCTTGTTGAGAACAGGCAATTCTTTGCGTTGGGGCAGATGAGTAAAGAATTTTACCTATGGCATGACCGGCTCTTTTTGCCCAGATGCAATATCCTGGATTGTCGAAGTAAGTATTATGTGAGTGCACGATACGATTATTTATTCCATACTGACGAGCAAGGTCAGCGTAAACAAGTCCAAGACCGTTTGTCACATTGATATGAGCAATATCATATTGCCCAGATCCCAGCAACCTCTTGAACCCCCGTATTCCGCTGAGAAACTTGTCTTTGATTCCCGGACGTTCCCCAGGAAATACCGTGATGCGCCTACCTCCAAGCGATGCAATTTCATCGTCATAACCATTGTTCCAATCACAGATGCAGAAGATGTCGAAGGAATAACCCTCGCTTTGAAAAGCGGCTGACCTTACAATATCCATTATCACCGACTCGACGCCACCCAAGCCCCAGCCCTCGACAAAGTAGAGCACACGAGCGCTCATTAGAAGCTCCTCTCGTACTTCTTGCCAAGAAATTTTGCCGCCAAGAAGGAGGAGCCCTTCTTAACCCAGTCCACTGGCTCTGGACTCACCACCGGAAGCTCGGAATACGTGATGCCATTGGTGGTAAGCCAGGGATCTAGCATACGCTCGCTCACACGGCCAGGCCAACGTGCAGCGAAGGAGTCCATTTCGCTTGTGTCAATCCTATGGCCAAGCTCGTCGAGCAGGGGGAATAGCCATGCGCAGTAGGCGTCAAACGTGGCTGCCGGCATCACAAACATGTTGAACACGTGCACATGTGTCGACTTCATGAGGCCATCCCATGCCGGAAGGTACTCCAGGCAACGCTCGAAAAGAATGTTGCGCATCTTGTCGAGCTGCGAACCATCCAAGGTGTGTGAGTAGTGGTCGTAGACCGTCTCAATGTAGTAGTTGCGCTGCTTGGCAAGAACCACATCTTTGCTGCTCAGGAGAGTAAGCAGCTCTGGGCCATCCACGAGCTTCTCGTACGGATCCTTCTGATGCTGCTTTGACTTGTCCGCACTTCCCAGAAGCCTGCGGTAGTGAACTAGTCCTTTGTATTGGGCATCGCAGTTCTTCCAGAGCCAGTAGAGGCCAGTGAGCTCGCTGTAGCTGGCATTGAGGGCAGAGCTGTTGTCTCTCGTGTTACCGCCCTGCATATCCGGGAGGGCATCCGGATGAAGCTCTGCGCCCACGTGCAGCGGCAGGTAGATTGGCTCATCCGGCATCTTGTACGGCTTATGCGTGGCGACTGCCACAATTATCTGGCTCATTCGACACTCCCGTTAACGCTGACGAACTCTTCAAGACCTGCGCAAGATGATTCATACTATGAATCCCCGGGCATAGCATCCTGCGTGAGAAAGCAGACGATGTCACCAGTAGTGCGCCTTAGTGCCATGTCTCGAGCAGTCCGAAGCAATGCGCATCCAGCCTGAGACCAGCATCACACACATACTCAAGCTTAATCCCCTGACGCTCGCCAGATTCAAACGTTGCGTCATGTCATCTTGACGCCTGCCAAAGACCGGTAATGCCCCCAGGCACGCTGCAGAACAGCGCCGCGCCCTTGCCAAAGTGCGTCAGCTCGTCGTAGCTAATGGGCCTAGGGCCAATGACGCTCATCTGTCCCAGCAGCACGTTCAGAAACTGCGGAAGCTCGTCGATGAAGGTGGCTCTCAGCACCCTGCCAAGCGGCGTGATTCTGGGATCGTCGTTCACCCTATGCTCGGTCTGCCACTGGCGCAGCTGCTCCGAGCTCAAGTACTTCTCGACGTTGTCAGCATCGGCAACCATGGTCCTAAACTTGAAGATGCTGAATGGCTTGCCGCACTTGCCTACGCGTGTCTGCACGTAGATGGGCGAACCCTTGGTGTCTGCGGCAATGGCAACCGAGAGCACGGCGCAAGGAATGACTCCCACCGCAATGACGCAACCGGAGATCGCTATATCAAACGCACGCTTTGCCATGCGATAGCTAAATGCCCTGACATCGAGCGACCTACTAGCACGGGCTAACCACCGAAAGCCCGGCCAAGGAGCTTCATTATGTGCTCTTAAGGGGATTATGCCTAGTGCGGTGCCCAAATCTGGGCGCACCAGCCCGTCTGAAAAGACAAGGACGTTTACGCCCTCGTCTTGTAATGCGGTCTGTTCCACGACCCCCCCGGAGGTATTTCTCACTACAGGCTAACCCTGATGTGTTGTTAATGATATAGCAAAGCAACCTCATACATGCCAAGGCGTCTACAGGTGCACCGTTCGTTCAGATGTCTGGCAGCATTGTGAATGCGTTGGCTCTAGTGCAAGCGCAGCATCCTCGAGCTCGAGAATGCACTGCTGCTCGGGTATGCGATTGTCGGCCGTGCGGGTCGACCCTTTTCGAGTATCTCAGTCCCTCATGATAATTGAAATGCACGCGTGCATCGAGACGATAACCTCAGCGACTCCTATATCAACCGCTTTGTAGCCTAAAGTTAAATGAGGGCGATCTTGGTTGTAATAGCATTCAATGAAGTCACTGGCACACTGTGCTCCTTTATCACTAGACAAAATTTCGACACGTCGCTCAAACCCCAAGGGGCTAACTTTGTCGTGCATCGATTTCAACAATGGCAACCCAGAAGGAAATGATCAACATGGACAATAAAGAGTAGAGCTACGTCAAAAAGATAATCATCAACCTTGTCGATTACTCCTGAAGCGCCGTAGTGGTCGTATGTCTTGGAGAGTTTCTCTCTTTCAGCTACTGAGACTGAAATATGTTCGATATCACGATTAATAAGTTCATCCGACACCTTATCTACTCCCAGTGTTCTGGTGCCTCATACGGCACCTCGTTGGCAATGCAGAACGGCTCGCTCTCGCGCCTCTTCTTGTCCACCCGCTTCTCATAGGGAAGCCCATCGAAACCCAAATGCTGCTAGTCCCAAGGAGATAGCAATCGAGGAAGTAGCTCATATGTAACCTTATACTCATCGCACCTTTCCGAGAAAAAAGAAGCAGGCCAGATTCAGAAACTCATAGTCTGACCTGCCATTACATTTGGTCCCGGGGGCTGGATTTGAACCAACAACCTCCGGGTTATGAGCGAGTCAAGACGATTTGTCAAGGCTTTCCACGTAATCTACGTTTCAAAAAACACCTGGTCAGGCGTGGTTGGAGCATGTTTTTCCAAACCACCCTTTCCAACGACTTTCCCCTGTTTCCAACCTTTCCGGCGTCGTGTTGGTGGCAATTTGGTGGCAACCGGATCGCCTAAGGACGCGCGAAGGAAGGCAAGGACGATATCATGGCAGAGCTGAGCTACACCACCCGAAGCATCAGGCAGCACGGGGCGAAGGACAACTGGGAGGTGACACTCTCCCACCGCAACCCTATGACCGGCGAGGTGTGCGCACTTCGGTGAAGACGGCACCATAAGCGTGACCCACGCCCTGGGCAACGGCGAAGGCGGCTCCTACCTGAAGGCGCCCGAGCCCGCCTCTTGTTCATGGTCGAGCAGTTCTAGGCCATACACGCGCCGCGAAGGCAAAATAGGCCGGTTATGGGCGTCTTTAGGCTCATCTATCGCTTCGAGCGCTGGCTCTTCCACGCCGTCTCACATTGGGTATGAATGGATGGAATACTTTAATCTACAGTGCATATCATATGGAAATAGTTACAATCTGTACCTGTTTCTACTATACTTCGTCTGTATGAAGTTCAAGGAATACATAACATCGCACCAAGCGTTCACGACGAACGACCTCTACGCCATCGCGGCGAAGGAGACCGTGCGGACGCAACTGCGGCGCGCCCTCAAGGCAGGAGAGGTCGAGCGCGTGCGTCGCGGCACCTACGTGTCCAAAGTTGGCAAGTTTTTCGGCGAGTCCCCCGACCCGTTTCTCGTAACCAGAACCGTTGATTCCGAGGCCATCATCTCGTACCACTCGGCGCTCGTAGCCCACGGCGTCGCGCACAACGTCAGCTTCGAGTGCTCCTTCAGGTCCACGAAGGTGCGCTCGCCGTTCGAGTACGGAGGCGTTCGCTACACCCCCTTCGATTTCGGCGACGACCCGCAGACGCAAACCATGCGCTCAAAGTCCTACGGCACGGCCAGCATTACCACGCGCGAGCAGACGCTCGTCGACTGTCTGTCACACCCCGGAAGGGCCGGCGGTGTGGAGGAGGCCGTGCGCTCCTGTTCCGCCTTTCCCTACCTCAACGTGGAGGATCTACTCGAAATCATCGGTAGCGCACCTGCCGCCGTCGTCGCCCGGACAGGCTGGCTCCTCGAGACGAAGCGGGACGACTGGAGCATAGCCGACGAGGCGCTCGCGGCGCTCGAGGGGAGGCTCGGTCGCGGTCCATCCAAGTTGGATCCGAAATCACGGGAAAACAGGGGCTGGAGCCGCCGCTGGAAGTTATACCTGCCAGAAAGCGAGGAGGAGGTTCTGTCATGGACGTCATGAGCACTAGCGAATTCGAGCCGAGAACCGTGGACAAGGTCGATCGCCTGCTCGACCTCCTAGACGAGATGGAGCGCCACCCTGCCCTCAAGGGCAAGCTGGCGCTCCACGGCGGCACCGCCATCAACCTCTTCATGCTCGTCGTTCCAAGACTCTCGGTCGACATCGACGTCTCTTACATCGGGAGCGTCTCGCGCGAGGGGATGCTCGCCGACAGACCGCGCGTCGAGGCGGGCATAGAGGCCGTCGCCCGAGCCCTGGGCTATACGGTGGAGAAACATCCTGGCGGCCATGCCGGGCGTACCTTCCTCCTTCGCTACCGCGGCGACTGGGGCGTCGACCACGTCAAGGTCGACTGCATCTACATGAACCGCTCCCCCATCATGCCGCCCGTGGTTCGCAAGACGCCGGTGAGGCCAGGCGCCAAGGTGCGTACGTTCGCGGACGCCGAGCTCGCTGCAGGCAAGGTGAAGGCGTTCTTCGACCGCGTGAAGGTCCGCGACCTCTACGACGTCTCAAACCTGAGGGGCGTCTACGAAGCGCTAGGACCCAACGAGCGGGAGAAGGCCCACCAGCTTGTCCTGTACTATGCCTCGCTCTCCGCATGCTTTCCAAAGCCGTTCGAGGGCAGGGAACGGCGCTTCTCAGACAGGAAGGCCGAACTGGAGGACCAGCTATACCCCATGCTTCGCTCGTCAACCGAGCGTCCGACGCTCGCTGCCCTCATGCAGGACGCCGAGCGCTTCATAACAGACTGGGTCCTTCCCAAGACGGACGGAGAGCGCGAGTACCTTGAACGACTGGCGGACGGGGACTACAGACCGGAGCTCGTCTTCCAGAACGAGTCAATGGTCAATGCCGCGGCCGTCAACCCCGAAGCGCTCTGGAAGCTCGAGAACCTCAGGAAGATGCACCGATAGAACGTTCTGCTCTGAGAGACCTCCGGTCGACGCATTGGGGCCGTATCAGAAGGTACCTAGCAAATACGAGCGGGGCCAAAAGGCTCCGCTCGTATTTTGATGGCGAGAGCGGTTTCCCGAAAGCCCGCTGGAAGAACCAGATATGGCACTCTACCTGCTGATATATGGTCAATATGGTATAATTGGCCCATCCGACGGAGAGGTGGAGCCCACGCCCGATCCCCAGTTCAGAGAGTGTAAACAGGACCAGTTCATGCTGCTCCCTCCCGACATCTCGGAGTTCATGTACGAGAACTCCCTCGCCCGCGTCAGTGAGTGTCCTGTATCGTTTTTTCGGACACAACCTTCAGAGAACATGTTCTTGTATCGTGTTTTGCAACCGCGACCGAGGAGACGATGTGTTATGGATTGCCCCAGCCCCAATCCCCAACTCGGAGGCTATCAAAAACAGCCCCTCGACGCCGTCTGCCAGGCGATCGGTCCGCTGGCCTCCAGCGTCCGCTCTGTCACAGAGTCGCGGCTCCTCTTCCTCTAGGGGCTGCGATGCCGATCCTGAAGCCGATATCCGGGCACACATCCTGCACCGAAGTCTACAAATACCTCACCAAGAACGGCAGGGTGTTGGCGCGCGACTTCCTCAACATCGACGCGCCGGAGGAGGAAAGCTTCGACTGAGTGGCCGTCATGGACGAGACCCGCCGCGCCTACCGGAACGACACGCCCTGTGGCGACAGGCCCGCACGGACCTACAAGCACTACGTGATCTCACCCGACCCCGGCGACGCCGTCTCCCTCGACGGGCTGCGCGACCTCGCCGTCGCGTGGGCCAGGGATAACTTCCCCGACTACGAGGTGGCCATCGTCTACCACGACGACAACGCGAGCCGTATCCCACACGCGCACGTCATCGTCAACAACACCAACCTCGCGACCAGGCGGAGGCTGCAGAACCCGGATCCGAGGGCGCTGAAGCACAACCTGCAGACGCTCGCGAAGGGCCGCGGCCTCAGCGATCTCGACACCCGGGAGAGGGAGCGGTTCGGCGGCCGCGCGTCCCACCGAGGGCGATGCAGCGTGTATCGTGCACAACCGACGGCTACAGAAGGGTGACACTTGGCGGGAGATATCGCCACCTGGCGTCCCCCGACCTTGCCAACGCCGCGCTCACCGTCGCCACCAGCCGCTTCCACGCCCGCACACCAAACCCCGTCAAATGCAGCAGCGGGGGCGGCTCCGTCGCCCCCGCCAAACGCAAAGCGGCCAGGCCGGCATTGCACCACACTCATACACGAGCCCCATAGCAAGCGGGGAAGAGCGCCGGTCTATGTGTCGAGAACTTCGGAGACAGATTCCGAAGTTTCTTCCGTAGTTACCTCCGAAGTTCCGAAGTTACTAGGATGAGTCCAGCCATGATTGGGGACCAAATGGAAGAGAGGCACTGGAAGCCGCCCTGAGGGCAGGTGAGGGCGCGCAGGTGGAATTCAAGCGCTGCGGCTCACTGCCGGGCAACGACGTGTTCGAGACCATATGCTCGTTCGCCAACCACTTTGGCGGAAGCCTCTACCTGGGCGTAACGAACGAGGGCGAGCTGGAGGCGCAGGGATCGACAAACCGCCGTCGGTACGTCCGCGCAACGGGCAAATAGAGAGTGAGCATCATAGGATGGAAGATGCGAGCTTCGAAGTGGAGATATCGTGCGATGATGACGGCTACGTGCTTCTCCAATGTCCTCATGCGGCCTCACGGCCGATAGTTTCTTGACAGATGACATTGTCGATCTCGCCATGGCCAAGACGAAGAACTGGGCTATGAGCCAGATAGACGCCGAGCTGAAGGAGCTGAGCAGAAAGTCCAAACACTCAGGCGGTCTCATCTCGTTCGATTACAAGTCTAGCCACAGTCGGTATATATCTGCCCTTTCTACGGAATAGGACAATTCAATGGGCAATGACAATACGACGCTGAAAATGCTGCTATATGAGTTCAACGATGAGGCAAACGCGTTCTTACGCACCAACATATCTGGATCTCGACGATACGTCAGCAAGATTCTTAGCGTCCATTGAGGGCGAAGAGGTCATTAAGTCGTTTCTGGCAGATTGCGTGCAAAACCATCTACCAGCAGACTTCGATGCAGAAGCCGAAATCAATGAAGTTGCCAAAGATATAGGCACGATCTTTGGCAACTTCGCGCACGACTACAAAGGCGAGACGGCAGAGGTCTATCTAATCATCAAGAACATTACCGACCGCAGTATGTGGTCGAGTGGAACGACTCCGGATTCACTGCAAACGTGGCAACATGTGAGATAGAGAAATAAACAAACAGAAGAAGAGATATACGCTCGCGGGGTGGCGATACCAACTTTCGTTTTCACGCGGTTTTTGACTTGCCAGAAAAATTTTTGGTGGTCAAATGGTGATCGCGATGGTGGCCAAGTGGTGGCAGAAAAAATCCCCGACCCGTTTCTGCAGGTCAGGGATTGTGTTTTTGGTCGCGGGGGCTGGATTTGAACCAGCGACCTCCGGGTTATGAGCCCGGCGAGCTACCAAACTGCTCCACCCCGCACTATATATTGCGCCACAGCGCAATGTGTAAAGATACGCACGTGCTACGTACTTGTCAAGGCATATTTTAACTGTATGGAGCGTTTTCACACAAAACTACATTCTTTAACTCTTTTAATTAACTGTGTACAACAACTTCATTTTCTTGAAGGCCTACTGCTACTTACTGATTTTCTCTATAACAGTTGAGGTATACAAACGGTATAGCGTGGTCCATAAAATGATCGAAAGGGATTCATATGGCAGATGACCGTTGGCGGATGGGATTTCATATCACTCCTCGCTCAGGAATGATTGCTCCTCCGCTGTCAATTACCCAAGATAAGGGTCAGTATCATCTTTTCTACCAGTGGATCGCTGCACAATCGTCAGCAGATGATCACCATCAACTTCACCTCAGTTCTCCTAACCTCATCTATTGGCACTTTGAAGACGAGAATATTGAGGGGAAAACCCAGCCTCCTGCGCCAACTTCTCTTACACAATCAGCTGCCCATCTAATCCATCCAGATAAACAGGCAGCTGCACTATCCTTTGCAAAGGAGCCTGCCCTCGCAGAGATGAGGGAGGCAGATCATGGATTTGACTTCTCTGAGCCCTTCGGATCCACGGATGAAAAGGGGCGTTTCATCGCGCTCGCGTTGATGAATGATCTAAATGCGCCTTACTCAACTGCGCCAAGCGGCCTCGATTGGACGAATTGCCTCACGATACCTCGTGAGCTCACGCGAAATGACAAAGGCAAGCTTCTTCAATATCCCGTAACGGAACTCGAAGCACTCAGAATGCATACCAACCGGATAGATCCCCTCACCGGCTCACTTTTCCCCGCGCACCGCGCAGATATTATCTTCTCCAACATCGAGAGCACTTCGGATTTAGAGATTGACCTTGACGAAGGCTGCAAGGTCACCTTTA
>Ga0214929_100231_pt1 | contig 16875 bp, 13 predicted proteins | sample Stichaenrichm17X_FD_168613 | JGI IMG/M metagenome (GOLD analysis project Ga0214929, IMG submission 168613) | Xylose enriched microbial communities from anaerobic bioreactor in Madison, Wisconsin, United States - 17X | ecosystem: Engineered > Bioreactor > Anaerobic > Unclassified | place: USA... | reverse complement strand
CGAAGACCTCGACGTCCCGCCGACGCTCGTGTCCTTCTGCACCGGCGTGGGCACCGTCGACCGCGCCACGAGCCCCGAATTCAAGGGCGCCGGCCACCGCGTGATCGAGATCTCGCCCGCCTTCGAAGACGACGGCCTCACGCCCGACCCCGAAGACTTCCTGGCCGCCTGCTCCATCGTCGAAGAGCTCGTGGGCGCCGGCGACGCGCTCGCCGTGAGCACGCCCGGCTACGGCTGCGGCGCCGAAGCCCTCTTCAAGATGTGTCTGGGCAACCGCCTGGGCCTCGCCCTGAACGACAACGAGGAAGCAGCCGACCTCTTCACCCCGAGCTACGGCACCTTCTACGTGGAGCTCGCCGACGGCGCCGCCATCCCGGCTGCGCGCGGCAGCATGTACGTGGGGCAGATCGGCCAGACCACCGAAGCCTACGCCTTCTGCGCCGCCGGCGAGGAAATCTCGCTCGACGCGCTCGAGGCCGCTTGGATGCATACGCTCGAAGACGTCTTCCCCTTCCGTTCCACCGAAGCGGAACCGGCCGTGGAGTCCGTGACCAACACCGACCACCTGCCGCTCGTCTACGACGGCGTGATCGCCCATCCGCGCGTCACGATTCCCGTCTTCCCCGGCACCAACTGCGAGTTCGATTCCGCCCGCGCCTTCGCGGCCGCCGGCGCCGACCCGCACACCTTCGTGGTGAACAACCTCTCCCCCGAAGCCGTGGCCGAAAGCACCAAGCGCCTGGCCGAAGAGATTTCCCAGAGCCAAATCCTCATGATTCCCGGCGGCTTTTCGGGCGGCGACGAGCCCGACGGCTCGGCCAAGTTCATCGCGGCCTTCTTCCGCGCCCCCGAAGTGACCGAAGCGGTGCGCGATTTGCTGCAGAACCGCGACGGCTTGATCCTGGGCATCTGCAACGGCTTCCAGGCGCTCATCAAGCTGGGCCTCGTGCCCTTCGGCGACATCCGCCCCATGGACGCCGACTGCCCCACGCTCACCTTCAACACGATCGGCCGTCACCAGAGCGGCATCGTGCACACCCGCATCGCGAGCAGTCTGAGCCCTTGGTTTGCGGCTTGCCAGGTGGGCGACGTGCACACGATGGCCGTAAGCCACGGCGAGGGCCGCTTCGTCGCCAACGACGACGTGCTCGCCCAGCTGCTCGCAAACGGCCAGGTCGCCACCCAGTACGTCGACGCGAACGGCGTGCCGTCGATGGACCTTGCGGTCAACCCCAACGGGTCGGTGATGGCCATCGAGGGCATCACGAGCCCCGACGGCCGCGTCTTGGGCAAGATGGGCCACAGCGAGCGCGCCGGCGCGGGCCTCTACCGCAACATCCCCGGAGCCGACGTCGAGCCGATCATCGCGAGCGGCGTCGCCTACTTCACCGACTAGCGGCGCGCGCAAACGTGCACGGAACGGGGTCCGATCGTCAACCGGCGGTCGGACCCCGTTGTCACGCGGCCTCTTAGAGAAACGGTGGAGAATCCGTATACCCCCTGTGGGTATAGCCGCCTCTTCTATCATGCGAAAGCAACAGCGGCCCACGGAGGATCATGGCTACCACGTCTTTGCGCATAGACGGCATGTACTGCGACAACTGCGCGCGGACGGTCGAACGCGCCCTTTCGCAGGTCGCGGGCGTCACTAACGCCACCGTTACCGGGCACGTCGCCCGCATCGACCACGACGGCGCCCTTTCTACCGCGCCCGGACTGGAGCGCGCCGTGGAAGCTGTGATCGACGCCGGCTACTTCACGAGCCCCGCCCACCGCATCGACGACGCGGAATCCGGCCGCCTTTCGGCCGCCGCCCGCAGCCGCCTGGCCAACATCGCGCGCTTCGCCGTCCTGGTGGCGGTCGTCGTCGCCGCAGGCGCAGGGCTCGACGCCCTTGCGGGCTACAACATCTTCAACGCCATCCCCGCGATCGACCAGTCGATTTCGCTGCCCATGCTCTTCGTCACCGGCGTGCTCACGAGCCTCCACTGCCTGAGCATGTGCGGCGCCGTGAACCTGGCCACCACGCAGACGGCCGCCCCGCGCAACGTGCGCGCTCCGCTCGCCTACAACCTGGGGCGCCTTGTCTCCTACACGGCCCTGGGCGGCTTGGCGGGCGCGCTCGGCGGCATCATCAGCCTCACTACTACGGCGCAGATCGTCCTCATCTCGCTCGCCGCCGCGGCGATGATCGCGCTCTCCCTGCGCATGGCGGGCATCGTCTCGCCGCCCGCGCTCGACATTCCCGCCCTCAACCGGCTGCGCGCCGCAAGCACCCGTCGGGCCCGCCCGGGCGGCGCCTTCGCCGTAGGCCTGGCCAACGGCGCCATGCCCTGCGGCCCCCTGCAGGCCATGCAGCTCTACGCCCTTTCCACCGGCAGCCCCGCGATGGGCGCCCTGTCGATGTTCCTCTTCTGCTTGGGTACGACGCCGCTCATGACGGCCTTCGCCTACGCGGCCCGGTGGCTGCGCGGCCGCGGACGGGCGATCGTGGCCAACCTGGCCGGCGCCTTCATGTTCGTGCTCGCCCTGAGCATGCTCGCGCGCGGGCTTTCGATCGCCGGCGTCAACATGGGGCAGGTGGCCGCCGCTCCCGCCGCCGACACCGCCTTCGCGCAGGCCGTGCAGGCCGACGGCTACCAGCAGGTGGAATTCGACCTCTCCTTCGATTCCTACGCCGACTTCCAGGTCGAAGCCGGTACGCCCGTGCGCCTGGTAGTCCACGTCGACCCCGCCTACCTCACCGGTTGCAACAACGAGATCCTCATGCCCGCCTGGGGCATCGACCAGAAGCTCGAGCCGGGAGACAACGTCATCGAATTCACGCCCACCGAAACGGGCGATTTCCCCTATACGTGCTGGATGCACATGATCGGCAACACGGTGCGCGTGACCGGCGCATCGTCATAGGAAAGGATGGATATGTTCCAGCTGAAACGCCCCGCCCGCCTCATCGCCTGCGGCCTTGTCGCAGGCGCCCTGGCCGCCACGCTCGGCGCCTGCACGGTGCAGAGCGCGCAATCGAGCGGCACGCAGTCGCAGGCGTCCTCGCAAGCGAGCTCCGCGCAGTCGTCTTCGGCAAAGGCTACCTCGAACGTGCAGCATGCCTTCGTAGACGTCGTCCCCGATGAAAGCGGGACGATTACGATCGACGAATCGCAGATCGGCGACGTGGCGACCTTCTACAACTACGACGCCAACGGCACGACCGTGCAGCTGATCGGCATCCGCGGAAGCGACGGTGCCGCGCATCTGGCCTTGAACACCTGCCAGTCGTGCAACCCCTCGCCCAACGCCTACTACGTGCAGCAGGACGACACCCTTATCTGCCGCAACTGCGGCCAGGAGTTTTCGGCGGAAGACGTGGGCGCCCAGGCCTCGGGCTGCAACCCCACGCCGATCAAGGGCCTTACCGAACAGAACGGCTGGTTCATGGTGAGCGCCGACACCCTGAACGGCTACGCGTCGAACTTCGCCAAGTGGGCCGGCCCCACGAAGGCCTAACGAGCGCGAGCAGAGCGGAAGAGCCGCCGCGCTGCGCGCCCGACGACCGCATCGACCCGACCGGCGGCACGAGAGGGCCGCTGCATGGCGCAAAGGGGAACCGCCCCTGCGCCATGCAGCGGCCCTTTTTGCACGTCGAGCCCGTACGCGCGCCTAGCGGAAGACGATCGCACCCGTCCCCACGTCCATGCGGTCGATCACCGCGAGCGAATCGACCCGCAGGCCCTGGGCGCGCAAATCGGCGCCGCCGGACTGAAAGCCCTTCTCGATCGCGATTGCCACGCCCTCGATGGCGGCGCCCGCCTGCTTGCAGATTTCCACGAGCCCTTCCATCGCGCAGCCGTTGGCCAGAAAATCGTCGACCAGGAGCACCCGGTCTTCCGGCCCCAGATAGCGGCGCGACACCATGACGTCGGCGTCGCTGCCACGCGTGTAGGAATGCACGCGGGCCGCGTACATGTCGCCAGCGAGCTCCTTGCTCCAATTGCGCTTGGCGAACACGACGGGGACACCGAATTCCGCGCCCACGAAGCAGGCGATCGCGATGCCCGACGCTTCCACGGTGAGCACCTTGTTCACGCGCGCGTCGGCGAAATCCTCGTGCCACTGACGGGCCATGGCCTGCAGCAGCTCGGTGTCGATCTGGTGGTTGAGAAACGAATCGACCGCGAGCACTTTGCCCGGCCGCACGTCCCCATCGGAGCGGATGCGGTCTTCCAGCAGTTTCATCGCCAATCCCCCTTGAAGGCGCCTTCTCACGCGCCCGTCCCTTTGCATGCAACAGGCAAAGTGTAGCGCAGCGGGCGGGCCGCACGACCGCCAAGGACGCGCCGCCCGCCCAAGCGTCCCAAGACCTACGGCCGAAGGCGCCGCTAGAGCAGGAAGACGAAGGCGAGCGAGATCGCGCCCACCGCGAGCAGCGGCCCGCAGCCGTCGAAAAAGGCCGTCCAGCCGTGGAGCCGGTAGTAGAGCACGTAGCAGACCATGCTGAAGAGGAAGGCGATTCCCACGAGGGCCGCGGGCGCGCCCACCGCGACGCCCGCGCAGGCCGCGCCGTCGAGCACGAACCATTCGAGGGCCGCCCAGGCCACGATCAGCAGCAATTCGGTGGTCACCTGCCGCTTGAACAGGGCCCGCGTGAGCACGAGCAGGACGACGTAGGCGCCAAGGGCGGCGAGCATGACGAGGGCCGCATCGACCGTGTGCGGCAGGCCGCCGGCGCCCCGCGCCAGGCAGGCGACGCCCGCGCACCCGCAGGCGACGGCGCCCAGGATGAGGCCTATGCCGATCGCGCGCTCGGCGCCGTGGGGCTTGGCTGCCCGCGGGCGGAAGAAGACCGCCCACCAGGCAAGGTAGAGGACCGCGCAGACCGCCATCCACACGTGGCCCGCATCGATATCCGCCAGATATGTCGCCGCCGCAGCATCCATGCCCCCATTGTAGCCGCGCACGGACGCCATGGAGAGACGGTCCCTCGAGCGGCCCCGCCCGCACCTGCGCGCACGGAGCCGGCCGCAACGGGCCGCGCTCTCGCACAGGCCGACCCGCCACGGCAGCCCGCCGCACGGCCCCCGCAACGCACACGGGACCGGCCGCCCGCAGGCAACCGGCCCGCTGTTTCCGCTGCACGATCCGGGCTATTTCACCCTGAGCGCCCGCATCGCGTTGAGGATCGCGATGATCGCCACGCCCACGTCGCCGAACACCGCCAGCCACATGGTCGCGATGCCGATGAAGGGCAGGGCCAGAATCATGATCGCGATCTTCACGCCGATCGCGAACACGATGTTCTGCCAGACGATGCCCATCGTCTTGTGCGAGATCTTCATAGCCGTGGCGATCTTGCTCGGCTTGTCGTCCATGAGCACCACGTCGGCCGCTTCGATTGCGGCGTCGGAGCCCATGGCGCCCATCGCGATGCCGATATCGGCGCGCATGAGCACGGGCGCGTCGTTGATGCCGTCGCCCACGAAGGCGAGCTTGCCCGCCTCAGACGTCTCGCCCAACAGGCGCTCGACTTCCGCAACCTTGTCGGCAGGCAAAAGCTGGGAGCGGTACTCGTCGATGCCAAGCTCGCCGGCCACTGCGGCGGCCACTTCCTCGCGGTCGCCGGTGAGCATGACGATCCGCTTCACGCCGGCGGCGCGCAGGGCGGCCACCGTGTCCTTGGCGTCGGGCTTCAGCACGTCGGCGATCACGATATGCCCCGCGTATTCCCCGTCGACGGCCACGTGCAGAATCGTACCCACGAGCTCGCAGTCCTTGAAGTCGACGTGGGCCTCGCGCATGAGCTTGTCGTTGCCCACGAGCACCTTGTGGGCGCGTACCTCGGCGGCGACGCCGCGCCCCGACCGCTCTTCCACATGGTCGATCTGGGACTGGTCGATCACGCCTTCGTAGCTTTCCTTCACCGACACGGCGATCGGATGGTCGGAATAGGCTTCGGCATGGGCCGCATACGAAAGCAGCAGGTCGGGGTCGATATGGTCTTCGTTGTGCACGGCGACCACGTTGAAGGTGCCGCTCGTCAGGGTGCCCGTCTTGTCGAAGACGACCGTTTCGGTATGGGCGAGGGTCTCCATGTAGCTCGACCCCTTCACGAGCACGCCGATGCGGCTCGCCGCGCCGATGCCGCCGAAGAAGGACAGGGGCACCGAAATGACCAGGGCGCAGGGGCAGCTCACCACGAGGAAGATGAGCGCCGACTGCACGCTCGCCGTAAGGGTTTCGCCGAAGAAGGGGCTCACCACCGCGATAAGGACGGCCAAACCCACCACGATCGGCGTGTAGTAGCGGGCGAAACGCGTGATGAAGCGCTCGGTGCGCGCCTTTTTCTCGCTCGCGTTCTCCACGAGTTCCAAGATGCGCGACACGGTCGATTCGGCGAAGGGGGCCTTCACCTTGATGCGGATCACGCCGGTCATGTTGATGCAGCCCGAAATCGCCGCCACGCCGGGCTCGACGACACTCGGGACGCTTTCGCCGGTAAGCGCGCTCGTGTCGAGCTGGCTTTTGCCTTCCACGACCTCGCCGTCGAGCGGCACGCGCTCGCCCGGCTTGACGACGATCACGTCGCCCACCGCCACCGTGGCCGGGTCGACCTGCACGAGGTTGCCCTCGCCGTCTTCGATGTTGGCGTAATCGGGCGCGATGTCCATCATGGCCGCGATCGACTTGCGCGTCTTGTTGGTCGCGTAACTTTCAAACAGCTCGCCCACCTGGTAGAAGAGCATGACGGCCGCGCCTTCGGCCATGTGCGGTTCGGCTTCGGGGAAGAAGACGAGCGCGAAGGCGCCGAGCGTGGCGATCGCCATGAGCAGGTTCTCGTCGAAGGGCTGGCGGTGAACGATGCCGTGCCAGGCTTTGGCGAGCACGTCGTAGCCGGCAAGCAGGTAGGGTACCAAAAAGAGGGCGAACTGCACCCAGAGACCCGCGCCGGCGGGCAGGGCGTCGAAAGCGCCCACTGCCGAAACGACCTGCAGAACAATGAAAATCGTGAGCGCGATAAGGATGCGCTTGAGCGTCTTGCGTTGCTTCTTCGTGAGGGCGTTCTTTTTCATGGGAGGTCCTTTGCTACACGAGAGGGCCGAAAGCGCGTCGGGCGGACGCAGGCCAGGCGAGCACTTCGCAGTCGGGCTCGATGTCATCGAAGATCTTGATCGACTGCTGCAGGATGTCGTCGAACTTGTCGTCGTCAGCGTCGAGCGTGAACTTGAGCATCATCGCGTTGACCGAGGCGCTGTGCACCCCGTCGATCTTTTCGATCTTGTCCTGAATCTTGCCGGCGCAGTTGGCGCAGATTTCGCCGTCGAGTTTGATGACTTTACGCATGGGGGGTTCCTTTCGTCGAAGGTTGGTGAACAGTCGGGGAGGATAGGTCTATTCGCAGATGTGCGAGAGGCCCTGGGAGAGCATCGTGTAGACGTGGTCGTCGGAAAGCGCGTAGATGACCTGCTTGCCTTCGCGGCGGAAGCGGACCAGGTGGGCCTGCTTCAAGATGCGCAGCTGGTGGGAGACGGCGCTTTGGGACACGCCGCCCACGGCTTCGGCCAGATCGGACACGTTGAGGTCTTCGACCATGAGCGCGTAGAGAATCTTGATGCGCGTGGTGTCGGCGAAGACCTTGAAGAGGTCGGCCAGGTCGTAGAGAACCTCTTCGTCGGGCATTTCGTTGCAGCAGGCCTGCCCGGGCGTGAGGGCCGCGGGCGCGGGGACGTCGGCGGGATCGCGGAGCGCGGGGGCGTCGGCGGCGGGCGCTGCGTCTTCGACCGTCTCGTCGGCAGCAGCGTCGTCGGCGCAGGGCGCAGTGTCTTCCGGCTCGTCTGCGGCAGGGTCTTTGCCGCGGGAGATGAGCTCGGCCGAATGCACGACGTCGGCCGCCACGCGGGCGAGCGGGTCCTTTCGTGAATCTTCGGACATAAGCGAACCTTTCACTACATATGAGCATCTGTTCAGATGTTGTTTCCAGTATAGAGCCACCGCAGAGATGGTCAAGCCCCGCGAAGGGAAAACCTGCGCTCGCCGACGGGAAGCCGATGCGCCGCGCATCGTCCCGTGGCGCCCCGTGCCCGCCGCTCCTGCATGTCAAGTCTCAGGAGACGACGCGCACAGCCCCGCTCTTGCCGCAGCCCGCGCGCACCGCCGCGCACCCGCCCGCCGCAGCCGCTTCCTTATGCGCGTCGATTGAATGAATCCGCCCCGCTCACGCGGGTTCTTTCAATAGGTCCGCCCGTAGGCCGCGCCGTTGCCCGCGATTTATAATCGCCCTGACAGACGCGATACCTCACCAAACAGACGGTCGGCACTCGGGGAGAGAGGCATGCCATGAAAGAGGACTACCCAACCACGTTCAGCCCGTTCACATTGCGTCGCATGACGGTGCGCAATCGCATCGTCATGTGCCCGATGGGCAGCAACCTTGCCAAGGCGTCGGGCGAGATATCAGACGACCACATTTCCTACTACGCCCAGCGCGCCAAAGGCGGCACAGGGCTACTCATTTTGGAAAACGTGTGCATCGACTACCCCATGGCGTCGAACGGCACGAGCCAGCTGCGCATCGACCAGGACTGCTTCATGCCCGCCCTCTACCGCCTCACCGACACCGTGCACAAATGGGGCGCGAAGATGTCGGTGCAGCTCAACCACGCCGGCGCCGCCACCATGCAATCGCGCATCGGCCACCAGCCCATCAGCGCGAGCGATGTCCCCAGCAAGCCGGGCGGTGAAGTGCCCCGTCCCATGACGCGCGACGAGATCATGCACGTAGTGGAAAAGTTCGGCGAAGCGGCCCGCCGCGCGATCGCATGCGGTTTCGACTGCGTGGAAATCCACGGCGGCCATAGCTACCTGCTCAGCCAGTTCCTCTCGCCGGTCACCAATCACCGCACCGACGAGTTCGGCGGCAGCCCCGAAAACCGCGCCCGGTTCGCGCGCCTGGTCACCGAAGAGGTGCGCCGCGCCGTGGGCCCCAATGTGCCCATCCTCATGCGCATCTGCGGCGACGAGTTCACCGAAGGCGGCAACACGCTCGATGACACGATCGCCTACCTGCCCTACCTGCCCGAAGTCGACCTCTTCGACGTGTCGGCCGGCCTGGCGGGCGCCATCAGCAAGCAGATCGACATGGACTTCTACCCCGACGGCTGGCGCAGCTACATGGCGCGCGCCGTGCGCGAGGCCACCGGCAAGCCCACGATGACCATGGGCAACTTCCGCAGCCCCGCCGCCGTGGAACGCGCGCTCGCCACAGGCGACGCCGATCTGGTGGGCATGGGCCGCGGGCTTATCGCCGAGCCCCAGTGGTGCCGCAAGGTCGCCGAAGGACGCGAGGACGACCTGCGGAAATGCATCTCCTGCAACATCGGCTGCGCCGGCCACCGCATCGGCTTGAACCAGCCCATCCGCTGCACGGTCAACCCCGACCTCATCCACAACGACGAGTACCGCTCCCGCACGGTCGCCAAACCCTGCAACGTGGTCGTGGTGGGCGGCGGCACCGCGGGCGCCGAAGCCGCCTGCACGGCCGCCGAAGTGGGCTGCACCACCGTGCTCATCGAAAAGGAGGACCGCATCGGCGGCCTGAACCGTCGCATCGCCGCCATCCCCGAAAAAGCCCGCATGCGCGACTTCCCCACCTATTTGGAACACCACGCCGCCAAGCTGCACAACCTGGCCGTGCTCACCGGCACCGAGGCGACGGTACCGCTCGTCGCCGCCTTCAAGCCCGACATCGTGGTCAACGCCACGGGCGCCCACCCGCTCGAGCTGCCCATCCCCGGCCTCAAAGAGCTCGTCGATGCGCCGGGCGGCCGCGTCTCGAGCGCCTTCCGCATGCTCGACGAAATCGATAGCTATCCCGACGACATGACGGGGTCGCGCGTCGTCGTGATCGGCGGCGCCGCCACCGGCATGGACATGATGGGCTTCTTCGGGGCCCGCGGTGCCGAAGTCACCGTGGCCGACCTCGCGCCCGCCTTCGGCATGCAGCTCGACCCCTGCAGCAAGAACGACGTGGCCGAAAAGCTCGACCGCTACCGCGTGCGCAAGCTCTACCACACGGGCCTGGCCGAAGTGCGCCCGCATTCGTTCGTGGTGACCATGCCCGACGGCACGACCGAAGAGCTGCCCTTTGACTACGGCTTCGTGGCCATGGGCATGCGCAGCTACAACCCCCTCCTCGCCGACCTGGAGGAACGCTTCGCCGGCACCGGCACCTTGGTCTACAACATCGGCGACAGCCTCCGCGCGCGCCAGATCGTCCACGGCACCGAAGAGGGTCGCAACATCCTGCGCGTGCTCGAGGCGCAGGGGTTCCTCCCCGCCTAGGCCCGCGCCCCGCGCCCACGTCACGCCAGCGCCCCGGAGGCATCGCCTTCCGGGGCGCTTTTCGTCGCGGAAGGCACGCGCGCCGTCGCCTATCTTTAAAAGCGATAATGCCGCATCTGAATTGCGCAGGGTTCGCCACACCCACGTGCGGGTACCCTAGACACCAACGCACCGACACATGAGTCAAAGGGGTCACATCTCTCTGACTCACGATGAGTCAGAGAGATGTGACCCCTTTGACTCCTTGATTTCTGCAGGAAAGGACCCTCATGACCACGCTCGCTCCCCCGTTTCGCTACGACATCGTCGGCAGCTTTCTGCGCCCGGCCGCGCTGAAGGAGGCCCGCGCCCAGTACGCCGCCGGCACAATCGACCGCGCCGAGCTCACCGCCGTCGAAGACGATGCGATCCGCGCCCTCATCGCCAAGGAAAAGGAAGTCGGCCTGCACGCCGTCACCGACGGCGAGTTCCGCCGCAGCATGTGGAGTCTCGACTTCCTCGTGGGACTGGAAGGCGTCGACGAAGTGAGCGCCGACCACTGGTCGGTCGAATTCAAGGGCAACAAGCCCAAGGGCCGCACCACCCTCATCACCGACAAGATCGGCTTCGGCGACCATCCCTTCCTCGACCACTTCCGCTTCACCAAAGAAGCCGCCGGCGACACCCTCGCCAAGCAGACCATCCCCAGCCCCGCCATGCTCCACCTCATGTGCTGTGTGCGCGAGACCGGCTATCGGCCCATCGACCGCTACAAGGACCCCGACGCGCTCTTCGCCGACCTGGCAGCCGCCTACCGCGACGCCGTGGCCGCCTTCTACGCCGCCGGCTGCCGCTACCTGCAGTTCGACGACACGAGCTGGGGCGAGCTGTGCGACGCCGACAAGCGCCGGGCCTACGCCGACCGCGGCATCGACCTCGACGCCCTCGAGCGCACCTACGTCGAGCTCATCAACGAAAGCCTGCGCGACAAGCCGGCCGACCTGGCCGTCACCCTGCACAGCTGCCGCGGCAATTTCCGCAGCACCTGGTTCTCGTCGGGCGGCTACGACCCCGTCGCGCCGATTCTCTTCCCCAACCTGCACGTCGACGGCCTCTTCTTGGAATACGACAGCGACCGAGCTGGCGGCTTCGAGCCCCTGCGCTACATCGACGGCCAGCGCGTCGTGTTAGGCCTGGTCACGAGCAAGTCGGGCGAGCTGGAAAACCCCGACGCCGTAAAGGCCCGCATCCGTGAGGCGGCCGAAATCGTGCCGCTCGACCAGCTGGCGGTAAGCCCCCAGTGCGGCTTCTCGTCGACCGAAGAGGGCAACGTCCTCACCGAAGACGACCAGTGGAAGAAGCTCGCCCTCGTGCGCGACATCGCGCGCGACGTCTGGGCCGACGCCGAATAACCCGCGCCCGCGCTGGAGCCGGGCTCTCTCCTCCTTGGCCCGACCCCAGCGCGCAGCACCCCCCCCTACAGCGAGCGCCCGGCAGGAACCCCTCCTGCCGGGCGCTCGTTTCTGCAGGCGCACGCCTCGCTCGACGCGGACGGCGGGCCGCTCGCATGCACCCTCGCGCGAGCCGCGCGTCCCTACCCGATGCCGCCCAGAATCGTGCCCGCGACCAGCACGAACACGGTCACGCCGCAGAAGACGTATTTGGCGAGCGGGTAGAACACGGGCGAAAGCGACTTGGCGCGTCCACGATTGACCTCGCGCTTCCAAAAATCGCGGCCCAGCACCCAGTAGAACATGACCGCTGCCAAGAAGGCGCCGATCGGGCACAGGTAGATCGAGCAGACGTCCATCCAGGGCGACACGATGCCCTGAATCAGCAGGCTCACCACCAGGCCCACCGCGCCCACCGCGAAGCAGGCCTTGGTGCGGTCGAGGTGGAAGAACTCCTGCACGGTGGCGATGGGCGCCTCGTAGAGATTGATCAGGCTCGTAAGGCCGCCGAAGAGCACGGCCACGAAGAAGACGATCATCACGACGCCGCCGCCCGGCATGCCCGCGAACAGGTTGGGCAGGTAGATGAACATGAGGCCCGGGCCGCCCACCGACAGCGTCTCGCCGGCGGTCGCCATGGCCGGGATGATCACGAGCGAGGCGAGCACGGCGGCCAGCGTGTCGAAGATGGCCACGTACTTGGCGCTGTTGGGCACGTCTTCGGTGTCGCTGAGGTACGACCCGTAGATCAGCGTGCCGTTGCCGGCGACCGAAAGCGAGAAGAAAGCCTGGCCCAGGGCGAAGACCCACAGAAGCGGGTCGGCCAGACCGGCCGGGTCGAGCACGAAGAGGTATTCGTAGCCCGCGCCCGACCCCGGCAGCGTGAACACGTAGATCGCCAGGCCCACGAACAGCACGAAGAAGAGGGGCATCATGACCTTGTTGGCCCGCTCGATGCCGCCTCCGATGCCGAAGATCACGATAGCGAAGGTCACGAGCACGGCCACCGTCTGCCAGAAGAAGTTGTTCGCCGACACGTCGCCGAACAAGCCGGCGAACTGGCTCACGTCGGTGTAGGAGGCGGTTGCGCCCGTAAGCGCCGTGACCAGGTAGTAGAAGATCCAGCCTACGACCACCGAATAGCCGATCGCCATGGCAAGCGACGACGCCACCGGCAGCAGGCCCAACAGCTCGCCTGAGCGCTTGGACCCGAAGCGCGTCTCGGTCGCCATGCCGAAGGCGCCCACCGGCCCCTTGCGGGCCGCGCGGCCGAAGGCCATCTCGCCGATGATGCCCGTGCTCGCGATGAGCACGACGAAGATCAGGTAGGGAATGAGAAAGGTCGCGCCGCCGTAGGCCGACACGCGGGTGGGGAACAGCCAGATGTTTCCCATGCCCACCGCCGAACCGATACAGGCCAAAATGAACCCGCGTCGCGAGGTGAAGCTGTCGCGCCCCGTGCGCGGCTGGGGCTTCTGCAGGGAATCGGAATCTGCCATTCGATGCACTCCTTCAACGTATCCGGTGCGTTCGCGCGCCCGTTCGGCCCGCGCTGCCCCGGCTGGCAAGCGGGAACGATTGTACCGTATATAATCGCAGCGACCCCGAAGCCCGACCGCGCAACGTGCGCCTGCGCCCCGCCGGCACCGCGCCGACCGCGTCCGGGCCCCGATTTCAGAGGAGGCTCGTATGAACGACTTCATCTTCCAATCCCCCACGCGATTCGTGTTCGGCCGCGGCTACACCGACCGCATCGGCGCCGAAGTGGCCGCGACAGGCGCGCGCAAGGCCCTCGTGCTCTACGGCGGCGGGTCGGTCGAGCGCACCGGCACGCTCGCACGCGTGACCGCCTCGCTCGACGCGGCCGGCGTCGCCCATGTGGAGCAGGGCGGCATCCGCCCCAACCCCGAAGTGAACCAGGTGCGCGCCGCCATCGAAACGGCCCGCAGCGAGAACGCCGACGTGATCTTGGCCGTGGGCGGCGGCAGCGTGATCGACGCCGCCAAGGCGACCGCTTTCGGCGTGCCCTACGACGGCGACGTGTGGGACTTCTTCGCCGGCAAGGCCGCGATCGAAGCCTGCCTGCCCATCGCATGCGTGCTCACGCTTCCCGCCGCCGGTTCCGAAGCCTCGAGCTCGTGCGTGATCTCCAACGACGAGCTCAACTTGAAGCGCGGTGTGAACGGCGACATCTTCCGCCCTGCCGTTTCGGTGCTCGACCCCGAGCTCACCTTCACCCTGCCGCCCTACCAGACGGCCGCCGGCATCACCGACATGATCGCCCACATCTGCGAGCGCTACTTCAGCGGCGTGGGCCCCGTGCCCGTGTCGGACAACATCTGCACGGGCCTCATCCGCGCGGTGATGCCCGCCGGCACGCGCGCGATTGAAGAGCCCGCCGACTACGACGCCCGCGCCACGATCATGTGGACCTCAACGCTCGCCCACAGCGACATCGCCGGCTGCGGCCGCAGCCTCTCGCCCGCCGCACGCGCCGGCGGCTGGGAAAGCCACGGGCTCGAGCATGAGATTTCGGCCCACAACCCCGCCGTCACCCACGGGGCCGGCCTGGCCGTGATTATGCCCGCCTGGATGCGCTACGTCTGGCGCGAGGACCCGGCGCGCTTCCTGTCCTTCGCCAAGGACGTCTTCGACATCGAACCCGTCGACGACACCGAAGAGGCCGTAGCCGACGCCGTCGAGGCGACGATCGACGAGCTGCAGAACTACTTCGCGAGCTTGGGGATGCCGAAGACCCTCGACGCGTTCGGGGCCGTGCCCGCCGACGTCGACGCCTGGATCGGCACGCTCGAGCAGAACAAGGGCGCGGAGTTCGGCGCCTTCCGCAGGCTCACGATGGACGACGCGCGCGCCATCTACCTGTCCGCCTTCGCGTAGAACCGCATTTGACGGACAATTTCTCAATTTCGACCGTATTGGATTTTCCGCCGAACCCGCATCAGCATTACCGCTTACGGATTGAAGGGCGGTTTTCGCCGAATATGAGACTTTGTCCGTCTTAATTGACCGAACGCGTCCTACACTCGAACCAGGCATCTAACGATTTCATGCTCGCGGTCCCGCGGGGCCGCCCTCCAACAGATAGGAGCTCCTATGGCGTTCAAGAACATCACCGTTGCCGGCGGCGGCGTGCTGGGTAGCCAGATCGCTTTCCAGACCGCGTACAAGGGTTTCAACGTCACCGTTTGGCTGCGCAGCGAAGGGTCCATCGACCGCGCGAAGCCCAAGTTCGAGCGCTGGCGCGACACCTACCTGGCCACCCTTGAAGCCATGAAGACCAACAAGGCCGCCTACGCCCGCGGCCTGGCCGATTCGCCCGACCTTCCCGCCGAGGAAATCGACAAGCTGAAGGCCCAGGTGCAGAAGGCCTTCGACAACCTCACCTTCACCACGAGCTACGAGGAAGCCGGCAAGGACGCCGACCTCGTGATCGAGGCCATCGCCGAAGACCCCGCGCAGAAGACCGCCTTCTACCAGGAGCTCGCCAAGCACCTGCCCGAAAAGACCGTCATCGTCACCAATTCGTCGACCCTGCTGCCCAGCCAGTTCGCCGAAGCCACCGGCCGCCCCGAAAAGTACCTAGCCCTGCACTTCGCCAACGAGATCTGGCGCAACAACACGGCCGAGGTCATGGGGCATCCGGGCACCGATCCGGCCTGCTACGATCAGGTCGTCGAATTCGCCGGCCAGATCGGCATGGTGCCGCTGCAGCTGCACAAAGAGCAGCCCGGCTACATCCTGAACAGCATGCTCGTGCCCTTCCTCACCGCGGCCGAGGCCCTGTTCGCCAACGACGTGGCCGACCCCGAAACGATCGACAAGACCTGGATGCTCGCCACCGGCGCGCCGTTGGGCCCCTTCCACATCCTCGACGTCGTGGGCCTGGTCACCGCCTACAACATCGTGATCATGAACCCGCAGGCCAAAGACCCCGAAACCACGGCCGGCAAGATCGCGGCCAAGCTGAAGAGCTACATCGACGAGGGCAAGACCGGCATCAACGCCGGCGAGGGCTTCTTCAAGTACAACTAAGCCCGTCGCACAACACGAGCAGGAACAGGGGCGTGCCGTCTGGCGCGCCCCTTTCTGTTGTGACAACGGGGGCGCGTGATGTTGTCACACCATGGTGTGACAACATCACGCGCCCCCGTTGTCACGGCGAATTATGGAGAGGCGCCCGCGCGGCCGGGCGCAGGCGCCGTACGTGGTACGCTCAGAGGGCAGGGCTCCCGCCCGCGCACCTCACCTCATAGTCATTCGCCGCGCGTCATGCGCCTTAGGGCCCGACGCGCTTTGCCCGTTCGTTGGAAAGGACCCGCCTGCCGTGGACCAGACGCCCGAAGCCGCCGCCTCGCGCCCCCAGAAGATTCGCTACATCGACTGCATCAAAGGGCGGGCACCCGTGCCCGCCGACCCGGTGGGCTTCTTCCTCTTCCACATTTTGATGGTGGGCGGCATGGTCACCTTCATGGCGACCTTCAACGGCATCCGCCACGACGGAATCGCCTTCCTGGAATACATGCACTGGTTCTACCCGCTCGTGTTCCTGTTCGCCTTCGTCTGGCGCCGCACAGCGGCCAACGCGGTCACGGGCCGCCTGATTCCCCGCGTCATCGCGCCCCGCTTTTCCGGGACCGCGGGCGGCGCAGCCAAGTCGTTCGTCAACGTGACCTGCATGGCGCCCTTCGTCTGCCTGTGGGTGTCGCTGCTGCTCGAAGGCGGGGGCTTTTTGGACTTCTACCTGTCGACCGTCTTCATTTCCTGGCCCTGCGCCATTCTGGTGAACTACTTCGTCGTAGGCCCCGTGGTGAAGATGATCTACAACAACCACATCAAGCAGCGCACGAGCGACGCGAGCGTCATCCATCGGCTGACGCAGTGGGCCCGCCCCTGGGCCGGCATCCTGGGGCTGAGCTAGGCAAAGAGAACCATCCCCGCGACACAGCCCAGCGCATTCCTCGCGCTAGCGGCTCGTGCGGCGGCCCGTCTGGCGTTCGGCCGCGTCGACCACGTGCTTGCAGAGGATGGCGCTCGTCACCGTGCCCAGGCCGCCCGGCACCGGCGTGATGGCCTCGACCAGGGGCTCGACGGT
>Ga0214929_100229_pt1 | contig 16913 bp, 16 predicted proteins | sample Stichaenrichm17X_FD_168613 | JGI IMG/M metagenome (GOLD analysis project Ga0214929, IMG submission 168613) | Xylose enriched microbial communities from anaerobic bioreactor in Madison, Wisconsin, United States - 17X | ecosystem: Engineered > Bioreactor > Anaerobic > Unclassified | place: USA... | reverse complement strand
CCAACCCCGACGAGGACCGGGCGCTCGCGAGCGACGCCTACCAACGGAAACTCGCGACGGCGATCGCCGACGCGACGGTGGCCTATGCGGGCGCCGCCTAAGAGCTAAGAGATAGGAACGAACATGGCTCATAACTTCTGCGCATCGTGCGGGGCCCCGATCAAGCCGGGCGCCCATTTCTGCGCCGCATGCGGGGCGCCCGTCGGAGGCGACTCGAACGCCGCCGCGCCGCAGGCGTCCGAAGCGCCGCAATCGTCCCCGGCCCCCGAGGCGCCTCAGGCATCCGAAACGCGCGCGATTCCCCCCGTGCCCGGGGCGCCGCGCGTGCCCGACGCTTCGGCAACGGTGGCCATGGACGCGGCGCCAGCCCCCGCAGCCGACGCGTCCGAAACCCGCGCCATGCCTTCGGTCGCGTCTCCCGCGCCCAGCGCGCAGGAGACCGTCGTCATGCCCCAGGCCGCCTACCGTCCGCCCGCGTCCGGCTTCGCCGCTCCCGGCGAGACGGCTCGGATGCAGCCGGTGGCCGGCCAGGCGACCGGCCCGCAGCCGCGCGTCTATTCTTCCGAATCCCGCCCGGCCGCGCCCATGGACGCGCAGAAGAAGGGGCTCATCGCCGGCATCGTCGCGGCGATCGTGGTGATCGTCGTGCTTGTGGCCGTGTTCGTGGTGCCGGCGCTCGCCAACCGCGGGCAGTCTGCCGGCACGGCGGCCACGTCTTCGGTGACCTCGTCGCAGGAGGCAAGCGGCTCGTCCTCGTCGAGCGCGACCGAAAGCTCGTCATCCTCCGACGCGGCGAGCTCGTCTTCGTCGTCGGCCGCGGCGGCCACCTCGTCGTCGTCTTCGAGCGCGCAGGCGGACGAGACCCAGCTCTACCAGAGCTTGCTTTCCATCTACAACAAGCTCGGCGACTACGACGCGCAGATCTCGCAGTGCGCGACTAACTTCAACAACTACTACCTGTCGAGCGATTTCCAGAAGCGCAGCACGCTGGGCCAGCAGGCGTTCAGTCTGGAATCGAACGTCAACGAACTCGCCAGCGAGCTCTCGAGCCTTAATGTACCCACCACGTCGAAGTACGCGGGCACCTACACCACGCTCGTGCAGCTGCAGAACGACCTGAGCAACCGCATCGCGGTTATCAGCGAGGCCTGGGACATCGACTTGCAGTACGCGAGCGATCCGACCGCCCACGAAGCCGAGATCACCGAGCCGTTGGGTCGCGACAAGGTCAACGGCAGCAACAGATACAAGCAGGATTTCGATGCGGTCTATCCCAGCGCCAAGCCCCAGGCCTAGCGATCGCTTCCGTCTTTTGGCGACCTTTGCGACCGCCCGACCGCTCTAAGGAGCCCCATGGACCTTCTCGTAACGTTTTTCGAAGGCGTGATCACGTTCGTATCGCCGTGCCTTCTGCCCATGCTGCCGCTCTACGTGGCATACTTCGCCGGCGCGAGCACCTCGGGCGCGGGGAAGGTTGTGCGCACGTCGCGCGTACTGGCGAACGCTTTGGGGTTCGTTCTGGGCTTCACCTGCGTCTTCGTGTTGCTCGGTGCCTTCGCGGGGGCTTTCGGAGGATTCCTGACGCGCTATCGGAGCCTGCTCGACTTCGTGGCCGGCCTCGTCGTGGTGGCGTTCGGCCTCTGCTTCATGGGCGCGCTGCGCATCCCCCTGCTCAATCGCACCCTCAAGCCCCAGGTGCGCATGGTGCCGCGTACCTTCCCCTCGGCGGTGCTCTTCGGTATCGTGTTCTCGATCGGATGGACCCCGTGCGTAGGAGCCTATCTGGGTTCGGCCCTGTTGCTGGCGTCCACGCAGGCGTCTGCGGCGCATGGGGTCGCCCTGCTGCTGGCCTACTCCCTGGGCTTGGGCCTGCCCTTCGTGCTCTCCGCCGTGGCGATCGATCGGCTTTCGGCGGCCTTCGATTTCATCAAAGAGCACTATGCCCAGGTGAATGCTGTATGCGGAGCGCTGTTGGTGGTTGTGGGCCTGCTTATGGCGACGGGGTTGCTGAACGTGTGGCTCGGCGTGTTGTCTGCGTAGGGCCCGACCGGGCGATGGAAGCCGAAGGGTGGGGGCGCCCGTGGGCGGAAGGAGAACCATGGAAGAGAAGCGGGAGGCGACCGACGCGACGGTCGGAGCCATGAGCGATGCGGCAGAAGCGCCTGAAGGGCAAGGCTCGGATTCGGGCCCGGTCGAATGCGCGTCGTCGCCCCGGAAGAAGGGGTCGTCCAAGAAGGCGGCGCTCGCAAGCGTGTTGGCGCTCGTCCTCATACTCGTTGCCGCCGCACTGGGCTATCAGACCCTAGGTGCCGGCGGGCAGGCGGCGACCGACCAAACGTCCGGGAGCGCCTTGTCATCGTCGTCTGCAACCGATTCCGAAGACGAGAGCGATCCTTTCGGCACCTCGTCGGGAAGCTCTGCGAGCTCGAGCGGGTTCGGCGCCCTCGGCGACCGCAACAGCACCGTCTACGATGTCGATGGAAACGCCGTGCAGGTGGCCGATCTGCCGAAGGGCCGCGTGTGCGTTATCAACTATTGGGCGACCTGGTGCCCTCAGTGCGTCGACGAATTCCCCGACCTTGCGCGCATCTACCAGGCATACGGCGATCGGGTGAGCTTCGTGTTCCTCGACAGCACCGACGGCCAGCGCGAAACGACGGGCAAAGTGCGCGACTTCTTGGACGAGGGCGGCTACGACGTGCCCGTCTACTACGATTCCCACATGAACTTCGGGACCGACTACCAGATCGAATACCTGCCCACGACGTTCATCGTCGATGCCGATGGCGCTGTCGTCGCCGCGAGCGTGGGCCGCGTCGATCCTGCTGCGCTCACGAGCAGGCTCGACCAGCTCCTCGGGTGACAACGGGCGCAGGGGGTGTTGTCACCGCCCTAGGTGACAACGGGAGCAGGGGGTGTTGTCATCCGCTCAGGGGCAGCGGCCCTCTCCGTCATTCAGCCCGTGCGAGGCGGGATTAGACGGGGTATAGCGAGAAGGTGCACCCGTTTACGCCTTTCCTTGGGCGCGTGTTTCGCCGATAGTTCGAAGTGGAACGGTAATCGAAAAGACTTCGCTTCCCGCTCCTATCCAGGTGCTCGGCAGGTGCGATGGCGGTTCCTGCTGACGTCGATGGCGGCCACGTTGACTCCGGGATGTTGCCATCGAAGCCACGGCGAGGGTGGCGGATGTCAGGCCATCGCAGAGGCTGGGTACGTAAGAGGGCAGCGAGACGCAAGGCCGTTTCGCTGCCCTTTTTGTGCCCTGCCGCCGTTCGATAGACGGCAGGCGTTCGGTATGGCTGGGGGCGCGTCGAGCGAGAGGAGCCGGGCTACAGATACGTGACCGTTTCGGAAAGCTCCTTGCGGTTGAAGTGGTTGGGCAACGGGCGGCCCTTTTCGGATGCGAAGCCCATATCGACCAGTGCGAGGACCTCTTCGTTTTCCGGCAGGCCCAAGACGCGCTTGGTTTCGGCCGGATCGAAGAGGTTGACCCAGCAGCTCTGCAGGCCCGCGTTCTGCGCGGCCAACACCAGGTGGGTGCAGACGATCGAGGCGTCCTCGATGCCCGAATCGCGCGCGCCGCCCGGGTAGGTGAACACGTTGGTCGCGTCGAAGGCGACGACGAGCACGCAAGGGGCGTTGTAGCGGCAGGGCGTGATCTCGTCGATCTTGGCAAGTGCCTCGGGCGACTGGCAGACGTAGATGTGCTGTTCTTGGAGGTTCTTGGCGGTGGGGGCGCGCCGCGCCGCTTCGAGGACGGCAGCGATCTGCTCGTGCGCGGGCGCGCTGCCGTCGTAGCTCTTGCAGGAATAGCGTTCTTCGATGACCGTGGCGAAATCCATGGGGCCTCCTTGCTCGGTACGTATGGTTCGCCTGCTAGCTTACCGCGGCGCGCGGCGGAAGAGGGCCGCCCGCCCGTCGGCTGGCACGCAACCGTTAGCGCCGCGGCCGCGGGCGGGGTCTTGTCCTTCCGCGCATACAAAAAGGGCGCACCCGTGTGGGCGCGCCCTTTTCAGCGCTGCTCTGCGCTCCTGCCTTAGAAGACGGGGACCACGGCACCTTCGAAGGTGTTGTTGATGTAGTCGCGGGTCGTATCGGAGTTCAGGGCTTTCACGAGCTCCTTGGTCTTGTCGGAGTTCTCGTTGCCTTCCTTCACGACCAGGATGTTGGCGTAGGTCTGCGCGGCGGTGGAGTCGGCGGATTCAACGGCCAGCGAATCGGAGTTCACGTTGAGGTTGGCGCTCTTGGCGTAGTTGCCGTTGATACAGGCGATGTCGACGTCGCTCAGGATGGTCGGCACGGTGGCGGCTTCAACTTCCTTGAACTGCAGGTTCTTGGGGTTGCTCGTGATGTCGTTGATCGTGGTGTTGACGTCGGTGGGGTCCTTCACTTCGATCAGGCCGGCCTGCTGCAGGAGCAGCAGCGCGCGGGCTTCGTTGGTGGCGTCGTTGGGGACGGCCACGGTCGCGCCGTCGGCCAGGGAGTCGAGGGACTTGGTCTTACCGGGGTAGATGCCCATGGGCTCGAAGTGGACCTTGGCCACGCTTACCAGGTGCGTACCCTGCTCCTGGTTGAAGTTGTCCAGGTAGGGCTGGTGCTGGAAGTAGTTGGCGTCGACGTCGCCCTCTTCGGTGACGGTGTTGGGCTGCACGTAGTCGGTGAATTCCTTCACGACCAAGGTGTAGCCGTCGGCGGCCAGCTGGTCCTTGACGGTGCCGTTCAGGATGTCGGCATGCGGCGTGGGGCTCGCGGCCACCGTGATCGTCTTGTCGTCGCCCGAAGCGGAGCTCGACGAGCTGCTCGACGCCTGCTGGTTGGAACCGCAGCCGGTGAGCGCGAAGGCGGCCAGGGCGGCGACGGCGGCGCCGGCGACCACGTAGCGGAACCTGCGCTTAAGAGTCGTGCTTTCCATTGTTCCCCTCTCTTTTGGGATTTCGTCTGGCGGGGCGAGCGCCCCGCGTCCGTTGATGGACGAAACCTTAAACGTTCCTGAAAGGGCGGGCAAGCAGGCGCACTCTGCAGAAACTTTGCACTTTGGGCAGGTCAAGGCGCATGTTTCGGAATTAGAGATAGCGGCGGTTCTCCTTTTCGAATAGTAATTCTCCACAAAAATGCGGTCAGTTATCGCTTTCGCCGATAACACGTTGACGTAAACCCGAATGACTGAAAATGGGGAAAGAGCTGGGCGGATGGTACTATGTCAAAGGTCAACCGAGAGGAGCGGTAGGCGCAGTGCGCGCTTTTCCGCCGAAGAAACCCACGAGAAGCAATCGCTAGGGGCGATACCGATATGATCAAAATAGAGCATCTCTATAAGACGTATCATGCCGACGATCCCGAACGTCGCCATGAGGCGCTCAAGGATATCAACCTCACTATCGATGATGGCGAAGTCTACGGCATCATCGGCGAGTCGGGCGCCGGCAAGTCGACGCTCGTGCGCAACATCAACCTGCTCGAGCGTCCCACCGAGGGCACGATCGTCATCGACGGCAAGGACGTAACCGATTACAAGGGCAAGCAGCTGCTCGACCTGCGCAAGAACATCGGCATGATCTTCCAGCACTTCAGCCTGTTCGCCCAGCGCACGGTGCTCGGCAACGTGATGTTCCCCATGGAGGTGCAGGGCAAGAAGAAGGACGAGGCCGAGAAGCGCGCCCTCGAGCTGCTCGACATGGTGGGCCTGGCCGACCGCGCCGACAACTATCCCAGTCAGCTTTCCGGCGGCCAGCAGCAGCGCGTGGCCATCGCCCGCGCCCTGGCCAACGAGCCGACGATCATGCTCTGCGACGAGGCCACGAGCGCCCTCGACACGATGACGACCAAGCAGATTCTCAAGCTGTTGCATCGTGTCAACAAGGAGCTCGGCGTGACGATCGTCCTCATCACCCACTCTATGACGGTGGCCGAGGCCATCTGCGACCGCGTGGCCGTGATCGAGAACGGGTCGATCGTCGAAGAGGGCCCCACCAAAGAGGTTTTCGCAAACCCGCAGAGCCACATGGCGCGCGCATTGCTGGGGCTCGAAGACGTCGACGAGGACGGACGCCCGGTGGGCGAGCTCGATGAGTTCGACGCCGAAATGTCGCGCGAGTTCGCTGCGCCGCATGCCGCATCCGCCGCTGAAGGGAAGGCCGAGTAATGGATTTCAACGCATTCTTCGCGCAGTACGGCGCGCTTCTGGCCCAGGGCACCTGGGACACCATCGTGATGACCGTGCTGTCCACCCTGTTCGCCTACGTGCTGGGCATTCCGCTCGGCGTGCTCGTCACGATTACCGCCGATGACGGCCTGTGGCCCCATAAGGCCTGCAATCGCATCCTCGGTTGGATCGTCAACATCGGCCGTTCGATTCCGTTCATCATCCTGTTGGTGGCGATCATCCCGTTCACTCGCTTCGTCGTGGGCACGAGCCTGGGCGTGCCGGGCGCCATCGTCCCGTTGGTCGTGTCGGCCGCGCCTTTCGTGGCCCGCATGGTCGAACAGAGCCTGCGCGAGATCGACGGCAGCTTGATCGAGGCGGCCCAGAGCATGGGCGCGTCGACCTGGCAGATCGTCTGGAAGGTCTACCTGAAGGAATCGGTGCCCTCGCTGGTGCGCGGCGCGTCGATCGTCTTCATCACCCTGTTCGGCTACGCGGCCATGGCCGGCACCGTTGGCGCCGGCGGCTTGGGCGACATCGCCATCCGCTACGGCTACCAGCGCTACCAGACCGACGTGATGATCGTGACCATCATCATCCTGATCGTCCTGGTGCAGATCGTGCAGTCGATCGGCGACGTGACGGCTCGCAAGTTGGACAAGCGCAACCGCTAAGGCGGGTGCAGAGCGTAACAGAGGGAGGGGCCCGGCGCATGCCGGGCCCCTCCCTCTGCGTTGGGCGGCGGTCTGCGGGGTTCGCGCCGGGGCGGGCCGCGCCCGGAGCCGCCTCGCGCCCGGCATCCGCTCGCGCCCGACCCGGAGCCCGCCCGCGCCCGGCATCCCGCGAAATTTCGCACGTGTTGAACATAATCTGGCCTCGGCTGGTAGAGAAGCAAACGACCGTTATAAAACCGCAGGTCAGCGCCGTGTTCGAAAACGGGCTATCGGCTTCGTGCGATTCAGTTCAACACGTGCGCAATCGATGGGGGATACAGCCGTGTTGGGTGCCGAATTTCGTGCGTCAGGGGCTTGCGGCCATGCAATCGCATGAAGGGCTTGCGGTCAGCACGCGCGCAGAGGGCTCGCAATCGCGCAATCGTGCGGCAGGCCTGCGCCGGCGCGGCCCGTTAATACCAGTTGAAGAGGCTGCGGCGCTCGTCGAGCACGGCGATGCGGGCCATGTCGTCGTCGGTGAGCTCGAAGCTGAAGACGTCGAGGTTCTGGCGCATGCGTTTGGCGTTCTTCGACTTCGGGACCACGGGAATTCCGCGCTGCACGAGCGCGCGCAGAGCAACCTGGGCAACCGACACGTCGTGTGCGCCGGCGATCTTTTTGAGCACGGGGTCCTTGAAAATGTTGTGCTCGCCCGAGCAGAGCGGCGACCAGCTGGCGAGCACGGTGCCGCTGCTTGCGCAAAGGGCCTGCATGTCGTGCTGCTGGCGATAGACGTGGGTTTCCACCTGGTTGACGGCGGGCACTACGGAGCAGGAGTTCACCAGCTGCTGAAAGACCTTGCCGATGAAGTTCGACACGCCGATCGCGCGCGCCTTGCCTTCTTTGTACGCGTCCTCGAGCGCCGCGTAGTTGCCGCAGACGTCGCCGGCGGGCTCGTGCACGAGCAGCAGGTCGACGTAGTCGGTGCCCAGGTCGCGAAGGGACTGGTCGATCGAGCGCTTGGTGGAAGCGTAATCGACGGTCCACGTTTTCGCGGTGATGAACACCTGGTCGCGGGGGATGCCGCTTTTCGCGATGGCCCGTCCCACGTTCTTTTCGTTGTGGTAGCACTGGGCGGTGTCGACGGCGCGATACCCCGCCTCGAGCGCCATGGTGACGTGGCGCTCCGCTGTCGCCCCGGCAACGTTATAGGTTCCGTACCCGACGAGCGGCATCTCCACACCGTTGTTGAGCGTTACGAATTCCATTTCTCTCTCTCCTGAAGTCCGTACGTGGTAAGTGTACGGCAACTTTTTCAGTTTGTGGAAATCTGGGATCCGATTTGTGACGGGATATGAAATCTTACGGAATAAGGCTGTAGAGATAGGACAAATTAGTGAATGTGACCAGGTTGTGAGAGAGTTCCCACGGCGGCGGAGCCCGAATGCGGCACAGCGGTAGGGAAGGCGTGGCAACGAGGTGTCCCGAGGGGCGTGCGAGGTGCGTGCCGAAGGGAGGATGCCGAAAGGGCGCGCTGGGGCCGCGCCGAAAAAGGCCGTCTTTTCGAGGCTGCCTTGGTAGGAACGCAGTGCTGCGGGCCGGCTGCGCAAGGCGTTTCGGAAGCGTATTACAAGCAGAAGCCCACGACGACGCCCGCCTTGTAGTTGCCCAGGAAGCCTTCGGGGTTGCCCGCGCCGCTTGCGTACGTGCCGGCGAAGTAGACGTCGTCGCTGGGGCGAGGCGTGCGGGTCCACCAGTCGACCGGCTTCTCGGTGGTCTGCGTGCGCCAGGCGCGGACGAGCTCGTCGTGGGCGTCGCGGGCCGTGCTCGCGTCGAGGCCGGCCTGCGCGAAGAGCGCGTACTGGACGCCTTCCGCGGCGAGAACCGCGTTGGCGGCCGCGTCGTAGGGGCCGGCCGCTGCACCCCAGATTTCGGTCCAGGATGGCACCCACAGGCGGTCGGTCGTGACCGTCACGCTCGTGGCGTCGGCGGCACGGCCGGCGTTGTTGGTACGCTTGCGGGCAGGAACGATTCTCTGCGCCAGGTCGTTGGGGAAGCGGTCGATCAGGTCGCCGTTCATCCAAGCGCGCAGGGCGCTCTGCTCCCAGCCGCCCGCGTTGGACGCCTCGTCGTTCATCGCGTGTTTGTCGGCGATGCGGGCCGCGAGGAAGGACATCCCGCAGGCGGCGCCATCCTCGCCGCTGTCCTGCCGAATGCCCGCCAGCTGCATGGGCAGCTTTTCGCCGTCGGAGAGCTCGACGACCTTCCAGCCGTCGGCAAGGGTGCCGTCGTCGGCGACGAGTCCGGCCTCGCGCGCCGCTGCGCGGGAGTCGTCGGCAGACGCGCATGCTGCCAGGCGCTGTCCCGCTTCCACGAGCTCGTCCCAGCTCATCGCGCCCAAAGCGCCTGCGTCGGCAAGCGCGTCGCGCTCGTCTGCGGCGCATCCCTCCAGAGGAAGGGCGACGCCTGCGGCAAGGCTCAAACCGCAGGCAGCGGAAAGGCGCAGAAAACGGCGGCGCGAGAGGGGAGCGGAGGGCATGGAGTTTCCTTTCTGGACAGGGCGGCGACTGCGCGCACGCCGAGCGGCGATCGCCCGCCGACGCCGCGCGCATGCGGGCATGAAAAAGGGGCGAGACCGTTGGCCCCGCCCCTTCGCACTGCACGTGCTGGCTTATTTGTCGAGCGCTTCGATCAGAGCGGTCTTCTGGCGGTCGCCCAGGCCGGCCAAGCGGCGGGTCTCGTCGATGCCAACTTCGGCGAGCAGGGATTCGGTCTTGGCCTTGCCGTAGCCGGGGAACGCGGAGACGAACTGCTTGACACGCATCTTGGCGAGCGCGGAGTCGTCGAGCTTGCCGAACGCATCGGCGCAGGAAAGCTTGCCGTCCTTGATCTGCTGCTTGTATTCGGCGCGGCGAGCGCGGGTTTCGGCGGCCTTCTTCAGGGCTTCGGCCCTCTGCTCTTCGGTCATCTGCGGCAGTGCCATGTGATCACTCCTGTACAAGAATCTAGTGGAAAGCCGGCCACCGACGGTGCGGTGCTTTAGCGGCGTTGCTGGGATTATCGCACTATGTAGGGGGAATGCAAAACAAAACCGCATTTCACAGGGGATTTCTGGGTCATATTGGGCGTGGGCGGGCGTTCCGCGCGCCTGCGCGGCGCACCTGCGTTAGACTGGTGCAATCTGAAATTCGGAAGGTGGTTCCTGCATATGCCCAAAGCGAAGGCGCTTACCGCGACCAACGTGCTCATCGCGATCAACGTGATCGTGTTCTTGGTGGAATGGCTTGCGCCCTACCGCGTCTACCAGGCGATCGACGCGCAGGCCCTCACCACCTACGTGGTGCTCACCGGCAACTGGTACACGCTCGTGACCTCGATGTTCATGCACGGCGGGCTGCAGCATCTGCTTTCGAACATGATCGGCCTCTACTGGGTGGGCACCCTGCTCGAACAGGTCTACGGGTCGGTGCGGATGCTCGTGCTCTACTTCGTTTCGGGCGTCGTGGGCGGCCTCTCGTTCGTGGCGATGAATCTGCTGGCGGGACATCCGGCGGCCTGCGTGGGCGCGTCGGGCGCGATCTTCGGCCTTTTCGCCGCTTACGCCTTGCTGCTCGTGCGCGAACACCGTCGCCGCTGCGTGCTCGTGCATCCCACCACCAAGCAGGACGTGACCGCCTTCCTCACGGTGATCTTGCTCAACGTGGCGCTCGGGTTCGCGCCGGGCATCGCCTGGCAGGACCACCTGGGCGGCATGGTGGCCGGCGTCGTGGTAGGCTTCGTGCTCTACGCCGGCGCGGTGCATCGCGCGCGCAAGGCCGAGCGCCCCTTACGCAACTAACTCGTGCTTCCGCCGCGCTCCTTTCGCAACCTTTTCCGCGCATGAAAAAAGCGGGTGCACCTCGCTCGGTGCACCCGCTTTGCGCGTTTGGGCGATCTGTGTGCCGGCGACTATTCGGCCTGCGCGGCGACGGCCGCAACCTGCTGGGCGGCAGGAGCGGTTTGCGCGGCAGCCTTCTTACCGGCGGCGCGCTCCTTGTCGAGGCGCACGTTGCGGAAGTAGACGATCCAGTTGGCGGCCAGGGCGGCCAGGTTCAGGAAGTAGACGACCAGGACCCAGTTGATGCCGCCGCCTACGAATTTGGCGGCGATGCCGGCCAGGTAGCCGATCGTGATGAGCCCGATGAACTGCCACGACGTGCCCGCGGCGGTGCGCGCCTTGTAGCTCTTATACGCGTTCAACGGCCACGAAAGACCGAAGCAGATAAGCATGATGGCTTCAAGCAGGGATGCCATGGGGCTCCTTCCCGGCGTCGCGCGCCGTACTCGTGTTCTTGCGCGTTCAAGGGTAGGCGGCGAAACTGCATGCGTCTAATATTGTATGAACAATAAAACATATCAATCTGATATGAATCGGAGGGCGCTATGGAGCTGGGGCAGTTGAGGCATTTTCATGCGGTCGTCGTGCACGGCAAGGTGGGCGAAGCGGCGCGGGCGGAAGGCATCGCCCAGCCGGCCCTCACCCAGTCGGTGCGCCGGCTCGAGCGCGACCTGGGCTGCACCTTGCTCGAGCGGGCGGGCCGCGGCGTGCGCGTGACCGAGGCGGGACTCTTGTTCGACCGGCGGATCGCAGGCGCCCTCGAACAGATCGATGCGGCGCGCGACGAGGTGCGCCGCTTTGCGGCGGGCGAGGAGCGCACGGTGCGCGTGTCGATCGGGGCGGCGTCCGGGCTCATGGCCGAAGCCATCGCGGCCTTCCGCGCCGAACGTCCCGACGGGCGCTTCGAAATCCGTCACTTCGACCGGGAGGCGCGCTGCGACGTGCGCTCGCTCACGCGCGCCGCGGGCACGGGTCCCGGGGCCTGCGCGACCCGGGCCGTCTTCGCCGAGCGCATCATGGCGGCCCTGCCGGCGCAGATGCACGACCGTCTGGCTGCCGAAGGCCGGCTGCGCGCGGGCGCGATTCCCGCCGCCCAGCTTGCGGGCGCGCCCTTCCTCACCATGTCGTCGTCGGTGGGCTTCCGCGGCGTGTGCGACGCGGCCTGCGCGCGGGCGGGGTTCGCGCCGAGCATCGCCTGCGAGAGCGACAACCCCGCCACGGTCGAGCGCATGATCAGCCTGGGGCTGGGCGTGGGCTTCTGGCCCGAACATTCCTGGGGCGCGGTGGGGGAAAGCTGCCGGTTGGTGCCGGTCGCCGACGAGGGCTTCGCGCGCGACATCGTCGTCGAGCTCAGGGAGCCCGCCCACGACGAGGCGCGGGCCTTCTACGACTGCGCCTGCCGCACGCTTGCCGCCGCTTTCGGCGAGGACTGAGCGCCGTTGCTGCGAGAGGCCGTGGCCGGCGACGGCGAGCTAGCGGATGTCGGGCCGGTAGGCGCGGTAGGCCCACAGGATGATCGCGGCCGCTCCCACGGCGAACAGGAGAATCGCGAAATACGAGGCGCTGTAGGTGCCGAAGGTTTCCTTCAGAAGCCCGGGGAACATGCTGTAGCACACGCCTCCCAAGGTGTAGCTGATTTGGAAGTTGCGCACGCTGCGCGCGCTTTCGCCGGGGTTCGACAGCTCGAGCGACCAAATGCTCACGCCCGTGCTGGCCAGGCCCACGCCCAGGCTGTAGAGCAGGGTGCCCGCGAGCGCGAGCCAGGCCCAGTGCAGGGGCATGAGGCTGAAGCAGGCAAGCCCGGCGAAAAGGATGAGGAAGAACACGAGCGAGCCACGGCGCGTGCCTGCGCGGTCGAAGGCCACGCCCACGGCGAGCTTGCTGAACATCATCACGAAGCCGGTAAGCGAAACCATGCTGGCGGCGAAAACGGGGCTTAGGCCCTCGGTCGTCATGAGGATCGAGATGTAGGGAAGGCCGCTGAAGGTCATCATGCCGAGCAGGAACATGCCGGCGAGGATGATGCGGGCCGCGTGCGCGGGGATGGGGCGGCGGCCCGGTTCGGGGTCGGCTTGCGCGGCCGTGTCGGGTGCGGCGCTTTGGTCGGCCGCCGCGGCGGGGGCGGCGGTCTGCGAGGGACGGTCGTGCACGAGGAAGAGCAGGACCACGGCGGCCGCCGCGGCGACGAGGGCCTCGATGCCGAAGGCCGCATGCAGCGAGACGTTCTGGATCAACGGATAGGCGACGAGCGGGACCACGACCGAAGCGGCGGCGCTGCCCACCGACGCGATGCCGATCGCCGTGCTCACGTGGGCGTCGAACCAGCGGTTGAGCACGAGCGTCATCCCGACCATGCCGCCGAAGCCCATGCCGAGCCCGCCGAGAACGGCGCCCGCGCAGAGCAGCGGCATGCCGTCGGCCAGGGCGAAGGCGGAAAAGGCGAGCACGGTGCAGAGCATGGCGACGAAGACGCCCCAGCGCATGTGGAGGGCGGCGTAGAAGCGGTTCACGAAAATCGTGGCGACCATATACGAGAGGGTGCGCAGGCCCACGATGAAACTGCCGCCCGTGTCTCCGACGCCGGGGAGCTCGACGATGTAGGGCTGGTAGACCGAAAACGACGTGTTGGAGAAGCCGAAGCTCACGAACATGAGCACGAAGCAGCAGGCGACGATGACGGATCGGTAGCGGGATTCTTCGACCATGTGCGGCGGCTTTCGGACGGGGCGGGTGCGGGGTTGTTTCAACACCAATATAACGCGGATAACGCGGGTCGCCGGGGCGGGCGGGCGCGGAGGGCGCCGGCTCGCGCTTTCCCCGCGTCGAAGCGCGCTTCGGGGCGCGCCGATGGGTCGGGGAGGGCGTCACCTCATGCCCTGGCCGCACGACCGACAGATCTTACCAGGCGCGCCCTCTTACGCGCGCTTCTTTGGCGGGGCGCTCGACGGCGCCCTCCGCGCCCGCCCACCCCGTGCACAGGCCCGCGTTGGGGCAGGGGGTTGTTGCGGCCGCCCGCGAGGAGGTGGCGCGTGCGGGCTGGGGCGTTTTGGGCGGTTGCAGCCGTGTGCGACCTGCGGGACGGGGCGCGTGCGCTTCGCTGTCGCCCCTGCGTGTGACAACGGCCGCGCGTGATGTTGTCACACACTCAGCTCCGGTGCGCTCGCGGGACGGGGCGCGTGCGCTGCGCTCGCGCCCCTGCTGCCGGGTGGGGCTCGCCGGGTTGGGCGTTCGGGTTGCGACCTCGTGCGCCCGCCGGACGGGGCGAGGCGCTGCGCTGTCGCCCCTGCTGCGGGTTGCGTGTGACAACGGGGGCGCGTGATGTTGTCACACGGGTGGCACGGTCAGCGCCTAGTGTGTCATTTCGGATGCTCAAACTGTATGCTGTACGGTCAGAGAAGCCCGTGACCTGGGATGTCGCAAATCTTTGCCGAATGTGCTGAAACCGTGTCGATACGAGAACTCTTAACTAATTTTCAGGAATCGTTCAGCTTCGACAGTCATACTGCGTAGCAGCACGAGGGCGAGCTTTCCCCAACGTCCACCCTCGATGCGTGCAAGCGGGCGCGGACGTCCCCCAATAGTCCGCCCGCAATTGAATCGGCGGTCTGCGCTGCGGAATATCCCATCCTCGTTCCGCGTTCCCTTCCCCAAAAATATGCTCAGACCGCCGAACTCCTTTTTTCGTTTGCAATCGCATCGCTCTTGAACGGGCGATGCGCTTCCGCATGGGCGCGACCGCTGCTGGGCGCGACTGCTGCTGCCTGCGCTGGGCGCCCGCGCCCCGCCCCGCCGGTGGAGCGCCCTCGCGCTTCAGGTTTCAATACGGGCACAAGCCGCGGGCCGCTGCGCGCCAGGCCCTATACTCAACCCATACGCACGCGCACCCCGCGCGACAAGCCAGCTGAAGAAAGGCCGCATCATGGCAATCTTTTCCCGCATTTCCGACATCCTGAAGGCCAACATCAACGACATGCTCGACAAGGCCGAAGACCCCGTGAAGATGGTCAAGCAGATCATCATCGAAATGGAAGAGCAGGTCGACGATGCCACCCAGGCCCTGGGCCAGGCCATGGGCTCGCAGAAGATCGCCGCCAAAGAGCTCGCCGACGCCAAGGCCAAATCGGCCGACTGGCACGACAAGGCCAAGCTCGCCCTGAAGGCCGGCGACGAAGAGCTCGCCCGCAAGGCCCTCGACGCCCAGGTCGATATCGACGGCCAGATCGCCGGCTTGCAGGAATCCTACGATGCGATCACCGCGCAGGTGAACAAGCTGCGCGAGCAGGTCGCCGAACTGCGCATGAAGCTCGACGAGGCCCGCAGCCGCCAGAACGTCCTCATCGCCCGTGCCAAGATGGCCGACGCCCAGGCCGCCGTGTCGAAGTCGGTCGCGTCGGCCAACGCCGATTCCGCCTTCGCCAAGCTCGACAAGATGGAGCGCAAGATCGTCGAAAAGGAAGCCACCAACGAAGCCTATGCGGAAGTCAACGGGGCGGACGCTTCGGTGCAGAAGCGCTTCGACGACCTGCAGCACGCGGGTGCGGTCGACGACGAGCTGGCCAAGCTCAAGGCCGAGCTGGGCATGTAGCGGCGACGACGTTCCATGCGAAGCTTCGACCTCATTCTGGCGCTGTTCTTCCTGGCCGTGGTGGGCTTCATCGCCTTCACCACGTGGAAGGGCATGAAGCGCCCCAAAGACCAAGGCAGCGGCCCTAGCGCCACGCCTGCGCAAACGGCCAAGAACCCCAACCAGGTGGCCCAGGATATGCGCATCACGAAGACGAGCCGCGTGGCCGATGCACTCGACGTGGTCGACGAGCTGGGGAAAACGAGCCCCGGCTTCCGCCACTACTGCGAGCTCGTGGGCACCGCGCAGACCGACGGCGGCGTCGTCGCGCCCTACAGCCAGCGGAAGGTGGCCTACTATGAGGTGCGCTGCTACCGCATCGAGCGCGTGGGCGGCGCCGACCGCGAAACGCTCGTGGCCAACGAGCACGCCCTCGACCCTTTCTATTTCACCGACGGCAGCAGTCCTGAAAAGGTCTACGTCGACGTGGCCTCCTTCGGCGGCAACCGCATGCTCGTTAACTCGCGCAACCATGTGGAAGGTCCCCAGAGCGATTTCGCCAAGGCGGTGGGCAAGGGCGCGTCGGGCGGCGCGCAGCCCACTCCGAGCGGCGTGTCTCCCTCGGCGGCCCCTGCTGCGGCAAGCGGCCTTTCGAGCGATTTCGGCCCCGGCATGGGCGACCCGGGCTTTTTCGCCCCGGGGCTCGGCGGCTTCATGGGCGGGATGCCCATGGGCGGCTATGTGATGGGCGGCATGCCCGGCAGCCAGCGCGACAGCGGCGCCGCCGACGTGATCGTGGGCATGGGAATGGGCGCGCTCATCGGCGTGCTGGCCCAGCAGGGCGTGCAGGAGCAGATCAACCCCCAGGCCGAATTCCGCGGCTATCGCGTGGTGGAAGACGTCGTGCCCCTGGGTAGCCCCGTCTACTGCCTGGGCGAGCTCTATCGCACGGGCGAGCGCGCCTACGTGGGCCGGTCGGTGTCGAAGAGCTATCCGAGCTCGTATTTCGCCTGCAAGCCCGAAGCCGAAGTGGAAGCGGCGCTCACGGGCGCCTAGGGCGGTCGGGCAGCCGGTCTGCTGGGCCCTACGCACGCGGGCCGGGCAGCGCTCCAACGAGGAAGCGCCGCCCGGCCCGTTTCCGTATGCTCGCCGCTTGGCTAGAGCGCGGCTTCGATCTTGCAGAGGAACATGGTCGCGCCCGCGTGAGGCCCTTCTACGGCCACGCCCTTGGCGGTGATCGTGCCGCCGTCGCGCACGTAGTAGATATCGAGCGGTTCGCCCTCCTGCACTTCCAGGCGGTAATCGATCTGGAAGGTGCGGATCTCGCCCTGCTCGCCGGGGTCGATCGCGTTCATCACGTAGGTCGCGTAGCGCGTGTTGTTCACGTGCCCGTTCACGTCGACGTCGCTGTAGGCGGGCACCACGCGATAGGGCGCAAGGCCCGCAGCGTCGAAATCGCGCACGCGGCGCGGCTTCTTGTCGAAGGCCCGGTCGGGGCTGAAGTCCATAGGGCCGTCGTAGTTGCCCTTCACCGACGCGAACTTGCGGGTTTTCGCGTCCATCATGACCCATTCGCTCGTGGCCTTCACCAGAAGGTCGCCGTTCGTGCTTTTCAGCGAATAGTCGCGCAGGAAGGAAAAGCGCGACGGGTCGTGCGGCCAGGTGCGGGCCACGACG
>Ga0214929_100223_pt1 | contig 17138 bp, 15 predicted proteins | sample Stichaenrichm17X_FD_168613 | JGI IMG/M metagenome (GOLD analysis project Ga0214929, IMG submission 168613) | Xylose enriched microbial communities from anaerobic bioreactor in Madison, Wisconsin, United States - 17X | ecosystem: Engineered > Bioreactor > Anaerobic > Unclassified | place: USA... | reverse complement strand
AGGTCTCGGAAAAGCCGACCCTCGATGAAGTTGCGGTCGTTGAGCGTGATGATGGCCGACACCGTGAGCGCGTACGAAAGAAGCGCCACTAAAAACGAGGCGTTGGCCTGCGCCGCCACGACCGAGCCCAGGCTGTTGCCCAGGGCCACCGGCAGCGCATAGGCCACCCACGCGAAACCGAACACGGTATAGGGCGACACCTTGCTGTGGTGCGACACGTCGGCAAGCATGGTCCACATCACAGCCACGAGCAGGGTCTGCCCGATGCCCACGAGTACGAGCACCCAACCCACCAGATCGGGCCCGATATTGGGAAGGAAGAGCAAGGCGGTGGCCACGATGATCACGATGGCTCGCCACATGTTGGTGTAGTGCAGTTTGCCGCGGAAGGAAAACACCCACCACAGCACGAGCATCGACGCGAGTATCTCGGCCCCGTGATGCACGAGCGACAGCTGCCAGCGCGGCGTGTACGAGGGGACGATCGCCACCGTCGAGGTCATGCCGATGATGAAGGAGCACACCGACACGCCCAGGAGGATGACCAGGGGAAAGGCGTTTTTCGCGTTCTCGAAGTAGAGCTGCGGCTTCACTTTGGGTTCGGGGACGATCGCGCGCGCCTGCGAAAGGAGCACCGGCGAGAAGAGCGGCAGGGCGATGAGCAGGCAGGTCCACGGAAGGACGAGCAGATCGAACACGAGCTTGATAGCGCAGCCGAAGAGCATGGCGCCGAACGCGCAGGCCACCACGTCGCGCAGGCCCATCTTGGCGTAGAGCGGGGCCCACGACAGATACGACAAGGCCGTGGCCACGCCGCCTGCCGCAGCGCCTGCGAGAATCGCCGGTTCGGGAAGCTGGACGATGCCGAGCAGGGGCACGGTGGACGCCGCCATGAGAATCGAGGCGGGCATGCCCAGAAGCGCGCTCGCCCGCTCGCCCGCCACGTGGCGCAGCAAGATGAAGAGCAGCATGCCCGCCGAAAGCGCAATGAAGAAGACGATGGGGACCGAGGCGCCCACATTGCCCAACGACGACTGGTGAATGGCCTCGAACGACCACACCTGCGGTATGGCCAGCCCGAAATAGGCCCACCTGAACTGGGTAAATTCTATCGGCCAGTTGCTTTGCTGCTGGCCGTTCTCTTCCCGTGCGAACGCGCTCACGCTATTCTCCCCGTGCGCTGCTCTACCATTCTCCGTATCCGACTATAGCCGATGAAAGCGCGCGGCCCACAGGGATTCCACCGAGCTGCAACGAAACAGCGAACTTGTGGGAATTGCGCTCGCCCTCCCCTACTTCGCCAGAGGCAGCGTGACGGTGAACACCGTGTCGTCAGCAGCGGAGCTTGCAACCGTGATGTCGCCGCCGTGGTCGCGGGCGATCGTCTGGGCGATCGATAAGCCCAGGCCGTAGCCGCCTTTCCCGCTCGTGCGCGCCTTGTCGGCCCGATAGAAGCGGTCGAAGACGTGCGGCAGGTCCTCCGCCGAAATCGGCGCGCCCGTGTTGCGCACGCGCGCCACGCACTGCCCGCCCTTGGCCGCAAGGTCCACCTCTACCCGGCCGCCGTCGCCGGCGTACTTGCAGGCGTTGTCGACCAGGGTGGCGAGCATGCGCGCCAGCCGGTCGCGCTGCCCCAATACGAAGACGTCAGAAGCTATATGGGATTCCAACGCGAGCCCGCGGTCGAAGGCGACCGATTCGAACGTGAGCGCCACGCCTTCGGCAACCTCCCCCATATCGACGCGATCCTTCACGATTTCGGGCGTTTCGTCTTCAACCTTGGCAAGGTAGAGCATGTCGTCGACCAAGCCCTGCATCAGGTGGGCTTCGGTGTCGGTGCTGTCGATCCACTTCATCTGGCTCGCGACCGTCTGCCTGGGACTGCCGCGCAGCAGCGCATTGTTGGCCAAGATCACGGTGAGCGGGGTCTTCAGCTCGTGGCTCGCGTCGGCGATGAACTGCCGCTGACGGCGCCAGGCGCGCTCAACCGGGGCCACGGCCCGCTTCGAGAGGACCATGCTCGCCACGAAAAAGACGGCCAGGATGCCCGCCGAGGCACCGCCGAGCGCCCCCACGACCGAAAGCACGCTGCGTTCCACGAAGCCCGCCGAAGCAAATGCGATGTCGACGCCGTCGTCGGTGGGCATGGCCACGAAATAGAGGTTGAGCGAGCTGAGCTTGCCCTGCACGCTCAGGCCGCCCGACGCGTTCGCCAGGCTGTAGACCGAAGAAAGCGCGCTCGAAAGCGTCGACGAATCGAGCCCGAGCAGGTCCTCGTAGGTTTCGTAGGTCCCGCTCCGATCGACGAAGTAGGAAGAGGTCGCCACCATCATGTCGCCGTCGGCGTCGCGTTGCACGGGCCCGCTGCTCTCGTCGCTGTTTTCCAGGTACGACCGCTCGGACTGCAATATCGCCTTGCCCACCGCGCCCGACGACCGCAGGCTCTCGTTGGCGGTCACGCGGTGCTGCAGCGAATCGTAGACGGCCCCCTCGCTCTTTTGGAAGGTGAACACGCCCACGGCGACCGTGGCGACCGCGAGCACAAGGGCGACGAACACCAAGTTGGTAACGACGAATTTGCGGCGGAAGGCGACGAGGATGCTCTGCTCGCTTTTGTCCTTCAGGTGCGCGCTATGCCTTCTCTTCACCGTCTGCCTCCAGGCGGTAGCCCAGCTTGCGCAGCGACACGATATGCACGACAGAGCCCACGAAGCGCAGCTTCTTGCGCAAGAAGGAGATGTAGGCTTCGACGTTGTTGTCGTCGGCGCTTGAATCGTAGCCCCACACCTCGGTGATGAGGACGTCTTTCGAGGTCACGCGCGTGGGATTCGACATGAGGATCTTCATGATGCCGAATTCCTTGCGGCTGAGCCGGATGCTTTTGGCATCGGTGGAAAGCTCGCAGGAATCGAGGTCGAGCTTCACGTCGCCGAAGGAGAGGGTTTCGAAGACCACGTCGCCCTGGCGACGCGTGAGCGAGCGAATGCGGGCGAGCAGTTCGACGGGGGCGAAGGGCTTGGTCATGTAGTCGTCGGCGCCGGCGTCGAGCCCACCGACCGTGTCGGAAAGGGCGCTGCGGGCCGTGAGCATGAGGATGGGGATGCTGTTGTTCTCGCGGCGCAGCTGGGTGGCCACGTCGAACCCGTTCATCTTCGGCAGCATGACGTCGAGCACCATGCAGCTGTAGAGGCCGCTTTGGGCGTAGGCCAGGCCGTCGGCTCCGTCGTAGACGGCCTCCGCCTGGTAGCCGGCGTTGTCGAGGATGGCGACGAGCGCATCGGCCAAGCGCTTGTCGTCTTCAACCACCAGAATCTGCATGGTCGCCCACCTTTCTTACGTTGATTGCCCCTCATTCTACCAAGGCCGCTGAAAGCAAGCTGAAGGGCCGGCTGCGCCGCACGCGAAAAGGCCCCGCCCGGCGCCGGCGGCGGAGCGGGACGAACCCTTCCGCAGCCGACCCCCGACGGGGCCTATGGCAGTGATGTGCGCGTGCGCGCTACATGAGCAGGAAGGCGACGAGGAAGGCGGCGGAGGCGATCCACATGAGCGGGTGCACCTCTTTGGCCTTGCCCTGCACGAGCATGATGAAGCAGTAGAAGATGAAGCCGAAGCCGATGCCGTCGGTGATCGAGTAGGTCATCGGGATGCCGGCGATAACGAGGAAGGACGGAATGGCCATAGCCGGGTTGTGCCATTCGATCTGGCCGATTTCGCTCATCATCAGATAGCCCACCACGACGAGCGCGCCGCAGGTGGCCGACGAGGAGATCATGCCCACGATCGGGGCGAGGAAGGCGCATAGGATGAAGAGTACGGCCACGACCAGGCTCGACAGGCCCGTACGCGCGCCGGCCGTCGCGCCCGACACGCTTTCGGCGTAGGTGGTGATCGAGCTGCCGCCCGTGAAGCCGCCGACCATAGCGGCGATCGAGTCGATGGTGAGGATCTTGTGCATGTCGTCGACGCTGCCGTCGGGGTGCGAGAAGCCGGCCTTCTGGCCCACCGCGAAGACGGTGCCCATCGTGTCGAAGAAGTCGCTCATGAGCATGCTGAAGACGAACAGCCACAGCACCGGCTGGGTCATCATTTCGACGATGGCCACGGTGCCTTCGGGCGTGGTCTGCAGCGGGGCGGCGAAGGCGCTGAAATCGAAGCCGAAGTCCCATTCGGTGGGCAGCGGGGTCACGCCCAGCGGGATGCCCGCCACCGTGGCGATGAGGATGGACAGGAGCAGGCCGCCGCGGACGTTGAGGACGGTGAAGGCGATGGCGCACACAATGGAGACGATGGCGACGATCGCGGTGGGCGAGGAAACGACACCCATGGTGATGTAGGAGGAATCGCTCGCGACGATGAGCGTGCCGCCCTTCAGGCCGATGAAGGCAATGAAGAGGCCGATGCCGATACCGATCGCGTGCTGGAGGCTGGCGGGGATGGCCTTCATGATCGCTTCGCGCAGGCCGGCGAGCACCAAAATCAAGATGATCAGGCCTTCGAAGACCACGCAGCTCATCGCGATGCGCCAGTCGACGCCCTCGCCCAGGCAGATGCTGTAGACGACGACCGCGTTCAGGCCCATGCCCGAAGCCAGGGCCAAGGGACGGTTGGCCACCAGGCCCATGATCGCCGTCATGATGGCCGCGCCGAAGCAGGTGGCGGTGAGCGCCGCCGTGAACGAGATGCCCGTGAGGCCGAGCATGGCCGGGTTGACCGCAACGACGTAGGCCATCGTGAGGAAAGTGGTGAGACCGCCCATGACCTCGGTGCGGACCGACGAGCCGCGCTCGCTGATCTTGAAGAACGTGTCGAGAGATTGTTCCATCGTGTAATCCTTCGCTGAAACCGATTTGATACCGAATCGTCAAACGCGAACGATTATACCTGCATATCCAGCTCGCATCGGTCAGACGAGCCGAAGGTTTTTCAACCCGCGATACGCGGCCGGGGAAGCGCCAGCGTGACGGGGGACGGAGGTCGTTGTCACTCCTTTGGCGTGACAACGACCTCCGTCCCCCGTCACGCACCAAAAAGGGCGCGAGCCGTGCGGCCCGCGCCCTTCGAACGCGCTCGTGTTGCAGAAGCTTACAGCGAGAAGGTCTTCTCGCCGCGGAAGACGGCTTCGGCCTCTTCGACCGACGCGTCGGCCAGGGTGATGGCCGAAATTGCGTTGGTCAGGCGCACCGCCTCGTCGAGCGAACGCATGTGGATGTTGCGGCCGGTCGCGTTGCCGCAGGCGCCGCCCACATGGATCTGGTCGTAGAGGTTGGAGAGGAACTCGGTGGCGTCGGCCTTCGAGCCGCCCGCGCACACCAGGCCGCAACGGCCGGCGGCGACGGAAGCGATGTGCAGGTTCTCGGCGGAAGTGGCCTCTTCGGTGGCAACCGGCGGGTTGACCTTCACGAAGTCGGAGCCCAGGCACAGGGCCACGCCCGCTGCGCCGGCAATGGTTTCGGGCGCCTTTTCGCGGTCGCCCACGGCCTTGCCGCGGGGGTAGATCCACAGGACGGTGATCAGGCCGGCGGCATGCGCTTCGGCGATGAGCTCGCCGGCTTCGGCCATCATCGTGGCCTCGTACTCGCTGCCCAGGTAGATCGTGTAGCCGATGCCCACGATGTTCACGCCGGCGTCGCGCATGGCGAGCACCGCGTCAAGCTCGTGCAGCTGCGGGCTATAGGGGTCGTCCTGCGCGCCCTTGACCAGGTTGGTCTTGGAGTTGACCTTCACCAGGTAGTTGATTTCGGGATAGTCCATCGCGTAATGGGCGACCAGACCGCGCTGAGCGGCCATGACGCCGATGGTGCCCTGGCTGGCGATCTGGAACAGATGCTCCGGATCGGCGTCGGAGGGGTCGATGTCCTCGCCGTAGAAGTCGCCGTTCAGGTGCTCGATCTTCTGGTCGCACGCGAACAGCATGAGACGACCGGTGCCGCGGGTGGCGCTCATGAAGTTGTCGATATAGGTCTCACGCGATTCGGGCATCACGTCTACAGGAACCTTCACCTGATCACGGGTAATGGTGGGCATGGAATCTCCTCCTTGGAAGACGATGGAATTTCACATCGAAGGCGCGAGCGTCGCGCACTTCAGTATTGTATCTCGATTGCCGTAATCCCGAGTAAGGTTACGGAAAAAACTGACGGGCTCCCGCCCGTACGGGCGCATCGTGCGGGCAAGCGAGTTTCACGCGTGATGCGATCCAACCAGGCGCGAACCGCGCGCCCGATAGGGCGACCGCTCCCGCCTAGAGCCACTCGCGCCGCGCGCGCACGTAAGTGGCTTCGAAATCTTCCGGCGAGCAGGACAGATAGAGCGCGCCTTCGATGACGCCCACGACGGCCATCACGATGAAGGCCGTCCCGAACGACAAAAGCGACCCCACGATCGACACGGCGAGCATGATGAAGCCGGTCTGAATGTAGCCCAGGTAGAACTTATGCATCCCCAGGGCGCCGAAGAAAATCGCGAGCAGCCCCGCCGTCACGCGGCTGCGCCGGGGGATGAAGCCCTGCGGCTTTGCAGGCGCCTTGCCCTCGTCGGCGCTCATTTCCGGTCCTCCTTCCCCGTTTGGGGAGTCGTGGCGCCGTTGGCGACGTCGGATTCGGGCGCGTCGGCCGAAGAGCCTGCACGTGCGCCGGTGAAGTTCATGACCCGCTTGCGGAAGACGAGCGCCATCACGGCGAGCAGGGCCACCACGACGAAGATCGCGATGCTCTGCACGTACTGGCCGTCGGCGATGCCCGCCGCGGCGAACGTGCTCATGAACACGCCCGGGATGCGGGCCACCGTGGTGATCGCGATGAAGCGGCCCACGGGCATTTCGGTGAGGGGAACCAGGTAGGTGAAGACGTCTTTGGGCAGGCCGGGAATGAGGAAGAGGATGAAGACCATGATGTCGAGCCGGCCGCTCTGCTCGAAGGTGCGGATCTTCCCCAGATGCTCGATCGACACCATATCGGCCACGAAGGGCTGGCCCAGGCGATGGACGAGCTGGTAGATCAGGTAGCTGGAAATCATGCAGCCCACCAGGATGATCGCCGACCCGCCCCAAGGGCCGTAGATCATGCCGGCGGCCACCTGCACGACTTCGCCGGGAATGAAGGCGACGATGATCTGCAGCAGCTGCAGGGCGAGCAGGACGAGCACGCCGAGAGGGCCCGCTTCGTGGATCTTGGCGACCATGAGGTCGAGCCCGCCGTCTTCGAACAGCAAGCCCAAATAGGGCCAGCAGAGCTTGACCACGAGCACCGAAAGCACGATGAAAGCGGCCAGTCCGATGATCTTGACCAAATCGGACTTGGTGACCCCGCGCTCGAGCAAGCGCGTTTTGGCGCTTTTGTGCTCGTGGGGCTCGGGTTGCGTGTCGGTGCGCTTCTGCATGCGGCCTACTTGCCTTTCGCTTCGCCGTCGTCTTCGCCGTTCAGGGCTTTGTCGAAATTGTTCTTGAAATCGGTGAACATGCCCTTGGTGCGGCCGATCTGGCGGCCCGTGACATAGGCGGCCTTCTGCGAGGCCTCGTTGGCGGCGTGGGCGGCTTCGTGTACCTTGGGCGCAGCCTTTTCCTTGGCTTCGTTGACCTTGTTCTGTGCGACGGCGGCCGCCTTGCCGCCCTTCTCGGCCAGGCCGCCTTCGACCGCGATGTCGCGCACCTCGTCGGACACGAGGATGGCGCCGGTCTGGACCTCGCCCTCTTCGGGTTCGGCGTCGTTGACGATTTCGGTGCCGCCCACGCCCAGCTTGAACCCGCGAATGTAGGCGGCGGGAATTTCAAGCTGGCCCAGAAGCGCCTTGTCGAAGGCGCCCTTGTCGGCGATGATCGAGGTGACCTTGCCGCTCTGCTTCAAGAATTCGACGTTGCCCACGCGGCCGAACTCCTCGCCGTCTTCGGTGAGGATGGGCATGGCCTCCCACATGGTACAGCGGTCCCATTCGATGCCCAGCTCCTTGCAGACCGCCGGGCCGTTGTACACCTTCAGGTTGGCGCTGGAAAGGCGCACGCGGCCGTCTTCCCATTCGAAACCGTCGACCGGGACGAACAGGTCCTTGCGGCGGAACATCAGCAGCAAGTCGGGACGCTTCACGAAGAAGCCCAGGCAGCGCTTTTCAGTGGGGTGGAAGACGAAACGGCGCACTTTGCCGATGCGCTTGGTCCCCTTTTTGCCCCCTACGACGCGCTTCCCGTAAAGATCCTTGGTCGTGTAGGTCTTCGAATTTTCCATCCTGCACCCTTTTTGAACATGCGAAGGGCGCCCGCGACGGGCGCCCTCTTCTCCGAATTCGCTATTCCGCGTCGGCCTTCTGGTCGTCGGCGGCCTTGTTCTCCGCTTCGGCGGTTTCCTCGGCCGCAGCCGGCGCGTCGGCGACTTCGGCGTCGGTGGAGGCCACCGCTTCGACGTCGGCGGACGAGGCGGCGTTGGCGGCTACCTGCGCGGCGATGCGGGCGCGAGCGGCTTCGATCTTGTCGCGCAGCTCGTCGTTGCGCTCGACGACCACGGGGGTCGCGTTGCCGCGGATTTCGTCGACGCGGGTGCGGGCCGCGCCCAGGGCGTCCTGCGCGGAGTCATACGCCTTGCCGTAGGTGGCGCGGGCGCTGTCGCTGGCCGACTGATAGGCTTCATGGCCACGGGCGACGGCGTCGTTGTAGAACTGCTTGCCGCGGATCTGGGCTTCGTTGCCGTAATGCTGTGCGGTGCCCCAGGCCTCGTTGGCCTTGTCGGCCACGAGAGCGCGCGTTTCAGCGCCGCTGCGCGGAGCGTAGAGCAGTGCGCAGACCGCGCCTACGACGCCGCCTGCCAGGAAGAATCCGAATTTACCCTTCATATGTCTCCTCCTTCGACCGCTGTGCAGTCCGAATGTTCGGTGGGCCGTGCCATGCGTTGCACGTTTCGCAGGTAATTATAAGCGCTCGTTCGGGCGCGCCCGGCCGCAGTTGCCAAGGCGTAATGTGCCCGCACGGAGGTGCCATATTAGGGCGCGGGGCGGCGCCCTACCCCACCAGGCGGTTCACCAGGCGAGCGGCTTCGGTAAGGGCGCCAAGGGCTTCGAGGTCGTCGGCGTAGGACACCTCGACGCGGGCCCGGCCGCGGGCCTCGTCGACCCATTCGGTCGTGCCCGTGAACAGGGCGTCGTCGCGCGCGGCGCCTTCCACCATGAGGTCGATCGCCACGTGCTCGAGCAGATGAGGCAGCGGGGTGCGCCCCATGACGCTGCCGAAGGTGTCGCCGCACTCGTTCACGCAGGCATGGGCCGGCAGATGGGGGCGCGCGGCGCAGGCGGCGCGGGCAATTGCCGGCGTGGTGTAGCGGCGGGCGGGATCGGGCGCTTCGACGAAGCAGGCGATGCGGTCGCGCTTCACCACGAAGCGCACGATCGACAGGGCGGGCGCCATGCTAATCGCCCGACCGCGCGAGCACGGTCACGCCGGAGGGCACCTCGTCGGACGCCGCGTCGAGGACGTCGTCTTTCTGCAGGTGGAGCACCACCGGCCAATCGGTGCCGGCATCTTCGTCGAGCACGATGCGGGTGCGGTTCTCATTGAACCGGTAGGAGGCGTGACCTTCCGACGTGCCGAAGGTGAACGTGATCGTCTTGGCCTGGGTATCGAGCGTGTAGGAGTAGGCCACGTCGTCGGAAAGGCGGATCTGGCTGCCGTCGATAGTGACCGTGGCGCCTTCCGACGAGGTCCAGGTGCCCTGGAAATCTGCCGCGTCGTCGTAGCGGAACCAGGTGTTCCACACCGTATAGAGCGAGAAGGCCACAAGGGCCGCGAGCGCCGCGAGGACGACGATACCCACGACGCGGCGCACCGGGTGGCGGCGGCGTTCGGGCATGCGGGGCACGCGACCCGGGCCGGCGGGCGCGGTGCGCGTGCCGGCATGCGCGTGCGCCCCCGCACCCTGCGGGTAACGCGCGCGGCCGCGCGCGGCAGGCGAGCTTTGAACGTCGCCTGGTCGCACGCGGCCGTAGGGGTTCGACGAGCTGCGCGAAGGCGCGCCGCTACTTCTGCGGTTCAATGACCTTCACGCCGCCCATGTAGGGAACGAGGACGTCGGGCACCGTGATCGTGCCGTCGGCGTTCTGGTAGTTCTCCATGAGGGCCGCCATGCAGCGGCCGATGGCCAGGCCGGAGCCGTTGAGCGTGTGGACGTAGCGCGTGCCCTTGAAGTTGTCGGGGTCGCGGTACTTGATGTTGGCGCGACGGGCCTGGAAATCGCCGCAGCAGCTGCAGGAGCTGATTTCCTTGTAGGCGTTGTAGCTGGGCATCCAGACTTCCACGTCGTAGGTCTTGGCAGCGGAAAAGCCCAGGTCGCCGGTGCACAGGCTGATCACGCGGTACGGGAGCTTGAGCTGCTGGAGGATGTATTCGGCCTCGTTGGTGAGGCTTTCCAGCTCGTCGTAGGAGGTTTCGGGCGTGGCGAACTTCACCATCTCGACCTTGTCGAACTGGTGCACGCGGATGATGCCGCGCGTGTCGCGGCCCGCCGAGCCGGCCTCTTCGCGGAAGCAGGGCGTGAAGGCGGTGTAGTAGAGCGGCAGGTCCTTGGCGTCGAGCACGTCGCCGGCGTGGATGTTGGTCAGCGGCACTTCGGCGGTGGGAATCAGGTAGAGGCTTTCGTCCTTGGTCTTGAACAGGTCCTCTTCGAACTTCGGCAGCTGGCCGGTGCCCGTCATGGTCTGCTTGTTCACCAGGTAGGGGGTCCACCATTCCTTGAAGCCGTGCGCAGCGTGGGAGTCGACCATGAAGTTCATGAGCGCGCGCTCGAGGCGGGCGCCCATGCCGCCGAGCAGCACGAAGCGGCTGCCGGAGAGCTTGATCGCGCGCTCGGCGTCGATGATGTTGAGGTCGGCGCCCAAATCCCAATGGGGCTTCATTTCCATGCCTTCGGCTTCGAAGTCGCGCGGGGTACCCCAGCGGCGCACTTCGGGATTTTCGGTTTCGTCCTTGCCCACCGGCGTGGTTTCATGCGGGATGTTGGGCGTGGTCATGAGGATGCGGTGCAGCTCGCCTTCGGCGGCTTCGCGCTGGGCGGTGAGGGCTTCGAGCTTTTCGTTGACGAGACGCACCTGCTCTTTGGCGGCTTCGGCTTCGTCCTTCTTGCCCTGGCCCATGAGCTTGCCGATTTCCTTCGACTTGGCATTGCGCTCGGCCTGCAGGGCCTCCTGCTCGGTGATGGCGGCACGGCGGGCTTCGTCGAGCTCGGTGAAGCGGGCGGAATCCCATTCGTGGTTACGGTTCCTCATCGCCGTTTCGACCAGTTCCAAATTTTCTCTGACAAAGCGTGCGTCCAGCATGAATCCTCCTGCACAACAGGTATAGCGTGGCGATTGTTCGAACAATGCTCGAAATTGCTTCGAGTAACGAACGAATAGTATACTCTACCAGCTGAAACGAGTTTCCCCGGCGCACGAATCGCCGACATTTTCTACGAGAGGCACCTACATGGATTTCGATAGCGTCTACCATTTCCTGTTCGAGACGTACGCCGGCCTGGGCGTGCTGTTCGCGTTTGCCATCGTGATCTGCCTGCTGGCGTGCGTGATCATGGAGCGCCGCACGCGCAAGATCTACAAGAACCACGAGAAGACCGAAGACGACTGGAGCTTCTTCGACGACGATGACGACGAGGACGAAGAAGAGACAAAGTAAACGGGCGCGCAGAAGCGATTGCGAGCGGCGCGGGGCAGGTCGGCTGCCCCGCGCCGCTTTTCATTTGGGCGCGGGTGAGGGCGCCCAAGAGCCCGTGCGGGGCGCTCACCCCGCACGCACAGAACGCCGAGGGCCCGAGGGCCCCGACCGACAACCGTCATTCCCTTACGGGCGGTCGCAACGACATGCACACTGCCAGCGGTCCCCACGCGGTGACAGACAGATGCGCGCGCACCGTAAGAGCGCCCCATCCAAAGGCGCGCCCGAAGGCGTGCCCGACACAATCGGTCGGCTCATCGGTCGAGGCACAGGGCAACGCTTCACGCAGCCAACCCACGCATCGCATCGGGGAATCGACGCCCGATGGACGAAAAAGGCGCGAACGAAGCGGAGCCTGCTCGTTAAACGAACCACATAATGGGCTTACAGCGCAAGCGCAACGCATACCCCGCTCCGTAGACGGCAGGTAACCGGCCGGAAAGCGGCGCCCCACCGGGAAAGCGCATGCGGGCGCACCAACCGGATACGCCCTTCACGCAGACGGATGCACGCGGGAAGAAACGCCCGAGGGCCACGGATGGCATGAACATCGAGTTTTCGAAGCAATTCGTCGGATTGTTTGGGGAGTAAAGAAACGTCAAGAGGTTTTATTGCACGTATTTTGAATATTTGTTTATTATTGTGCGCCAAACGGCCTTCCTCGCGTCGAAAACTCGATTGGCAAGCCATACTGACACCCGCATCGTTTCGGAGTGCGCGGGCCGTGTCAGGGGGACGGTTCTCTTTGACACGGCCCGTCGCGGCGTCTCGCTACTCTTTCGGTTCGCGCGCGGCCGTTTCGGCCAGCACCGTGCAGAAGACCTTCGCGTGGTAGCGCAAATCACGAGCGAATTCGTCGGCCGTGACGTTGGGCTTGTTGCAGATCCAGTCCTGCACGTTGTCGTAGACCATGTTGAAGAACTGCACGATGAACGCCTCGCGCGCCTGCCGGTTCACCGGGCATCCCGCCAGGTCGTGCTCGAGCAGCGGGTACATGCGCGCCGTCGCGAACTCGCGGAAGGAATTGCGCCCGTTGACGCGATAGGCGTTGCGGTAATAGGCGCGGTCGCGCTCGAACGTGCGACACAGCTCGGGCATGTAGTCCCAGCAGACCCAGTCGTCGTGGTGCGGCACCGCCACGCACAGATCGTGGTAGAAAGTGCGGTTCATCAGGTCGTATTTGTCGAGAAAATGCCGGTAGAAGGTGCGCCTGCTCACGCCCGCCCCCTCGCAGATCCGCGTGACCGACACCTCGTCGAAATCATGTTCGCGCACCAGTTCTTTCATGCTGTTCGACAGCGCCGCCTCGATCGGCGAGAACGGCGCATCGGACCGCGGGACCGTGCCCGCATTGCGCACGCGGCCCACCTCGTCGGCCGGCTCGACGGGAGCATAGGCATTGGTGAAGCGCGGCGTCGACTCGCCGGCGAGCTCCGCCGACGAGCAGTTGAGCGCAGCGGCGATTTTCGTCACCGTGGAAAGGCGCGGGTCCTTCGTTTTCGCATTGACCAAACTGGCCACCTGGGCGGTGCTCAAACCCGTCGCACGCGCGAGATCGGCCTGAGTCATGTTACGGTCGGCCATCACTCGCTTGAGATTTACGGCAAAATCCATCGATCCCCAATCAAATGGATATATGGTGGTTGGCTTCCCCTTTACGGGCGTGAAATAAATTTAGCACACTGCATGCGGAGCTTTCCATGACAGTGTAAGGTATTACGTGGGAAACCGAACGCGTCAGGCGCCCACACATAAAATTCTTACTGATGTAAACCCAGGTCAACTTGGCCTTTTTTCTTTGTTTTGCACGTGATTGCACCACAGTTTCGCGCAGGTGTGACGCTTCGGCTCACGTCAAGCTCTTCGTGCCCCCTCCTGTCACACATGCGTTGTTATTCTTGTGGCACGGAGAGAACTTCAGATATGCGCATACCAATGGTTCCACAACATCCCGAAGGGAGATCAGGGAGGTGGTTTCAGTGTCCGCGTTGCTCGCAGTGCTGAAAGTCATTGGAATTATCTTGGCGATCCTCGTTATCCTGGCGATCGCCGTGCTCATCGGATGCCGCATCGTCTATGTCTGGGGCAAGAAGTACTACGCCCCCGCCGAAGAGCAGAACGTCGTCTACCCCGGCGACGAGCTCATGGAACGCTTCGACCCAAAGCTGGTGGAAACCGTTACGTCGGCCATCACCATCGACCGGCCGGTCGAAGACGTCTACCCGTGGATCTACCAGTGGGGCGGCACCAAATCGGGCTCGCTTTCGAGCGAGTGGCTCGAGCGCTGGTTCGGCCACCTGTCCATCTACAACCGCTACGAGCTCTGCGATGAATGGCAGATGCCCGACTCGTTCATGCCGGGCGACTTCATGGATTGGGACCGTTCGGGCATGGGCTGCGAAGCCACCGACGTCGTGTCCGACAAGTACATCATGAGCTTTTCCGACATCAAGCATCCGCCGCGGGCGCGCGGTGCCTATGCGATCGCCGGCGGCAAGTGCGACGACATGAACTTCATCTGGGGCTGGTACTTCGTGCCCCTGAAAGGCGGCAAGACCCGGTTTCTGTGCCATTGGAAGTACTACGGCACCAAGGACCCGGTGACCCGGTTCGCCCTGAAGCGCGCCATCTACATGTGCGGCACCGCCATGCAGCGCTGGCAGATGGAATACACCAAGCGCTGCGCCGAAGGCACCATGCCCGTGCACAAGCACGTGAAGACCTACCGCAAGATCTTCGGCGCCTACCATCATGCGCCCGACGAGGTGCAGAACGCCTGCGACTGCCCGCAGATTCGCGAAGGCCGCGCCAACCCCGCCGTCAACGAAGTGCGCCCTGCCCGCATGGCCGACCCGGCTTGGCCGCCTGCCGCGGGCCCCTGGGACGTCGACGAAGACTACTACCGCGACCGCATTCCGCGCGCCATCGCAGACATCAAGCGCAAGGCCGCCCAGCAGCAGGCCGCCGCGCAGGCAAAGATCGACGCGCTCGAGGAAGAGCTCGCTGCTCTGCAATAGCGTGCAGCCCCGCAGGAGGCTGCCGCGCCGCGGGGGTCTGCAGCCCCGCGACCAGCGCACCGCGCACCCCACGCACAACTGAATTCGGGCGGCCGGATGGGAGGCCGCCCGCACCCCAAGGCAATGTTAGGAGAGATTGCCATGGACAAGAATGCACGCATCGCCATCATCGGAGGCGGCCCGGCGGGCCTTTCGGCCGGCATGTACCTGCAGCAGGCGGGCTTCCACAACTACACGATCTACGAGCGCAACGGCTGGGTGGGCGGCAAATGCCACTCCCCCGCCTACAAGGGCCGCCGCTACGAGATGGGCGCGATTATGGGCGTGCCGAGCTACTACGCCGTGCACGACGTGGAAGAGTTCTGCGGCGTCACCCACGACGGCCCCAAGCTCAACCGCAACTACAAAAACCTCGAGGGCAAGGTGGTCGACCCCTTCAACCCCCGCAACCCCCTGCACGCCCCGCGCCTGCTGAAGATGCGCGCGCAGGTGAAGAAGCTCGGCGAGCTTTTGGAAACGAAGTACAAGGGCTACGACGTCAACGGCCACCGCGGCGTCGCGCAGGGCCGCTACGACGGCTACGCGGTCACCCCCGACCGCCCGCACGTGGAAGGCGAGAACGAGAACCTGAAGGACCTCGCCCTGCCCTTCAAGGACTTCTGCGAAAAGAACGGCGTGGAGCTGTGCCAGGACATCTGGATCGGCCCGTTCACGTCCTTCGGCTACGGCTACTTCGACGAGATTCCGGCCGCCTACGTGCTGAAGTACCTCGACTTCCAGACCACGATGAACTTCGTGAAGGTGAACCTGTGGACGTGGAAGGACGGCACCCAGTCGATCTGGGAGCACCTGAACGACGCGATCGAGCATCCGGCCCTGCTGCATTCCGACATCACCAAGGTCGAGCGCACCGACGGTGTGGTGAAGATCACCGTCAACGGCGAGGTGCATGAGTTCGACAAGCTGATCGTGACCGCCCCGCTGCAGTACTTCGGCGACTACGCCGACATCCGCCCCGACGAGAAGGCCCATTTCGACAAGATCGACTACGAGCGCTACGACACGATGGCCTTCCTCACCAAGCCCGAAGACGCGCCGGAGATCTCCTACTACATCATGGAGAACATGACGCCCGAGCGCCTGGGCCACCTGATGGTCTACTACCGCCGTTGGCACGACACGATCGACCAGCCCTACGTGACCTACACGCTGCGCAAACACGAAGGCGGCCCCGAGCTCGATTACCGCGCGACCCAGAAGCAGGTGCTCGCCGATCTGGAAACCATGGGCAACCCCGCCGACGAGGTGATCGACGAGGGCAAGTGGTACTACTTCCCGCACCTGAGCAGCGCCGACTACGCGTCGGGCTGGTACGACGAAGTGGAAGCGATGCAGGGCGCCTACGACACCTACTACGCCGGCGAGATCATGAGCTTCGGCGACATGGACGAAACGACCGAATACAGCCGCGAGCTCGTGGAGCGCTTCTTCAAGTAGGAAAGGGCCCGGGCGGGGCGCATGCGCGTCGCCCGGGCGCGACTGGGTGAGAGTGATGGAAGAGTTCAGCGGATTCGCGGACCTGCTCGCGACGCGGGCGCACCGCACGCCCGAAGCGGCGTGCCTGCTCGTGGGCGACGGGGACCGCGTGGCAACCGTGACCTGGGAAGACTTCGACGCCCGCGTCACGGCGCGGGCGCGCGAGCTTGCGGGCGCGGGAGCCGCATGCGAGGCCGTTCTCGCGACCGGCGGCATCGACTGCCTCGTAGAGGCGTTCGCCTGCGTCGCGGCCGGGCTGCAGTGCGCGCTCATCAATCCCTTCGAAGCCGACGAGGAAACCCGCCGGCTCATAGCCGCCTGCGACGCCGACGCCCTCTGGGCGCCCGCGCGGCGGCGGGCGGCGCTCGCGGGAGCCCTGCGCACGGGGCCGGCGCCGGGGCGCGTGCGGCCCCGGCAGGTCCTCTTCTTCACGAGCGGGACCACCGCGCGGGCCAAAGCCGTCGCACTCACGGACGCGAGCCTCATGGCGAGCGCCTGGCGCGGGGCGTCGATGCTGCCGCTTTCGGCAAGCGACCGCCTGCTTGCGGCCCTTCCCCTCTCGCACGTCTTCGGATTCGTCTGCGGCGTGCTCTGGGGCATGCAGTGCGGCTGCCCCGTGGCGCTCGGGCGCGGCATGCGCCGCTTCGAGAGCGACTTCGCCCTGTTCGAGCCCACGGCGGTAAGCCTCGTGCCCACGCTCGCCCGCTGGGCGCTCGACCGCAACGTCCTGGGCCAAAGCGTGCGCCTCGTACTCGCAGGCGCGGCGCCCTGCCCGCCCGATGTGGTCCGCGACCTGCGGAAACGAGGCATCCGCCTCTGTTGCGGCTACGGGCTCACCGAAACGAGTTCGGGCGTGGCCCTTTCGCTGGGCGACGATCCGCACGCCATGACCGTCTGCCCCC
>Ga0214929_100222_pt1 | contig 17229 bp, 10 predicted proteins | sample Stichaenrichm17X_FD_168613 | JGI IMG/M metagenome (GOLD analysis project Ga0214929, IMG submission 168613) | Xylose enriched microbial communities from anaerobic bioreactor in Madison, Wisconsin, United States - 17X | ecosystem: Engineered > Bioreactor > Anaerobic > Unclassified | place: USA... | reverse complement strand
TTCGAAAAATACCTAAAAATTTTTTTAAAGATTTTTTGACAGATTTTTATACGAATGGAGTTCTCTTGGAAGATAATTTTAATTCGTATCTTTTACTTTTAAAAAAAGAACTGGATAATTTAAGAATTAAAGTCACAGATGCTCAAGCAGTCCTCCTTTTAAAGCATCTTTTATTAGTTCAAGAAAAAAATAAAGATGTTAATCTAACACATATCTTAAGTGTAAAAGAAGGTATATATAAGCATATTATTGACTCGCTTTTGTTATTACCACTGATTTCCCCTCTTTCTTTGTCAATTAATAATTTTTTAGATATTGGAACAGGAGCTGGTTATCCCGGTATACCACTTTCTGTTGTTACGGGTTGGCAAGCCACACTTATAGATTCTGTTGGTAAGAAGATTAACGCTCTAAAAAATATTGTTTCAGATTTAAACTTACAACATGTAACTTTGCGGCATGTCAGAGTAGAAGAGTTGGCTAAAGAAATTCCACACTCATTTGATCTTGTAGTCGCTCGTGCTGTAGCAGAGCTTGCAGTTTTAATTGAATATGCAGCCCCTTTATTAAGTAAGGATGGGGTTCTTGTTGTTACAAAAGGGCGCCCCTCTTTTCAAGAAATTTCTTCTGCCGATTCCATATTGGATTTATGCGGTATGAAAACTGTTTCACGGGAAACAGTTTTACTACCTCATGGGTATGGTGAAAGGAATATTTTTATCTATAAAAAAATAGGCCATGAAAAGGTGGAATTACCAAGAAAAAACGGGATAGCGAAAATGCATCCCCTTTATATGAAAAATTATCTGCATTAAAAAACTATATAATCAAGAACTATAGTAAGAATACATGTTTCACGTGAAACATGTAATGAAAAAATATAACTATTAGGAGGAAGATTGTCATATAAAGACACTAAAAGAGCTTTTCCTAATAAAACCGCAAGGGCAATAGCAATAATCAATCAAAAAGGAGGAGTAGGAAAATCAACAACAGCAGTAAATCTGAGTGCCTCATTGGGAGAACAAGGGAAAAAAGTACTAGTGATAGACATAGACCCTCAAGGAAATACAACAAGTGGTTATGGGATTGAAAAAGAAAGCCTAGAGCATGATATATATGATGCACTATTAAGGGATTACCCATTTTCAAAACTTATTTTAGAAACTATAGAGCCAAATGTATTTCTTGTTCCAGCAACAATACAACTCGCTGGAGCAGAAATTGAATTAGTAAGCGCAATTGCAAGAGAAAGCATTTTAAAAAGTCTAGTTTTAGAAATAAAGGATAGTTTTGATTTTGTTTTAATAGACTGCCCTCCTTCTCTAGGATTATTAACAATTAATTCATTAGTAGCAGCAGATTCGCTTTTAATACCTATCCAATGCGAGTTTTATGCACTCGAAGGTGTTACAAAACTATTGGAATCTATGAAAATGGTAAAAAATAAGTTGAATCCGGAATTAGATATCTTTGGCGTTCTTCTTACAATGTATGACAGGAGAACTACTCTTTCAAATGAAGTTGTTCAAGAAGTGAGAAAATATTTCGGGAAAAAAGTTTTTAAGACGATAATACCAAGAAATGTAAAACTTTCAGAAGCACCCAGTCATGGGTTACCAATATCTTTATATGCGCATGTTAGTAAGGGTTCAATTGCATATGCGAATTTAGCGAGAGAGGTTGTACGTCGTGGCTAAAAAAAGTGGCTTGGGTAAAGGTTTAGAATCATTAATGGGAGAAGCTAATGCGGAAATAGGAAATCTGAATCCGGATTCTGTTGTAGATATATCACGTATTCATCCAAACAAGGAACAACCAAGAAAAAATTTTGATGAGGCTTCACTTAACGAACTTTCTGACTCAATAAAAAGAAATGGAATTTTACAACCACTACTAGTCAGGAATAAAGAAGGAAGCTTTGAAATTATCGCTGGTGAGCGTCGTTATCAGGCAGCAAAAAAAGCTGGTTTAAAAGAAATACCCGTTGTTATTAGAGATGTGAGTGACAATGAAGTATTTCAACTAGCACTTATTGAAAATCTACAACGTTCAGACCTTAACCCAATAGAGGAAGCCCAAGGATTTAAAAAAATGATCGAAGACGAGGGTCTGACACAAGAAGAACTAGGACAGATATTATCGAAGTCAAGATCAACAATTGCAAACTCAATGCGTCTCTTAGATCTTCCAACTGAGATACAAAAGATGATGTTAGACAACACTATTACTGCAGGCCATGCACGTGCTATTTTAGCAATACCAGATCAGGAAGGTAGAATAAGACTTGCAGAAAAGGTCGTGGCTGAAAATCTAACAGTTAGGCAGACAGAAAAACTCGCTCCATTATTTTCTGGCAAAAAAACGGACAGAAAAACGCGGCAAGCGATGCCACAAACATATGGTAGGGCAGCGCGACAGCTAAGACTTGTTCTGGATAGAAATGTTAAGATAAAAAAAGTTAGGAATAAAAATAAAATCGAGATTGAGTTTGATGATGAAGCTGATTTAGCTCATCTTGTAACACAACTCTCTCAAATTAAAAAACAAGAAGATGAAACAGATGATAAAAATTAGAACTAAGTGCATTCTTCTGGCAGGGCTTGTAGGAAGTGCCTTTTGCTGTTATAAGCTTTTGCTCAATGATGAGGCAAAAAGAAGCATTAATGACGGGGTAAAGAGTATTAGCCGCGCATATAAGGAAGTAAAAAAAGCTCTTGACGAAAAATACGGCGTTGTAATGGAAGACGATCAAGAGCTCCCCAATGTAGCTGCTACAAAAAAAGAATGGGAAACATTGGGATACTAACAACTCTAAAAATTATCTATCTGCTTATCTCCTACTATGCATTTGGTGTAATTGGCCGCAAGCAGCATCAATATCTGATCCGCGAGATTTGCGTATTGTTGCCTCGACACCATTACGTTCAAGGGTTCGTAAAAATTCATCAGCACGTGTATCAGCTGCAGGTTGAAATGGTAAGTCAGCAACTTTATTCAGTCGTATCAAATTGACGTGAGATAGAGTTCCACGGCAAAAATCACAAAGAGCATAGAGATCCTCATCAGAGTCATTTACACCCTTGATTAGAGCATATTCATACGTCGGCCTTCGTCCAGTTTTATCTACATAATTAAGCATTGCCTCATGTAAGTGCAAAAGCGAATACTTTCGTACGCCTGGCATGAGCGCATCACGTGTCTTTTGTATAGCTGAATGAAGAGAAACTGCAAGAGTAAACTGTTCTGGCTCTTTTGAAAACTTGTATATCATTGGAATTACACCAGAAGTTGAGACTGTAAGATGCCGCGCCCCAATACCTGTGGCATTAGGAGAGTTGAGCCTTCTCAATGCTGCAATGGTTGCATCGTAATTCATAAATGGCTCACCTTGCCCCATCATAACAACACCTGTGACACGTGTGTTGAAATCATCTCTGACATGTAAAACTTGAGAATAAATTTCTGCGGAGCTGAGGTTGCGGATAAATCCCGATGCACCTGTCGCACAAAAAGCGCATCCCATAGCGCAACCTGCTTGCGTCGACACGCATACGGTAAGACGATTTTTTGAAGGAAGGCCGACGCATTCAACTGAAGTACCATCAAAAAATCTGAGGAGATACTTTCGGCTACCATCAGAAGATTCTTGGCGAGCCGTCTCTACAGCACCTCTGACGGTAAATTTACAGGCAAGTTTTGAGCGTAAAGTTAAAGGAAGATTAGACATGTCATCAATACTTTTAGTATTTTTTTGCCAAAGCCACTCTTCTATTTGCTTTACGCGAAACTGAGGTGCATTAAGACTTTGAACAAGACCAACTAATTGTGAGTGGCTAAGAGAACGAAGATCCGTAAGGCTATTTATTGTCGGCGGTGCTGTTTTTGACAGATTTGTTCTTGCTTCTATATCCCTTGCATCAGTTGCTGATTTATTACTTGTGCCTGTACCTTGCATGTTTTCCGCCTTTGTTCGTAATATACCCAGCTAGAGGGAGTATCCTCAAGCCTAATGATACGTGTAAAGCGTAATCCGATACTGGTGAGTCTAACGCAGACCTACGATGCACGAGGGAGTAGTTTATGGACAACTGTGAGATTCTGCAGAAAAAAGTTGCCGTTCTCGCGGGTGGTTGGTCAGATGAACGAGACATATCGATGCAGTCTGGTCGAGCATGCGTTCAAGCGCTTTGTCAGGCGGGATTTGCTCGTGTTGATCTGTTTGACGTCGCTGAATCTAGCTTTGTCGAAAAGCTTATTCACGGTGGCTACGAAGTGGCCTTTATAACCATGCACGGGCGTTATGGCGAAGATGGCTGCATACAAGGGCTTCTCGAGATTTTGCACATTCCTTATACCTTTTCGGGGGTGCTTGCGTCTGCAGCAGCAACTGAAAAAGAAGTTGCAAAAGCTTTTTACCAAACTGCGCATATTCCTGTCGCTGCTGGAGTGGATATAGGGGCTGATACAAGGCTTACTGAGGACCAAACAACAAAAATAGTCGAGAAGTTAGGTCTTCCACTATTTGTTAAACCGGCAGCCAACGGATCTAGTTTTGGTGTGACGCGTGTTAGCACTACAGCAGAGCTTGCAGATGCCATTAGTCTTGCCGGCCGAGAGGGCGGGCGTGTATTAATTGAGGAATGCGTCGTTGGCACCGAGATAACAGTGCCCGTCATTGGCAATGAGGATCCGCGTGCTTTGCCCATAGTCGAAATTGTTCCCGGAGCGGACTTTTATGACCAGAAAGTCAAATACGAACCCTCTTCGCAGCATCACGTGATCCCTGCACGGCTTGAGCCAGCAGTATATGCTAAAGCTCAAAGCCTTGCTGTAAGAGCTCATAAAGTTCTTGGTTGCCGTGGCGCGTCGAGAAGCGATTTCATCGTCAGGAACGATGGGACTCCCGTAATATTGGAAACCAACACTATCCCTGGCATGACAGCAACTAGTCTTTTGCCTGATTCTGCAGCTCATGGAGGAATAGACTTTCCTAGTCTCTGCCGTATGCTTATTGAATATGCTCTGGATGAACATGCAAAAAGGAGCCGATAGGTGCCTTCCCAAGCTATTGGTAACAACAACACAGATCACGCTGACCTTGTTAAAGCTTTGCTTCTTCCAAGAACTCCTGAAAACATCCGAGAGAAATACCTCAGTTTAGAGAAAAGAGCCGAACAGGTAGAATTTGGCTTACTCGAACAAGATGTGGTTGTTCTAGATACGGAGACAACAGGGCTGTCTTTTCATGACAGCGAGCTAATTCAAATAGCAGCAGCTCGTATCTCTGGTCGTGAACACGAAGATCATTTTGAAACGTTTGTACACCCTCAAGCGCGTATACCTCCGAAGATATCAGCGCTAACGCACATTACGGAGCATGATGTGGCTTCTGCGCCCGATGCGCAAACTGCCGTTGCGCGACTTGTAGAGTTCGTAGGTGGCCAGCCAGTTGTTGCACATAACGCTACATTTGATCGAACGTTCATTGAAAAAGTTCCCGGCGGTCATGCGGTTTCTGACATATGGATAGACTCCCTAGCTCTTTCAAGGATTGCCTTGCCACGCTTGCGTACCCATAGGCTCTCTGACATGGCTGACGCCTTTGGCTGTGCCCCGGTTACCCATAGAGCTACTGACGATGTTGATGCCTTGGCGAATATATGGCGTATTTTATTGTTAGGCCTGTGTGATCTACCCAAGGGCCTTCTTGAGTTGTTTGCCACCATGCATCCTGATGTTCAGTGGCCATATAGACCTATTTTCAAACACTTGTCTCAAAATAAGCAAGAAGTGCCCTTTTCTTTGAAAGCCCCGCGCACAACCCTCATTGGTGATGCCGAAATGAGCCCACATATAAATGTGAAGGAAAAAGATGTTCTTAAACCTGTTGAGAGTTGTGAGATATCAGCGGCATTTGAACAGGGGGGCCTAATCTCACGTGCATTTAAGAACTATGAGACTCGGCCTGAACAGATAGCAATGGCACGAGAGGTTGCCGACGCCGTTTCTACGTCTACTCACCGCGTCATCGAAGCAGGCACAGGAATTGGGAAGTCCATCGCATACCTTCTTCCAGAAGCCCTCTTTGCAAAGCGCAACAAAATAACCGTAGGTATCGCTACTAAGACAAATGCACTTACGGATCAGCTTGTTTCACATGATCTACCAATGCTTTCAGAAAGTATGCCAGGAGGACTTAATTTTGTAAGCCTTAAGGGATATGAGCATTATCCTTGCTTGTTCCGTCTTGATCAGGCTGCGGCCGCGAGCGATCTGCCAGTTAATCTTGTCTACGAAAAAAATAAATCGGAACATACCATTGCCTGTGAGATGCTAACAGCCTTAGCTGTTACTTATGCCTTTGCCTGCCAGTCGCCTGACGGGGATCTTGATTGTCTGGGAATACGCTGGCGCTATGTGCCAAGGCAGATGCTTACCGTCGCGCCGTCTGAGTGTCTAAGGAGCTCTTGTCCCTATTTCCCAGAAGAATGCTTTATTTTTGGCGCGCGCAAACGAGCCGCCTCAGCGGATGTCGTCGTGACCAACCACTCCTTGCTCCTTTGCGACGTTGAAGCGGAAGGCAGAATTTTGCCCCCAATTAAGAATTGGGTGATTGACGAAGCACACGCCTTTGAATCAGAAGCGCGTAGGCAATGGGCCAAGAAAGTATCAGCAGAAGTGGTCCACACAGGTTTTGAAACGCTTGGAAGCACGAGATCTGGCGTGCTTAAGTCGTTACTTGTGTCAAGTTCAGATTTAGAGGACTCTTCTTTAGCTGGGCGTTTGTTGACTAGAGAATCAGCTGCTGTTTCGCGTGCCTCCCTTTCGTGCTCCTCCTTGTTTTCTGAAATCGTTTCCTTTGGCCACGAAATTGTTAATAATAATTTTAATTATGAACGCACGACGGTGTGGATCGATCAAAAGCTACGTTCAAGTGAAACTTGGAAAAGGGTTGTCGAGGTCGGAAAACAAGCGTGGCGTGCTCTTGATGAGGCATACAAAGATGCAGAAGAAGCAGCAAAGGCCTTTACATCAGAAGCATCAACAGGATCTTCCGAGCTTTTAAAAGCCGCTCAATTTATGATGGACACACGTGACGCCTTGCGTCTTATTCTAGCTGGAGACGATCCCTCTTTCGTTTACTATATAGAGTTGCCTGCTCGACGTAAAGACTTGGGAAGTGAGTCTCTTTGTGCCGAAAAAATAGACATAGGAGCTGATCTCGCAGCACGCTGGCTTCCCCATATCCAAAGTGTTGTATTTACCTCAGCCACAATGGCAATTGGCAAGAGTTTTGAACATTTTAATCACATGGTTGGCCTAGATTTAATCAAGTCAAACGAATACAAAGAGGTTTCTCTAGCTTCAAGCTTTGATTTTGATAAGAATATGGCCGTTATTATTGCCAAAGACATGCCGCTACCTACAGACAAAAGCTATCTTAGCTCGCTAGAAAAACTGCTTTATGATGTTCATGTTACTATGTCTGGATCCGTCTTGACCCTATTTACCAATCGTCGTGACATGGAATCCGTGTTTTATTCGCTGGCACCTCGCCTAGCGACAAGAGGGCTTGTTTTGAATTGCCAAACACGCGGCAGTTCTCCACGTCATTTAAGTGAGAGTTTTATAGCTGATAACAGTCAGTCCCTCTTTGCACTTAGGTCTTTTTGGGAGGGTTTTGATGCTACCGGAGAAACCCTACGCTGTGTTGTGATTCCTAAACTCCCTTTTGCAAATCCTCATGACCCTCTTGTCTGTGAAAGAGAGACTCGGGACAGCCGTGCCTGGTGGCGCTATTCATTGCCAGAAGCAATTCTGTCTGTAAAGCAAGCGGCAGGCAGGCTTATTCGCTCGAAAACTGATTCGGGCTTACTTATTTTGGCTGATTCCCGTCTTGTGAGCAGAAGATATGGAAAGCAGTTCATTGCAGCACTGCCAACCTCCAACAGTCATTTGGTTCAGTGTGAGAACGTGGGGCAGTTCATAACGATATGGCGTCATGCGCACGAGAAGAACTAGCTTTTTTGTTGTAATTATTTAAATAGTGACCAATCAAGCTTAAAAAGCACTCATTCTCTCTCATATACGGCATCTAATGACAACTAGACGTATACTTTATGTACGTGTACGACGCTTTATAACATACCTGCGAAGGATGACAGCATGTCCACTACGCGAGACTACCTCGAGTTTTTAAATCAAAAGATTGACATTGCCCCTGTTAACAGCGAAGAAGAGTATCAAGCGGCTGGGCTTATTGAGTCTTTGATGCATAGCCATGGTTTAGAGACTAGGTTGCAAGACTTTGAGGCCCCAGCCCTTGAAAATCTTCCTTATCAGATACTAGGAATACTTCTTTTTGTTGGGGTTTTCCTTGCAGGATTGCTGGATACAGCGGCTGCAGTAATTGGTGCTGTTTTATTGAGCGTGTCATTCGTTCTTTTAACCCTTGGTTGCCTCGGCAGCTTTAAACCGTTTAAGGCTATTGGGCCAAAGGCGCATAGCCAAAACGTCATAGGCGTTCATCGGGGTACGGGTCCACTTGTTGTTAAAGGCGAGAGACCCATCGTAATCGTTGCCCATTATGATACGCCCCGAGAAAACATGCTATATGCGCAGCCGTTTTCTCACTGGCAGACATCTCTGTGTAAATATAGCCCTCAAAGTTCCTGCATTGCCTTTTTCTTAGGACTGTTACAGACATTTGCTTTCATTCCCGAAGCAGCCCGTCATATTTTTTGGGTTCTAGCCATAATTGCGGCTTGTCCGGTTCTTATTATTGGTATTGCAGGTATACAGCAGCTTTTTGCACCCTGCACAGAAGGATCAAATGATAATAAGTCCGGCGTAGCAGCAATGCTCAGTGTAATGAACATGGTGCGTTCTGGTGACGATGCTGCGACGGGTTTTGGTAAGAGTCTTGCTAAAGACGAGGGCCTAAAGCCCAATCCATCATCTTTAGAAGAGACGACAACAGAAGAGACAACAGCGACTGAAGAAACAGAAAGTGGCGTGTCCTCAGTTGATGCAAATCAAAATACCACTGAGCTGCGAGTGCCTTCTCTTCAAGAGAGTTATAAAGATGAAAGTTTGAATGATATCCATGTCGATACTGAAAAAAAACCTCGACAACCAAATGAAATAGAAACTGAAAAAACAACTCTGTTAACCCCTATTGACAATCAAATAAAGATAGAGTCATCAGACAGCTTAGCGCAGCCCAAAATTCAACAAAATAGCAAAAACGCTCCAGCGAACGTACGCCATGGCAAAGAGGTTCTAACATCGCTGCATATTTTACCTGATGACTGTGAGATTATTTATAAAAAGACAAACTCTGATGCTGTTTATCATAAAAACCTTTCGGTGACGGAACCTGTAGAAGAATCTGCAAATATATCTTCACTTGAAAAAGCGGATTCAGATAATTTGTCTGAGTCCAGTGAAGATTTGAACACTCGTGGTAACAATCAAGATACTAATGCCCCTCATTTTGAGCAAACACGAGCCTTTAGTAAAACAAAAGCTGGCTTTACTCAAGAATTTAAAGGACTTTTAGGTCGTGCTCGTTCAGCAGTTTCTTCGCACGGACAAAATCATAGAACCGAAAAACGTAATAACGACGATATTCAAGATGAAAAAATCGAGATCAATATGTCGTCTGTTAGTGCCCCTAAAGTAGGCAAGGGGCCAGTAGGCACTGAAAACGAAGGCCATTCTTTCCCAGCTGAAAAAAAATCAAATTTTGATCAATCGTCTTTTGTGGAAGCAACGACCCCTTCTAAACCATCAGCAGAAAGAGCCAAAGACGATAGTACAATTCCTTTTGTTCCTCTAGACAGCCTCAATGACGGACAGAAATTTGATACTACAACTTCAAAAGATATATCAGGCCTTGATACTCTCGCAACCGACTCTACAGTCATCGCATCTCGAAAACCAGACAAGCAGCAAGTGCCGCAGATGCCTGATGATCCAGATTGGGGGCAAAGCTCCTTTAAGCCAAAAATAAGCGATGTTTCTAGGAGGGCAGTTCTTTTTGATCTTCCCGACCCAGCAGAAAAAGAGACTGATCCTTTTAATGACGATCTTGGTTCTACGGCGCACACAAAACGTAGTTCAGAGATTGCGGCCAATGCCGTAGAGGAGCAACAACAATCTTATAAAGAAACTGTTAGCCCGTTGAATCAGGAGAGTCTCTCGTCGTCTGAATCTCTCTCCACTGCTGAGCCTACCAATAGCGTTCTACCAGTTAGCACAATTCATCCTTTGCAAGTCGATCAATATGGCAGCAGTAAAAAGCCACGCAAAAAAAAGGGTTTTTTTTCGCATAAAAAGAACAAAGATTCAGAAACAGACTCCATAAGCGAGTGGCTTGGCGTAGATGATGACTATGACCCCAAAGCGAGCGGCCGTGAAATAGGGACTTGGGAGAATTTTAAGCGAGAGGAAGATGAGACAGGTAAGGATAAGAAATGGAAGGGCGGTGCTACGCGCCGTAGTGATTTGAGGATTGTTGATGATGCTGCTGGAGACGATGTACGAGTGCAAGAGAGTCTTAAAGATTCTGTTTTGCAAATGGGCGATGATGAATTGCTCGCGCATGACATCTGGTTTGTTGCATTGGGAGGCTCGTACGCAAATCATGCAGGCATGAAGGCTTTCCTTTCGGAAAATAGAAAGTCTATACGTGGGGCTTTTGTCATTAACGTCGATTGTGTAGGGTCAGGCGATTTAGCAATCCTCTCCAATGAAGGACTTGTAGGGACACGGCGTGCTGATCGCAGAATGGGCCATCTCATTTCACAAGTTGCTGAAGACCTGCATGTGCCACTTCTAAAAAAATCACATGATTGGGAGTCAACCGATGCCACGCCTGCCATGCAGGCATCGATGCGAGCTATGACTATATGTGGGCTTTCATCAGAAGGAACAATGGCGTTGTCCCAAGTGCCAGATGATGACCCTGACATTATTGACGCAGCGCAAGTCCATTCGGTCGCGGAGCTTATAGCAGAGGTAATTCGCCGGTCGTAGCCTGCTTAAACTATTCTGACAAAGACGGTTACTGTGCGCCAGGGCTGCCTACTAAGGAGTTCTGAACAAGTTACTAGCTCGATAGCCCCATCCGCTCTTTCGCAAAGTTCTTGCCAATTTCTAGTGCGAGACGTTGACCTCGTACTAGAAGAGAGCAGCCATGCTTTCAGAGACGCCGTATTGGTAACTTTCATTTGTGCAAGTTCGTCAGTTTCTCTTACTCGTGCCGAACATAGTGGGTAAAAATATCGTGTACCAAGTCTAGGGGTGCTCCATAGAAGTTTTCCCAATCTATTAAATTGTGCTTGTTTCCAACAAAGCGCTAAGTCAGAAAAAGCTTGATGGGAAAAGGCAAGGTGATGCCCAAATATAACTTGTACACCCCGATCAAATCTCCTTCCCTCTTCTAAGAAGGGACAGCCCTCAAGCGCTCGGTCACCCCAAAAATTATGGGTTAAATAAAAAGTAGGTTCTGGTCCTTGAACTACAGGAGTAGAAATAGAAGTTCCGTTTACAAGGAGCCAAGCGATGGTGTGAGGGTTTTTTTCGAGTAACATGGCCCACTCAACCATTTTCATCGAGCTTAAATCGACAATTTTTGAACTTAGGGATTGATATTTTGTGGCTTCTTTACTTTGTAAAGTTGCTTGAATCGATACAAAACCAAGTAAAATAAAACTGATAATAAATAAGACTCTATAGCCTGCAATCTTTATCTTCATAAAAAGTGTTGGGGGAGCAAAGCCAGCTCCCCCAATCGCCCCCAAATCAAAGATCGTAGTGGTGTTTGCTGCTGTTCTTATGTGTATGCCGATGTTTAGATATAAGCCCTGCTGTGAGAGCAAAAACTCCACAAGCAGTAAAAACAAGCATCGCAATACCCGTCCCCGTGTGGGGCATAATTGTTCTAACTAATGATGAGGCTTGTTCTGTCGTGTTAGGTGTAATTGGCGTATCTGGGATCGAAGGTGTCGGAGGGTTGTAGAAAATGGACTGCGCCTCATCGTTAATATCAGCATGAGCGGCAATCACTGTTTGCCTATGCGATAAAGTTTCAAATACAACAAGTGTATGACCGCCTAGGTCTCTTCCTTCAAATGAGAAAGTAACACTCGTTGTACCGCTGGCTTCTTTTGGTATGAAAACCTTCTTGGACGTTATGTTTGCATTATTAACCTGATAGGGCTTGCCGCTTTCTTTATCGTAGAGTGTTCCAAGGAGCACATAACTTTTGCCTGGAATTAGGTTTGAATACTGCACTTCATCAATAAGAGACGTTTGGTTCGTGCTTATTCCTTGGTGAGAGGCAGTTGTCGTATCTTTTGCTTGTGTTGCTATTTTTGGAATATGGATGGTTTGTTTGATATCATTTATATTTTTATGCGCAGCAACCTCTATACCAGCACGATAGAGCGATTCAAACACTACCAGGTCATTGCCTGCAATTTTTGAGAGGTCGACATCAAATTTGATACTTTTTTTGTCTGAAACGGCGCATCTTCCGTCGCTCGCAAAGGGAGTATGAAAGGTAGCAGTCAAGCTATTTCCCACAAGGCCCTTATCAATTTTTTCGCCATTTTCAGTAACACCAACTAAATGAAGCTCTCCTCGGGCTTCATAGTCTGTGTCAGGAAGTAAATTTTCATACTCTATAGTATCAACAATAGTTTGTTCATTCGAAGCTTGAATGAACTTCGAACCTACTTCATTAGCGGCACTAGTGCTTATTGAAGGTATAAAGAGCATTTGTTCGCTCTCGTTTAAATCTTCATGTGTTGCAATGGTAGTACCATTTTTCGTTTCAAGCTTTTCAAAAGCTACGAGAGTATGACCAGCTAGCCTTGTTCCAGAAAAGGAAAATTTTACTATTGCTGTACCGCAGTGTGCAGAAGGGGTTATCTCCGTTTGAGAGGACACCTCAATTCCACTATCGTCTAGAGCAGGCCTGCCCGTTTGACTGTCAATGAGATGGCCAGAGAGCAGATAGGTTGTACCCGGAGTAAGTCCCTCGTAGCGAACTGTATCCAATACTGTCATAGAGCTATTAGCAAGGCCGTCATGTGCGGCAGTATCAGCTGATATTGCGGTTGTTTGTATTTTAGGAAACCCAACGGTTTGGCTCATGCTGCTCACATTGCAATGCTGTGCAATGACAACATTGTCTTGGGAAAGCTCTTCGAAAGCGACCACTTGTTTTCCAGACAGGTTACTTGCATCAAAAGAAAAACTTACGATGATGCTCCCAGACGAGTTTGTAGCAGTAAAGGTTTTAATACTTGCTATTGGCTTCCCATTTTGGCCCTTTAGTTCTCCACCATCGGAGCCATCTTCTCCAATCGTATGAAGAGTTCCTTTAATTACATATGTTTTGCCTGGTGTGAGACCTTCATAGGAGACAGTGTCTTTAAGTGTGATATTTGATGCAGATGCAGTATGGCTGCTGTCCAAGGAGGTGAGTTCCGTACCGATTGATATATGCCTATCATCTATTGTGCCAAAGTCTAAAGTTTTCCCATTACGCGTGATAGAAATGGTAGTGCTAATAAGTCTGCGCCCTTTATTAGAGCTACACGGGAGCTCTTCAATCAAATAACCCCCCTCATCAGCAATGCTGTCATAGGGGAGAGCTCCAAGCTGGTCATTTGGAGAAGTGAGAAGGTCCTTTCCACGTTCACTTCCGTACTGTCCAAACCAAATACCCGCTGATGCAACAAGCTTGTCTTCATCAACAATGTATGTGCCATCATCTTTTTTCGTCACAGCTGCGTCATTGGCGTTTGTGGAGTGAGTATGGGCGTTCCAATCAGCAGCGGTTGAAGCCATACCGTTTTCATCTGTCATAAGAACATGCGCTTCTCCTGTGGAAAGAGAACTAACCATGAAGGGAATGTTGGCCATGGCGTCACCGGTTACATCGTCTTTCTTGGAAAAAGAGAGATCGCCGCGATATATTTGGTTCTCAACGGCAACGCCAACGTTCGTTAAATCAATTTTTTGTCCATTTTGACGAATTTTAAAGCTTTGAGACCAGCTCTGATTTCTTAAATAACCTCTTCCATTTCCTGTTTCTTTTATCGTATATGTACCATATGGCAATGGCAGGCTAGTGGCTAAACCATCTGAGTTAGTTTCAAGTGTTTGGACTGTAGAGCCAACTGCATAGGAGATACCGTTGACCATTACGGGACGGGCAGAATCATTGCGTATTTCGAAAGTGATCCCCTCAAACGATGCTGAGCCAAGTGGTTGGGCTCCATGGCATTCTGCATCTCTTTTTTGTATTGTCACACTGCCGCTCCAAATGGGATCTGAAGCTTTTATTGATGACAGGTTAACAATGACATTTGGATCCCTGATTTGAAACGATATGCAGAATTCATTGTCTAGGTCATATCCACGAGGAGCCTTGGTTTCCCTAACCTCATAGCTGCCAAACGGCAGTACATTAGAGCTGCTTTCGGCAACACCATATCTATCTGTTGACAGGACAAGACAAGCCGTATTTGGCGCATATGCTTTGCCATCGACAATGACATCATGAGAGCTGCGATTCCAGATGGTAAATTCAGCTCCTGAAAGTGAGGCATCGCCTTGGGCCGATTGTTTCCCAGTTGTTAAATCCACCTTACTAAGACGAATTCCTCCACGGATAATTTTTTCCAAAACAGTTGGACTGGACTCGTCTGGCACAACGAATGATTCAACAGTTGGCATATCGCCCGAAGCGGTGACATGTTGTGTATGCCAACTACTGTCAGTTAGCTCGTAACCAGCAGGCGCTTTGGTCTCACGTATGGCCACAGTCCCAAGGGGGAGCACGGGTTTACCAGAGCTGTTTTGATAAAATTCATCACCAGCGATAAAATATTTCGCTGGATTTTCGTAGGCTTGGATAAGCCCTGTTGTGCCTCTGTCATCTGTTTTGAGCTTCCATGTGCGGCTACATGTGCTTGGAAGGTTAGCTTTATCATAGAGACCTGCGTAGAAGCGAATTTCAAATTCCGCTCCTTCAAAGGTGGCATCTCCTTGGGCTGAACTCTTTTTGGTATCCGCATCGGCTTTTACTACTAAGACATCAGGCTGGTCACTTTGAGGCTCATCTGTTGCAATTACAGTTGAAGTTTGTCCTGCTTCAACCTTGACGGTGTAGGTACTTGTATTTTTTGCATAACCATGCGGGGCTTTTATTTCGCGAACATAATAGGTGTCAATAGGTAAGTTGCTAACATTAGAAGAGCGCCCGTCAGCTCCCAGCACAAGGATCCCTTTCTTGTCGGTGCACTTTTCATCAGCATAAACACCATATTCAGCACCTTCGAAGGAATAGCAACCGTTGCCGTTACTGATTGAGGGATTTAAGCTCTCCTTTTTAAGTGCTATTGAGCCTTTGGGAATGCCGGTGAGCAGGAGGTTTTGGCGGTTTTGGCTTTGCCACACCGTTCCTACACCGCAGGCTTTTCCACCGCTATCTCGGTAGGCAAGCGCTTCTACCAAAAAATCGCTAGCAATGAGCCAATCTGGGGTATTTTCTAGTTCTTCGGCGGCCCTCGTTGAGCTCATGTACTTCCAAATAGCAATCTGGGTTGCAGCGCGGGCGTCGCCTGCTGAAAGTTTATGATTTGCTAGAGTTGTGGAATTGGGATAGCCGTGTGCAATAAGATAGCTTAATACAACATCTTTTGTCAGGCCGCTGCTTGTATAAGGAGTGCCTGAATACAACGGACCAGGGACGTCAATTTGTAGGCAGTACGCTATCCCGGAGACCCCTGCATCATCTTGTCGTCGATAAGCTCCGAAGCTCTGGTCGTAAGGTCCGACTGAGCCAGAGTTTGCTTGGTCATGATCGTTCATGAATACTACCGTTGTATCAGCGATGGCTTGTAGGGGGTATAAGCTAAAAACAGTGATAAGAATCATGCAGATGCTGGCTATGCCCATTGACCAAGGCATACGCGTTCGGCCGGCATGGCCAATCTCGATGTGCTTCTTTCCTATATAAATGTCTCCCCCACGTAAGCGTGTATGAGGTTTGTTCTGGTTTTCCTTGCTAAGTCGCCGCGCTGCTGTGCGCTTTGCCTGCCTGTGCTTTGGGATTCGCTTAATCACTTGCATCTTTCCCCCTTTTGCCAATACGGAAGAAAGACACTAAAGCTATTGTTTTGGAGCCGCTTAGAGCGTTCTTGCCTTACAGCTTGTGGGCAGCTTGGATAAGGAAGCTGAAAAGATACTCTTACAATTAATAAAGATTTAAATTATTTTCACTTTTCGGTGCGAATTGCCCTGTTGAGCAAAATGAGAACATAGAACTGTGATAAAATCCATCAGACTGCGGGCATCGCCAAGTGGTAAGGCAATGGCTTCCCAAGCCATCATCCGCGGGTTCGAGTCCCGTTGCCCGCTCCATTTTTCAAACATGGCAGGCCAAGAGCTATGTGTGTCTTGGCCTGTTTTCTGTTAAGCCTAGCATTCTATTAGTGTGGTTTTTAGCGTCATTCATTAATCAGAGACAAAATGACCTGCCTGTTCGTTCAGACCATGCCAAGTTCTTCTTGAATTAGAGGAAAAGGGTTTGTCGTAAGTGCGAGACGGTATCATAAGAGAGTGCGCGGCGGTTTGTACAGCTTTAGTGGGCCTGAGGTGGTTTTTTCATAAGCCCATGAGGCGTTATTTGAAGCTCGTGGTGCCTTTACGAGGGGGCGTAATTATATGAAGTCCATACCAATGACCTCCGCAGAATGCAAGCGCGCAATGGAGGGGCTTTCTCGGCAGATTGATAACTATGCTGACCTTCTTGTACGTGTTGGAGCTGCAGTGAGACCTGGACAAGAGTTAGTTGTAAGCGCGCCGGTCGAGAGGGCCGACTTCGCAAGAAAAGTGGTTCGTTCAGCTTATAAAGCTCAAGCATCGCATGTCACTATGATTTGGACAGACGACCAACTAAAGCGGCTCGACTATCTTAATGTAGACATTGACTGGTTTCGTCATGTTCCGGAATGGAAGAAGGAGCAGCTAAATTCTTTAGCGAAGGCTGGGGCGTCCTTCCTTTTCCTAGAAGGGAGCGACCCTTCTGCTTTTGCAGGTGTTGACCCCATAAAGCCAGCAATCGCTCGGCGTGCTAGCAATCTTGAATGCAAAGCATTTCGTGATGGTATGGACTTTGGCCGAAATGTTTGGTGTATAGCTGGC
>Ga0214929_100218_pt1 | contig 17395 bp, 9 predicted proteins | sample Stichaenrichm17X_FD_168613 | JGI IMG/M metagenome (GOLD analysis project Ga0214929, IMG submission 168613) | Xylose enriched microbial communities from anaerobic bioreactor in Madison, Wisconsin, United States - 17X | ecosystem: Engineered > Bioreactor > Anaerobic > Unclassified | place: USA... | reverse complement strand
ATCTGCGCGCCGAGCTGGCCGAAATGTGGCGCGACGCCCGCGCCCAGGGCATGAACCCCTACGACGCCTGGGCTTCGATCGCGAGCGACCCTGAAAAGAAGGCCCGCTACAAGAAGGCCCGCGGCCTGGGCGGCTTCGTGCGCTCCAACTGGAAGGAAGCTTCCGAAATCGTCGCCGCGAGCGAGCTCTACACCGCCTATACCTACGGTCCCGACCGCAACATCGGCTTTTCGGTCATTCCGGCCATGTCGATGCTGTCCTACGCGGCCGGCGCCCGCTTCAACCAGCTCATGGGCGGCGCCCAGCTGTCCTTCTACGACTGGTACGCCGACCTGCCGCCGGCGAGCCCGCAGGTCTGGGGCGACCAGACCGATGTGCCCGAATCGTCCGACTGGTACAACGCCGGCTACCTGATGCTCTGGGGCTCCAACGTGCCGCAGACCCGCACCCCCGACGCTCACTTCCTGGCCGAAGTGCGCTATAAGGGCACGAAAGTCACGGCGGTCAGCCCCGACTACGCCGAGTTCTGCACCTTCGCCGATACCTGGCTGCAGCCCAACGTGGGCACCGACAGCGCCCTGGCCATGGCCATGGGCCACGTCATCTTGAACGAGTACTACTGGAAGAAGCCCGAGCCCTTCTTCCTGAACTACGCCAAGCAGTTCACCGACATGCCCTTCGCGGTCATCATGGACGATCACGGCGACCACTGGGAGCCGGGCCGCTTCTTGAACGCCGCCGACATGGGCGTGGAAGGCGCCAACCCCGAATTCAACTTCTTCGTCTCCGACGCGAACGCCGGCAAGCTCGTGGTGCCCAACGGCACGATGGGCGACCGCTGGGGCGACCAGGCGCACTGGAACCTCAAGATGGAGGACAGCGCCACGGGTGCCGCGATCGACCCCGAACTGTCCTTCGTCGACCGTCACGACGACGTCGTGGCCACGGCCTTCCCCTACTTCGGCACCGACGGCAAGACGACGATCGTGCGCAACGTGCCCGTGCGCACCGTCACCGCGGCCGACGGCACCATGCTGCGCATCACCACGGTCCACGACCTGCTGCTCTCCCAGTACGGCATCGACCGCGGCCTGGGCGGGGAGTGCGCTTCCTCCTACGACGACGCCAGCGTTGCCTTCACGCCGGCCTGGCAGCAGGCCATCACCAACGTCGACCCCGCGCTCGTCGTGCGCACGGCCCGCGAGTTCGCCGACAACTCCATCGCCACCAAGGGCCGCTCGATGATCATCATGGGCGCCGGCATCAACCATTGGTACCACGCCGACGACATCTACCGCACGGTCTTGAACATCCTGCTCTTCTGCGCGACCGAAGGCCGCAACGGCGGCGGCTGGGCCCATTACGTGGGCCAGGAGAAGCTGCGCCCGGCCGAAGGCTGGAAGACCGTCATGACGGCGACCGACTGGCAGATGCCGCCGCGCCTGCAGAACGGCACCTCCTTCTTCTACTTCGCGACCGATCAGTGGCGCAGCGACGAGATCGACACCGAAGACCTCACGAGCCCCCTGCGCACCCCGCGCTACCACCACTCGGGCGACTACAACATCATGGCGGCCCGTCTGGGCTGGCTGCCCGCGTACCCCACCTTCAATAAGCCGGGCGCGCAGATCGTCGCCGAGGCCAAGGCGGCCGGCGCCGCCGACGACGAGGGCATCAAGGCGGCGCTCGTCGACCAGCTGAAGAACAAGCAGGTCGACTTCGCCTACGCCGACCCCGACGCTCCCGAAAACTTCCCGCGCAACCTTATCGTGTGGCGCGCCAACCTTCTGGGCTCCTCCGCCAAGGGCTCCGAGTACTTCAACAAGTACCTGCTGGGCGCCAAGAACGGCGTGGTCGAAGAGGAGCGCATGGCCGCCGAACCCGAAGAGATCAAGGTGCGCCCCGAAGTCACCGAAGGCAAGCTCGACCTGCTCGTGAGCCTCGACTTCCGCATGACCACGACGCCGCTGTACTCCGACGTAGTCCTGCCCACGGCCACCTGGTACGAGAAGACCGACATCTCCTCGACCGACATGCATCCCTTCATCCATCCCTTCAGCCCCGCCGTTGAACCGGGTTGGGAGTCCCGCACCGACTGGGACATCTTCCGCACCCTGGCCGCGGCCGTGAGCTCGGTGGCCAAGGAAGCAAACCTCCAGCCGCTCGACGACATCGTCGCCGTGCCCCTGCAGCACGATTCGGCCAGCGAGCTCGCCCAGCCCTGCGGTCGCGTGCGCGACTGGTCGAAGGGCGAATGCGAGCCGGTGCCGGGCAAGACCATGCCCAACCTGGTGCACGTGGTGCGCGACTACACCAAGACCTACGACAAGTTCGTGGGCCTGGGCCCCAACGTCCCCAAGAAGAACTTCGGCTGGGACGCCACCGAACAGTACGAATGGATCGGCGACCGCAACGGGCGCATCGAGAACAAGGACCTTCTCTCCTACGGCATGCCCTCGCTTGCCGAAGCCGAGCACGCGGTCGACGCGGTGCTCGCCCTGTCGACGTCGTCCAACGGCAAGCTGGCGGTGAAGGCCTTCGAGGGCCTCGAACGCAAGACGGGCCTTACGGGCCTTGCCGACCTGGCGCGCGGTCGCGAAGAGGATCAGATCACCTACCGGGCGACCCAGGTGCAGCCGCGCGAGACGATCACGACGCCCTGCTTCACCGGATCCAACACCAACCGCCGCTACACGCCCTTCACCCTGTCGACCGAGCAGAAGGTGCCCTTCCGCACCATCACCGGCCGCCAGAGCTTCTACCTCGACCACGAGCTCATCGCCGAATGGGGCGAGCAGCTGGCCACTTACAAGCCCATCCTCGATTACACGCCGCTCAAGCTCGAGCATGACGCCCAGGGCCGCCGCGAGATCGCGCTCAAGTACCTCACGCCCCACAACAAGTGGTCGACGCACTCGATGTACTTCGACAACCAGCAGCTGCTCACCCTCTATCGCGGCGGGCAGACGGTCATCCTCAACGAAAAGGACGCCGAAGCGATCGGCGCGGTCGACAACGACTGGCTCGAGGTCTTCAACCGCAACGGCGCCGTCACGGCCCGCGTAGCCACCACGGCCCGCATCCCGCGCGGCTCGATGTTCATGTACCACGCGCAGGACCGCCACATCTACGTGCCGGGCACCCCGCTTTCGGGCACGCGCGGCTCCGGCCACAACGGGCCCACGCACATCCACGTGAAGCCCACCCATATGATCGGCGGCTACGGCCAGCTGAGCTACGGATTCAACTATTACGGAACCACGGGCAACCAACGCGACATCATGGTTGTTGTCCGCAAGATGGAAGAGGTCGATTGGCTTGAAGATTAAAGCCCAAATCTCCATGGTCATGAACCTGGACAAATGCCTTGGCTGCCATACCTGTTCGATCACCTGCAAGAATGCGTGGACGAACCGCAAGGGCACCGAGTACATGTACTTCAACAACGTCGAAACGCGCCCGGGCGTCGGCTACCCCAAAGGCTGGGAGAAGCAGGACGAATGGAAGGGCGGCTGGACCTTGGACGACAAGGGCCGCCTGAAGCTGCGCGCCGGCGGCAAGGTCGAGCGCTTCATCAAGCTCTTCTACAACCCAGACCAGCCCGGCATGGACGACTACTACGAGCCCTGGACCTACGACTACGACGAGCTCACCGCGGCGGGCCGCAAGCGCCATCAGCCCGTCGCCCGCCCGCGGTCGCTGGTGACCGGCGAGCGCATGGACATCACGTGGGGCCCCAACTGGGACGACGACCTGTCCGGCGCCCCGTACGCCCGCGCCGACGTCGACCTGATCGCCGCCAACGCGGTGGGCGCGCAGATCAAGATGGACATGGAAGACCTCTTCATGCGCTATCTGCCGCGCACCTGCAACCACTGCCTGAACCCCGCCTGCGTGGCCGCCTGCCCGTCGGGGGCCATCTACAAGCGCGACGAGGACGGCGTGGTCCTCATCAGCCAGGACGCCTGCCGCGGTTGGCGCGCCTGCGTGCCGGCCTGCCCCTACAAGAAGGTCTATTACAACTGGGAGACCAACAAGTCCGAAAAGTGCACCTTCTGCTTCCCGCGCTTGGAATCCGGCATGCCGACGATCTGCTCCGACACCTGCGTGGGCCGCATCCGCTACATGGGCGTGCTGCTCTACGACATGGACAAGGTGGAAGCCGCCGCGTCGACGGAGGACCCGCGCGACATCTGGCGGGCCATCAAGGACGTGCTCGTCGATCCCACCGACCCGGCCGTCATTGAAAACGCCCGCGCCAACGGGGTGGCCGAATCCTGGATCGACGCCGCCCAGCATTCGCCGGTCTACAAGCTCATCGAGGAGTGGGGCCTGGCCCTGCCGCTGCACGCCGAATACCGCACCCTGCCCATGGTCTGGTACATCCCGCCCATGAGCCCGATCCTGCAGCGCGTCGCCGCCGACACCGACCTTGCCCAGGCCGACGAGATGCGCATCCCGCTTGCCTACCTGGCAGAGCTCTTCAGCGCCGGCGACCCCGAACCGGTGCGCGACGTGATCAACCGCCTGGTGGCCGTGCGCGCGCACATGCGCGCCAAGGAAGTGGGCGCGCCCGAGCCCGAGGCCGAATTCGCGCCCGAAGTGCTCGACGAGATGTACCGCCTGCTCGCGATCGCCAAGCGCCCCGACCGCTTCAACATCCCCGAGGCCGCCGACATGACGCGCGCCGAGCGCTTGAAGGCCCAGCGCGAGTTCGGCTTCTGCACCTCGTGCGCCGAAGGGGGCTTCAACGCATGATGACCGCCGACCAGCTGAAAGACGGGTTGCGCACGGCCTCCTTCCTGCTTTCCTACCCCGACGCCGCCTGGCGCTTCGGCCTCGACGAGGCCGAAGCGGCCGCCGGCGCGCTCGAGGGGCAGCCGGCAGCGCAGCTTGCCGCCTTCGTGGCGGCGGCGCGCGCGGCCGACGCCCAGGAATTCGAGAAGCGCTACGTCGATGCCTTCGATTTCAACAAGGACACGAGCCTCTACCTTACGAGCCGCGACCGCGGCGACGACGCACAGCGCCGTACCGACATGCTCGCGTATTCGGTCTTCTTCACCGAAGCCGGCTACACGCCCGAAGGGGAGTCTCCCGACTATCTGCCCGCGGTGCTCGAGCTCGCCGCGGAAGCCGCACCCGAGGTCGCCGCGCGGATGATCCGCACGACCGCCTCCGACGTCGCCTCGCTGGAGGCGGCCCTCGAAGCTCACGATCTTTCCGACTACGCGCAGGTGGTCGGGGCGGCGATCGCCCTTGCCGGCGCCTATGAAAAGGAGGCGGTGCTCGCATGAACGGCATCGACATCTTCCTGTGGGGCATCGCTCCCTACATCTCGTTCACGATGCTCATCGCGGTGACGATCATCCGCCGCGTGCATTTCGCGCGCACCTGGTCGTCGAAGTCGAGCGAGTTCCTCGAGCGCAAGCAGGAGCGGGTGGCCAACCCCCTGTTCCACCTGTCGATCCTCTTCGTCTTCTTCGGCCACGTGGGCGGCGTGCTCGTCCCGCATGAGGTCACCGACGCCCTGGGCGTTTCCGAAGAGATGTACCACATGGCGGCCTTCGGCATGGGCGGCCTGTTCGGCGTCTTGCTGGGCATCGCCCTCATCCTGCTCATCCGTCGCCGGTTCGGCGGCAACGAGCGCATGAAGGCCAACACGTCCACGTCCGACAAGGTGCTCTATGTGGTGCTCACCGCCACGATCGTGATGGGCCTGGTGGCCACGTTCTCGAACGCGTCGGGCGCCTTCAACTACCGTGAGTCGCTCTCGCCCTGGTTCCGCAGCCTGTTCACCTTCCAGCCCGACATCGCGCTCATGGCGCAGGTGCCGCTGGCCTTCAAGATCCACATGTGCTGCTGGATGATCCTGTTCGCCGTGCTGCCCTTCACCCGACTGGTGCACATGTTCAGCGGGATCACGGCCCCGTTCAAGTACGCCCGTCGCAAGGCGGTCCTTTATCGGGCCCGCAAGCACGACGTGCGCGCCAACGGCGCTCGCGACCTCGAGTTTCCCGATGCTATCATCCTAGACAGGAAATAGCTCGTTTGGCGCCCCGCCTGGGACCTCCCCGGCGGGGCGCAGCGGAAGGGGATGCTATGCCCGCTCTTAAGAACACCGAAACCGCAGGCGACCGCTTGGCCGACGACCTGCGCCGTGCCTTCGACTTCGATTTCGTCGGCGTGTCGCTCGCTCCCAAAGAGCGGGGCGGCCTCTACAATTGGCGCTGCCTTTCGGGCAGCGTCACCCCGCGCACGCGGCGCATCTGGCTGCCCGAGGGGGTGGGCGCCCTGGGGACGGTGGCGGCCACCCGGCGCGGGTTCGTGGTGAGCAACACCCGTACCGACATCGCCCAGGATGTGTGGTACCAGTTCCCGATCGTCGCGTCGGAAGGCCTTGCGAGCTTGGTGGCCTTCCCGTTGCTCGACGGGGGCGATCTGGCGCTCGTCGTGCTGTGCGCGTATCGCGACGACCGCCGGGTGACGCCCGAAACCTTCGCGGCCGTGCAGCAGCGCGCCGTGGAGCTCACCGGTCTTTCGGCCTCGGCGGCGGCACCTTCGGTATTACGCGCGGAAAGCATGACGCCCGTGTACGCGGAAACCACTCACAGAATCATTCAAGCCCAGGAAGACGAGCGCAAGCGCATCGCCCGCGAGTTGCACGACGGCTTGGCCCAAGAGCTCCTGCTCGTGCAGATAGAGCTGCGCAAGGCCAAGTACCTGCCGGAAGACGAGGTGCCCGATGCGATCAAGCGCGCGTCCGAAGAGCTGCGCGAGGTGCTCACGCACGTGTCGCGCATCGCGTCGAACCTGCGCCCGGCCTCGCTCGACGAGCTGGGCCTCGCGCCGGCGATCGAGACGGAATGCCGCCAAATCGAGCGCACCTTCGGCATCCAGGTGACCGACCGCATAGAGAATCTGCGCAACGTGAACCCGGATGCCGAAGTGGCGCTCTACCGCATATTCCAGGAGGCGACGTCCAACGCCTGCAAGTACTCGCGTTCCGACCGGCTCGCGGTCGAGCTCGCCTCCGACGACGCGGGCGTGCGCCTTACCGTGCGGGATTTCGGGGTCGGATTCAACGTCGAGCATCCCGAAGTGCACGGCGGCGGCTTGGGGCTCGCCGGCATGCGCGAGCGCGCCGGAGCGTTCGGGGGGAGCGTGAAGGTCGAATCGGCGCCGGGAGAGGGCTGCGCGGTGAGCGTGTTTTTGCCCTACGGGGGATAAGGAAGGAAGGGAACGAAATGATCAGCATCGTGCTTGCCGACGATCATCGCATCGTCATCAAAGGATTCGAGATGATTCTGGGCCTGCAGCCCGACATGGAGGTGGTGGGGGAGGCCTCTTCGCCCGAAGAGGCGCTCGACATGGTCGCCAAGCTGCGCCCCGACGTGCTCGTGACCGACATCTCGATGGGAAGCGAGAAGTCGGGCCTCCTTCTGTGCGAGCGCGTAGTGGAATCGGGCCTGCCCACCGCGGTCGTGATGCTGTCGATGCACGACGAGCAGGAGTATCTGCGCCAGGCCATGTCGCGCGGGGCCAAGGGCTACGTGCTGAAGAGCTCGGAAGACGACGCGCTCTTCGCCGCGATCCGCACGGCGGCCAACGGCGACACCTACATCTGCCATGAGCTTCTGGGAGCCTTCGTGCAGGATGCGATCAACGGGGCCAAGCCGGGCGCGGTCGAGCTCACGCCGCGCGAATCGGAAGTCGTGTCGCTGGCGGTGAAGGGGTATTCCAACAGCGATATCGCCGAGCATCTGCACATTTCGGTGAAGACGGTCGAAAGCCAAAAGAGCAAGATCATGGGGAAGTTGGGCCTGCATACCAAGCCCGAGCTCTTCGACTACGCGGCGTCGCACGGGCTCATCCGCATTTAGCGGGTCGCCGGGGCGGGTGGGCGCGGTGGGCGCCGGGTCGCGCTTACCCCGCGTCGAAGCGCGCTCGGGGCGCGCCGATGGGTCGGAGCGGGCGTCACCTCATGCCCGTGCGCCAAGGGGCCGGCTCTCTCTGGTGCATCCCCGCTGCGCGGGGGCCCCAGAGGGAGCCGGCCCCTTGGCGCAGCGCACGACCGACAATTCTCACCAGGCGCGCCCTCTCACGCGCGCTTCTTTGGCGGGGCGCTCCAACGGCGCCCACCGCGCCCGCCCGCCTCGCCATAGGCCTGCTGGAGTAGGGGGTTGTTGTTGCGGCCGCGCGCGAGAGGATGGCGTGTGCGGGTTGGGGCGTTTTGGACGGTTGCGGCCGCAGGCGACCTGCGGGACGGGGCGAGGCGCTGCGCTGTCGCCCCTGTTGCAGGTTGCGTGTGACAACAGGGGCGCGTGATGTTGTCACACGCTGGCGGTTGGGGCTCGCCGGGAGGGGCGAGGCGCTGCGCTGTCGCCCCTGCAGTCGGTTGCAGGTGACAAAGGGGCCGGGTGATGTTGTCATACGCCTTCGGCGTGACAACATCACCCGGCCCCCGTCGTCGCACGGGGAGGGAGGGCGCGTGTCGCAGCCCTCCCTCCGGGCTCTCCCTTACGGCAGCGTCGGCGCGAGCACGGTGGCCTGCAGGCCCACGAGCACGCACAGGCCCAAGAGGAAGGCGATCGACCAGGGCAGGACCATCTTCATGATGTCCGACTCCTTCTCGCCCGTCGCCACGGCGGCGATGGCCAGCGACTGCGGCGAGATCATCTTGCCCACGACGCCGCCCATCGTGTTCGATGCCAGGAACAGGTCGGGCGTGACGTTGGCAAGCGCTGGGTTGGCGGTCGCAGCACTATGCTGCAAGCCGCTGAACAGGGCGTTCGCCGACGTGTCGGAACCGGTGACGGCGGTGCCCACCCAGCCTAGGATCGGGCTGATCACGGCGAAGGCGGCGCCGGAACCCGCCAGGAACTCGCCGATCGAAAGGGTCTGCCCCGAGAAGTTCATCACATAGGCCAGCGAGAGCACGAGCACGATGGTCAGGCTCGACAGGCGCATGCCGTAGGCGGTCTTGCCGATCTGTCGCACGGCGGCGCCTACGGTCATCGCGTAGCGGCCGTTTTCGGTGTAGAGCGAGTACACGAGCGCCGAAAGCAGGCCGGCGACGAGCAGCATGGTGCCGGGCGTCGACAGCAGGTTGAGCGTGAAGGTGGTGCCCGGGTCCTTGCCCATGGCGTTCAGCACCACGCCGCCCGAAATGCCCGGCCAGGGGATCTTGATGTCGGTAGCGGAAAGCAGCTTGGGAATGCCCAGCTTGCACACGGCGAACACTGCGACCACGATCGCGTAGGGCACGAGCGCCATGATGGTGCGGTTGGCGGTGAGCTCGGAATGGGCGTCGGCGCTGTAGGGGTCGAGCCCGAAGCGGGCGCGCATCTCGTCGACGTTCTTAGGCTTCCAGAAGCGCATGAACACCACCACGCAGGCAAGCGACACGAGCGTGGCGATCACGTCGGTGAGCTCGTAGGCGAAGTGGTTCGAGCACCACCACTGGGTCGCGGCGAACGACACGCCGCACACGAGGGCCGGCGCCCAGCAGTCGCGCGCGCCCTTCTTGCCGTCGAGGATGATCATGATCAGCAGGGGAATGATGACGGCGAACACCGGCGCCTGGTGGCCGACGATCGCGGCCACGTGCTGGGCGGTTTCCGCGGCCACGGCAGCGTCGCCGCCGGCGACCATGTTGCCGGCCGTGGTGATCGGCGTCGCCACGGCGCCGTAGGCCACGGGCGCGGTGTTGGCCAGCATGACGACCAACGCGGCGCGCGGGGCGCTCACGCCCAGGGCCAGGATCATCGTGGCCGTCACGGCGATCGGCGCGCCGAAGCCGGCGAGCGCCTCGAGCAGGCCGCCGAAGCAGAAGGCGATCATCATGGCCTGGATGCGGATGTCGCCGTTGCCCACCTTGTCGAAGAAGCGGCGCAGGTCTTCAGAACGGCCCGACACCTGGGTGACGGCGTAGAACCACACCGCCATGATGATGATGTAGGCGATGGGGAAGGCACCGAAGGCAGCGCCCTGGGTGGCGGAAAGCAGGGCGTAGCCGGCCGGCATCTTCCAGCCGATGACGGCGACGAGGATCGCGGCGACGAGGGCGACGGCCGCCGAGATGTGGGCCTTGGCCTTCACGCCCATGAGCATGATGAAGAAGGTGAGCAGCGGAACGCAGGCGATGAGGGCTGAAAGCCCCAAGTTGCCGGCGATGGGGGCAAGTTCGGCTTGGAACATACCGGTCCTTCCAGTGAACGGGAGCGGGCAGGGAACCGGGGCGGGCAGACGGGCGCATGCAGCGGCCCGCGGCCCCGGCGGTGCGCTTATGCTACGTGCCCAGAAGCAATTGGGCCCCGTCGTTTCCGGCGAACGGCGCAACATGCGATTCGTTGTGCGTAAAGGGGCGATTCGCCTCCCCAAAATGCATATTTTGTCCGTTAAAGGCAAAATCTATGTATTTTCAACGAACTCATTTGAAAATTTTCTCCCACACCCCAAGACCACCTGTGGTCAATGGGAATTATTGGAATTTGTGATAGATTGAGCGATATTCATCAGTCGTCGGTATGGGAGATGCCGACCGTTGCTCTGCGGGTTCTCCGCGCACAGAGCGATCATCGAGGGGGTTCGCATGGCTTTCATGAAGAGATCCTACGGTGGGGTCCAGCCCTATATTCCCTGCGGCATCCTGCGCATTCGCCTGCCGTTCATCCATTTCAAGATCTCTCCGCCGGAAATCGTCACCGGCCTCATGAACGCCTGCACGTCCTACGGCGCCCTCGCCGTGCTCATCACCACGTTGGGCCTCGACCCCGAAGTGGCCTGGGCCCTGGTCTGCTTCGAGACCATGTGCTACACGTTCAACTGGCTGCTGGGCGAGCCGTCGATCTGTGGCTGGATCACGCCGGCCATGGCCATCATCATCGTGTATCTGGAAGGCTTCGATCCCGGCGTGGCTCGCTTGCAGGCGTTAACGGCGGTTCAGCTCGAGCTCGCGTTCATGTTCATCATATTGGGCGCCACGGGATTGTCGAAGAAGCTCAATACCCTCATGCCGCCGGCGGTGAAGGCAGGCATCGTGCTGGGCGCCGGCGTCAACGCCGTCTACGTCCGCCTTCAGCAGGGCGGCGCCCTCGACACGGTGACGGTGGGCTGCATGGCCGGCCTGCTCGTGGTCTTCTTCCTCATGTTCAGCCAGCGCATCCGCAAATACATGGGCGCGAGCCGCCTGCTGCAGGTCCTGGGCAACTACAGCTTCCTGTGGGCCGTGCTCGCCATGCTCATCGCGGGCGGCGTTTCCGGCGAGTTCGACTATCAGTTCTCGGGCCAGATCCTCAAGTTCCCCGATTTCGGCGCGATGATCATGCAGGTGTCGCCCTTCTTCATCGGCTGGGCGCAGCCGGCGGTGTGGCTTTCGGCCCTGCCCATGGCCGTGGTGTCCTGGGTCATCGCCTACGGTGACTTCGTCACGGTCCAGCAGCTCGGCTTGCAGGCCCAGCGCGAAGACGAGTACATCGAGTTCGATCCCAACCGCACCAACATCGTCTGTGGCATCCGCAACTTCGTGCTCGCCCTGTTCGCCCCCTACCCGGCGCTCGCCGGCCCGCTTTCCGCCCCTTACTGCGTGGCCACCTACCAGCGCTACAAGCAGGGCGGTCGCCAGGGCATGGACTCGATCTACGACGGGTCGGGCACCAACCTGATTTTCACGGTCGTCGGCCTGTTCATCTACCCGCTCTACGAAGCGGCGGCGGCTTCGGCGGCGGCCATGCTCGTCGTGGTCCTCTGCATCCAGGGCTTCGTGTGCGCCCAGATCTGCTTCGATCTGGCGCGCGACAAGCTCGACCAGGGCATCGCCGGCATGATCGCGGGCTTCATCCTGGCGCGCGGCGGCGGCGTGGGCCTGATCGCCGGCATCGGCCTCTACCTTTTGCTTTCCGACAACGAGAAGATCAAGAACGACTATCGCGAAAGCAAGCGCCTGCAGAAGGAGCAGGACGAGGCGACCCAGCGCATGCTCGACGAATTCGCGCGACGGCGCGAGGCGCATCGGCGGGGGATAGAAGAAGAGAAAACGGCTCCTTCGCAGAAGGAATGACCCAGGCGACCTTCCTCGCACATCCGGAAACGGCAACGGGCGCGCGTCCCGTTGCCGTTTCTTGCTTTTATGCCCATACCGACGCGTTCAGGTGGCGCTATTTGCGCCAAGGTACGGTATAAAAAAGTACATATACGTATCACGCGCATGATGTTGCGAGGGGACATGGACGACCAGGGGGATCTTCACCGCTATTTCGATGCGGTACCAGGCGCTTTCTGCCTTATCACGGCCGATGCCGAAGAGCGCATCGCCTTTGCGAGCGCGGATATGCTCGCGCTCTGCCAGTGCTCCGACGAAGCCGCCCTCGCGGCGCTCACCGGCGGGCGCTTCCTGGGCATGGTCGACGAGACCGCGCCGTCGCCCTTGGCGACGCGTCTCGACCAAGCCGGCCCCGAAAACGAGGGCTATCGCTACGTGACCTTTTCGCTGCGCGGTGCCGATAACCATTTCGTGCAGGTTGAAGGCTCGGCCAAGCGCGTGGGCATCGACGGGCGCCCCTACTGGTCGCTCATGCTCGTCGACATGCGCAAGCGCACCGCCGGCATCGAAGGCGACGACGTCACCGGCCTCATGGGCATGCACGAGTTCTACGAGAAATCGCGCACGGTCGCTGCGGGCGACCGTGCGCAGGGCTCCTACGGCACGCGCTACCCGATCTACTTCAACATATCCAACTTCAAGGCCTACAATCGCTTGCACGGCATCGAGGCCGGAGACGAATGCCTGCGCATGGTCGCAGGCGAGCTCGTTTCCCGTTTTCCCGATGCGATGGTCGCCCATTTGGCGGCGGACAGTTTCGTGGTGCTCGAACCATCGGGCGCCGACGCCGTGTTCGAGCGCATCGAAAGCGCCTGCCAGGCGATAGACGCCGCTATCGGCAACCCGCGCATCCGCGCCAAGGCCGGTGTGTTCGTAGGGAGCACGCCGGCCCTTAGGAACATCGCCCCGTCAGATACGGTGGATTTTGCCAAGATCGCCTGCGACAGCATCAAGCGCGACGCCGACACCTGTTGGGCGGTCTATACCGAGGAAATGGGCCGCCACATCGAGGCGCGCGCCCAGGTGCTCGAAACGTTCGACGCCGCCCTTGCAGACGGCAGCATCAAGGTTTTCGCCCAGCCTATCGTGCGCGCATGCACCGGTAAGGTTTGCGTGGTCGAGGCGCTCGCGCGCTGGGACACGCCGCAGGGGGAACGGCTCGCCCCCGACGAGTTCGTTCCCGTGCTCGAAGACGCACGGCTCATCCACAAGCTCGACCTGCATGTGATCGAAAGCGTGATGCGCACCCTGCGCGCCGAACTCGATGCCGGAGAAAGCATCATTCCCGTCTCGATCAACGTCTCGCGCGTCGACTTCAACCTCATCGACGTCTACGAGGCCGTCGACCGGGCGGCCCGCACCTTCGAGATCCCGCGCGACTGCCTGCGCATCGAGGTCACCGAAACGGCCGTTCTCGAACGCGGGACGGCGGTGCGCGACACGATCGCCCGCTTCCGCGCCAACGGCTACCAGGTGTGGATCGACGACTTCGGCAGCGGCGTGTCCTCGCTCAACCTGCTGAAGGACTACCCCGTCGACGGCCTGAAGATCGACCTCATGTTCATGCGCAACTTCAACGAGCGCGCCCGCATCATCGTGACCTCGATCGTGCGCATGGCCAAAGGACTGGGGGTCCACACCGTCGTCGAGGGCGTGGAGACCCCGGAGCAGGCAGACTTCCTGAAGTCGATCGGCTGCGAGATGATGCAGGGCTACCTGTACGGGAAGCCCGCGCTCGCCACGGCCCTGCTGGCCCGCTGTCGCCGCCTCGGCATGGAGGAAGAGAACCGCTTCGAAGGCCAGCTCTTCGACCGGGCGGGTCTTGTGGACATCTCGGGCGACGCCCCGGTGGCGGTCGTGCGCTTCCAGGGCGAGCAGATGAAGATCATCTGCGAGAGCCCGGCCTACCGCGACGCGCTCGGCTCCGCGGGGTCGGTGAGCGTCGACGAGACCAATCGGATTCTCGCCTCACACGACTTCGCGATGCGCGAGAAGTTTCTCGCGTTCGCCCGCAAAGTGGTGGCGAGCGAGGCGCCCGAGACGATGACCTACGTCGACGACGGTCAGTATTTCCGCTTGAACGCCCAGCTCGTGGGCGACGTGGGCGACACCCACGTCGTGCGCGTATCCCTGTCCAACATCACTCACGACGAGGACCGGGGCGCCTCGGCCCGTTTCGACGCGATGCTGCGCAGCCTCGCGCTCACCTACGACGGCATCTACTATCTGCACGTGGGCGACGACAAGCTGGAAGTCGTGGAATCCATGGATCCCAACCTTGCGGTGGGGAGCTTGCTTCCCGGCATCGAGTCGACGCTTGCGAAACTGGCGCGCGAACGGTTGCACAGCGAGGATCTGGAACGCTTCCTGCGCTTCGCTCGAATCGACAACCTGCACGCCCTCGCCCGGGAATCCCAGCGTTCGGAGGCCACCAATCTCTTTCGCGTGCGGCACGACGACGGGTCGTATCGCTGGGCGGTCTTCGATGCCGTCGTCCTCACGCGCACGGAGCACAAGGATATCCTCTTCTGCAAGCGCGACGACGTCATGGAACGCCAGCGCGACGTGAGCACCCTGCTGCCGGCTTTCGCGGCGTCGTTCGGGATTCCCCTGCACGCCGACCGCGCGGAGGACGACCTGCGCGCGAACCTGTGGCAGTCCTACGCCGACTTCAGCGCCGATCCGGTGTTCTGGAAGGACCGCGAGAGGCGCTACGTGGGCGCCAACCGGGCCTTTCTCGACGCATTCGGCCTGGCTTCCCTCGATGAGATTGCGGGCAAGACCGATGACGAGCTGGGGTGGAACGCCGACGGCGCGAAAGAACGGGAAGACGAGCTTGCCGTGCTCGAAGAGGGCGCGCCCGTGCGCGACCGCATAGCGCCCTGCTTGATGCGGGGCGCGCCGCGCACGATCGTGGGCAGCAAATACCCCGTCTACGAAGGCGGGCGCATCGTGGGACTCGAAGGCAGCTTCCGTTTGCTCGAGGAAGCGAAGGCACAGGAGGAATTCGATGAGAAGGCCATCCTCGCCAACCATGAATCGGGCCTGCCGGGCTACCGCAGCATGATCATGACGGGGTTGCGCTACGCCGGCAGCCTGCAGATCAACGGGGAAGACTATCTTATGGTCCTCATCGACGTACCCGAATTCGATCGGGTCTGCACTCCGTACGGCGCCGCCTTCCGCCGCGACCTGTTCGAGCGCGTGTACGCGAAAGTGAGCCGCATCCGTGCTCCGGGCGGGTCGCTGTCCCATATCGGCAGCTGCTGTTTCGCCTATCTGCAGAAGGGCGCCGATGCGTCGGCTCTGCGCACCTGCCTGCTCGCGGTTGCGAACGACGTGCATGGGATCACCGAGGTCGACGGTTGCGCGTGCACCCTCTACTTGCAGTATGCGATCGTCAGCGGTTCGGAAGCGCGTAGTTTTGACGGGCTCATGCGCATGCTCATAGAGCGGCTGGGCGAATCGGAAGAACAGTCCTACGGCAGGGAGATGTTCGTGGGCGACCGCATCCTGTTCGACCGCGAGAAGTTCGACAACTTTCCCGACCCGGTGGCCATGTGGGATCTCGATACGTACGAAATGCTTTATATGAATGCGGCCTACTTGCACGATCTGCGCCTGCCCGAAAGCTTCGCCTACGTGGGTCGGCCCTGCTACGAGGTCGTCGAAGGCTACAAAGAACCCTGCCCCTTCTGCCGTAAAAGCCGCCTGCGGCGCGACCGATTCGATGTGCAATCCCATCACAATCAGGTGACGGGCGTCGATTACCTCGTCGGCGACACGCTCGTTCCCTGGCGGGGCAAGGACCGGGTCTTCAGCGTGTCCCTGAACCTGAGCTCGTACATAGAGCGCGACAAGGGCCGCAACGAGTTCATTTTCCGCGAGGCGGCGGCCAACGACGCCATCGCCGTGGGCATGCAGGAAGTCGACCCGCGCGAGGGCATCCGGAAGTTCTTGGGTCACGTGGGGCGCAACCTGGGCGCCGAGCGCCTCTTCGTGTTCGAGGAGGCGGGCGATGGTACGGTCAACGCCACCTTCGAATGGAAGCGCGACGCCGATGCGCCCGACCTGCTGCCCGAACTCGAGCGCATCCCCCTTTCGGAAGTGCGGGCCCTGCTCGGTGAGTTCGATAAGACCCCGGTGACCCTTATCGAGAATATCGAGGCTTTCCGCTGCGCGCATCCGGGCTTCGTGGTGCACGTCGACGGGGCGAAAAGCGTCGTGTCGGGCTTCCTCAACCTTTCGAACGGTCGGTCGGGCTATTCGCTCGTGGTGAACCCCTCGCCCGATACCTTTCATTCGGCGAGCCTTCTGCTCACCACGCTCACGCGCTTCTTGGAAGTGATGCTACGCAACCGCGATATCGTGGCGCATCTAAAGGAGATCAGCACCACCGACCAGCTCACCGGCGTGATGAACCGCCGGGCGCTCATCGAGCGCTTGAGCGCGCTGCCCGCGGGGCGCGAGATTGCGATCGTCTTCGGCGATGTCAACGGGCTCAAGAAGGTCAACGACGAGCAGGGGCACCGAAAAGGCGATGAGCTCATCGCGTCGGTGGCGCAGGTCATGAGCGGGATCGTGGGCTGCGACAAGGTCTTCCGCATGGGCGGCGACGAGTTCCTCATGATCGTCGAAAACGCCGCCGGGCGCGACATCGACGCGATCATGCGGGAGCTGCGCCGCGGGTTCGCCCGCCACGGTGCGAGCGTGGCGCTGGGCTGCGCCTGCTGCACGACGCCGATCGAAAGCGTCGACGCCGTCATCTCGAAGGTCGACCGGCTCATGTACGCCGACAAAGGGGCCCACTACTTCGGCAGGCGCGCAACCGACAACTAGGCGTGGCCGGCATCTGGCCGCAGGCCATGGGCAGGTGCCGGGGTCGGCGCCCGCGGCACCTGCCCTTCCGGGCGGCTAACCCCGGGCGCGCGTGCGCTCCACGAGCGTGCGCGCGAAGGGGACGAGCTCGGGCGCGTGGGAGCTGCGCAGGTAGCGCTCGTCGAGCCCATGGGGCCCCAGGCGCACGCGGTCGAGGGCGTCGGCGTCCTTGAAGAGGCGGTAGACCTCGACCGGCGTTGCCTGGGCGCCCGCCGGCACGGTAGCGGAAAGCGAGAGGTCGCCCAGTTCGGGCGCACGGTCGGCTTCGAAGGCGTCTTCGATCGCTTCCTCGCCTTCGGCGTCGTCGCGGTCGTGCCAGTAGACGGCCAGGTAGGCGCGGGCGTCGAAAGCGAGCGCGGCCCCGGCGCGGGTCGCGCGGGGCACCCCGAGGACGCCGTCCTCGCAGAAGTCCCGATA
>Ga0214929_100217_pt1 | contig 17434 bp, 17 predicted proteins | sample Stichaenrichm17X_FD_168613 | JGI IMG/M metagenome (GOLD analysis project Ga0214929, IMG submission 168613) | Xylose enriched microbial communities from anaerobic bioreactor in Madison, Wisconsin, United States - 17X | ecosystem: Engineered > Bioreactor > Anaerobic > Unclassified | place: USA... | reverse complement strand
TGGCTGCTGTTCCGCTTTAGGGTTTGGCTGCTGTTCCGCTTTAGGGTTTGGCTGCTGTTCCGCTTTAGGGTTTGGCTGCTGTTCCGCTTTAGGGTTTGGCTGCTGTTCCGCTTTAGGGTTTGGCTGCTGTTCCGCTTTAGGGTTTGGCTGCCGGCGCAGTCTTCGACATTGCTCGGGCAGCCAAACCTCAGCGCTCATTGCAATTCAGGGACGATATACCGCCTCATCTGCCAGCTCTGCCCCATTGTAGATGCGCTCCACTGCCTTCTCGTACTCATCTGCCTTGCGGACCTTCCTCACAAGACGCCACACCTTCTGCGGATCTGCGAAAGCGAACCGCGCGTAGGACCACCACTCCTTCATGCGGAAGAGGGCATTGCCTCCCATCTCTTCCTCATATCCCTCGAATAGCCTGTCATGGAACTCCCTGATCTCCTCAGCCGTAGCGGCAGGGCCACCCTTGAGCATGCGGCCAAGTGCAGGATTTGCCAGGATGCCACGCCCCAGAAGCACATGCGTGGTTGCAGGGCAGCTCTTCATCAGCTCTTCGAAGTCTGCAACCGAGAAGATGTCCCCGCTGTATGCGACAGGGAAGGGTGCCTTCTCGAGCGTCTCTCCATAACATGAAAGATGCGGCGTCCCCCGATAGAGCTCTGACCTCACCCGGGGATGGACGATGAGCTCCTTCAGAGGGCAGCGGCAGAAGACAGCAAGGAGTCTCTCGTATTCCCCGACATCGGCAAGGCCCAGGCGTGTCTTCACCGAGACCGGCAGAGGCGACCTGGCGCAGATATCCTGGAGGAATCTTTCGAGCTCTTCTGCGTCGCGCAGAAGCCCGGCGCCCTTGCCTTTTGCGACAACCGTTCCGGAAGGACAGCCCAGATTGAGATTGACCTCGCTGTACCCGAGCTCGGCCAGAAGGCCCGCTGTCCAGACAAAATCGTCGGCATCCTTCGTCAGCAGCTGGGGGATGACAGAGCGGCCATCCTGTTTTCCCAATGCCTTCAGCGTCTTCTCGGTGAAGGCCTTCCCTGGATGTGCCGGCGCGATGAAGGGGAGATAGCAGCTGTCGAGCGCACCGAAACAGGAAGCATGGGCTTTGCGGAAGACAGGTCCGGTTATTCCCTCCATAGGTGCCAGCGAGAGCTTCACAGGCTTCTCCTCCATCTCGTCTCGGCAGAAACAGCAACTCCATTGTATCCGCCGATGGCGCACCGCCATGAAGTCCCTCAGCACATAGAAGAAGGGAGATGCCCCGAGCATCTCCCCTTTCTACAATCCGTCCAACTCTTTTATCTCTATGCCTTGTGCCACGGCGCATGGCCATTCGCGATATTGAGGAGGCTCGTTGCCAGCCATGTCGGCATAGCCCCGCCTGCGCAGTTCACAAGCCCGAAGAGCGCACATCCTGCACTCGACAGGACCGACATGCGGCACTGCGGGTCGCTCGGATCGTCGTAGCCCTTCTCTATCGCCCCGACGATCGACTTCACCATGAACCGGCATACCTTCGAAGTCTCGGCCATCTCCATGAGGGAATCGGTCTCGTCGTAGCTGCCCTTCGCATGATGTGTCTCCTTGGGGATCGGCTTTCCGTAGAGCGCCTCGAAATCCGCAGATGCAGGCTGGCCTGCCGGCTTCTCATACCAGGTACCCGCAAGGCATGCATCGGCAAAGCTCTCTGCTGCTTTCCCCTCATGCGCAAGCGTGCACGCAAGCGGAAGGTCTGAGGCCGAGAATCCTGCATGCACCATGTAGATGCCGCCAAGCTCCTGCCACGTGTCCCGCCAGACCCGGAAGGCAGCAGGATCGAGCGGAATCTCGACCTGCTTTGTCTCCTTCGGCGCCAGCTCGACACGGGCAAAGCCGGCAAGCGAGAACGCTGGCTCAGGAAGCTCGCCTGGGGGAAAGCATCAGATGTATGTCATATCTGTTCTATGTTTACCGCATCTGTTATCGTGGCAGCAGACGGCAGGAAAGAGCGGATGAACGGCGGCAAGCATGGATATCGGAGATCTCGACTATGCAGCCCATCTCGTGGCAGACATCTCGATGGTGCCGGTACGTGCCTATCAGGGCAAGGACAAGATCCTCTTCTCGAGCGCAGCACCCTTCCCGCAAGACCCGGCAGACCCGCTCCTTCCCCGTCTCGAGAAGGAGGCGGCCGATGCCTTCTGCCTCGAGACCGGCGACTTCGCGCTCTATGGGTGCGTGAGGGCAGAGAAGATCCTCCTCGTCGTGGGGCCGTTCTATGAAAGGCGCCCCGATGAGCCCAGCATCGAGCGTCTCGGCATCTCCTTGGGTGTCCTTCCCAACCAGATGCCTGCGTTCCGCAAGGCGATGGATACGCTTGGCATCATGCCCCGCGAGACCGCCCTCCTCATGGTCTGCTCCTTGGGCTTTGCGCTTGCCGGACGCCACCTCACCGTCGAAGACCTCGCTATCAGCAGGGAGCATCAGGAGACGCTCTCGCGGGAGATGGCACAGGAGGAGTTCGGCAGAAACACGTTCAGGGCCGACGAGCGCACCCATTCGAGCCGCCAGGTCGAGCAGAAGATCTCATCCTTCATTGCGCAGGGCCGTCCCCAGGAGCTCAGAAGCTATCTTTCAAGCATCCCGACCTTCCGTGCCGGCACGCTCACGAAGAGCTATCTCCGCCATACGAAGGACCTCCTGATCGTCGAAGCGACGCTCGCCTCCCGTGCCGCCATTGCAGGAGGGCTTGCCGAAGACGAAGCCCTGGGGCTCTCCGATGCCTACATCAGCCGCTGCGAGAGCATGCAGGACGTGGGCGATATCGCAGACCTCGGCTGGCATATGCTCCTCGACTATGCGGAGCGGGTGGAACGCCTGAAGATCGGCGAGGACCCCTCCCCTCTTGCCCGCGGCGTTGCCGACTACGTGCACGCCCATATCTTCGAGCCGATACAGACCCAGGAGGTGGCAGACGCCCTCTCGGTGAGCCGCGGCTTCCTTTCGACGCAGTTCAAGCGCGAATGCGGCATCTCGCTTTCTGCCTATACCCAGCACGAGAAGGTGGAAGAGGCGAAGCGACTCCTCGAGAATACGGACCAGCCGCTCCTTGCCATCTCGACCTACCTCGGCTTCTGTTCCCAGAGCCACTTCAGCACCGTCTTCAAGAAGGCCACCGGGATGACGCCAAACGAATGGCGGAAGCGCTTTGCCTGAGGCCAGGCGCAGGAAAGGGACGAAAGATGAAGCAATACATCGTCGATGCATTCACAGAAGAGCTCTTCTGCGGCAACCCTGCCGCCGTCTGCCTTGTGGACGCCTGGCCCGAAGATTCCCTCATGCAGGCCATCGCGCAGGAGAACGCCCTCTCCGAGACGGCGTTCCTTTTGCCGGAAGACAGCTCATATGAGCTTCGCTGGTTCACGCCGGGAGGCGAGATCGACCTCTGCGGACACGCAACGCTCGCCTCGGCCTTCGTGGCAGACCGGATGCTGCACGACACGTCGCAGACGCTCTCCTTCGAGACCGCAAGCGGCAGGCTCGACGTCACCCGCAGAGACGGCCTCTATGCAATGGATTTCCCCGCCATCCCCATGACGCGCACAGACGTCACGCCCGAGATGGAGCATGCCTTCGGAGCCACGCCGCTCGAGGCCTGGCTCGGCGAGGACCTTGTCTGCGTCTTCGCAGATGAGGATGCTGTCAGAAGCCTGGCATCTGATCAGGAAGCGCTCGCTCAGCTCCCTGGCCTCATGCAGCATGCAACAGCACGGGGCAGGGACTTCGACTGCGTCTCGAGGGGCTTCGGCCCGAAGATTGCCATCCCCGAGGATCCTGTCTGCGGACGCGCCCATTGCCACATCGCACCCCTCTGGGCAGCAAGGCTCGGAAGATCCTCTATCCGTGCCTTCCAGGCATCGAGGCGGGGCGGCACCCTTGCGTGCCGTGTCTCAGGGGAACACGTCGAGCTCGGAGGCCATGCCGTGCTTTTCAGCGAAGGCACGCTTGCGCCCTAATCTGCATCCCCCTTCTTGTGGAAGACCATAAGGCGGTCCCAGATGAGCTCCGAATACGCAGGACCGGTACCTGTCTCTGGCTCCATGTAGGCCCTGAAGGCGCAGAAGAGGGGCTGCCCCGCATCGGCCCCATAGCACCTGCCTCTTGGATTGCCGGTGCTCGCGGGTACCTCGACCGTATGCCCATCCGCCAGAGCCCAGCCAGGGCGCGCCAGCTTGAACACATAGAAGTCGTCCGGATCTGCCACCTCAGCTGGCACATAGCCTTCAGCCGAACCTTCGAAGGACCTGTCGTAGATGCTTGCGATGCCAGCAAGCCACGGCTTCGCATAGAGGACGACGTTGCTGTAGGTAGCCTTGCCGCTCCTCGTGTGGTTCACGCCGTATACGACGCAGAAATCCTCGTCGCTCTCGAACGTGAAGTCCCCTGTCATGAGATAGGCTGCATCGGGATTGTCTCCTTCTGCATTGCGCCCATCCAGATAGGCCGTGAGCCCCTCCGTCACGGCAATCCGGGAAGGCAGCTCCTCCATCTCATAGTCTTTTCCGTACTGCCGCACGAGTGCATCACGGATAGCGGCAAGTCCCTCGCGCACGCCCTGAATCCTTCCTGCTTCGTGCATGCCCGTACCGCGCGGTGCCAGGGATCCTGCCGGTGCCGGCAGATGGAATGCCTTCTTCGGCGTGAGGCGCAGGACGACCGTCTCGTCTGCGACGGCGGAAAGCCATTGATCGAAGAGACCGGGGTCTTCAGGCCCTGAAGCCCTACCCAGGACTGCAAACGTATCCTTGCCAGTCCCCAGTCCCATCGAGAGCACCTGGGCTGGGAGAAGATGCACATTGAGCCCCGCATCGGTGATGCCGAGCTTGGAGAGCGCCACCGCCGCCACCTCGGCGGAGCGCACATCTCCTGTCAGAAGATAGGCAAAAGAAGCAAGGTCGGGACGCGTGCCCTCGTGCTTGAGCGTACGCATATTCGCCGATCTGCCCAATGACGCAAAGGTCGGATGGTAGAAGATATCTCCTTCTGCTCCCTCTTCCTTCGCAGGGGAATCGTCTTCTGACAGAAGGACGTAGCTCACGAGCGAATGATAGATGCAGGCGGGCGGCGTATAGCCGAGGACCAGCACCGCTTCATCCCCCCTGAGCTTCCAGGACCAGCCGACAGGGCTGAAATACGGATTGGCCGGCAAGACCGAGCCATCAGCAGCTGCCACGCCCGGCTCCTCATCCGGAAGGCCAGACCCTTCCGGTGCCTTTGCCGCCTCCTGTCCTGGTGCCGGCGGCAGAAAGAGGGCCGTATAGGCAGAGCCAGCGTTGTTTCCGAAGCAGGAGGAAAGCCTGCCTTCGCTCGCAAGGGCCAGGCAGTCGAGCACCTGCATGCTGCCCTCCTGCACGATGAAGCCAGCTGAGGAGAGCGTCTCCTCGACCATTTCCCGATGCTCGATGAGCTCTGCGATGCTCGGCATAGCGTGTCCTTTCGGGATGACATGGCACCAGCTTCCTGAAGCATATCAGACTTCGCACAGGAGGGCATCATCCCGAAGCATGAGAAGAGGCCCGGAGCTTCTGCCTCGGAGCCTCATAGTCTGCCAGGTGCGCCATAGCGCGTCCCGAGTCTCTGTCAGAGACATACTCGAGCACGTTGTAGAGGCAGTTGTGGAACTGGATCGCATCGCAGACCTTCACCATCGCAGGTCCCATGACGCCGGTCTGGCGAAGGCTTGCCTAGGGGCAAGGCCGGATTCGATCGCGAGATGCTCGGCTGCGACCTTCGATACGGCGCAGCAGTCGAACATCGACGGCGTGATGGGGTCGCCCACGCGTCCCCAATGGATCGGCGGCATGCGGTCCCCGGTCTCTGCAGCCGTGCCGATGTCGACGAAAGCACAGCTCTTCTCTTCGCCGAGCTCGTAGGTGGTCTCAATCAGATTCCTTGTTCCGACGTAGTTCGCCTGCATCGCGCGCTTCAGATACTAGTCGGCAGCGGGCGAGACGAAGGCTGCGATATGGATCACGAGGTCGATGCCTTCAAGGCAGCGCCTGAGCGCATTCTTGTCATCGAGACCGCCTCAGACGAACTCAAGGCCCTCCTTGCTTTCGAAGGGTGCCATCTCCCTGCGGCTCTTCTCCGAATCGCGCACGAGGACCACAAGGTCGTATGCCTTGCCCACATCGGGCATCATCTGCTTGAGCGGCTCCATGCCCATGCCGCCCGAGGCACCGGTCATGAAGAGACGAAGATCGGCAGCCATGCTGCTCCCCCTTCATCGAGATTGTCTTTGCCTTGCCCTCTACTACCGCCATCGAGAGCTTCACGGAGTCGCCGATAGCGGCATCGATATCGTCATCCGTGACGCCGAGGAGCACAGAGCCGAGATTCTTGTCGATGAAGAGATTGGTGCACTGGATATCGGCGAAGCTGACCATGTCGAGCCCTCCATCGATGCCGCGCTTCTTCTGGCAGCGGCGGATGTTCCAGCCGCCGATCGCATACATCCACTTCGGGATCGTCTCGACAGGCTTCGCTGGTCCGCCCATGTATTTCTGCACGATATCGAGCATCTCTTCCCACGTCATCTTCCACCAGCCGATGGGATGGCAGTGGCCGCCGCGGCTGCGCTCGATGGCACCGGCAAGCGCCTGGCCCACCTGGCGCACGGTCACCATGGCCGTGCCGCCACGTGTCAAGAGCACGTTCTTCTTCATCCTGGCAATGGACTCGACAAGGAAGACCCAGACAGGACGCCTGCCTAGCTGCGTGCCGAAGATGCAGGGAAGCTCGGGCACCGCGACATCGAAGCTGTCGTCGGCGAAGCTCATGGCAGCTTCCTCCTGCTCGATGCGGCTCCTGATGTAGGGGTGCCGCTTCGTGAGCTCCATGTCGGGACGCGTCTTTGCGAGGTAGGCAAAATGGCTGCCGCAGATTGCGGCATGCTTGACGCCACACTCCTTTGCAGGCGGAAGAAGGCGCTTGATCGGGTCGATATTGAACTTCTTGTACAGGTCATAGCTCGGAGCCGGCCCCTCGAAACGCTCGTCGACGCCTGCTGCGAAGATGAAGGCATCGCAGCTGCAGAAGTGGGCCTTGAGCTCATCATCTGGCATCTCGAGGCAGTTGCCGAACTCGATCTTCATCTCCGGAGGAAGCGGCGCCCCTTCCAGCAGCGGCGGCAATGCGAGCGTTGCCGCCTCATGGCCGCGGGCCATGAGCTCGCGCGCCGCTCCGCTTCCCAGAAGCCCTGTGCCGCCGATCATGGACACCTTCATGGAATCCTCTCGCCATCTGTCCAGCCTTCGATTGCAGGAAACGATAGCGGCGGGAGGAGCTTCAACTCTTATCTATATGTCCTCTAGCTTTCATATCTGTCATTGCATGCCAGCACAGCAGAGAATCTGCACGGCGAAAGAGACCTACCATAGGGAAGACAGCAAGAGAAGGAAGGCTCTCCATGGATATCAGGATCAAGCGCCCCTATGAGGCGGCAGCGCCCGACGACGGCTACCGCATGCTTGTGGACCGCCTCTGGCCCCGCGGCATCAAGAAGGAGAATCTCAGCATGGACGAGTGGGCAAAGTGCTTTGCCCCCTCGACCGAAGCAAGGAAGGCCTTCGGCCACAAGCCGGAGAACTTCGATACGTTCAGGCAGCAGTACCTGGCCGAGCTCAGCTCATCCGATGAGGCAAAAGCAGAGGCAGCAAAGCTCAAGGAGCTTGCGCCCGAGACGATCACGCTCCTCGTCGGCGCCAAGGATCCCGCCTTGAGCCAAGGCCCCATCCTCAAGGAATGGCTCGAGCAGCAGCTTGCCTAGATATCGGATGCCTCGATAGCGGTAGCCAGGAATGCAGCGGCACCCGCGCCTGCCCTGGAGTCGTAGTACTCCTGGAAGCGCGGATCTGCCACATACATCTGGCCCAGGCCCACATGCATCTCATGCGTGAGTGTACGGCTCTTGCCCCAATGCGCCTGCACCCAGGCTGCATGCAGGCGCACGAGCTCCGCCGCTTCTGCGCCAGACGGGTCGCCGGACTCCATGGCAGCCTTCAGCTGCTCGATGATTCTTCCTTCGAGCGTTGCAAGGTCATTCCACTCGTCCTTGTCCATGCTCCGCACAGCCTCGTTTGCCGCGTCGACCGCTGCATCGCCGTACCGGGCCCTGGCTTCGCCGCCATAGCGCCTTTCGTTCTCCTCGATTGCAGCCTCCTTGAGGCCATGGAACCTCTCCTCCGAGCTCATCTTCTTTCCTTTCTGCATGTTCTCGAGCGTGCGCTCGGCGCACTCCCGTGCTGCACGCAGTCCACGCTCGCGCTCCTCGAGCAGCGCTATCTGCTCTTGAAGCGCCTCTTCCTCATCCACGCCATGTCTTTCGAGAAGCTCCCCTATGCGGGCAAGCGGCATCCCGCAGGCACGCCAGAGAAGGATCTTCTGCAGCCGCGCTGCATCAGCCTCCGAATAGATGCGGTAGCCATTCTTCTGCCGCTTCGGCACGAGGAGCCCCCGTTCGTCGTAGAGCCGAAGCGTACGCACGCTCACGCCGGCAAGCGTGCCAAGCTCCTGTATCGAATAGCCATGTGCGCTCACGGGCGCTTCCTTTCTCTCTGACATCTGCATGCTAGACCCTGACGTTGCGTGAGGGTCAAGAACTTCCTGCTGTCTTTTTCGGGATCTGGCTTGACTTACTATATTGATTGTACACAATTGTATTGCACGAAATATTTCATGGATTCAGGAGGCTCTCATGTACGATTACGATGTCGCATTCATCGGTTCAGGCCACGCAGCATGGCATGCAGCGCTGATGCTCAGGAAAGCAGGAAAGCGCGTTGCCTTTGTCGAGGAGGATACGGTTGCCGGCACCTGCACAAACTGGGGCTGCAATGCGAAGATCCTGCTCGATACGCCTTTCGACTATGTGGATGGCCTCGAGCGCTTCCGCGGCATGGGTATCGATTCGGTGCCTTCCGTAAACTGGGAGGAGCTCATGGCCTACAAGAAGAAGGTCGTGAACCCGATGCACACGGTGCTCGAAGGCATGTTCCAGAAGGCGGGCATGCCGGTCTACCATGCCCATGGAGCGCTCGTCGATGCCCACACGATCCAGGCAGGAGATGAGCGCATCACGGCCGAGACGATCGTTCTCGGCACAGGCGAGCATCCGAGAAAGCTTGCCATCCCCGGCTCCGAGCACATCCACGACAGCCGCGACTTCCTCGATCTCGACCAGTTCCCGGCACGCATCGCCTTCATCGGTGCCGGCATCATCTCGATGGAGTTTGCCTCCATCGCCGCCAAGCTCGGTGCCGAGACCGCCGTCATCCAGCACGACCAGCGGATCCTCGGCATGTACCCGAAAAAGTATGTGGACCGCGTCGTCCAGAAGATGGAGCAGGAAGGCGTCACGTTCCTGCTCGACCACGATGTGGCAGAGGTGAAGAAGGCAGGAGAGGCCTACCAGCTCGTCTTCTCTGACGGAGAGACCCTCGAGACCGACTACGTCCTCGGCGCCACAGGGCGCGAGGCGAATGTGGAAGGCCTCGGCCTCGACGCTCTCGGCATCGCCTGCTCCCCACGCGGCATCGAGGTCGATGACCACATGAGGACCTCCGTGCCGAACATCTATGCCTCGGGCGACTGCGTCGCAAAGCGCATCCCGAAGCTCACACCGACCGCGACCTTCGAATCGAACTATATCGCCGCACAGATCCTGGGCCTCTCCGATGCTCCGATCTCCTATCCCGCCATCCCGAACCTTGTCTTCACCCTGCCCCGCATCTCCCAGGTCGGCGTCACGCTCGACGAGGCGGCCAAGCATCCCGAGCTCTGGCGCACCGAGACCGTGGAGTACGGCAAGAGGCTCCTGTTCGAGGCAAAGAACGAGATGGGCGCCGAGTTCACGTTCGTGTTCTCGAAGGAGACGGGGCTCCTCGAAGGCGCTGCCTTCTTGGGCGAGGATGCCGGCATCTGGGCCGACCTCGCAGCGCTCGTGATCTCGCAGAAGATGAGCGGACTTGCGCTCTCCCAGCTCATCTTCACATTCCCGACCGAGTCCCAGGGCATGCTCTCCCTGCTGATTCCGCTCCTGCCCCTGAAGTAGAAAAGCGGGATGTCCCCACCATGCGGCCTGGCAGCATCCCTGCCAGGCCGCTTTTCCTGCCAAAAGGACGCCTTCCGTCCAATTGGTACCATTCTTCTATCATTTTTTCCTACTATTGCGCTAGGTGTTGCTATAACCACGGAATTTGGGGTAGGCACCCAATACGCTGGTCTCCAGCGAAGCAAAGACACATCAGCCAGGAGGCACCCTATGAACGAGACAGCAGGACGCACCTTCTCCATCGCAGACGAGAATCCAGCAGCCGAGGGCTGCACGATCTCCAGGGCCATCGAGGATTCGAACGGCAACACCATCTCCTATTTCAGCCTCGGCCAAGACACCGACATCTCGGCCGAGCTCTATAGCTACCCGAAGATCCACTATGTCGTCTCGGGCACGCTCGAGGAGACCGGAGCCAATCCGGCCACCCTCAAGGCAGGAGACGCCTACCTCACGCCGATCGATGTCCCGTCCGGCCAGCATGCGACGGAGGACACCGTCTACCTCGAGATCGCTCTCGCAAAGGACTCTGCCACGAACCTTCCCGCCGAGGCAGGCAAGGCCTTCACGCTCGCAGATGCTGTGCCTTACGCTGACGGCCGCATCGTGAACCGCGACCTTGCCCACAATGCACACCTGAAGCTCGTCGAGATGGCATTCGACGCCGGATGCGGCCTCTCCGAGCATGCCGCTCCGGGCGATGCGCTCCTGCTTGCCCTCGACGGCGAGGCGACCGTCATCTACGAAGGCAAGGAGCACGCCTTCCCGGCAGGCTCTGCCTTCAAGTTCGATGCGGGCGGCAGACACGCCATCCGCGCCGACAAGCGCTTCAAGATGGCGCTCCTCATCTCCCTCGTCTGATAGAAACCCGCTGCCGGAAAGGATATGGATCATGGCAGAAGCGATAGATCTCGATGCCAGCGTCTTTGAGACGTGCACGGCACACCCTGAAGTCAAGGACCTCATGGCCGGAGCAGGCTTCTCGGAGATCGTGAAGCCCGGGATGCTCCAGACGATGGGGAAATTCATGACAATCAGGAAGGGATGCAGCGTCAGGGGCGTCAATCTCGACGAGCTTGTCCGCACCTTCCAGGCCCATGGCCTCGCTGTCAAGGGCTATGAGGAGGCACAGAAGGCAGCTGAGCCCGAGGCTCCTGCTCCCGCAGCCGGGCCCGAGCCGGCAGCCGAGGCTCCTGAGGCGGCTGCTCCCAAGGGCCCCAAGACCGCAGCCGAACGCGAGGAGGAGCTCGCAGACTTCGTCTCCCGCCTTTCTCGGGGCGAGGACCTCGAGAGCGTCCGCGCCGACTTCGTGCGCGACTTTGCGCAGGTCTCTGCAGAGGAGATCGCACACGCCGAGCAGAAGCTCATCGAGGGCGGCGTGCCGGTGCCTGAGGTCCAGAAGCTCTGCGACGTGCACTCCGCACTCTTCCACGGCAGGACCGAAGAGGAATGCACGCTCTCGAACCTCACGCCGAACACCCTTCCCCAGGACCACCCCGTCTCGATCCTGAAGCTCGAGAACACGGGGCTCGAGCAGGTGCTCGATGCGCTCGACAGGGCGCTTGCAGCAGGTAATGCCGATAGCATGAAGCAGCAGCTCAATGCCCTGCGCGACCTCAGGAAGCACTATGCAAAGAAGGAAGAGCTCCTGATGCCGCCTCTCTACGAGGCAGGCTTCACCGGCCCCTCTGATGTCATGTGGGGCGTGGACGACGAGATCGTGCACGAGCTCTCCGACATCTCGAGGAGCTGGAATGCAGAGACCGCAGCAGAGCTCACGCCCCGTCTCGAGAAGCTCGTCTCCCGCATCCGCGAGATGATCTACAAGGAGGAGCAGATCCTCTTCCCGCTCTGCCAGGAGAACTTCGACAAGGATACCTGGTATGAGGTCTACCGCGACCTGCCTGACTTCGGCTGGGCCTTCATCGAGTCTGCCCCGAAGTGGCTTGACGGCGAGGTCTGGGCAAAGCTCGAGGCAAAGAAGGGCGAAGCTACTTCTTCCGAGGATGGCTATGTGACGCTGCCGACCGGCAAGCTCACGGTCTCCCAGCTTTCCCTGATCTTGAAGCTCCTGCCAGTCGACCTCACGTTCGTCGACGCCGAGGACCATACGCAGTTCTTCACGAACGAGGGCAAGGTCTTTGCCCGTCCGCTCTCCTGCCTCGGCCGCGAGGTCTGGAGCTGCCACCCGCCCCGTGTCCAGCCGATCGTGCGCAGCCTCATCGCCGACTTCAAGGCAGGCACGCGCGACCGCATGGAGGTATGGATGCCGAAGGAGGGCGTCCCGACCCGCGTGCAGTATCTTGCCGTGCGCGCTGAGGACGGCTCCTACCAGGGCACGCTCGAGATTGTGCAGCAGTTCGACGTCGTCCTCGAGAAGCTCGAGGGCCTGGCCCAGGGTGGCGCAAAGCCGTCCATGCCGCCTGCGCAGGCATAGCGGGAAAGAAAGGCAGCGACACCAGAAGAGGCAGCTCCCAGGGGCTGCCTCTTCTTTCATGCTATGCCAGCTTCTCCCTCAGCGCGGAGAGCATCTTGGCTGCATCCCCATCGACGAGGATGGCCCGCTCCGCAAGCTCCGCCGGAGCAAAGACCTCACCGGCATTGAGCTGGACATACGTTGCATGCCTGTTCCCGAGCGCCATGCGCCAGAAGGGGAACTTGATGATCAAAGGCGTATTGCCGCCGACACCGATCTCAAGCAGCACGACCCGGTCCCGGCGGTGGTCCTTGAGGAACTTGTCATAGCGTTCGGCTGCTGCATGCCAGCCTGCATCCTCGACGAACGTGTCGTCGCAGCGCAGGTTGGGAACGAGAGGCTCGCCGCACCGGGGGCAGCGCGGCACAAGCTCTGACGGCACGCGCATATCCTTCTGCTCGCGCACCATTGCCTCGACCATGTCCTTGTTATCGTAGGTCTCCTGATGGCAGGGAACGGAGCACTGGAAGAGGCCGTAGTCGCCCTGCGTATAGAAGAGCCGCTCCTTCTCTATTCCGGCGCGCTGGAACTGATGGTCCACATTCGTCGTGAGCACGAAGTAGTCGCGCCCTTGAAGCAGGGCGGCAAGGTCCTTATATGCTTCGCCCACAGGACACGCATAGCGGTTCAGCCAGATCGAACGGCTCCACCATGCCCATAAGGTCTCCTTGTCCGGGAAGGGATAGAAGCCTCCTGTATACATGTCCTCGATTCCGAAGCGCTCATGGAAATCGGCAAAATGCTCCTCGAAGCGTTTCCCGCCATACGAGAAGCCAGCTGCGGTTGAAAGCCCGGCACCGGCACCCACGAGCACGGCATCGGCTCCCCCGATCGCCTCTGCAATGCGCTCAGCCGATTGCGAGAAGCTCCCGGTAGATGCTGTCATCCACTGGCTTGAAGACATCGAAGATCACCTCCATATCCGATTCATGTTCCTGTTTCCATTGCCTGACACAGGAGACTGCGGTTGCAGCCGCCTCCTTGTGCGGGTAGCGGAACTCGCCTGTCGAGATGCAGCAGAACGCGATGCTCCTGCACCCCTTCTCTTCTGCCGCATCGAGCGAGGAGGTGTAGCACGAGGCCAGAAGCCTTCGGTCTTCCAGAGTCGGCTCTGGCCCATAGACGATCGGTCCCACCGTATGGACCACATAGGAAGACGGCAGATTGAAGGCAGGCGTGACCTTTGCCTTCCCCGTCTCCTCCTCATGTCCCTGCGCTTCCATAAGCTCTGCACAGGCAAGCCTCAGCTCGATGCCGGCATAGGTATGGATCGCATTGTCGATGCAGTGGTGGTTCGGCACGAAGCAGCCGAGCATCTGGCTGTTTGCGGCATTGACGATTGCATCGGCAGAAAGCCGCGTGATATCGCCCTGCCAGACAGCAAGGCCCTCCTCTGTCACCGGGATGCTCTCCAACGGGACAGCACCTCCACGCTCTTCAAGCCTCCCTGCAAGGTAGCGGTCCTGGACCGCGAGAAGCTCGGAGGAAGCCTGCCAGGGCGGGCGCACATTCACAAGCGCCCGGAGCAGCAGCCTCTGGTCTTCGGCAGTGTCCAGAACCTCGAGCCCCGCCAGATCGTCCCGCTCCGCTATGAGATGCTCTATGAGCCAGAGCCTGCGCTCATCCTGCGTCATATCCTTCATGGGAACCACCTCTCTAGAACTTTCCGGAGTTCGCGAGCTCCGTGCGTGGCGGCACAGGCTCTGCGACATCCCAGTGCTCTGCGATTCTGCCGTCCTCGATGCGGAAGATATCGAAGAGGGCGCATTCGACGCCGTCGATAGCTGCCTGCCCATCTCAGCACCCGCCTCCTGTCGCTCTGCGGCCTCATTTCCTCTTGCCGCTATGGACTATACCAAACCTGTCATATTTTTGTTGACAGCTTAGGTGTCACAACGTATATTACACATTGACAAGCAATGTCAGACCAGAGGAGAGGGCCATGGACGCACAGACGTGCCTGCACATGCTGAGAGAGATCAAGGACGTTTCGCTAGCCACCATCAACGAGGAAGGACACCCCGAGATCCGCATCATAGATATGATGCTCGAAGAGAAGGGTGCCCTCATCTTCTGTACCTCGCGCGGAAAGGACTTCTACACGCAGCTCGAGCGCGATTCCCATATCGCGATCGATGCCCTCACGAAGGACTGGAAGATGGTGCGGCTCATGGGAACGGCAGTGCGCATCGAGGACAATCCCCACGCCTGGATCGACCGCATCTTCGACGAGAATCCATCCATGAACGATATCTATCCAGGGGACTCCCGCTATGCGCTCGAGCCCTTCCGCATCGCGGAGGGCGAGGTCGAGCTCTTCGACCTCGGCGTATCGCCGATCGAGCGCCACACGTTCGCGCTCGGTGCCGCACATCCCAAGCCCCGTGGCTTCGTTATCACCGATGCCTGCATCGGCTGCGGGAAGTGCGCCCGCGTCTGTCCGCAGAAGGCGATTGTCGCAGGCACGCCCTACTCCATCATGCAGGACCACTGCCTCCACTGCGGCCTCTGCTTCGAGTCCTGCCCCGTCAAAGCCATAAGAAAGAGGTAGCGCCATGCTCCAGGACATGTGGAACCTGCTCATCACACGCTTGGATTTCTTCGGCGGCCTTCTTCTCGAGCATATCGAGATATCGCTTGTCGCCATCGCGATCGCCATCGTGTTCGGCGGCATTGCCGGCATCCTGATCAGCGAGTACCAGAAGGCGGCAAAGCCCACGCTCGCCGTCATCAATTTCCTCTATACGATTCCCTCGATCTCGATGCTTGGATTCCTGATCCCGTTCTCGGGCGTCGGCGACACCACTGCCATCATCGCACTCACGATCTATGCCCTGCTGCCCATGGTGAGGGCAGTGCATACAGGAATGACGAACGTGAATCCGGCCATCCTCGAAGCCTCTGAAGGCATGGGCAGCACCCGCTTCCAGACGCTCGTGAAGGTCCAGCTCCCCCTTGCCCTCCCTTACATCATGAGCGGCATCAGGAACATGGTGGTAATGACAATAGCCTTGGCAGGCATTGCCTCCTTCATCGGTGCAGGCGGCCTGGGCGTTGCCATCTACCGCGGCATCACGACGAACAATGCAGCAATGACGATGGTGGGAAGCCTCCTGATCGCCGTGCTGGCGCTTGTGGTGGATGCCGTGCTCGGCTTTGTGGAGAAGCGCCAGAAGCTGCGCTCGAAGAAGGCCAAGCGCCAGAACCGCCGCATGCTTCTAGGCGCAGGCGCGGCAGCCATCCTTGTTGCTTGCGGCATCGTAGCACCACAGCTCTTCGCAGCGCCGCAGGACACAATCCATCTCGCGACGAAGCCGATGACAGAGGAGTATGTGCTCGGCGAGATGCTGAAGCAGATGATCGAGCAGGACACAAACCTCAAGGTCGAAGTGACCCAGGGCGTCGGCGGCGGAACTTCGAACATCGAGCCTGCCATGGAGTCAGGAGACTTCGACCTCTATCCCGAATACACCGGCACCGGCTGGGCCATGGTCTTGAAGCAGGATGGCACCTACGACGAGAGCCAGTTCCCGGAGCTCGAGGCAGGATATGAGGAGAAGGGCCTCACCTGGCGCGGCATGTATGGCTTCGAGAATACCTATGGCATAGCCGTGAGGGAAGACATTGCCGAGAAGTACGATCTCCACACCTATTCCGACCTGGCGAAGGTTGCAGGCCAGCTCACGCTTGGTGCCGAATATGACTTCTATGAGCGCGAGGACGGCTATGATGCCCTGTGCTCTGCCTACGGCATGAACTTTGCCAAGACCATGGACCTCGACATCGGCCTCAAGTACCAGGCACTCGAAGAGGGCAGCGCCGATGCAATCATCGTCTTCACGACAGACGGCAAGCTTAGCCAGGCAAATGCCCGCGTGCTCGAGGACAATCTGCACTTCTTCCCGTCCTACCAGTGCGGAAACGTCGTGCGCGAAGAGGTGCTCGAGAAGCATCCAGAACTTGGGGATGTCCTGAACAAGCTCCAGGACACGATCACGGACAGCGATATGGCAGAGATGAACTTTGAGGTGGAAGAGAAAGGCAAAGACCCTGCCTCCGTCGCCACCGCATACCTGAAGCAGAAGGGACTCCTGAAATGACAGAGTACGCAATCGAATACCGCGATGTCACGAAGTCCTACGGAGATACGCCCGTCCTTTCCCACTTCAGCCTCAAGGTGCCCAAAGGCGAGTTCGTGACCTTCATCGGCACCTCGGGATCTGGCAAGACGACGGCACTCAAGATGGTGAACGGGCTTGTCGAGCCGACCTCGGGAGAGATCCTCGTGAACGGCAAGGGCATCAGGAACCAGGACAAGATAGCCCTGCGCCGCTCCATCGGCTACGCAATCCAGGGAAGCGTCCTCTTCCCGCATATGACGGTCGAAGAGAACATTGCCTACGTGCCGAATCTTCTGAATGGCAAGGACCATGAGAAGACGGCTGCCGCCGTGAAGAAGTGGCTCCATATCGTGGGGCTCGGAGAGGATCTCCTCGAGCGCTATCCGGCAGAGCTCTCCGGCGGCCAGCAGCAGCGTGTCGGCATCGCGCGGGCGCTGGCGGCTTCCCCGGACATCCTGCTGATGGATGAGCCGTTCGGCGCCGTCGATGAGATCACGCGCTCCCAGCTGCAGGCGGAAATCTCGCGCATCCACCGCGAGACCCGCATCACCGTGCTGTTCGTGACCCACGATATCGGCGAAGCACTGCTTCTGGGCACGCACATGCTGGTGCTGGATGCGGGCAGGGTGCAGCAGTTCGGCTCCCCAGAGGAGATTCTCGCACGCCCGGCGACCGAGTTCGTACGGAAGCTGGTGGCACGCCAGCGCCACACCTGCGACCTGACGGAGGACCAGCTGTGCGCCTGCGAACACA
>Ga0214929_100216_pt1 | contig 17631 bp, 14 predicted proteins | sample Stichaenrichm17X_FD_168613 | JGI IMG/M metagenome (GOLD analysis project Ga0214929, IMG submission 168613) | Xylose enriched microbial communities from anaerobic bioreactor in Madison, Wisconsin, United States - 17X | ecosystem: Engineered > Bioreactor > Anaerobic > Unclassified | place: USA... | reverse complement strand
TTCCGCGCGACGGGCTTCGAGCAGTTCGAGGAAGGCGTTCAGGCGGGTGGCGACCTGGCCTTCGCTCGTGTTCACCCTATCGCAGCCGTCGCCGTCGAGCACCAGGCAGGGGTAGCCGGCGTCCTCGATCGCGGTCTTGGCCAGGTGGGCGGCGCCCAAGGTCATCTTGCAGCCCCAGTGGGCGAAGTAGACCACGCCGTCGGCATGGGTGCGCCGGCACAGGTCGAGCGCGCGCTCGATGCGCAGGTCGGTCGAGCCGTTGTAGGCGCTGTAGACCATGCGGCGGGCGAGCGTCTCGTAGGGCTTTGCGGGGTCGATCGGGGTGGCGAGCCCGTCGACGATGATGTCGGTCGCGGCGATGTAGGCGCGGTCGTTGAAACTCAACGCCGACACGACCGGCGGCAGCATGTTGGGGATGACGTGCATCCACACGAGGCGCAGGCCGTCGGCTTCGGGGGCCGCGTCGATTTCGGCGGCGAGGCGGCGCGCGAAGGATTCCGAAAGCTCGGAGCCGAGCATGACGCGCAGGGCGATCATCGCGTACATCTCGCTCGTCATGTCGTTGGCGAGGTAGCGGGTGGGCTGCATGTCGAGGTAGTGGCCGTAGTCGGCCGCGCAGCGCTGCTCGCGCACCAGGCGGCGCGACAGGTCGTCGTCGGTGGGGGCGGTGCCGTACACGTCGCCCACGAACTCGGGCAGCTGGCGCAGGCGGTCGGCTACGAAGGCCACCGAATCCTCGCTGTGCTCCCAGGGCACGTCGATGAAGAAGGCGGGCACGTTGAAGGCCTCTTCGGCGTGGGGGAAGGTGACCATGTTGCCGTCGCAGGCGATGTTGGTGTAGACGATCGACTTGGGCTGGGGCAGGATGCCCGATTCGAGCGCGCCCAGGAAGGTGCGGTGGTAGCTGCAGAGGGTTTCGGGGAAGCCCGCCTGCTCGGCGTCGCGCAGCCAGTACTGCTCGCACTGGGTCCCGGCCAGAAACGCGGAGATGACCTCGACCGAATAGGGGGTCACGCCGGCCGTGTGCAGGAACTCGGTGGGGGTGAACAGGCTCGTGGCCGCGGCGGTTTCGGGATGGTCGAGGGCGTTCCGCACGAGCTTCATCGTGTCGACCGCGATGCGCTGGCGGCTCTTGGGCAAGCGGGGGTTGGGGGCGACGGAGAGCTTGGCCTGCTGGGCGGCGTATCCGGCCAGCAGGATCTTGCGCGCGCCTTCGGGGTTGGTCGCGGCTTGCTCACCCACAAGCCGGCCGAACAGGGAAACGACGTTCATGGAAACCTTTCGATAAGCTAAGTAATGCATACTAACGCAGTCGCGGTCCCCGTGCACGCGCCGCGCGCCTTCGGGCTTGGCGCTCCTGCGGGAAAACCCTTGCGTTGGACGCGCGCGGCCTGCGATATAGTGGTAAAGAGCGCTTCCGGCGCCCGCGGCCGTCGATTCTGCCTTTCCGATGCGCCGCCCGCCCGTGCGCTCGCTCGCCATGCGGCATTCTGCCTCGCCGCACGCACCCATTCTGCAACGCAACGATCAATCCAATCGATAGCACGCGCGCCCGTGACGCCCGTCCCGGGGCCTCGCCTCGCCGGGCAACCGAAGGGCACGCGCGAGAAGGAGAGCAATATGGTCGATCGTCATCCGATGTGGAAAGACCTAGGCATGGACCTCGAAGCGCACGACCAGCTGTGCGAAGCGCTTCCCGCCGCGTTCGGCGACGTGTTCCTCACGCAGAAGATGCGTCCCGAGGGCATGGCCTTCTGGGACATGGTCGCCGCCGACGTGCACGGCATCCGCCCCGCCGAGCTCGTGGAAGAGAAGAAGAAGGGCCGCAAGGTCTTCGGCACCTTCTGCACCTACGTGCCCGACGAAGTGGTCATCGCCTGCAACGGCATCGTCACGGGTTTGTGCGGCGGTTCGGAATTCTGGGTTCCCGAAGGCGAGAAGTACCTGCAGAACGACGTGTGTCCCCTGGTCAAGGCCTCGCTCGGCGCCCGCATGGGCCGCACCTGCCCCTTCTTCCGCCTCGTCGACGAAATCGTGGGCGAGACCACCTGCGACGGCAAGAAGAAGATGTACGAGATCATGGCCACCGACGTGCCCATGCACATCATGGAAACGCCCCAGATGAAGCGCCCCAAGGACATCGACTTCTGGGCGAGCGAGATCGCCGATTTCGCGCAGAACGTCCAGGAGGTCACCGGCGTCGAGCTCACGGCCGAAAATCTCGCCCACGCGATCGACGTGATCAACGCCCGTCGCCGGGCCCTCGCCCGCGTCTACGAGACGCGGAAGAACCCCGACGTCATTCCCATTTCGGGCACTGACGCCCTGCTCATGATGCAGATCGCCTTCTTCGACGACCCCGAGCGCTGCACCCAGATGGCCAACAAGCTTGCCTGCGAACTCGAGGAGCGCCTGCGCGACGGCGTGAGCGTGTTCCCGGCCGGCACCAAGCGCATCCTGCTCACGGGCACGCCGCTGGCCATCCCCAACTGGAAGCTGCACCACATCATCGAGACGAGCGGCGCGGCGATCGTCTGCGAGGAGAACTGCACGGGCACCAAGTTCTTCCGCAACCTGGTCGACGACACCCAAACCACGCTCGAGGGCCAGTTCCGCGCCCTGGCCGAGCGCTACATGAAGATCAACTGCGCCTGCTTCACGCCCAACCGCGCCCGTATCGACGAGGTGCTCGAGCTGGCGCGCGACTACCAGGTCGACGGCGTGATCAACACCAACCTCAAGTTCTGCATCACCTTCAAGACCGAGGCGCCGGCGCTCGAAAAGGCGCTCGAAGACGCGGGCATCCCCGTGCTCGACATCGAGACCGACTACACCGACAACGATGCCGGCCAGCTGCGCACCCGCGTCGAGGCCTTCGTGGAGATGCTGGGCTAGTGCGTATCGACGAGCGCATCGCCGACGTCGCCCGGGCGCATCCCGGCGAGCCGATCGACTGCTACGTGCTCATGCCCGACCACGAAGCGGCCTTCGATCTGCACGAAGCGGCGCGGGCGGCGGGCCTTACCGCCCGTATCACGCCCACGCCGCGCGCCACGCAGGCCTGCTGCGGCGTGTCGCTGCTCGTGGGCCGCGACCAGGTGCGCTCCGTGCTCGACGTGGCCCGTCGGTCGGATATCGCGGTGGAGGGCGTGGTGCCTCTGCCGCGCCAGTTGGACGCGCGCCGCGACCGCTATTGCTAGTACACTGCGAGCAGGGGCCGCTCGCCTTGGGCGGCCCCGCTCCCAAGAGAAAGGAACCATCCGCATGGAACTGACTATCGACGCAACGGGCCAGGAGTGCCCTATCCCGGTCGTGCGCGCTAAGAAGGCCCTCGGCACGATCGACGAAGGCACGGTCGAGATGATCGTGGACAACGAAACCGCCATGCACAACCTCGAGAACCTCGGACGTGATCTGAAGTGCGAGACCACCGTCGAAGATGCCGGCGACGGCACCTTCCACGTGCTCCTGAAGAAGACCGAGGCGTCCGCCGCCGCCGAGCCCGCCGCTTCGGCCGGCACCCGCGTGGTCGCCTTCGGCAAGGCCGTCATGGGCGAGGGCAACGACGAGCTCGGCGCCAAGCTCATGAGCGCCTTCGTCTTCTCGCTCACCCAGCAGGACGTCCTGCCCGACACCCTGCTCTTCTTCAACGACGGCGTGAAGCTCACCACCGAAGGCTCGCCGGTTCTCGAAGACCTGCAGAAGCTCGCCGACGCGGGCGTCGAGATCCTGAGCTGCGGCACCTGCCTGGCCTTCCACGACTGGACCGACAAGCTGGCCGTGGGCGGCGTTACCAACATGTACGTGATCGTCCAGAAGCAGCTGGAAGCCGGCGTAGTCGTTCGTCCGTAGGGGGATCATGGCTATCTACTTCGACAACGCGGCGACCACGATGCGCAAGCCGCCCGAAGTGGCCCGCGCCGTGGCCGCCGCCATCGATTCGTTCGGGGGAGCGGGCCGCGGCGTGCACGAGGCCTCGCTCGACGCCGGGATGACGATCCACAAGACGCGCAAGCGGATCGCGCGCCTGTTCAACGCCCCCGACGCCAAGCGGGTGGTCTTCGGGCTCAACGTGACCGACGCCCTGAACTCGGTGATCGACGGGCTGCTGGGCCCGGGCGACGCGGCGGTGACGACGGCGGCCTCGCACAATTCCGTGCTGCGGCCCCTCTTCCGCAAGCAGGACCGCGAGGGGGTCGACGTGACCGTCGTGCCCATAGCGCCCGACGCGAGCCTCGACCTTGCCGCCTTCGACGCCGCCTTCACGCCCGCCACCAAGGTCGCGGTCGTCACGCATGCGAGCAACCTCACCGGCGACGTCTACGACGTGGCAGCGCTCGCCCGCATCGCCCATGCCCACGGGGCCCTGCTCGTGGTCGACGCGGCGCAGACGGCGGGCCTGGTACCGATCGACATGCAGGCCCAAGCGCTCGACGTGGTCTGCTTCACCGGCCACAAGAGCCTCTACGGCCCGCAGGGCACGGGCGGCGCGGTCGTCGCGCCCGGCGTCGACCTGCCCGCCTACCGAGAGGGCGGCACGGGCGTGCACAGCTACGACCGCCGCCAGCCCGCGATGTATCCCGAGCATCTGGAGGCGGGCACGCCCAACGCCCACGGGCTCGCCGGCCTTTCGGCGGGGCTCGACTATATAGAGAGCAAGGGCGTGGATGCCCTGCACGAGCAGGTGGGCGCCCTGGCAGACCGCTTCGAGGCGGGCGTGCGCACCATCCCGGGCGTCACCGTGCTGGGCGGACACGCCACCCGCGAGCGCTGCGGGATCGTGGCGCTCAACGTGGGCGGCGTCGACGCGGCGATCGTGGCCGACGCCCTGGCGCGCGACTATGGGATCTGCGTGCGGGCGGGCGCCCACTGCGCCCCGCTCATGCACCGGGCCCTGGGCACCGAACGGCAGGGGGCCGTGCGCTTCAGCTTCTCGTCGTTCACTGCCGAAGAGGAGATCGACGAGGGCATCGAGGCTCTGCGCGCGATCGCCGGGGAGCTGCGATGAGGAACGCGCGCGTGAAAAAGCCGCACGTCGTGGTGACGTTCTCGTCGCTCGACGACGCGGCCGAATGCGAGATGGCCGCCCGGGACCAGGGGATTCCCGGGCGCATCATTCCCGTGCCCTCCGAGATCTCGGCGGGATGCGGAATGGCGTGGGCGGCGCCTGCCGAAGCGGAGGCCGCCCTGCGCGCCGCCCTTGCGGCCAACGACCTGCCGCACGAGGGCGTGTTCACGGTGGATTTGTACGCATAAAGGGGAAGAGATGACGGCACGTATCGGAATCGACATAGGGTCCACCGCGACCAAGGTTGCGGTGCTCGAAGGCGACGAGCTGGCGGGCACCCTGCTTCTGCCCACGGGCTTCAACAGCGCCGAGGTGGCGGCCCGCGTGAAAGACGAGCTTGCCCAGCGGGGCTACGCGCCGGGCAACAGCCGCATGGTGGCCACCGGCTACGGCCGCGTGGCGGTGCCCTACGCCGACCGCACGGTGACCGAAATCACCTGCCACGGGCGCGGGGCCGCCTACCTGTTCGGCCCCGACGGCGTGGTGGTCGACGTGGGCGGGCAGGACACCAAGACGATCAGGCTCGTGGGCGGCCGCGTGGTCAAGTTCCTCATGAACGACAAGTGCGCTGCGGGCACGGGCAAGTTCTTGGAAGTCATGGCCAACCGGATGGGCGTCACCCAAGACGAGCTCGCCGACCTGGCGCGCGCGGGGCGTCCGGCGCCCATTTCCAACATGTGCACGGTCTTCGCCGAAAGCGAGGTCATCTCGCTCGTGGGCCAGGGCGAGCCGGCCGAAAACATCGCGAGCGGCGTGATCGAGTCGATCGCGGCCCGCGTGGCGGCCCTCGCCGGCAAGCTGCCCGCCGACGCCTACTTCCTCACCGGCGGTCTGTGCGACAACGCCTACGTGGTCGAGCGCCTGGCGGCGGCCCTGGGCGCGCCCGTGCGCACGCGGCCCGAAGCGCGCTGGGCGGGCGCGATCGGGGCGGCGTTTTCGGCGTAGGGCGGCAGCCTGCCGCCTGGCCTGTCCAGTAGAACGGACAGGCGCCTGCCCCCTGTGGTAGGCTGGGGGCCGGTACGGACCGGCGGCGCGCGGGAAGGACCGGCAATGACGCGCAAACCCAATCAGAAGCTCAAGACCCTCTACGTGGCGCGTACGCTCTGGGAGGAAACCGACGACAACCACGGGTTAACGGCGAACCAGATCATCGACCGTCTGAAGAATCACGGCATCGAAGCGGAGCGCAAGTCGATTTACGACGACATCAAGGCCCTCGAATCCTTCGGCTTCGACATCGTGCGGCGGCAGAAACCGCGGGAATACGCGATCGGCGTGCGCCTCTTCGAGCCCGTCGAACTGCAGCTGCTCATCGACGCGGTGCAGGAGTCGCGCTTCCTCACGCAAGGCAAGCGCGATGTGATGATCGACCGTCTGAAGAAGCTCGCGTCCGTGCATCAGGCGGACGCGCTCACGGCCCACCTGCACGCCGAAGGGCAGCAGGGTACGGAAAACGAGCACGTCTACTACGCCTTCGACGCCATCGAGCGGGCCCTTGCCGACCAAAACAAGGTCGCCTTCACCTACTTGAGCTACACGGTCGCGCTCGCTCGCGAGCCCCGGCACGGCGGCAAGGTCTACTGCGTGACCCCGCTGGGGCTCGTGTACGCCCGCGACCGCTACTATCTGATCGCCTACAGCGACGAGCACGGGATCACCGCCTATCGCGTCGACCGCATGGACCGCGTGTGCGAGACCAAGGAACCTGCCGCGCACAACGAAGCGATCGACGGTTTCGACCTGGCGGCCTACAGCGCGCAGACCTTCGGCATGTACAAGGGCGAGACGGTGCGCATGGAGCTCGACGTCGACCAATCGGTGATGAACGCGATCGTCGACCGGTTCGGCACCGACGTCGAAAGCGAGCCCCTCGACGGCGCGCGGGCGCGCGTGCGGGCCACCGTGCAGGAAAGCCCCGTGCTCTACGGATGGCTCGCCCAGTTCGGCACGCAGGTGACCGTCGTGGGGCCGGCCTCGCTCGCGGCGGGCTACGCCGCCCACTTGCGGGCCATCGCCGGGCTCTATCCCAACCCGGCGGATGCGGGCGCAGCGGGCGCGGCAGCCGGGTTGTCTACCGGCGCGGAAGCGGCTTCCGAAGCGGGCGCCCCTGCCGGCGCGGGTGTGGGCGGCGCTTGTAAGTAGTGTGCAATCGGCAAGGCGGCGCGGGGCGTCGCGTACAATGGGGCTTCGGAGAGTCGGCAACGTATAAGGGCTGGTGAAACGCGGGCGCGAGCCTGGAAGAACCTATGGCTGGAAACACGAAGGGGACACGCAGGACCAACGGCGGCGCGCGGGGGAGCAAGCCCCGGCGCGGGCTTGCAGGCGTGCTCGCCCATCGGGGCGCTTCGCAGGAAGGCCATGCCCAGCACGGCTTCTTCAAGCGGTCTTCGGTCATCGAAGAGGAGCGCGGCCCCGAAGCGGTCAAAAAGCCCGGCAAGCTCAAGCAGCTCGTCTACGACTGGGGCGGCCGCCTGCTCGGCGCCGCCAAGGACCGCACCTTCAGCGGCCAGGCCGCCGAGTACCAGGCCGGGCGCACCTCGCTCGACTACATGTGGAACACGGCCGGCGTCACGTCGTACGGCATCGTCTTCCCCCTGCTCACGATCATCGTCACCCAGCTGGTGGGCGTCGAACAGGCCGGTATGTTCTCGCTGGCCTACGTGGCCGGCATGCTGCTCATGATTCTGGCCAACTTCGGCGTGCGCACCTTCCAGGTCTCCGACATCCATGAAAAGCATTCCTTCCTCGACTACCAGGTCAACCGCTGGATCACGTGCGCGGCCATGCTCTTGGTGGGCTGGGCGGTCTGCCGGGCGCGCGGCTATTCCGACGACATGTTCCTCATGGCCAACTGCGTGTTCGTCTACAAGATGATCGACGGCCTGGCCGACGTCTACGAAGGCCGCCTGCAGCAGATGGACAAGCTCTATCTGGCCGGCGTGTCGCAGATGATCCGCTCGCTCGCGGTGCTCATCCTGTTCACCGTGGCCCTGTTCATCTCGCGCAGCTTGGGGATCGCCTCCACCGTCATGGCCATCGCCGCCGTGGCGTCGTTCGTGCTCGTCACGCTCCCGCTCGCCCTGCTGGAAACGCCGCGGTCGGGCCGGCTGTCGCTCGCGGGCGTGGCCGACCTCTTCCGCCAGTGCGCCCCGCTGTTCTGCGCCCTGTTCCTCTACGCCTGCATCGACAACATGCCGAAGTTCCTCATGGACGGCACGCTGCCCTACGACAACCAGCTCTACTTCAACGCCATGTACTTCCCGGCCGAAGCGATCCTGCTCATTTCGGGCTTCGTCTACAAGCCCCAGCTCGTGCGCCTGTCGCATGCCTGGGTCGACCCCGACCGCCGCAAGCGCTTCGACCTGTTCATCGTGGTCTTCCTGTTGGGCATCGCCCTGCTCACCGCGGTCATGGCCTTCCTGATGAACTGGATCGGCGTGCCCGTCATGAGCTTCCTCTACGGCGTCGATTTCGAACCCTTCCGCAACTTCGCCCTGCTCATGGTCGTGGCGGGCGGCATCATCGCCGGTATCGACTTCCTCTACCAGGTGATCACGATCATGCGGCGGCAGAAATCGGTCACGCGGATCTACCTGGTCGTGTTCGTGCTCGCGATTCTCATCCCCTACATGCTCATCCGCATGAGCGGCCTGCGCGGCGCCGTGCTGGGCTACCTGATCGTGATGACGATCCTGTTCGCGATGCTGCTCATGGAATACGTGTCGGTGCGCCTGCTCTACCGCAAGCACCCCGAAGACGACCCGGCCTACGCCGAACTGCAGGCGACGCTCGCCGCTCGCCAGGCGGCCGAAGCGGCCCCGGGCGAGCGCGCCAGGAAGGCGCCGACCGCCCGCACGGCGCAGGGAGCGCCGAAGGGGACGCGTGCTGCCGGCACGGCGGCTGCCGGGCGCGGCGCGGCCGAACCCGGCCCGCGCACCTCGCGGGCGGCGGCGGCCCGGGCGCGCGCGGAACGGGCCGAAGCGGCGAGCGCGCCGTCGCGCACGCGCATCGTGCCGGCAACCGGCGCGGACGCGCGCGTGCGGCCGGGCGACGTGCGCCAATCCGACGACCCTGCCGAGCGCTAGCCATGTTCGACGCGCACTGCCACGCGGGATTCGCCCCCAACGGTGCGGACGTGGCCGGCGAAGCGCAGGCGGCCGGCCTGGGCCTCTTTTCCTGTACGGTAGAGCCGCAGGCCTACGCGGCCGACCGGCGGGCCTTCGCCGCCTTCCCCTGTGTGCGCGTGGGCTTGGGCCTGCATCCCTGGCAGGTGCGCGCGGGCGCTGCGGGCGCGGCTCAGGTCGAGGCCTTCTGCGCCCAGGCGGCGGGCGCCCGCTTCATCGGGGAAGTGGGGCTCGATTTCGGCCGGGCGCATGCGGACACGCGCGAGGCGCAGACGTCCGCCTTCGCCGCCGCGATGGAGGCGGCATCCGGCGGGTTCCACGTCGTGTCGATACATGCGGTGGGGGCAGCGTCTTCCGTGCTCGACGTGCTCGAGCGCACGGGCGCGCTCGACGCGAACGCCTGCATCTTCCATTGGTTTTCCGGCACCTCCGACGAGCTTGCCCGCGCGCGGCGGGCGGGTTGCTACTTTTCGGTGGGCGCCCGCATGCTCGCCACCCGGCGCGGGCGCGAGTACGCCCGCCAGCTTCCGCCAGAGCGCCTCCTAGTTGAAACCGACCTGCCATCTACGGCGGGGGAGCGGCTCGAGTATCATAGCTACCAGAACCAGATAGAAGACACCTACGAACAGCTGGTCCGGCTGCACGGCCCCGAAACGCGGGACGCGATCGACCGCACGGCGCGCGAGCTGTTCGGGCAATGAAGAGGGGATGGCCATGGAATCGAGCGCATACGAAGCGCAGGCCCTGCAGCTGCACGTGGAACTGGACGGGTCGCTGCCCGTGGTGTGGCGCACGCTGATCGTGCCCGCGTCGTCGAGCGTGTGGGACGTGAACGCCTTCATCGCCGTGGCGTTCGGCTGGGGCGGCGGCGCGCAGGCGAGCCTCGTGGTCGACGGCGTGCACTACGACGACCCGGGTCTGTTCGCCGAACATGCCGGCGAGGACGACCATGTCGACGCGCGCACGCCCGACGCGGGCGCCGTGCTGGGCACCGAAGGCGCCACGGCGGCCTACACCTACGACGGCACCTGGGAGGTGGCGGTGCGCACCGAAGCCGTGCTCGCCAACGACGACAGCTTCCCCTATCCGCTGCTGCCCGTGTGCACGGCCGGCCACTGCGCCAACCCGCCCGAGGCGGCCGGCGACCTAGAGGGCTTCGAGTCCTTCCTCGACCGAATCGACGAAACGCCGGCTTCGCAGCGCGGTCCCCTTCTGCTCGAAATGGGGCTCGACCCCTACGCCCACTTCGACCCGATGGCCTTCGACCCCAAGCCGGCCAACGTCGCGTTCGCTTCGCAGGCGCTCGCCTCGATGGGGGAGGCGGCCTTTCCTGCGAGCATCGAAGAGCTCAAGCGCCGCTATCTCGACCTTCTGGCCGACAAGATTTCAAACGACGTGCAGACCGCGATCGAGCGGGAGGACACGCGCAAAGCCAACGACGACTACCAGGACGTCATGGGGCGCCTGCGCAGCGGCGAGGACTTCGGCGTGGCCAACGACCTGTTCGCGCTCGACGAGGCCGAACGGGCCCTGGGGATGGATATGGGCGCCGGCGAGGACGGCATGGGCGCTTCGATGGACGAGATGATGAAGCGCATGGGCGACATGGGCCTGCTTTCGGGCATGGACGACGATGCGGACTTCGACCTCGACGCCCTGTTCGGCCCCGCAGGCGACGGCGACAAGGCCGGCAAGAAGGAACACGGCGGCGCTAAGTAGCGCCCGCGACCAGCGAAAGGATGCCGATGCGTTCGGAATTCGCTACGGCGACAGGATTCATCTTCGATTGCGACGGGACGCTGCTCGACAGCATGCCGGCGTGGAACGCGACCGAGGCGCGGCTGGCGGATATGTGCCGCGAGCCGCTGACCGCGCAGGACGTGGAAGACGTGCGCGCCCTGCCGATCACCCAGGCGGCCGGGATCTTCGCCGCGCACGGCGTGGCACCCACCGCCGATGAAGTACTCGCCCTGATCGACGACATGCTCCTGTCCTTCTACGGCACCAAGGTCGAAGCGCGCCCCGGCGCCCTCGCCTTCGTGCGGGAGCTCGCGGACGTGGGCATCCCCTGCACCGTGGTGTCGTCGAGCCCGGCCCGCTACATCGACGCGGGCCTTTCCAACAACGGCTTCGACGGGCTCTTCCGCGAAGTCGTGTCCACCGACACGGTGAAGCTCTCCAAGCAGGATCCGCGCATCTACCGCTACGCGATCGACCGCATGGGCTCGCGGCTGGCGAGCACCTGGGGCGTCGACGACGCGCTCTACGCCGTGAAGGTCATGCGCGATACGGGCCTGCATACCGTGGGCGCCTACGACTGCGACGAAACCGCCGGCAGCATCGAAGAGCTCACCGCCGCCACCGACGTCTGCGTGCTCACCTTGGAGGATTTGCTCTAGTGGCCTTTCGAATCGACTCCCTCACCGAAACCAACAGTCTCGAGCTGCCCTATCCCGTGCCCGGCCAGGACGCCGGCGCCCGCTTCGGGGTGGTCTTCGACGGCGTGCCCCTGCCCGAAGGCAGCCTGGGCTACGTGGTGTCCCTGGGTGTGTCGGGGGCCCGCATCGTGGGCTGCATGAGCGTCGACGGCAAGGTCTATCGCTGCTCCGAGCCGCTCGACGCCTTCCCCTCCGCCGTGCCCGACGTGGAAGTGCGCATCGACGGCGACCTACAGGGCGGACGGGTGCTCGCCAAGCAGACCGACGACGATCTGCTGCTCGTGGGCGGCTGCATCGTGCATCCCAAGCGCTATTCGGCTTCGGAATACGAGTTCGCCTACATGGTCGCCGACATGGGCGACTACTATTACGACCGCTGGGACAGCCGCGTCTTTTTGGCGGTCGCCTACCTGGTCTTTTCCTACCTGCCGCGCACGAGCCTGCATGCGGCGGGCTACGTGGCCGGCTGCATGAGCGACGTGCTCGGCAAGCTGCGCGAAGGGCCCCTGCCCGATGCGATAGACAAGCTGCTCTTCAACGTGCAGGTGGCCGAGCTCACCGGCGACGATTCGTGCGTGTCGGGCTTCGTGCGCTACGCGTCGCGCCTGTTCGACGCGATGGGAGCCGACCAGCTGCGCGAGGTCGTCGATTCCTTCAACGTCGACGTGCGCTGGCTTTCGAGCACCGGCCAACTATGGTTGGGCTTCGACGAGACCTTCATGAGCAGCGAGGACCGCGACTGCCTGCTCACCTGCGAATCGATCGTGAACCGCCTGATCATGATCGACATGCACCTGCGCCGGCTCGACGGGGGCTGGGGCCTGCTCGCCCATTTCGACGAGGCCCAGGTAGCCCTGGCCGACGAATGGGTGTGCAGTTCGTATCTGGGCTTCCTGCTGGGGTTGGTGGCGCTGAACGGCGTTCCCGACAACCCGCTGCTGAACCTCGATGGGGCGCATGCCCGCAAGGGCGGCGAGTGGGACATGCGCACGCGGCTGGCCTTCGCCTGCGAGTACGCGCACCTGCCCTTCCGCCTGATCTACCAGATGGACTGTTCGGCCAACGACCGCGCGGCAGAGTTCGCGGTGGCTCTGCCTTCCGAGCGCGCGATGCCCGCGTGGCGATGGAACGCCGTGTCCGACGAATGGATGGACGTGGCGGACCTGCGCCGCGGGGCCGTTGAGACCTACGGGCTGCGCCTGGCTGCCCTCATGTGCGCGGCGGCCTTTTCGCTCACCCCCGTCGACCGCGTGGCGGTCGATCTGCATGCGAGCACGGTCGACGGGGCCTTCATGGGCCGCGTGGCCGTCGAGCGCGAGGCGTGGGAGGCCCACCTGTTCGACACCGCCCACCGGGGGATGGCGCAGGCGACCGACGCCTGGGCCAAGCCCGCGACGATGGCTGCCCATCTGGCGTTCGCCTGCGAGCTGCCCGCCTTCGACGGGGACGGCCTGCTCGTGCCGGGGGAGGCGCCGGCGCCCCTGCTCGCGCGCGTCCATGTGCCACTCGCGACCGATACGCGCCTGCTGCCGCCCGCGCTCGCGCGCCTGCTGCACGCCGACGTCGCCTGCGACCTCGACGTGATGACGCCCGACGACGCGGCCGCGCTCGAATGCGAGCAGCAGATCATGGCGACGTCGCAGGATTCGCCCCTGCTCGCCTGCGCCTCGCTTGAAGAGCAGGTATCCCAGTGGGAGGACAGCGTGCCCGACGACGGGCTCGTGCCCCTCTACTGCGCCAGCCAGGTGGCGCGCTGCCTGATCGATGCCTTCGAGCCCAACAGGGACGCCCGCTATCGCCGCCTGCCCGACGCGGTCTTCCAGGCCTGTTGCGACCTCACGCGGCTCTACCACGGGATGGACGACGTCGACCGCGCGCTCGCGATGGCGCGCAAGTGCATCTCGCTCGCGCCGTCGAGCCCCACGGGCTATCTCTTGCTCGCCCAGGTGCAGCTCGACGCGGGGCAGGCCGAAGCCGGCCTGCGCACGCTTTCGACCGGCCTGCCCACGGCCTTCGGCCCCGAATCGGCCGCCCAGTTCTACGCGCATTTGGCCTATGCCTTCCGCAGCTTGGGCCGCATCGACGAGGCGCTTGCCTGTTACGTGGTGTTTCCGGCGGTCACGGGCAGCCCGGCGCCCGCCGACGAGCTTGCGGGCGTGCTCGAGGCGTTGGGCATCGAGGCCGCGCCGTCCTTCGGGCAGGCGCTGCGCACGCTCATCGCCGCTGGGGTGCCCGCCGACGCCAAGAAGACTCGGTCGCTCATCGCCCGCTGCACGTTGGGTCTGGTCGACGCCGGCTTTTTCGAAGCGGCCTATGCGCCGGCCTGCGCGCTGGCGACCTTCTGGCGCAGCGACGTGCTCATCGCCGCCGCCAAGTCGTTGCACCGCGCGTAGAGCGGCGCGAGGGGGTTGTGCGAGAGCGGAGGTGGGGCGCCTGGGCTCCGCGCTCTCGGTGTGACAACGACCTCCGTCCCCCTGTCACGTTTCGCCCCCCCCCCCGCATCTCTGCGCTTTAGTGCTAGAATACATTAATTGCAAAATACAATTGCGTACAATCGAAAGAGGTAATGTGTAATGGATACGCGGACCAAGGAGGGGCAGTCGTTGGGCGAAGTTCAGCCCGAAGCCGCCCGACGAGCGATGGGGGCCAAGCCAGATGCGGCCGCAGGGCAAATGGCGATGGATGCCGCGCAGACGCGCGAAGCGGTCATCGTGCGCACGAGCGTGGTGGGCATCGTGGCCAACGTCCTGCTCGCGGCTTTCAAGGCGATAGTGGGCTTCGCGTCCAACTCAATCGCGGTCATTCTCGATGCGGTCAACAACCTTTCCGACGCCCTGTCGTCGGTGATCACGATTGTGGGCGCCAAGCTGGCCGGCCGCGCGCCCGACGAAAAGCATCCGCTGGGCTACGGGCGCATCGAGTACCTTTCGGCGACGGTCATCGCAGCGATCGTCCTCTATGCCGGCTTCGAATCGCTCAGCGAATCGGTGAAGAAGATCATCTGGCCCGAAACCGCCGACTACTCTGCGGTCACGCTGCTCGTGATCGCGGCGGCCGTGGTGGTCAAGCTCGTGCTCGGTCGGTTCGTGAGCGCCCAGGGCGCGAAGGTTCATTCGGGCTCGCTCGAAGCTTCGGGCAAGGACGCTCTCTTCGACGCCGTGCTTTCGGCATCGGTGCTCGCTGCGGCGATCATCTACCTGGTAAGCGGCGTGAGCCTGGAAGCCTACGTGGGCGTGGTCATCTCGATCGTGATCGTGAAGGCGGGCATCGACATGCTGCGCGATTCGGTCGACGACATCCTGGGCAACCGCGTCGATAGCGACCGGGCGCACGAAATCGTCGACGTCGTGAAGGCGCAAGACGGCGTGCTCGGCGCCTTCGACCTGCTGCTGCACAGCTACGGGCCCAGCATGACGGTCGGATCGATCCACATCGAGGTGCCCGACACGATGACCGCCGAAGGCATCGACGACCTCACGCGCCGCATCCAGCGCGCGGTGCACGAGCGCACCGGCGTGCTCATGGGGACGGTGGGCGTCTACGCGCGCAACGTCGACCCGGAGGCGGTCGCCATGCGTGAAGACATCGTGCGCCGCGCCATGGCGCACGCGTACGTGCTGCAGGTGCACGGCTTCCATGTGGACTTCGCCACGCACGAGGCGAGCTTCGACGTCGTGGTAAGCTTCGATGCGCCCGACCGTCGCGCGGTCTTCCGCGAGGTGTGCGACGAAATCGAGCGCGCGTACCCCGCGTTCACCTTCAACGTGGCGCTCGACATCGATTCGAGCGACATCTCGAAGCACGCGGCAGACTAGCCTTTGGGAGGGCCCATGCATACGGGTGAGATCCGCACGGTCGTCTTCGATTTCGACGGCACGCTGCACGACAGCATGTACATCTACGAGCGCGCCTTCAACAAGGGCTACCAGGTGCTCGTCGACGAGGGACTCGTACCGCCGCGCACGTTTGCGGCTGCCGATCTGGCCGATTTCATCGGGCTCACGGCCGAAGAGGCCTGGACCAAGCATTTTCCCAACCTGCCCGACGGGGCCTGGGAGCGCGCGGCGGCACGCGTGGGGGTCGCTATGGACGAGCTGATCGAGAACGGCACGGCGCGCCTGTATCCGGGCGTGCCCGACATGCTCGCGCGTTTGAAGGCCGACGGTTACGCGCTCGTGTTCCTTTCCAACTGCCGCCTTGACTACCAGGAGGCGAGCCGGCGGGCCTTTGGGCTCGACGTGTATTTCAGCGCCTATTACAACGCCGAAGAGAACCCGGGCAAGTCGAAGGAAGAGATCTTCGTCGATATCGCGCAGGCGTTTCCGGGCGGCTACGCGGTGGTGGGGGACCGCTACAAGGATCTGAACCTGGCGCGGGCGCACACGCTGCCGAGCGTGGGCTGCCTCTACGGGTACGGGACGCGCGAGGAACTCGCCGGAGCGACCGAGCTCGTGGAGCGCGCGGCCGACATCGCGCCGGCCGTGGAGCGCATCGACGCGCAGCTGGGGTAGCGTGCGCACGGGCGTCTGTGTGACAACGGGGGCGCCAAATGACGTAAATATCGATAGCTGCCCCTTCGCATGACAACGGGGGCGCGTGATGTTGTCACACTTTTGTGTGACAACATCACGCGCCCCCGTTGTCACAAAAAATTTCAAATTCGTGCTTGCGCGGGGTAAAGTGCCGACGCTATAGTGCAGTCATTCACAACCGAAGAGCGACAAACCGTTGATACGGAAGTAACGGCGAACACGCTGTCACAGAGAGCCCGCGATGGTGGAAATCGGGCACAACACGACTCGTCAAATGGACCGTAGAGGGCGCGGGGAACGCACGCAGTGCAAGTATTCCGCGACGCAAGGCTCGCGTAAGAAGCCGGGAATGTGATGGCATTCCGCAAAGCGCACGGCGCATGCCGTGAATCAAGGTGGCACCACGGATCGATGCGATTCGCCCTTGATGGAACTGTAAGGAAGTTCCGTCGGGGCGTTTTTTTATGGCCTCGTCGGACTTGGGACCTGCAAGGGTCGGAAAGGACGAAGGCCATGGTGAACTTCACCTACGAAGAGGCGGCCGCGCTCGCCGCCAGCGCCGGCACCGCCCGCGTGCCGCTCGCGCGCGAGATCATGAGCGACGCCTACACGCCGGTCAACGTGCTGCGCATGCTGCGCAACGTGTCGGACCACTGCTTTTTGCTCGAAAGCGTGGCAGGGGAGAGCCGCGAATGGGGCCGCTACTCCTTCTTGGGCTACCAGCCCAAGCTGGGGTTCACCTGCGTGAACGGCCATTTGGAAGCCGGCGCCCTGAAGATCGACACCAGCCGCCCCGACGACTACATCCGCCAGCTGCTCGACGCCTACCGCCTGCCGCGCGTGGACGGCCTGCCGCCCTTCACCGGCGGCCTGGTGGGCTACTTCAGCTACGACTACCTGAAGTATTCCGAACCTACCCTGTGCCTGGACGCCGAAGACACCGAAGGCTTCAAGGACGTCGACCTCATGCTCTTCGACAAGGTCATCGTCTTCGACAACTACAAGCAGAAGATCCTGCTCATCGTCGACGCCGACCTGGGCGAGGGCGAGGCCGGCTACCGCAAGGCCCTGCGCGATCTCGACGAAATGGAGCGCCTGCTCGAGGGCGGCGAAATGGCCGCCGACGAGCCCGGCCACCTCACCACGCCGGCCCACGAGCTCTTCGACGAGACGAGCTACTGCAACATGGTGCGCACGGCCCAGCGCCACATCCACGAAGGCGACATCTTCCAGGTGGTGCTCTCCAACCGCCTGGAAGCCGGCTACGAAGGCACGCTGCTCAACGCCTACCGTACCCTGCGCACAATCAACCCGAGCCCCTACCTGTTCTACTTCACCGGCACCGACGTGGAAGTGGCAGGCGCGAGCCCCGAAACCCTGGTCAAGCTGGAAAACGGCGTCCTGCACACCTTCCCCTTGGCCGGCACCCGCCCGCGCGGCGCCACGCCCGCCGAAGACGACGCCGCCGA
>Ga0214929_100214_pt1 | contig 17812 bp, 11 predicted proteins | sample Stichaenrichm17X_FD_168613 | JGI IMG/M metagenome (GOLD analysis project Ga0214929, IMG submission 168613) | Xylose enriched microbial communities from anaerobic bioreactor in Madison, Wisconsin, United States - 17X | ecosystem: Engineered > Bioreactor > Anaerobic > Unclassified | place: USA... | reverse complement strand
CGCGATGGTCCTCGACCGGGCGATGACCGTCCCGATTTCGCTGCCCTACAGGGAGTACTACGAGAGAAGTGCCAGCTCGGAGGACTAGCAGCTCAGAAGTTTACCAACTTTCTGCAAGAGAGGATTTAAGCTTGGAAATCGCGAGTATTGGCAGCTGGGGATGCCCATCATCTGCCAATACTCGCGATTCTTAAGCTACCGCCGCATGAGGATTGCCAATACTCGCCTTTCCTAAGTTGCCGGAGTCGGCGAGCGGGTCCGAAGCCCCTCCCCGACCGCCGCAGCCCAAAGTTCCCTGGCAGTCCCCCAGCGCGTGTCCGACCGGAAAGCCCCGCGACGCGCGGAAATGGGGACGGCACGCACGAAGACTCCCGCATCAACCCAGACACGGGAAGCAGGGCGCCCGGTAAGCCAGGGCTCCGCCTGCAAATGAGGCGTTCATACAGACGGTCGGATGTGCGGACGTGCTCGCGTGTCCCTACGCCTCGTCGCCATCGCGCATGAAGCGGGGTGCCACGTCAGTGCCGGCGACCTCCGCGATGTCGAGCAGCGCGTCGGCGACGGCATCGTCCCAGCAGGGGCCGATGTGCCAGCAGGCCGCCTCGGCCGCCTCGCGAGTGGCGTTGGCAACGGCGACGGAGTTGGGAATCTCGCCCATGATCTGGAGGTCGTTCTCCGCGTCGCCGAAGAAGGCGACCTCGTCGGTGCCAATACCCAGGGCGTCGAGCAGGTGCCGCAGGCTCGTGCCCTTGTTGACCCCGCGCGGCAGCACGTCGAACCAGTTGGGGACCGGGGGGACCACCACGAGCTCGGGCACCACGCGCTCCGCCTCGCGCCGCACCCAGTCCATGGCCTCGTCCTCCTCGCAGGCGACGGTGGCGGCGATCACGTCGACGTCGGGCACCTGCGAGACAATCGTCCCGTTGAACCTGAACCTGCGCTCGTATGGCGCCACCTGCGCCGGCGTGGCCCCCAGCACGTACGCGGGGTTGGAGAGGTCGGTCTTGGCGGGATAGGCGACCACGAAGACGCCCGGCACGGGCGCGAAGGCGTCCGCCAGCCGCTGCAGCGCGTCGCGGTCGAGGTAGCGTGCCCACACCAGCTCGCCGTCCACCTTGACCTTCTTGCCGTTGGAGATGATGCCCGTCTCGAAGCAGGAGTCGTCACCCGCAAAGAACCGATGCAGCTCCTGCTCGTCCCTCCCCGTGGCTGGGCCAAACCTCACACCCGAGGAGCGCAGCGTCGAGATCGCCTTGAGCGTCCTCTCGTCCACCCGGTCCTGGCCAAAGGGCAGGAGCGTGTTGTCCATGTCGCTGAGCGCTAGCCTGATCATCTGCCGCATCCCCTCCAAGCGTCACCCAGAGCAGCATAGCATCGGGCGACGGGAGAGGGGCTAGCGCCGCTCGAGGAGGTCGGGGCGGTTGATGCGCATGAGGATCTGCTCCACGTCGAGCAGGTTCCAGAGCAGGGCGGGCGTGCGGTGCCCGCGCTCGTAGACGCACACGCTGGGGTTGCTCTCCCAGAGCGGCTCGCCCATGGTCCTGATGTCGCAGATGCGGTCGTAGGGGATCACGCGCGCCCTGCCTAGGAGCGGGACCACGCGCAGGTAGTCGGAATGCGTCTCCACGCGGTAGCGGCCGAACATGACCCACACCGCCCAGGTGGTCACGACGAACGAGCAGAAGAACGTGATCGCCACGGGGATGTCCACGTCCAGGAGCCCCAGGCGCTGGAGCAGGCACACGAGGATGCCCGCGCCGCCCATGCAGCCCATCGCGTACACCAGCATGCGCGTGAACGTCTTGGACGCGCGGTAGGTGTCGTGGTGGCTGTGGTGGCGCTCGGCGATGTCGGTGTCCGAGACGATCTGGAAGATTGCGGAGAAGATGGGAATGCCTCCGGTGATTGCGATGAGAAACGGGATGCTCATGGCAGCAGCACCCCCCGACGGGTTCTGGGCGCCCAGGGGAGGGACAGCCAGCGGCACGACGCCGCGACCGCGACGCCACGCGCCTCTCTCCCTGTCAGCCTCACGCCTGTCATCTGCACTCCCCCATCCTGCACAGGGATGCTAGCGGAGGGATGGTTCAAGTTGTGCAAACAACATGTGTGCGGTGGGATATTGGCCGTAGGCGGCTGACATGGTCTCTCCGTAACGGAGACATGACAGCAACGCCACATCCCGCACACAACCCCAAGCGGTGTCTTCCCGTGCGCCAGGGAGACGACTGGGGTCAACCAGCCGTACGGTTGGCCCGCTGGCGCACGGGCGACCACGGGACCGCACGCCAGCGGGCGCGGGTGGGGAGGACGCGGGGCGGAGCCTCTCCCCCACCCGCGCCCGGGCGCGCCGCCTACTCCTGCGGACGGGCGAACTTTGCCACCAGGTGCTGGAGCAGGTCCACCGTCTTCTCCATGCTGGGCACGGGGACGAACTCGCGCACCGAGTGGGCGTTGTAGCCGCCCGTGGCGATGTTGGGGCACGGGAGGCCGCGGAAGGTGAGCTGGCTGCCGTCGGTGCCGCCGCGAACGGCGACGACCTTGGGCTCGATGCCGACCTCGCGATGCGCCTCGAGCGCGTTGTCGACCAGGAAGTCCAGGCCCTGGAACCTCTCGGCCATGTTGCGGTACTCCTCGCGGATGCTCACCTGGACGGTGCCCTCGCCGTAGCGGTCGTTGAGGAACGCGGCAATCTTGCGCAGCGTCTCCTCGCGGGCGGCGAAGAGCCTTGAGTCGAAGTCGCGCACGATGTAGGTCAGGCGGACCGAGCCGGCGGTACCCCTGATGTCGATGGGGTGGTAGAAGCCCTCGCGGCCCTCGGTGTGCTCGGGGCGCTCCGCCGCGGGGACCATCTGCTCAAACTCGCTCGCAACGGTGATGGCGTTGACCATCACGTCCTTGGCGCTGCCCGGGTGGACCATGACGCCCTTGATGGTGACGGTCGCCTCGCTCGCCGTGAAGGTCTCGTAGTTGAACTCGCCCAGGGCCTCACCGTCCACGGTGTAGCACCAGGCGGCGCCGAACTCGTCGAGGTCGAGCAGCGACGCGCCGTGACCGATCTCCTCGTCGGGGACGAAGGCGATCTTGAGGGTGGGGTGCGGGAGCGTGGGGTCGTCCTGGAGGCGGGCGAGAAGCGAGCAGATCTCGGCCACGCCGGCCTTGTCGTCGGCGGAGAGGAGCGTGCTGCCGTCGCTGCACACGATGTCCTGGCCCACGAACTGGTCGAGGTCGGGAACCTGCTCGGGCGAGGTGGAGACCTCGCGGCCGTCCACCACACCGGCGACGAGGTTGCCGCCCTCGTAGTGCACCACGTGCGGCCTCACGCCCGATGCGGGGGCGTCAAACGAGGTGTCGATGTGGGAGCACAGCCCCAGCGCGGGAAGGCCCTCGGCGCCCGCGGACGCCGGGACGGTCCCCAGCACGTAGGCGTGCTCGGTCACCCATACGTCCCGCACGCCCAGGGAGCGGAGCTCGTCTCCCAGGTAGGCGGCCATCTTGTGCTGGCTGGGGGTCGAGGGGGTCTGCGCCTCGTTCTCGGGGTCTGACTGGGAGTCGATCTGGACAAAGCGCATGAAGCGCTCGACGACGTCGGGAAGCTGCTCTTGTGCCACGTCTGTCTCCTTATGGCCGGTGTCGCGCGACACCCCGCCATGGGCGCCCGCGCGGGAATCCTGTGTGACGTGACAACTGTAGCGCAGCCTCCGCCGCGCCCGCGGGACGGCCTAGCCCTCCTTGGCTACGACACCAGGTGGCGCCTGACCGAGACGAGCATGCGCGACGTGAGCCCGCAGCTGGCCAGGTAGCTCTCGACCGATCCGTACCCCCCGACCAGCCTCCTGCGCACCGTGCGCATGGCGTTGGCGAGCGTGAGGAGGTCGGGATGCTCCTCGCTCCCGCGCAGGGCGTCCTCAACCAGGTCGACCGAGGCGAACGACAGCAGGTAGTCGCGCAGGATGTCGTGCTCCGAGACCCTGCACAGCCCCAGCAGCAGCATCGACGTGACGCCCGTGCGGTCCATGCCCGCCGCGCAGTGGAACAGGACGCAGTCCGAGGGCTCCGCCGTCGCCATGAACGAGAAGGCCTGGCGCACGGCCTCGCGGTTGGAGAGCATGGCGAGGTAGCCCCCCACCAGGTAGTCGTCCATCCCGTCTCCCTCCGCCAGGTCGGAGTCGTGCATGTTGACGCTGTAGAGGGAGGCGTTGTGGTAGCGCACGCGCGGGTCGTCGGCAAAGACGTCGGGCGACCGCGTGACCTCGAACTCGCTGCGAAGGTCCACGTCCATGGTCACGCCGTACGCACGCAGGAGCCCGGCGTCGCCCTCGCTCAGCTCGTTGGTGTCGCCGGAGCGGAGGAACCGGTGAGGGAGCGTGGGGCCCCACGGCGTCTTGTAGCCGCAGAGCTCGCGCACGTTGTAGCCGGTCGCGAGCCTGAGGATGCCCGTGCGCCTCTCGACTATGTCCTCGGCACTGGAACCCATGTCCCCTCTCCCCTGGCATCCCCCCTGCAAACCCACGGGCACATGGTATCAGGCGATTGCGGGATGGTGCCGCCCGCCGAGCGGCCGAGTCCGCGAGCGTGGCGGGAATGGGACGGACGGCCCCACATGGGGCGCGAGCGGCAGGCGAGAGGTGCCGCGCAACGGCGTTGCCCACGCATCCGATGGCGAAGGCGGGCACGCCCTCGATACAAAAGAGGGGCGACGCCGGGAACCGTGTCCCGACGCCGCCCCCTGGCCACGACCGGATTGCCCTGCCTACTTGACCCCGGCCTTGCGCTTGGCGCGCTCTATCTCGGCCAGCTGCTCGGGCGAGAGGCGGATGCCGTGCGACTCTCCCCCGCGCTCGTTCACGATGGAGTCGCCGTAGGTGCGGTGGTAGCGGCTCTCGTCCACGTAGGGCGCCACCACGTGGGTGGTGGGGTCCTGCGGGTTCTGGAGCTTGAAGGAGCCACCGTTCTTGTAGTTCTCCTTTGCGACCGAGATCATGAGCTTGATTCGGTTGAGCTGGTTGACCTCGGAGGCGCCGGGGTCGTAGTCGATGGCCACGATGTTGCTCTCGGGATGCATCTGACGGAGCCGCTTGATGACCGACTTGCCCACCACGTGGTTGGGCAGGCACGCAAACGGCTGGGCGCACACGATGTTGGGCGTGCCGCTGTCGATGAGGTCGACCATCTCGGCCGTGAGGAGCCAGCCCTCGCCCATGGTGTTGCAGAGCGAGAGGACCTCGGACGCCTTGTTCGCGAGCTCGAAGATGTCCTCGTAGGGCGTGAAGCGCTCGGACTCCCTGAGCATCTCGTCGATGGGCCTGCGCAGCCCCTCGACCGCGTCAATCCCGATGCCGTGGGTGAGCCGGGTCGCCGCCTTGGTCCCCAGCTCGTGGTTCATGTTGATCTGGTTGGACATGCCAAACAGGAAGAAGTCCATGAGGCCCGGGACGTCGGCCTCGCAGCCCTCCTGCTCGATGACCTTCACAAGCTCGTTGTTGGCCGTGGGGTGGAACTTGACCAGGATCTCGCCCACCACGCCCACGCGCGGCTTGCTGCGGTCGTTCACGAGCGGCAGCGTGTCAAAGCGGCGCACGGTGTCGCGGCACAGCTCGTAGAAGGCCTTGCGGTCAGCGCTGTGGGTCAGGAGCGTCTTGGCGCGGCTCATGAACGAGTCGTACAGGCGGTTGGCGGAGCCCTTCTCGGCCTCGTAGGGACGTGTGCGGTACAGCACCTTCATGAGGAGGTCGCCGTAGAGCAGCGCGTACCCTGCCTTGAGGATGAGCTTGGGCTTGAGGATGTTCCAGCCCGGGTTCTTCTCGTCCAGGCCACCCGCCACGGAGAGCGAGATCACCGGGATGTCCGGGTGGCCGGAGTCCTTGAGCGCCTTGCGGATGAGGCCGATGTAGTTGGTGGCTCGGCAGCCGCCGCCGGTCTGGCTGATGAGCACGGCGGTGCGGCTGAGGTCGTACTTGCCCGAGAGGACGGCCTCCATGAGCTGGCCCACCACGAGGATGGACGGGTAGCAGATGTCGTTGTTGACGTAGCGGAGGCCGATGTCCACGGCGGAGTGGTCGACGGAGGGCAGCAGCACCACGTTGTAGCCCTCGGAGCGCAGGATCGCCTCGACCATCTCGAAGTGGATGGGCGACATCTGCGGAGCAAGGATGGTGTAGCCCTCCTCCTGCATCTCCTTGGTGTAGCGGACCTTCTCGAACGCGGCGCTCTTGGCCTCGCGGTACACGGGGGTGCGGCGCGAGAGGTCGGTCTGGCGCGCGTGCTCAAGCGAGCCGTCCGCCATGTGCACGCCCACGGGTCCCGCCTCGGTGGCGATGCCCGCGGCCGTCTCGCGCTCGAGCTCGGCGTGCTGCTCCTTGAGGGCGGCCATGAGCGAGCGCACGCGGATGCGGGCGGCGCCCAGGTTGCTGACCTCGTCGATCTTGAGCACGGTGTAGATCTTGCCCGACGCCTCCAGGATCTCCTGCACCTGGTCGGTGGTGAGGGCGTCCAGGCCGCAGCCAAAGCTGTTGAGCTGGATCAGGTCGAGGTCGTTCCTGCTCGCCACGAAGCGCGCCGCACGGTACAGGCGGCTGTGGTACATCCACTGGTCCACCACGCGGATGGGGCGCTCGGGCCTCATCTTGTGGGCGATGGAGTCCTCGGTGAGAACCGCGAAGCCAAAGGAGTGCACCAGCTCGGGGATGGCGTGGTTGATCTCGGGGTCGTTGTGGTAGGGGCGGCCGGCGAGCACGATGCCGTGGCCGTCGTGGTCCTCGACCCACCTGAGGGCGTCGTCGCCCATGCGGTGCATCTTGTCCTTGAACTCCAGGTCGGCGTCCCAGGCGTAGTTGACCGCCTCGTCGATCTCGCGACGCGTGATGGGCTCGCCGTGGAAGCGGCCCTTGCCGTGGCTGGCGTCCTCGGCGCGCTGCTGCGCGATTATCTCGAACAGTCGGCGCTTGAGCTCCCGCTTGTTGTCGTAGGGGATGAAGGGGTCCAGGTACTCCACCTTGGGGTCGCTCAGCTCGTCCACGTTGAGCTCGAGCGACTGCGGGTAGCTCATCACGATCGGGCAGTTGTAGTGGTTGGTCGCCGTGTCGTCCTCTTGGCGCTCCCAGCGGATGCAGGGCATCCAGATGAAGTCGGGGTCCTTGGCGAGGAGGTTCATGATGTGCCCGTGGCTCAGCTTGGCCGGGTAGCACACCGACTCGGAGGGCATGGACTCGATGCCCGCCTCGTAGGTCTTCTTGGTGGTCTGGTCGCTCAGCACCACGGAGAAGCCCAGCTTGGTGAAGAAGGCGTGCCAGAAGGGGTAGTCCTCGTACATGTTGAGGGCACGGGGGATGCCAACGGTACCGCGCGGCGCCTCGTCGGGATCCAGGCACGGGCGGTCAAACAGGAGCTTGTTCTTGAGCTCGAACAGGTTGGGGGCGTCGTTCTTGGCCTTCTTGGAGCCGCCGGCGCCCTTCTCGCAGCGGTTGCCCGTGATGAAGCGGCGCCCGTTGCTGAAGCTGTTGACGGTCAGCAGGCAGTTGTTGGAGCAGCGCCCGCAGTGGACGTTGGTGTGCTTGACCTTGAGGTTGTCGATCTCGTCGCGCGAGAGGATCGTGGACACGCCGTCCGCGCCCGCACGGTCGCGCGCGAGCAGCGCGGCGCCAAACGCGCCCATGGTGCCCGCGATGTCGGGGCGAATCACCTCTCGCCCGGTGAGGAGCTCGAAGGCGCGCAGCGTGGCGTCGCTCATGAAGGTGCCGCCCTGGACCACCACGTACTTGCCAATCTGGTCGTAGTCGCGCAGCTTGATGACCTTGAACAGCGCGTTCTTGATCACCGAGTAGGAGAGGCCCGCGGCAACGTCGCCGATGGTGGCGCCCTCCTTCTGGGCCTGCTTCACGCGGGAGTTCATGAACACGGTGCAGCGGCTGCCCAGGTCGATGGGGTGCTCGCCGTGCACGGCCGCCTTGGCGAAGTCCTGGACGCTCATGCCCATGGAGTCGGCGAAGTTCTGGATGAACGATCCGCAGCCCGAGGAGCACGCCTCGTTGAGCATGATGTGCTCGATGACGCCGCCCTTGACCTGCAGGCACTTCATGTCCTGGCCGCCGATGTCGAGGATGAACTCGACGTCGGGCACGAAGGACTTGGCGCCGCGGAGGTGCGCCACGGTCTCGATCTCGCCGGAGTCGGCCTGGAGCGCCTCGATGAGGATGCCCTCGCCGTAGCCGGTGGTGGTCACGTGGCCGATGGTGCAGTCGCTGGGCAGGTGGTCGTAGATGTCGTCCATGATCTTGCGCGCGGTGCCCAGCACGTCGCCGTTGTTGTTGTCGTACCAGGTGTAGAGGAGCTGGCCGTCCTCCCCCACCACGGCTGCCTTCATGGTGGTGGAGCCGGCGTCGAGGCCGATGAACACGCGCCCGTGGTACTTGGTGAGGTCGCCCTTGGGGACCACCTGCTTGTCGTGGCGCTCCTTGAACTCGCGGTAGTCGTCCTCGGTGGCGAACAGGGGGTCGAGACGTGCGACCTCGGAGCCCTGCGTGCCCTTGAGGTTGTCGAGCGCCGAGATGACCTGCGCAAAGGTGACCTGCTTGTCAGACTCGCCGGCAAGGGCGGCGCCGGTCGCGACGAAGAGGTGGGCGTTCTGGGGGATCACGCGGTGCTGCTCGTCCAGGTCGAGCGTGACGTAGAAGCGGTTGCGCAGCTCGGAGAGGTACTGCAGAGGGCCGCCCAGGAAGGCGACGTAGCCGTGGATGGGATGGCCGCAGGCGAGGCCCGAGACGGTCTGATTGGCGACCGCCTGGAAGATGGAAGCGGCCACGTCCTCGCGCGCGGCGCCCTCGTTGAGCAGGGGCTGGACGTCGGACTTGGCAAAGACGCCGCAGCGGCTGGCGATGGGGTAGATGTGCTGGGCGCCCTTGGCGAGCTCGTTGAGGCCGCCCGCGTCCGTCTCCATGAGGGAGGCCATCTGGTCGATGAAGGCGCCCGTGCCGCCGGCGCAGGTGCCGTTCATGCGCTGCTCGATGCCGTTGTCGAAGTAGATGATCTTGGCGTCCTCGCCACCCAGCTCGATGGCGACGTCGGTCTGGGGGATGAGCGTCTCGACCGCGCGCTTGGAGGCGATGACCTCCTGCACGAACTCGAGGTCGAGCCAGTTCGCCAGCAGCATGCCGCCGGAGCCGGTGATCGAGACGCGCATGGTGGGGTCGCCGATGACGGACTCGGCGCGCTCGAACAGGGCGCGCGCGGTGGCGCGGACGTCGGTGTGGTGGCGCTCGTAGTTGGCGTACACCAGCGTGTCGTTCTCGTCGATCACGGCGAGCTTGACGGTGGTGGAGCCCACGTCGATGCCAAGGCGCAGGTGCGCGTGGCGCAGGTCGACGGGGTTCTTGGGATACAGCTCCGCCCCCCGCTGGGCAAGCTCGATGCCGCGGTTTGCGCGGGCCTGCTCCCTGTTGGACTCGGGGTAGTTAGTCATGGTCCGTCTCCTTCATGTCAAGCATGTCAAGGCATATGGCGTTGACGTCAAACTCCAGGCTCTTGCCGTACAGGTCGCCCGGGCGCACGAACATGAGCGCCGTCATCAGGCGCGCCATGGCGGGCACGGACTCCTCCATGCCGGTGGCGAGCCAGCGCTCCAGGACGCCGACCTCCGCCGAGATGGCGAAGGTGAGGTAGTAGTCAAAGAAGGGAATTGCCCGGACGTCCAGGCCGTCGAGCGCGCGGTCCTGCACGGTCTCGCGCGCCATGCGCTTGACCCTCTGCGAGAACGCGGGGTCGCCCCCCTCCCCCAGCAGCGGGCGGAGGTAGGGGCGCTCGGCGAAGTAGGTGAGGATCTCGACCGACCCGGGGCAGGGGCGGAAGTGCGAGATGGCGTCCTCGAGCTGGTCGAGGGAGGAACAGGCGAGGTGCTCCACCAGGGGGCGGAGGTCCGCCACGGTCTCGTCCTCGATGGCATTGACGAGGTCGGGGATGTCCTTGAAGTGGGAGTAGAAGGTGCGGCGCGTGACGCCGGCACGGTCGCTCACCGCGGTGACGGTCACCTGGGAGAGGTCGCCCGCCTCCTCGATCTCGGCGGCGAGGGCGTCGCGCAGCGCCCGCCGAGTGCGCTTGCTGCGTCGGTCGAGCTGGCCGGAAGCCGTCTGCGTCCCCCTTGTCTGGACCCTCTCCGATGCCGTGTCGCGAAGTGCTGGTCGCATGGTGTGTGGGTCTCCGTTTCTTCACATCGTGTGCAGTTTTGCACAGCGCGTGAAGTATTGCACAACGTGAGAAGGAATTCTGCCCTCGGGACCACCGCTCGCGGGGAGACACAATCGCTTCACAGTAGGACGGGCATTTGCGACGGAGGAAACGAGGCGGCACGGCCAGTATGCCCCGTTGTGCTGGCAGCCAATTCCTGGTGTGAGTGCTCATACCAGTCGCTACCTGCCACGCTTGACCAGTGGCCAAGGTGTTTGCCCAGTTGAGGCCCAACCAATGGTTCACCTCTGGCAGCAAACTCCCGAGGTGAGTACTCGCATCGGTCATCCGTTGCCAATCAAGCCCCAAAGGTGGACTGAATGGCAGCAGGCTCACGATATGAGCACTCTCATCAGGAGTTATCTGCCAATCTTGCTTTCATGTCACGGGAAATGTTTCCCCTACCTGCACTTTCTCGGTTGGGACAATTCACCCATGCAGACAGGCATGCCAGGAAGTGCTCACATCGGGACTCTCCTGCCATCGTTGTATCCCTTATGTCAATCCCCTGCCTTTGCAAAGAGCTCGACGAGGAAAGATGGCACCCCGGGAGACCCACAGACGGAAAATGGGCTCTTCCATTCCTCGGCCAACGATGGCCTCACCCTGCGCAAGCGCGGGAGTCCATAGATTCCCAACTGGGGAGCGCCAACAAGGGACTCATGGAAGTGGGGCCGGAGGCGGGGCAAGGGTGGCGTATCAGTGGCGGCACCTTTCCACGCGAGCGCGTCCGGGTAGCCCTCGCTCCACGCGACTTCATCTCCTTGCCGTCTGGCTTAGCGGTGCCCGAAATCGCGCCCCGTGTGTACACGCAGGATGCACTTTCTGGCAGGAGCGATGCAAGGCGACCCGCCAACTGGGATAACACACCGAGGAGAGAGCGACCGTGTCAGAAATCGCGCGACGTGTGTACACGCGGGACGCGATTTCTAGCATCCGGCGGTTGGAAGGAACCGCCCCCGTCTAGAATCACGCACCGCGTGTACACACGGGATGGACTTTTCGACAGAAGTTCATCTCGGCGCAGCGCCAACAGTGGAAACGCAGTGGTAGGCATGCACCATGTCGGAAATCGCGCGGCGTGTGTACACGTGGGACGCGATTTCGGGCAGACCTCGTTCGCCAGCACCTGCGCGGACGATGCCGATTGCCAAAGGCGGAGCAGCGATCCTCCTCGAGGGTTAGCCCGTCCCATGGAGGAGCGCCCCTTCTCCCCTCTCTCTGACTCCTAGGCCCCAGCCTGAAGTTGACTCGGGGGCGTTCGGCCTTCGCTGCGGGAGAGACCCAACGACCACTCGTACGGGATCCCTCACATCAGGGCTCTGACCTTGGCGGCAACTCGCTCGCGGAGTGCCCCTATGAGCGTTCCGCTGTCATGCTTCGAATCTTTATTTCTCCGGCAGCCCGTGGGGCCAAGGGCGACCCATCGGCAGACAGACAGCCCCTTCCCCTTCCATGACTCGTTCCGTGAGGGAAGGGCTGCGACGCTGAGACCGGGATTGTGGTCGAAGCTGCCGCGGAACAGTCCGCGCCGGAGCGCCCACGCCGTCGGACTGTCCCGACGGGGGAAGCCCGTCCCTCTCGCCCCGTTGCTGCGCCTCTCTCCCCTTCTTAGACTCTTTGGAACCTCTCCAAGTGGGCGAACGGGGCCGACCCCGCAAACACACGCGGAGACGACCCCAACGCAGGTAACATACCCTTGGCCAAACGCGGAGAAAAGACCTACTCGATCACGTTCCCCTCGTCGTCATACCGATAGAATCCCTCGCCGACCGCGATGCCCGTCTTTCCCTGGTCAACATAGCCCTTGAGCAGCGAGACCATCTGTCCGGCAGGGGACGTCGGGTCGTCCGCGCCAGGCTGCATGGAGATGATCTTTAGCGCAAGGGGAAGGCCGACCTTGTCGATCTTGCGGAACGGGGTCTGGTCGGGCGTCGCACCGGTGTCGAGCTCCCAGCACAGGTCGACCGTCGCCGGGTCGGTCACGCCGGTCGCCACCAGGTACAGCGCCGCCTTGAACCAGGGGATCAGCAGCGTGTTGAGGATGTAGCCCGGCTGCTCCTTGTTGAGCTTGAGCGGGACCATCCCGATTGCATGGGAGAACTGCTCGGCAAGCCGGAACGACTCGTCGCTGGTGCGGTCGTGGCGCATGAGCTCCGTGAGGTTGTTGCGCCAGATCTGGTTTGCAAAGTGGAGGGTCATGTAGCGGTCGGGACGCCCGGTGGAGTCAGCGAACGTGCTCGGCAGGAACGTGGACGAGTCGGTAAGGAGCAGCGTCCTCTCGGGCAGGTGGCTCGCGAGCCTCTCGTAGAAGTCGCGCTTCTGGTCGGGGTCCTCGTTGATGCACTCGATCACAACGTCGGCGTCGCCAAACGCCTGGTCCATGTCGGTCACGAGCCGGATGCGCGAGAGCCTCTCCTCTGCCTGCTCCTTGAGCTGGTCAATCTGCTCGTCGGTGAGGTCGCGGTCATCGGAGAGGCCACGGCAGTACTGGCTGCGGTCCGCCTTCCAGGCGTCGAGCGCAGCGAGAATCTGCCGACGCACCGCCTGGAGGCGCGGCTTGGCGCGCTCGACGGAGGCCTCGCCCCTGAGCCAGACGGTGGTCTCGAAGCCCTTGTACGCGACCATCGACGAGATCTGGCTTCCCTCCGTCCCGCACCCCGCGATGGTGACCCTCTTGACGTCGCTGATGTCCATCTCGACCGCATCCCTTCGAATGGTTGGCGTTGCCGGTGCGCGAGGGGCGACCTCACGCGCCCTGCCCACCGTGCACGGTATGCCCGCAGGCGCGTGTGCAGGGGAGAAAATCGGCAGATGGGGTCGTGGGCTCGTGAGATGGGCGGGAGCTACCGCGACAGGAACTCGTCCAGGCGGGAGAGCGCCAGGCCGTACCGTTCGACCTCGTGCTGCATGTGGCTTCCCGGCCCAACTTCGAAGGCAACCTCGCAGCCGCCCGCCCGCAGGATCCTGGCGCACGCGCCCATGTTGTCCTCGACCGAGCGCAGCATCGGCTGCGGGGCATGCTTCTCTCGGCTGCCGACGGAGAGGAAGGCGTATCGCCCCGACAGGCCCGTCCCCGGCTCCGCGCAGACCTCGCGCAGGTGGTCGACCCACCCCGGGTACCACACCGAGCCGGAGATGCACCCGCACGCGTCGAAGACGCCGGCGTGGGCAAACGCATACAGCGAGAACAGCCCTCCCAGCGAGTATCCGCAGACGGCTCGGCGAGAGGGTGAGAGGTGCCGCCCCCGCTCCAGCGAGGGGATCGCGCTGGCCGTCAGCCACTCCAGGGTCGCGGCGGCATGACCACCGTAGTCCGGGCGCCCACGGAAGGCCGACTCCGCCGGCCAGGGCGTGAGGCTGTCTCCCCAGTCCCCCACCGACACGCGCACGATGGTGGACTCCCGCCCGGCTGCGACGCGCGCGAGGTCGAACGGGAACTCGGGCGCGTCTATCACGTAGATGACGGGACCGGCGGGGCCGGCGGCGCCGGGGAACAGCTCCATATCGGCGCCATCCTCCCAGGCAGACCGTCCGCCCTCCTCGGGACGGGCCCCGTCAGCCGCACCGTTCCGTGGGAGGCCAGCGGATGCGGTCGCACCCCTGTTGCCCCGATCCTCTCCCCCCGCCATGGCATCCCCTCTCGCCTGCATCATCCCCGCCCCGTCAAGCCGCGGCGGCGTGGGCGCAATCCACCCGCGGGCGACTTTGCATGCGCCCTGCGTGGCATTTCAGCAATCTTATGGGATATGCGCCTGCGGTGCTTCGGCACCCCCGAGGGCATCGGCGGACGCCGCACCAGATAGAATCCAAGCAACCGCGGGCTAACCCACCATCCACAAGAACGTGCCTCTGCCGGAGAACCCTTGGCGCGACGCGGTGCAGGGAAATGGGGTCCACCATGACTCGCGGTGATGGCCACCTTGGTGGCGGGAAGAGTCTTACGAGAAGGTCGTTCCTGCTCGCCGGCCTGATGGGTGCCGCTGGCCTTGCCGGCTGCTTGTCCGTTCCCACGCTCCCGATCGCTGGCGGCTCGGACGGCTCGGCCTCCCCCCACGGGGGGATCCGCCTCCGGCGACCGCGCCTCCGTCACCATCGACGACGCCGCGTGGCACTACGACTGGGACAACGACGTCTACTACCAGATCGGCATCCGCTACTGCGCAAACCCCGCCGCATCCGAATACGAGTCGATGGCAATCTACGTGCCCGGCGCGTACTTCGTCGGCACGAGCAACGGCGACGGGACCTACACCTGCCACGTGGACGAGTCCGCGACGGTGGGTGCCTACGCGGCATCCGCCGCACCCGTGGTGATTCCCGTGAACACCGCGGGCTACTCCGCGCAGAGGGCGCCCATCTCCTACCAGCCCGACGGTCTCGCCGAGTACCTTGAGGCGGGGCTGGTCTACGTCTACGCCGGCTGTCGCGGTCGCAACAACGGGACGAACCCGGACGGGACCGCGTTCGCGGGCGGCGCACCATGGGGCGTCACCGACCTCAAAGCGGCCGTGCGGTGCCTGCGCTACAACGCCGGATCCATCCCCGGGGGAGCCAAGCGCGTCTTCACCTTTGGGCACTCGGGCGGCGGGGCGCAGAGCTCGCTCATGGGGGCCACGGGAGACTCCGCACTCTACACCCCCTACCTGCAGGCAATCGGCGCCGTGCTCACCGACGACTCCGGGGCTAACATCAGCGACGCAATCACCGGCTCCATGTGCTGGTGCCCCATCACCGCGCTCGACATCGCGAACGAGGCCTACGAGTGGATGATGGGACAGTTCTGCGCCAGCGGGACGAGGGCGGACGGAACGTGGACCGCGCTCTTCTCCCATGACCTCGCCCGCAAGTTTGCCGACTACGTCAACGACCTCGGCATCACCGACGTCGACGGCAACACGCTCGCGCTGCAGGAGGGTGGGGAGGGAATCTACACCTCGGGCAGCTACTACGACCAGGTGAAGTCCGCAATCGAGACGTCGCTCAACAACTTTCTCCAGGACACGCGATTCCCCTATACGCCCGACTCCAGGTCGATGGCGGACGGCGGGTTCGCGGGTGGTGGAGGGACGGGCGAGAGGACCGCGGGCACGGATGGCGTGGGCGGGGCCATGACGCATGTTGCCTCCGCAGCGACCTAGGACGACAGCCCATCGGACGGGAACGAGCCGGTCACCTACGACACGGCGGAGGACTACATCGACTCGCTCAACTCCGACGCAGAGTGGATTGCCTACGACCCCTCGTCCAACACGGCCACCATCACGAGCGTGGGCGAGTTCGTGCGGCACCTCAAGCCCACCTCCAAGGACGTGGGCGCCTTCGATGCGCTGGACAGAAGCCGCGCCGAGAACTTCCTGTTTGGCAACTCGCATGCGGACGCCCTGCACTTTGACCCGATCATGTCCAGCCTGCTCGAAAGCGAGAGGGACGAGTACGCATCGTGCGAGGATTATCGGTCGGGCTACGCGAGCGCCTACGCGGGCGACATGGACAACGTCGACGACCTGGGGACCTCGAGCTCGGTGCGGCAGGAGATGTACAACCCCATGTACTTTGTGGCAGAGGGGCTCGACGGGTACGGGAGCTCGACGCCGGCACCGCACTGGCGCATCCGCACGGGGATACAGCAGGGCGACACGTCGCTCACCACCGAGCTCAACCTCGCCCTGGCGCTGAAGGCGAACCCGGCGGTCAAGGACGTTGACTTTGCCACCGTGTGGGGACAGGCGCACACGACCGCGGAAAGAACGGGATCGAGCACCGCAAACTTCATCTCGTGGGTCAGGGACTGCTGCTCGTAGGGTGCGAGTTCCCAGGCGAGAGGAGCGACGACCTCGGCCGTTGCCCCATCCGCCGGCATCACGGGGCACCTTGGTCTCGCCGGATGCCAAGCGGGCGGCTCCCGAGGATAGGGGCGCTCCTCTCGCCTGCCGCAATGCCCTTGCCCGACGGCATCCGCGCATGAGGCCGTCGACGCCAGGCCCATCGGACCCAAGCCAAGCTCCACACGACGGGGAATCAGTGGTCTAAGAATGAGTGGGCTGTGGCTCGCTCGCGGACTGCAGAGCTCATGCCCCGTGGAGGGGCAGCCGGCAATGAACTCCCGATGTGAGCGCCTTCGCGGGGCTTCGGCTGCCGTGGCGGGCGCCTATGCGTCGCGTCTCCCCAGCTGGACTCCCGTCGGCCCCGCAACGATGGCAAAGAGCTACCGAAGTGAGTGCTCATATCGGGAGGCGGCTGCCATCCGGTCCTGTAAGGAGGCCCGCTTGGCGGGGAACTTCCGAAGTAAGTGCTCACATCGGGAGTTCCCTGCCGTGGACTAGCCGGCAGTCACGCCCTTCCGTCTCCCAACTGGTGATACGCCCGTCAGCCCCGACGCCTGGCCCTTCTCCCTTGGAGGGAGGTGCTCACATCGGGCTTTGGCCGCCATGGGTCACCAGAACGAAGGGCCATTTGCTGCCAAGGGCGAATCGCCATCCCCTTCTATGAGCGCTTTACCTGCGGACATCGTGGCCGTATAGCTACCGTGCGGAGTGCTTTGCCAGACGAGCAGGAAGATCAGAGACCCTCCCACCCAGGGCAGAGGGGTGGCGCGCGATGACGTTCTTTCGTCTCCCCCATCCCCGTATCCTTCTCGTCGTCAAGCAATACTGGTCTCGTCGCTCGTCTACGTCCTGCCGCTTGGGGGCAGGCATGCGGCGCGAGAGGATTGACGCCACGTCCGCCCAGATGCAGGAGCCCCCGGAGGACAACGCGTTTGCAGAGTTTTTGGGCCGCACCGTGGAGGCGGCCCCACGCAACGTCATCGGCTTCCGCTCTGCCGACATGGACATTCCGTTCGTGAGTCACAACGATGCCATGTGGAGCTACTTTGAGTCCGAGCTGGGGCGTCGCCTCGCCGAGCTCGAGGCGGACGAGTCGTTTGCCGCGCGCGTTCGCAGTGCCCTGGTCGAGATGCTCCCCGCCGGGGAGTGCGGCTCCGACGACGTGGCCCGGCGCCTGGGCGTGAGTCGCAGGAGCCTGCAGCGCAAGCTGAGCAACGAGGGGACCACGTTCCAGAAGCAGCTCAACCACACGCGCGAGCTCCTCGCCAAGCACTACCTGGGCACCACCGCCATGGGGACCGACCAGATCGCGTACCTGCTGGGTTATCTGGAGCTCAACAGCTTTCTGCGCGCGTTCAACTCGTGGTGCGGGATGAGCCCGAGCGAGTGGCGCCGCCGGCACGCGGAGTAGCCGGTGCGCCATGGGAGGGTGCCCCGGCCAAGGCCGTTGCCCGTCTCCCCCGGCGCCCGTTTCCTCCGGCACCCATCTCCCCCAGGATCCGACTAAGGCAGCCGACCATCTCCCCCGGCACTCGACGATGGCGGTCACCCGTCTGCCCCGGCGCCCCCGGCGTCCGTCGCGGAGCCCGGAAGTAGGTCTCGTAAGATTTCTCGCGTTTAGACCCCCTCTAAACACGACTAAATCCCCTCTTGCAGTGAGTTGGTGTTCCATTGACCTGCTACCCGTCTGAGCTTGGCGTTTGTCGGTAGAAGTCCCTGTATCGAAGCGTTTTCGGGGAGGCCATTGCCCGGTCGAGCACCAGCGC
>Ga0214929_100207_pt1 | contig 18217 bp, 15 predicted proteins | sample Stichaenrichm17X_FD_168613 | JGI IMG/M metagenome (GOLD analysis project Ga0214929, IMG submission 168613) | Xylose enriched microbial communities from anaerobic bioreactor in Madison, Wisconsin, United States - 17X | ecosystem: Engineered > Bioreactor > Anaerobic > Unclassified | place: USA... | reverse complement strand
TCATTTGTGACCCAGACCTCACAGTCGGCGTGGCATCTGTTGCCAAGACAGACAAAAAACAGGATGCCGTGAGCTTGGGAGAGCAGGTGGCGCACCTTGCCATGCAGCAAGCTGGAAAGACCGAGCCTCCGGCTTATTACTTTATGGCCGCATCCCCTGCAGAAGAGGAATACTATGTGAAGGGAATAACCCACATAATAGGACGTGTTCCATTTTTTGGCGGCAGCGCTGCAGACGATGCAATTGCTGGAGGTTGGAAGCTCTACACCTCAGGCAACGTCTTCGCAGATGGCGTGGCTGTCGCTTTCTTTTATACGGACAAGCCCATGTATAACGTCTATACCGGGGCCTACCGTGAGACCAAGGACATGGGCTTGGTCACAAAGGTTATCGGCGACCGGGCGCTTGCAGAGATAGACGGGGTTCCCGCTCTCGAGAAATATGCGTCGTGGCGCCATTTGAACGTCAACGACCTCAAAGGACAAGCCTTGCTGGCCCAGTCTGTTGTCTCGCCGCTTGGAGTAAAAGACCGTCTGGGAGACCTAACGGCCATTCGTCATCCCATGAGCGGCAATGATGACAACTCGATCGGTTTGGGAAACAAGGTGGTACCCGGAACTGCCGTCATTCGCATGGAGGCAAGCGTAGACGAGCTCATTGATTCCACCGGCTCAACATTGAAGGAGCTGCGCTCTCATATTGACAAGCCCGGAGCGTATCTTCTAGTTCACTGCGGGGGACGCCGCGCAGGCATAGGGAAGCGCATCGGAGAGGTGGCCAGCCAGCTTAAAGACGCAGCCGATGGCGTGCCATTCTTGACGGAATTCACCTTCGGCGAGTACGGGCAGGTCGAAGACGACCGAAATACCTGTGGTGGCCTCATGCTCTCATTTACTGGGTTTTCGAAATAGGCCATGAGGCAGACTCTACGAACATAACTCGAAAGAGGGAGACATCATGCAGATGCTCATTAACGGCAAGGCCGTTGGCGCCTCAGACGGCGCAACGATTGATATCATAAACCCTGCTACCACAAAGCGCATAGACACCGTGCCTGCTGCTACGCAAGGTGACGTGAAGAGTGCAATTTCATATGCGCATCAGGCGCAGCCCGTATGGGCTGCGATTCCCGTGCACGAAAAGGTCGACATTCTCCTCAAGTTCTTGAGCCTCGTTGAACAAAACCATGAGTCTCTCGCTCAAACTCTCTGTGCTGAAACCGGAAAGCCCATCACGGAGGCGCGCGCGGAGATCTCGAACATCTCAATTGCATTCAGGGCTTTTTGCGAGCGTGCCAAGCATTTATATGGGCAGACAATTCCAGCAGGCATGGAAGCAGGGCAAGAGCATCATGTCCTTATCACGCGTCGTGAGCCGCTCGGCGTGATTGTTGCGGTGATTCCCTTCAACTTTCCCTGTGATCTTTTTGACCAGAAGGTTGCGCCGGCTCTCTTGGCAGGCAACTCTGTCATTGTCAAGCCCTCAACCGACAATCCCTTAACGCTCTGCCGCCTCACAGCCTATCTTAACGAAGCAGGGGTTATCCCAGGTGCCTGCCAAATCGTCACCGGTCGCGGCTCAACCGTAGGCAACTGGCTCTGCACTGACCCAGACGTAGACGCCATCACGCTCACCGGCTCAACTGAGGTAGGAATTGAAACTGCCCGCCATGCCGCAGATCATCTTACGCATGCCGCTTTGGAGCTTGGCGGAAACGACGCATTCATTCTCTTGGCAGATGGGGACGTAGATCTTGCCGTCGATGAGCTCGTCTGGGGTCGCATGTACAACACTGGCCAAGTGTGCTGCGCCTCGAAGCGCTTCCTCATTCAGCGCAGTCGCGTCGAGGAGTTCACGGAGAAGGCCATAAAGCGCATCTCATCCCTCAAACAAGGAGACCCGACGGCCGATAACACGCAGCTTGGGTGCCTCATCTCTGAAAAGGCAGCTATCAAAGCTGAGAAGCAAATAGAGCTGACTGTGCAACAAGGAGGAAAAGTTGTCTTCGGAGGCCATCGCAATGGCGCCTTCCTTGAGCCTACGGTTATAAAGGACGTACCGCCGACAGCGGATGTGGCGCGTGACATGGAGATCTTCGCCCCAGTAGTTCCCATCATCAGCTTTGACACGAAAGAAGAAGCAATAAAGATAGCCAACAGCTCGAAATTTGGCCTGTGCGGCTGTGTGTTTACTGCGAATATGAAGGATGCGGCCAGCGTCGGAGCAGTATTGGAGTGCGGGGGCGTGGTCATCAACGGCGCGAGCTTCTTCCGCAGCTTCGAGATGCCCTTTGGCGGATACAAATATTCCGGGATAGGCACCGAGGGCGTGATGTCAACATTCGATGAGGTGACACATACAAAGACCGTCGTCCTCAAAAACATCTGCTAGCTTTTTGGATCCAGAGAAATCAAGCACTTCCCTGTGACGAGACAGCAAGAACGGCGCCCCGCTTCGTTGGTGGGAGTGGGGCGCCAGCTCGTTTAGCTCTCTGCAAAGCCCATGCGTCGCGAAAGCCGCCGCGCAGCGCTTTTAACCTCGCGCCTGACAGTTTCTATTTTGTCATCCGTAAGTTGCGTTGTCGGTCCGCTGGCACTGATGGCAGCCACGGCACAACCGCGGTAGTCAAAGACCGGAGCGCCGATGCAGCGGTGCCCAAGCTGATACTCCTCATTGTCCATCGCCCAACCTGACACGCGTATTTTTTTCAGGTGCTCTTTGAGCTCGTCTCGGTCAACGATGGTGTGAGGGGTGTACTTCTTGAAATCGCAGCAGTCCAAAACTTTGTCGAGCTCTTCTCCTGATAGACACGCCAAAAGGCATTTCCCCATGGATGAGCAAAAGGCCGGTGAACGATATCCAACCTGGGTATAAAGACGCGTATTGGGATACACGTCCATCTTTTCCATATAGACAACGTTTGGGCCCTCTAGCACACCAAGGTGCGTAGTGAGGTTAAGGTCCCAAAGCATGCGCGAGAGCAAGGGCTTAGCCTCGGTAATGAGCTCGAGATTGTTGATGTGGTTGCTTGCGGTCTCGATGAACTTATAGCCTAAGGTATAGCTTCCGTCTTCGTTGCGCTCGACGTATTGGCGCGCACACATTGTAGAAAGAAGCCGGTGCACAGTGCTTTTACTCATCGCTGCCATATCAGCGATCTGCGAGAGCGTTACGCCCTGTTTGTGAGTGGCCAGCACTTCGATGATGTCGAACATACGATTTACCAGACGTACGCCTTCGCTCATGACGGCCCCTATGAAATATGCTGCAGAGGATAGTTCGAGGGATCTTTTTCTTTACATTTTCCTTTATATTGAAGCAGTATTTCACTTGGATGAATATCCATACTTCAAAATGGGCATACGGCGCACAGTTTTTGTGAACGTGCGCTCTCTTGAATAGGTGATGAGCAACGAAGCTAAAAGAGAGCTTAAACGTTTTCCCCGATGAACACCTAAAGGCTCGACGAGTATACTTTTGTGCTTGTATGGATGAGGGCATAGATAAAGACGTCTATGGCTATGACAGATCGGCAGGTTTCAGCTCATGTCAGCGATGAACGAGAAAGACTACTATGCGATCCTCGGCGTGGATGAGCATGCCACAACTGATGAGATACGCAAGGCTTTCCAAAACAAGGCGCGCAAGCTGCATCCTGATGTTAATAAGGCGCCCGACGCCGAGACGAAGTTCAAAGAGGTTTCTGAGGCATATGCCGTGCTTTCCGATCCTGACAAGCGCCGTCGTTATGATGCTATGAGATCAGGCAGCACGCCTTTTGCCTCATCTGGCGGCTATACTGCACCGCAAAGCAGCCCCTATGCCAACGAGTCTCCTTTTGGATGGGGCTTTCCTTTTGGCGGCTATGGCTATCGTCGCCAACAGCGGCAAACAACGCGAGCGCGTTCTTATAATCCCAAGGCTGGGGCAGATGTCATCTATCAGGTCAGTCTCGACGAGAAAGCTGCAAGGGAGGGCGTCAGGCGAGGCGTCACCTATCAGCGCTACACCAGTTGCGCCGCCTGCCATGGATCGGGCTCAGTGCATGCCGAGCATCCGGAGACCTGCCCAACCTGCAAAGGTACAGGGCGCATCTCTGTCAACCTAACTGACTTGTTCGGTTTTGGTGTCGTGGAGATGGTGTGCCCTGAATGCGAGGGGTCAGGTCGTGTTGTCGCTGATCCGTGCAGCGCATGTGGCGGAGCAGGCCGCGTTTTGACGGCAAGCGAAGTTGTCGTGCAGATCCCCCCGAACAGCCATGATGGCGACGAGGTGCGCGTGCCGGGCATGGGCAACGCGGGCACGAACGGCTCCTCTTCGGGTGATTTCGTTTGCCGAGTCGCAGTTCCTGCTGAGCAGCTCACGCCTAAGCAGGCTACAGGTTTTCAGACCATTGGCTTCGCCTTGCCGTTTCTTGTGCTTTGGCTGCTCGGCGGCTCTGGCGCGCTGCTTATTCTATTTGCGATATTAGGCGTAGTGGGCTTGTTGATTGCGATGAGCGGGGGCATCAGGCATGGTAGGCGGTGGTGGCGAAGCGCTAGTCGGGCCATCGGTAATGGCATGTCGACAGGCACTTTGTTCGCCTTGCTGTTCCTCATGTTTTCTTGCACGCCAACGGTAGGCTCAACGATGTATGGGACAAGTGGCTACATGCATGGATAAGCGCCGCATGAGGCGATGGGTTGGTCTTGTGTTGGGAGAATACGTATAGCTCAAGGCATCGTCTGGGCATAACTGTTTTCGACTGTAGCTGAAGCAAAACTGAGGACTCGTGGGAGTGAGAACGTGGCAGACAAGGACTATTACGAAATATTAGGTGTGGATCGCAACGCAGATGCCAAGACGATCAAGCGTGCATTTCTCAAGAAGGCCCGCGTATTGCACCCCGACGTCAACAAGGCTCCTGATGCGGAGGAAAAATTTAAGCAGGTGAATGAGGCTTATGCCGTTCTTTCGGACGAGCGTAAGCGCGCCAACTATGACCGCTATGGCACCGCTGATGGACCTGGCGGCTTTGGCTCTGATTACGTCGACATGTCAGATATCTTTGGCGGTGGCTTTGGAATCGATGACATCTTTGACTCCTTCTTTGGAGGGGGCAACTCCAAAGGTGGCCACAGCACACGAACATACGGCAGAGATATGGCCATCAATTTGCGGATATCTCTTGCAGATGCAGCTTCCGGATGCACGAAGACAATATCATACGAGCGCCTTGCCCCCTGCGACGACTGTGGCGGGACAGGGTTTGCCCCAGGCGGTAAGGAGACAACATGCACGCGTTGTCATGGCACGGGCCGCATTGTGGAGGTGCAGCGGACTATCTTTGGCCAGATGCAGACACAATCTACCTGCCCAGCTTGCCATGGGACGGGTAAGGTGGTCGACAAACCTTGTGAGACCTGCGCAGGACAGGGGAGGACACCTTCTCACGAGACAGCCCAGGTTGAGATTCCTGCTGGCATCCACTCTGGGCAGTCGATAAAGATTAGCGGCAAGGGCGAGGCAGGGTTGAGAGGCGCGCGCTCGGGAGACCTTGTCGTGCGCGTTGAGATAGCTGAGGACAAACGCTTTGACCGCCAAGGCGATGACCTCTATTGCCAAGTCAAGGTAGATGCGCTTGAGGCCATGATTGGCACGACTTGCACCATTGATGGCATACTTCCCGACGAAAGGATTGTGGTCAACATCCCCGCAGGCTGCCAATTCGGCCAACAGATTCACATCCCGCGCTATGGCATGCCTCGCTTCGGAAGTCATGCACGCGGCGACCTCGTCGCCGTGGCTCAGGTGCATGTCCCTGAGGACCTAAGTGAAACCCAGCAGCAGCGCGTTCAAGAGATCGTTGCAGAGCGCGGCGGACTTACAACAAAACGCGAGCAAAGAGAAAGCCGCGACGCTGATCCAGCATATGAGAGACGCGCCGAGCATGAGGCTGCCTCAACTCGCAGGCACCCGCGCCGTCAACGAAAGGGTCGTAAATAGTGAGCGGATCAAGCTGCCCTGTGTCGAAGACGCATGTGGCTCCGCGCATCGCCGTTTTAAATTTGGGCTGCCGGCTCAACCGCGTAGAGATGGATCTTATTGCGGAAGATATCTTAGACGCAGGCTGCAAGCTGGTTGAAGAAGTCTCAGCTGACGCGATTGTAGTCAATACCTGCGCCGTGACGGCTGAAGCTGAGGCAAAGACTCGCAAGGCGATTCGTCATGCGGCAAGCCTGCCCCAAAGGCCTCTCGTGATCGCAACAGGCTGTGTTGCCAGCCTTTTTGCCGATGAGCTCACCGCATTGGCAGAAAACGTCAAGGTGGAGGCCAATAAGGCAAGGGTGGCAGGCCGCTTGTTCAACGAGCTTGGCTGGTCGGCCGCAGCTCCTGAGGAGGGGCTCTGGCGCACGCCTACACCGACTGGCCGCATGCGCCGTGGCATCAAGATCCAAGACGGGTGCAACAATCGCTGCACCTATTGCATCGTTTGGAAGGCTCGCGGAGCTGCCCACTCGATTGACCCCGCCAGAGTTGTCTTGTCAGTCCAGAAGGCTGTCGCACATGGCTCGCGGGAGATCGTGCTCTCTGGCATCAATTTGGGCAGTTATGATTGGGTAGGCAGCAAAGGCCATCTTCGGCTCCCTGAGCTCATTGAGCTCATCTTGAGACAGACAGACGTTGGGCGGCTGCGTCTTTCTTCGATCGAGCCACTTGACATAAGCGACCAGCTCCTGTCCGTCATGGCTTCCTCCGGTGGGCGTGTGGCTCCCTTCTTGCACGCTTGCCTGCAATCAGGCTGCGACGAGACCTTGCGGCGTATGGGGCGCATATATACGACAGACCAGTATCGCCATGTCATCGCCCAAGCGCGTTCAGCTGTACAAGCCTTGTCTGTCGGCTGCGATGTCATCGTTGGCTTTCCCGGTGAAACAGATAAAGATTTTGAGGAATCGCTCTCGTTTTGCAAAGAGATGGGATTTGCCCGCATGCATGTCTTTCGCTTTTCTCGCAGGCCAGGAACGCCGGCGGCAACGATGGCAGGCCAAGTGCCGCCTGAGGTCTTAGCCGATCGCTCCAAACGTATGCGCGCATTGGCACAAGATATGCGTGTTTCTGCAGCTAATGCCCATATTTGTCAGGTCGAGTCAGTGCTTGTGCAAGCACCGGGGCGTGGGGTGACAGGAGGCCTTTTTGACATCTTGCTCGACCGATCACTTCCTGTTGACACGTTGGTGCATGTCGTTCCACACAGGGTAGTTCGCCCAGCTACCCTCGATGCTCGCTTAGGTACGCCTGATGTGCGCTGATCCTTTGCTAGCCATAGACGTGCTACATTGACGCTTAGGAGGACTTGGCGTCCCTGAAGCCCATATCTGAGTGGGAGACTTATGCAACCGACCTGTGTGCGCTTGACCATACCTGACTCAGTTGACCCGGTTGTCTTGACTGGGCCACGTGACTCGCTGTTGCGCCGAATCGATGCCGCCTTTGACTCTATGGTGAGCGTGCGTGGCAATCAAATTTCCATTGAGGGGCCAGCGGAGGTCGTCGAAGAGGTCACAGCGGTTTTCTCCCGTCTTATCACCTATGCGGAGGCGAAGCGCCCCCTTGCCGTTGGCGACGTGGATCGCATCATAGGGCAGGTCATCCATGGAACGCCGAATACCTCGCGCTCCTCAGACGACATATTGCTGACGGATCGCGGCCGCGTAATTCGACCTAAGACCAAAGGGCAGCGGCGCTATGTAGAGGCAATACGCTCGCATAAGATCACCTTCTGCGTCGGGCCCGCCGGAACGGGGAAGACCTACCTAGCGATGGCGATGGCCGTTGCATCCCTCAAGCAGCATGAGGTTGGGCGCATCGTGCTCGTTCGCCCTGTCGTGGAGGCTGGCGAGTCTTTGGGTTATTTGCCGGGTACGCTGCAGGAGAAGCTCGATCCCTATGTTCGCCCCCTTTATGACGCGCTTTTTGACATGCTCGACGCCCAGCGTGCGACAGCGCTGATTGAGCAGGGCACCGTCGAGATCTCCCCACTGGCTTTTATGCGCGGGCGTACCTTCAATGACTCCTTCGTTATTCTTGATGAGGCTCAAAACACTACCCCAGAGCAGATGAAGATGTTTCTCACTCGCTTGGGCCTGTCTTCAACCTTCGTCATTGCCGGCGACGCAAGCCAACGTGACCTTCTCGGCGAAAGTGGGCTTGACTCCGCCCGCGAGGTGCTCTCTCATATCAGTGAGATATCCTTTGTCGACCTTGAGATGAGTGATATTGTGCGGCATTCGCTCGTTGCAAAGATTGTCGATGCGTATGCGATGGCTGAGGCCCCATCCAAAAGGAACTAGCGTGGAAGACACAATCAATTCCCATCAGTTTGACATATCGTGCGATGACGACGCGCAGCTGATTCTCTCTGAGAAGGAGCTGCAGCTGGTTGGCAACACCGTATTGGAAGAAGAGGGCATAACACGGCCCTGCCTCGTGTCGATCAGCTTCGTCTCAGACGAGCACATGCGCCAGCTCAACAGGCAGTTTCGTGACCAGGACCGTCCTACTGATGTCTTGTCTGTCGAATGCGAGCGACCGAACGACCCGGACCTCTTTGAGGGTGAGCCTTGCGAGCTCGGCGACATTGTGCTCGCGACGGCATATATAACACGGCAGGCGCAGAGCTTTGGCTGGACCCCTCAAGACGAGTGCCGCCTGCTTTTTGTGCACGGCCTTCTTCATTTGCTCGGCTATGATCATCTTGAGGATGAGGAGGCCGCGCGTATGGAAGCGCGCGAAGACAAGCTGCTGGAACTTGTTTCCCCTCACAAGGGCAAAGGGCACGTTACGCTTACGAGGCATCGGAGTGAACTGACATGATTCCTGGCAGACGTCCGACACACCCTACCTTTCGCCGTAGCTTCCTGTTCGCTCTCCAAGGCTTGCGGACAGCCATTTCGCAGGAGAGAAATATCAAGGTGATGTTGGTGGGCGGGGGGATCACGATCGTCGCGGGAATTATCGTCGGCCTTGATGCGACGCGCTGGGCGATCATAGTGCTTTGCTGCGGCGCAGTTATCGCCTCAGAGCTGGTGAACACCTCCATAGAGACCGTCGTGGACCTTGTTTCTCCTGAGTTTCACCCCCTCGCTGGTCGAGCGAAGGACATCGCTGCTGCCTCTGAGCTTGTACTGTGCGCTGCCGTCGGCGTCGTAGGAATCATAGTTTTTGCCACTGCGCTCTTTTTTTAGGGGGTCTTATGGACAAGCAGGCTTGCGCAGAAAGATTTACAAGTGGCTTCGTCGCACTTGTCGGTCGACCGAACGCGGGGAAGTCGACGCTGCTCAATGCACTCGTGGGTCGTAAGCTAGCCATTACGAGCCCTGTGGCGCAGACGACGCGGCACCGCATGCGTGCTGTTGTCGACACCGAACGCTCACAGCTTGTGATCATTGACACTCCTGGCCTGCATAAGCCCAAAGACGAGCTTGGCAAGGAACTCAACCGCGCAGCGCTTGGCGAGCTCGACGATGCTGACGCCATCGCGATGCTCATCGCTGCCGACTCGAACGTCGGCAGGGGGGACGCATGGGTGGCGACACACGTGCAGGAGAGCTCGGCGCCATACAAACTGCTGGTCATCACCAAGGCAGACCTGGTGGATTCAAAGCGCGCCCAAGACCAACTTGAAGCTGCCCGAGGACTTACTCACTTCGATGACGCCATTGTCGTGTCCGCAAAGGAGAGCTTCAACCTCAATGCATTCATCAGCTGCGTCTCAGCGCATATGCCCGAGGGGCCACGCTGGTTTCCTGCTGGTGTCACAACTGATATGAGCGATGAGGAGCTCGTGGCGGAGTTCGTGCGTGAGAAGGCATTCCGCAATCTCAGGCAGGAAATCCCCCATTCCCTTGCCGTCCGCTGCGATGAGATCGCATGGAAAGGTGATGGTCACGCCTCGATAAGGGCGACTATCTTGGTAGAGCGCGAAGGGCAAAAGGGCATTGTGATAGGACGCAACGCCCAAATGCTGAAAAAGATAGGAACCGAGGCGCGTCGGGACATCGAGCGCTTGCTTGATGCGCACGCCTATTTGGAGCTACGCGTACAAGTGCAGCCAGCTTGGCGTCGCGACAAGGGAGAGATCAGACGCCTTGGACTTGCAGCTGATGAGTAGGTAAGCCATGGGCAGTCGCAGATCTTTTCATACCAAGGCGATCGTGCTGGGCTTAACGAAGCTGGCCGAGCAGGACCTGATCTTGACAATGCTGTCCGCAGATGGCTCACAGCTGCGCGCTGTGGCTAAGGGAGCCCGCAAACCCGGCAGCCGCTTCGCAGCACGCTGCGATCTTTTTTATGAAGACGACTTCCTCATAGCGCGCGGACGTTCGCTCGACATCGTGACGGAAGCCTCCATTGTATGCGCGCACGTCGGCCTACGCGGAAAATTGGAGCGCGTGAGCGCAGCATCGGCGATCTGCGAGCTCGCCCGCCTCACGAGCCTCGAAGATGCAACTGACGCGTATCTGTATGCTATTTGCTCGAGAGCGCTAAGAGCTTGCGAGCAGGCTTGCGACCAAGCTCATCTTAATCTTGTCGTGGCCGCTTACGCCTTTAAGGTGCTTGCGCACAGTGGCTGGAAGCCACAGCTCGATAGCTGTGTCGCCTGCGGGGATCCGGCAGTGGAGTGGTTTTCCCCTACATCAGGTGGCATGCTATGCGCGAGTTGCGCAAGGGAGACAGCTGGCGCAGAGCGACTGTCAAGCTCTGAGACGGCGCAGCTGAGGTCTTTGATCACCAATACCTTCGATGAGCTGCTTTGCGCTAACATACGCGAAGGGGAAGCCAACTTGCTTCTTACGCTTGCTTACCGTTGGGCGACTACGCAGCTTGACATGCGCTTGAAGGCATTTGAGTTCTTGCTGTCTCTCTGAGCTAAGTTTGTGGTTAAGTCGCCTGATCGACGGTTGCCTAATACCTACCATACAAGACAGACGAGTGATGCATGATAGTCAAAAGGGAGGAACAGCGCCATGAAGAAGCTGAGGGAGATAGGCACGTCATCCATCTGGCTTTTCAAAGGGAGCGTGCTCGACATACCGGTCGACGCGATTGTTAACGCAGCCAATTCTACCCTGCTTGGCGGCGGAGGCGTCGACGGCGCAATACACCGGGCGGCAGGGCCCAGGCTTCTTGCCGAGTGCCGGACCCTTGGCGGCTGTCCTGTTGGATCGGCAAAAATTACCAAGGCATATGACATCACCTACGCCAAGCACATAATTCATACGGTAGGTCCTGTCTACCATGGAAGTCCTCGAGAGGCCTCGCAGCTGGCAAGTTGCTATGCCTGTTCGTTAGATCTCGCATCCCAAGCAGATTGCTCGTCAGTGGCCTTTCCCTGCATCTCATGCGGCGTCTATGGGTATCCGCTTTCAGAGGCGGCGCATATTGCTTTGCAGGCCACAGAAAAGTGGCTTTCCGCTCATAAGGCGGCACAGCTGCAGATATACCTCTGCTGTTTCCGAGCAAGCGAATATGCTGCCTATGAGCAGCTCGGCTGATGCGAACATCTCGAACTTCTCGTTGCTGTCGATTGTTTTTGTACGCTTGAGCAGTTTGTGGTAAAGTCACAAAGGTTGTACCTCAGACCTAGCAGTTTGTTCCACCGACGGCTAGCTCGGTTTGAGGCGAATACGAGGCGGACCCTGTCCGCAGGAAAGGTGCATGCAATATGGCAGTTACCAAGGAGCGCAAGGCTGAGCTCGTTGCTCAATATGGAAAGAATGAGCATGACAGTGGCTCTGCAGAAGTGCAGGTTGCTCTTCTGACTGAGCGCATTCAGGGGCTCACAGAGCATATGAAGTCCCATAAAAAGGATTATCACAGTCGTCGAGGGCTGCTCATGCTAGTTGGCAAGCGTCGTCGACTCCTCGGCTACATCAAGGCTCGAGACGTGGAAGGGTATCGTTCGCTCATCAAGAGCCTCGGTATCCGAGACAACATTCAGTAGCGGATACAAAAGGGCGCCGCAAGGCGCTCTTTTTGCTATAAGGTGCGATCCTTCAGATAAAGATCGCAGCGGACAAGATGTCCGCAAGGCGGCCCACCTACATTGGGGTAGGTGGAGATAAGGGAAAAGAATGGCGAAAGTTACACACGAATTCGATCTCTATGGCAAACATTATTCCCTCGAAACAGGGGAGCTTGCCAAGCAGGCGACAGGGGAGTGCCTCGTTAAGTGCGGCGACTCAACCGTTAACGTTACGGTGGTTGTCTCCAAAGAGCGCAAGGATTACGACTTCTTCCCACTGACAGTTGATTTCATTGAAAAGATGTATGCGGTTGGCCGCATACCCGGGGGCTACCTGAAGCGGGAGGCACGCCCTTCCGAAAAGGCGACCTTGACGGCGCGCATGATCGACCGTCCGTTGCGCCCGTCATTTCCTGAGGGCTTTCGCAACGAGGTGCAAGTCGTTGCAATGCCACTCGTTGCCGACCAGGTCAATTCAGTTGACACAATCTCAGTGATGGGTGCATCAGCGGCGCTTACGGTTGGCGGAGTGCCTTTTGAAGGGCCGCTGGCGTGCGTGCGCATTGGCCGCAACACAGATACAGACGAGTTTTTAGTAAACCCCACCTATGAGGAGCGCAAGACCTCTGATCTTGACCTTGAGCTCGCTGGTTCAGCGTCATACATCTCTATGCTTGAGGCAGGGGCCAAGGAGATTCCAGAAGAAGACATGCTTGCCGCAATGTCTTTTGGCCAAGAGGCCATTGCTGCCTTCTGCGAGGAGGAGAAGAAGTTCTTCGACAAGGTGCGTGCGACAAACGGCGAGTTCCCGCACCGCGAATATGTGCTTGACGAGCCTGTCCCTGAGGTTCACGAGCGTGTGTTTGCCCATTATGATGAAATGAGCACAGCTCTTAAAGACACCGACAAGCTCTCTCGCATCGATAAGATTGAGGCGCTCAAGGAGTCGATCCAAGCTGAGTTTAGCGAGGAGGAGCAGCAGGAGTGGAATCGCGCCATCCCAGTCGAGCTCAAGAGCCTTGAGAAGCACGCGATGAGACGCATGGTCGTCGAGACGGGCGAGCGCGTCGATGGGCGTAAGGCAAACGAGGTTCGGCCGCTCTACATCAAGGGCAACTACCTGCCGCTCGTCCATGGCTCCGGCCTGTTCCAGCGTGGGCAGACGCAGGTTCTCTCAGTGTGCACCCTTGGCATGCTCAATGAGTGGCAGCGCCTTGATACCATCGAGCCGGTTGATGGTAAGCGCTACATACACCATTACAACTTCCCGCCTTATTGCACCGGCGAGACCGGCCGCATAGGATCGCCCAAGCGGCGCGAGATTGGACACGGGGCATTGGCGGAGCGTGCTCTGCTGCCAGTTATTCCTTCAGAGGAGGAGTTCCCCTATACGATACGGGTGGTCTCTGAGGTGATGGAGTCAAACGGCTCAAGCTCTATGGCTTCTACCTGCGGATCAACGCTTGCTCTTATGGATGCTGGTGTACCCATCAAAAGACCGGTGTCCGGCGTGGCCATGGGATTGATCCAAGAAGAGGGCAAAACGGTTGTTTTGACCGATATCCAAGGTCTTGAGGACTTCCTTGGCGACATGGACTTCAAGGTGACAGGCACCACCAAGGGAATCACCGCCATGCAGATGGATAACAAGGCCACGGGCCTGACACCCGAAATTTTCCGTCAGGCGCTCCAACAGGCTCACGAGGGTCGCATGTTCATTCTTGATGCGATGCTCGATGCTGTCCCTAAGCCGCGTGAGCATACAAAGGCATCAGCTCCTCAGATCATCAGCCTTCATATCGCGACTGATAAGATTCGTGACGTCATCGGCTCAGGCGGCAAGGTCATTCGCGGCATACAAGAGGACACGGGTGCGGCGATCGACATCCAAGAGGACGGATCCGTCTTTATCTCTGGCACCGCTGCGGCTGGGAAAGAGGCCGCTGAGCGCATCAAGCAAATCGTGAAGGTCCCTGAGGTGGGCGAAGAGTATACAGGCCGCGTTGTCGGCATCCAGCCCTTTGGTGCCTTTGTTGAGCTCCTGCCGGGCAAAGATGGCTTGCTGCATGTGTCCCGCGTTGCAAAGGGCCATGTCAACAAAGTTGAGGATGTGCTCTCGATAGGTGATGAAGTCAAGGTAAAGGTGCTTGATGTAGACGAAAAGGGCAAGATCAGCCTTGATCGCCTTGACAAGCCCGATGCTCCTGCAGCAGATACGAACCGCCATCATGACACTCACGGCGAGCGTCATGATCACCGTGACCACGAGCCTCGCGAGCGTCATGCAAATCATGGCTTTCATCGCCATCCAGGAGATCAAGGCGCTCTTGGAGGCAATGGCCAGCACACGCCACGTCGTCATCATGAGGGATAGCTCCGCAGCTTTCTCGGGCAGATGGCGTGAGAGATGAGCTAGACAAAAAAAGACGCCTCGCCGCTTTGGACGAAGCGTCTTCGTTTCTACTTTCCTATTGGAATCAGCCTACTTATTGCACATCTGACTCTTTTGATGCTGCTTCTTTTAGGCAAGAATAAAAGCTCTGATCCTTAGTGAAGCTTTCCCTTTCTGATCGTCGCCTCGGCTGCCTGTACAAATAAGGGCTGCTGAGAAGGTCGACTTGACTTTAACATCGATAACTTTCCGCTGTGGGATACAGTATTCCCCTAACTAGACTGCTCTTAGCATAGTCTCAAAGAAGCGGAGATCACGACGAAAGCCATCGCATTGAGAAGGGAAGCAGACTTCTCACCTTCCTCAGCAGCCTCTAGCTGTGATATGCCCATCGGAATCGCCCCCATCTCTGAAAAAGCACTCGAAGACTTTGTGTAATTATTGAATACCCGATTCGCATATGGCTATGCATGGATAAGAAATTGCTCGGCAAACGGCAAATTTAAGCTTATGGACGGCTCATGCGCAGAACAGCGGCGATGCCTACAATGGAATGAAAGAGAAAAATGTGACGGTCGCCAAGGCCGTGGAAATAATGTAGACGATGCATTACGAAAGGAAATTAAACGCTTATGGCAAAGAAACAAATCCCGCTCAAGGTCATTCCTTTAGGTGGCCTTGACGGCATTGGAAAGAATATGACCGTTTTCGAGTACGGAAACGACATGGTGCTCATTGACGCAGGACTTATGTTCCCAGATGACGACCAGCCAGGAATTGATCTTGTCTTGCCAGATTACACCTACGTGCTAGAGCACGAGGACAAGCTGCGAGGCATCCTCGTCACGCATGGTCACGAGGACCATACAGGTGCGCTTCCCTATCTTTTGGCAGACCTCAGGCGCAAGGTGCCCATCTATGCAAGCAAGCTCACGTTGGGCATCATTGAGGGGAAGCTGTCTGAGCATAAGATAAACTCGCCCCGATTTCGCGAGGTGCAAAACGGCACGCATTTGAACCTTGGGTCTTTTTCAATTGACTTTTTTGCAGTCACCCACTCCATACCCGGTGCGCTCGGCATCTATCTCAGGACCCCAGCAGGCTCTGTGCTGCATACCTGCGACTTCAAGCTAGACCAAACGCCCATAGACGGCATTACGCCTAATTACCAGGCGATTAGCCGCTTTTCGACGATGGGGATCGACTTGTTGATGTCAGATTCCACCAATGCGAATCTGCCAGGGTTCACGCCAAGCGAGGCTGCGGTAGGGCCCGTCTTGCGGCATGTGATCAAAAATGCTCCTGGCCGCGTGTTCGTGGCTTGCTTTTCGAGCCACATCCACCGCCTCCAGCAAGTTTGCGACGCCGCCACGGCGGTGGGCCGCAAGGTTGTCGTCACAGGCCGCTCAATGGTAACCAACACGCGAGTTGCCCGTGAGCTTGGTTACCTGCACATCGATGACAAAGACATCATTGACGCCTATGAGGTGGAAGAGATACCGGACGACAAGATTGTCGTGCTTTGCACCGGAAGCCAGGGAGAGCCCATGAGCGCCTTGGCGCGCATGGCTAACGGCGAGCACAAGTCGTTGCAGATCACCTCTGATGACACGGTGATCATTTCTGCCACGCCGGTACCCGGCAATGAGAAGAGCGTACAAGGCGTCATCAACGCCCTTTCCAAGATAGGCTGCGCAATTTATGACAAAAACAATGCCATGGTCCATGTCTCTGGCCACGGCAGGCAAGAAGAGCTCAAGCTTATGATTGCAATGTGCAAGCCGCACTTCTTCATGCCCATCCACGGCGAAGCCGTTCATCTGCGCGCCCATGCAAAGCTTGCGGAGCAAATGGGCATACCGAAGGATCATATCTTCATCGCAAACAATGGTGATACCCTGCAGATGATCGACGGAAAAGTCAGTTGGGGCACGCCTGTCGAGTCAGGCGTCGTCTACGTTGATGGACTTAATGTCACTGATGCCGACCCAGTGGTGTTACGTGACAGGCAAAAGCTTGGCGAAGATGGCATTGTCACTTGCGTGGTCGCTATCTCAAAGCGCAACCGCCGCGCAGCGTCTGTGGAGATGTCTGCTCGTGGCGTCTCCTATGCCCAAGATGATAAGCTGCTGAGCGAGGCGCAGGATAGCGTCAGAACACAGGTTGACAGAAACTTGAAATCAGAAGGTGCCAACATGGAGCAGCTGCGCCGCAGCGTGCGCGGTGGGCTCTCAAACTTCCTCTGGTCTAAGACGCATACCCGCCCAATGGTCATACCGGTGGTCATGGAGGTCTAGATGCCCTCAAAACGCAGATCAAACGTAGCAAACGCGCGGGCTGGCAAACAAGGAAGGCCTCTACGAGGCAATGAGCCACTCAATTCTCCTTGTGCGCATAGCGCGCAGGCGAATGACATCATTGGCGTCGTTCTCATCGCACTGTCTGTTGCGATGATAATCGCGCTTACGGGAGTCTCGCAGGCGCCCGTCACCCAGGCGACGGGAGAATTCCTTCGCCTTTGCTTCGGAGCTGGCGCGCTTCTGTGTCCACTTGCCTTTTTAGTTTTTGCGGCGACGTTTTTTGTCGATGATGACACTTTGATCTCTGGCCATGTGGCGGCTGGTCTCGCTCTTATCGTTTTGGCCATGCTGAGCCTTCTGTCACTCATATGGCCAGGTGCCGAAGCTTCCCCTGATGTCATTTTGGCTCCTGCAATCGCAGCGGTGCGAGGCGGTTATGTTGGTGGTGGCATTGCATGGATCCTTCTTAAATCGGTGGGGTTTGGCGTTGGGGCGGTCCTGCTCGTATGCATGGCCGTCGTCGGCCTTGTTGTCTGCGGCTTTTCGATCTCAGGGGTTGTAGCCAAGATGAAGCGGCACCGCATTGCGGCAGAAGCTCAAAAGCGAGCTGAGGGGCTTCAAGCTGAGCAGCTCCAAAATGAAGATGATGAAATCGCAGCAGAGATACCCAGGGATGCCGCGGCGGCAGCTACAACTTTTCTCGGAGCTCGCAAGACGTCTGTGTTGCGCAGGGGCAGCACGGATGCCGCGTCACAAAATGCTCCAACAGAGCTTCTGAGAAGGGATAAGCTGGCTGAGCCCGCTAAGGCTGGCCAAGACGTTTCCTCTGCCACCGAGATGCCCACGATGCTTTTGCATAGTGATGCGAAGGGTGTCAAGCAGGACGATGCGCGCTTAAAGCCATCAGTAACAATCCCTGATTTTTTGAAAGGGCAAAAAGAGCAGGCTGCCGCTCAGCCAAAAGCAGAGCCCGCATCTGCGCATGAGTCTGGGGTCTTGCCAAAAAAGAAGGAAAAGCCAACCATAAAGGCCTCCTTTGCCCCACGGCGGCCAGGGGATGCAGTGGAAGGCTATGAGCTGCCGCCGTTTTCCATGCTGTCCTCAAATCCTCATAGCTCGAAGACTGCCTCAAGCGACGAGGAGTTGGCTTCCACGATGCGCCGTCTGCAGGCTACGCTTGAAGAGTTTGGCCTGACGAGCAAGGTGGTAAATTATGTGGCTGGACCTCTTGTCACGACATTTCAAGTTGAAATGGGAGAAGGGGAGAGAGTCAATAAAATCGTTAACCTCGAAGATGACATTGCATTGACGTTGGCTGCTGAATCTGTACGCATCTTCGCGCCAATACCTGGCACTTCGCGGGTAGGCATAGAAATTCCCAACAAACGGCGCGAGAACGTGCATTTGGGTGACGTCTTACCTTATGCGAAGGGCGGCCCACTCGAATTTGCTGTTGGTCGTGACTCAGAGGGGCGCCCAGTGATCGCAGACCTCGCAAAAATGCCACACCTGCTCGTT
>Ga0214929_100198_pt1 | contig 19632 bp, 16 predicted proteins | sample Stichaenrichm17X_FD_168613 | JGI IMG/M metagenome (GOLD analysis project Ga0214929, IMG submission 168613) | Xylose enriched microbial communities from anaerobic bioreactor in Madison, Wisconsin, United States - 17X | ecosystem: Engineered > Bioreactor > Anaerobic > Unclassified | place: USA... | reverse complement strand
CTCCCTACCCTCATAGGTCAGCTCCGAGCTGCCCCCACGCTCCCCGCCGATCGAGCGCCTCGTGACGGGAAAGCCCAAGGCGCGCTCAGCCTTGTGCACGATGCGCATGGCCTTGGTGTAGCTCATGCCCATGGCTTTCGCCGCGGCGGAAAGGCTACCTGTCTGGCGCACGTTTTCGAGAAGGTCAAGTGGACCGGGGCCGAAGAAGCGGCCGCCCCCCTCATCCATCAGATAGGAAGTTGTCCGTGGCTTCATGATCTTCCTTCCAAAGGCGCGACAGCTCGCAAAGCTAGCCGCGAACGACGGTGCCCGTCTTGCCCGCAATGCCGTCAGCCGCACGGTTCAGCTCTGTGATCAACGAAAGGCGACCACGGGCAGAGCCAGCAAACTGAAGGGCGGCCTGGACCTTTGGAAGCATCGACCCAGGGGCGAACTCGCCAGCATCAATATAGCGCTGCGCAGTGTCAGGAGTGAGCTCGTCCAGCCACTCAACATCAGGAGTCCCAAAGTGAATGGCGACCTTCTCAACAGCCGTGAGAATCACAAGTATGTCCGCATTGAGCTGTTGCGCGAGGCAGGCAGCCGCGAAGTCCTTGTCAATGACTGCGGCGGCGCCCTTGAGATGATGCCCCTTGGTATGGTAGACAGGAATGCCGCCCCCTCCACAGGCTATGACCACATGATCGGCCGCGACCAGCGACTCGATCGTATCAAGTTCAATGATGGTTTGGGGCTTGGGGGACGCCACGACGCGTCGCCAGCCGCGACCCGCGTCCTCCATAACGGTATAGCCTCGCTCAGCTACGAGGCGATTGGCCTCCTCCTTGGTCATGAACGCTCCAATAGGTTTGGTCGGTTTTTTGAAAGCAGGATCATGCGGGTCAACTTCGACTTGAGTGAGAACCGTAGTCACCCCATGATGTATCCCACGATCGGCAAGCTCCTCGCGCAGGGCATTTTGCAAATCATAGCCGATATAGCCTTGGCTCATGGCCACACACACCGATAGGGGACAAGGAATGTACTTCTCGGGATTAACACGGGTAAGCTGCGTCATCGCCTCCTGTATCATGCCCACCTGTGGTCCATTGCCATGGGCTACGATAACCTCATTGCCCTGCTCGATAAGGTCTGCAATAGCCTTGGACGTATGCTTCACAGCGATCATCTGCTCTGGCAGGTTTTTGCCCAATGCGTTTCCCCCGAGAGCTACAACGATTCTCTTACCCATGACATTCCTTCCTTCTTTCGAAAAGAAACGGGACCAACCCATTGACGTAAAAAGGCTGGTCCCGCATGTGTCGCACTTCTTAGCGTCTAAGACGTACGCGGGTGTGTCTAGGCCTGAAGCCAACGACTACGGCCGCGCTGCTCAAGCTTTTCCAGCATAGCAACAGGATTTCTGACCTTTTGCAGGAAGATCATGGCCGCCACAGCATAAGGCTTGTAGCTAGCCTCCTTGTACAGGCCGTCGCGATGGTAGTCGAAGACCTCATTTTCGACCTCGCCGTGCTCGCAGGAGACGCCGTTGATGTCGGCAGGCAGTGGATGCATGTAAATGGTATCCATGCCCTTGGCAGTCTTGGCCATGAGCTCGCGTGTGCAGCACCAATCCTTGTGCGTAGCATTTTGCGCGAGGAGCTTCTGCTCAAGCTCGTCAATACCCTTAGAGTCACCTGCCGCATAGAGCTTGGTGCGCTTCTCCATGGCGGCATAGGAAGCCCAGCTCTTCGGAATCACGATATCAGCACCCTCGAAGGCGTCTGCCATGGAATGGACCGTCTTGAACTCGGCGCCCGACTTAGCAGCATAGCCCTGAGCCTTTTGGACCAGCTCAGGCATAAGGTCATAGCCTTCGGGGTGGGCAAGAGTAACGTTCATGCCAAAGCGCGTCAGCAGGGTGATCAGCGACTGTGGACAGGAGAGCGGCTTGCCGTAGGAAGGAGAGTATGCCCATGTGACCGCAACCTTCTTGTTGCGCAAGTTCTCGAGGCCGCCGAACTCGTGGATCAAATAAAGCAGATCGGCAGAGGACTGTGTTGGATGATCAGAGTCAGACTGAAGGGAAACAAGTGTCGGACGATGGTCGAGGATGCCATCAGCATAAGATTGCGCGACGGACTTCGAGACCTTCTTCATGTAGGCATCGCCCTCGCCGATGAACTTGTCATCCCGGATGCCAATCACGTCAGCCATAAAGCTGATCATTGTGGCGGTCTCACGCACGGTCTCGCCGTGGGCGATCTGGGACTTGCTCTCGTCGAGATCCTGAAGCTGCAAACCGAGGAAGTTGGAGCCGGAAGCAAACGAAAAGCGCGTGCGCGTGGAGTTGTCACGGAAGTTCGAAACCGCGAGGCCTGAGTCGAAGATGCGCGTCGATATGTTGCGCTCGCGAAGGTTGCGCAGGGCGTTCGCGACGGCATAGAGCGCACGAAGCTCGTCGGTAGTCTTGTCCCACGTATGAAGAAAATCGTCGTTGTACATCTTGGAGAAGTCAAGCTTGTCAAGCTGATCGCAATAGGCCTTGAGCTGAGAATCCATAGTTACCTTTCCCTACCTAAACCATTAAAGCCAAGACAGCATTATTGAATATCGTTGTTCGTCTTGCCAGCGCGGAATTGTGTGGCGTCGCCTGTGGCCGCCGAGCCGTCATAGAGGTTCACTGCTGCCACATACAGCGCGGCGCAGGTCGAGAGATCCTGTTTGTAGGTGACCTCGTTGGGCGCATGCGCCTGGGACTCCGCGCCAGGGCCGAAGCCTACGCAGGGGATGCCATAGCGTCCCTGAATGGCCACGCAGTTGGTCGAGAACGTCCACTTGTCGACCAGCGGACGACCGGCGCGCTTGTCCATGGACTTCTCGCAGCCGATCCGCTTGTCTCCGAACAGAGCCTTGTGGGCCTCGACGAGGGCCTTCACATGGGGCGCGTCCTCCTTGTTGATCCATGTCGGGAAGTAGCACTCGGTCTTGTAGACCTTCCCTGTCCAGCTCGGACGATCGTACATGTACATGGAGACCTTCACGTCGTCGCCGTACTTCTTAACGGCAGGAAGCTCGCGGATCTCTTCAAGACAGGACTCCCAGGTCTCACCGGCGGTCATGCGACGATCGATGGAGATTGCGCAGGAGTCGGCAACGGCGCAGCGTGAGGGGCTTGTGAAGAAGATCTGGCTCACCGTGCAGGTGCCACGCCCCAAGAAGCGGGCATCCTCGTAATGATCAGGGTTGTACTTCGGGTCGAGCATCTTAACGAGACCGCGGATCTGCGTGCTCTCGGTGCAGCCGTTGTTGTTGAGGGCGCGGACGTCTTGGAGGATGTCGGCCATCTTGTAAATGGCGTTGTCGCCGCGCTCGGGCGCGGAACCATGGCAGGAGATGCCCTTGACATCGACGCGGATTTCCATGCGGCCACGGTGCCCGCGATAGATGCCGCCGTCCGTCGGCTCGGTGGAGATGACGAACTCGGGCTTATAGCCGTCCTTGTTATAGATGTACTGCCAGCACATGCCGTCACAGTCTTCTTCTTGGACGGAGCCGACGACCATGATGCGATAGCCCTCGGGAACAAGGTTGAGGTCCTTCATGATCTTAGCCCCATAAACTGCCGAGGCGAGGCCGCCTTCTTGGTCCGAGCCGCCACGGCCGTAGATGATGTCATCGGTCTCATAGCCGGTGTAGGGGTCATCAGTCCAGTTGTCACGGTTGCCGATGCCGACAGTGTCAATATGGCCGTCAATGGCGATAATCTTGTCGCCGCTGCCCATCCAGCCGATAACGTTACCGAGGCCATCCACTTCCACCTTGTCAAAGTCGAGCTTTTCCATCTCGGCCTTGATGCAGGCGACGACCTCCTTCTCATGGCAGCTCTCGCTCGGATAGGAGATCATGGCACGCAAGAAGGCAGTGATGTCTGGCTCATAGGCTTTCGCGGCTTCTTTGATCCTGTCATAGTCAAGTTTCTTCATGGATCCTCCTTGCGTCCTGCAACACACGATTGCATGTAGACTTTATGTCTGCTTACCAAACTTTTTGTTTGGTCTTCTCTATTAAAGCACGCTCGCGAGCTGAGTCAAGAAGTTTGCCAAAACTTGCACCATTTAACGCAAACGGTCAAGACCAGCTGGTAAGCGGCAAAATATACAAAGAAAATTTACCTTGCGCCCAGCCGCTCAATCCGCCAGTCACTCCTCGCGCTCACCGCTAAGCCCCACAAAAAGCGCACCACAGAAGCGCAGCGCCACATAAAGGCAGAGTGCAGCCGCAAGCGCCGTCTCGACGGTCGCCACCACTCCCAGCCAAGCAATCGACATGCCCGCCTTCGCTAACACCGCGCCCACCTGCTTCGTCGCGATAGCGCTGATGACAAAGGGAAAGGTGAACGAGGCATAGCTCGGATAGAAAGGAAGCCTCAGAAGCCTTGGCAGCCTGAGGAGTACGACCACATAGATGCAGCTTGCAATAGCAAGAAGGACATATGCCAGCAGCAAAGACCTCGGCTGGCCTGACTGCACGTAGCCGGCGACGCACAGGCTAGCCGGTGCCGCGTAGATGCAGAAGATTGGCAGAGCTGCCTGTGGGGTCTCCTTAACCTGCACATAGCGCTTCGTGACAGGGAAAAGAAGGGCGACAAAGCACGCGAGACCGAACCAAAACGCGACATTGCCGAAGCTCTGCATGCCAAAGGCAGGTGCGGTCACAGATGCGACGACGATACCGACGTAGACGATGAAATAGCTTGCGAAGACTCGCTCCAGCTTAAAGCTCTTCAGAAAGTACTGCCTCGTAAACCACACGATGAGGGTGATGTGAGCACAGATGGCCGCAATCCATATCACGAAGGCCATGACATGCGCCTGAGCAGCGATATACGTGCTCAACAGCATGATCGCCATAGAAAGCGTGCCTGCCACGCTCGCCTGGATCGGGTTGCCCATCGCCTTTCTCAGCGACTTGCCATCGACCAGGAGCTTTCCTATGAGCAGTACTACGAAGAAAAGCGATATAAGCCCGCAAAGGATATGGAATGCCTCTGCATAGCTCTGCAGAAGGTTGCCAAGGGCCGCAAAGCCCAGGGCGACGCCGGCGCAGGGGATGGACGCACGCCGAAAGAGCTTTGAGATCCTCATGCGCTTACCTCGACCCTTTCGCTTTGGGGAACAGCCTCTGCATCGAGGTTGCCAACGCCCGTCTCGCGGCAGATGATCTCAGCGGTCTTCTCCGCGCACATGCCCGTAAAGCGCACGCATTACTCTTTGTGTTCGCCTTTGGCCATGTCAAACTCCCGGGTCAGCACGCGGCAGCAGCTAGAGTGCTTACCATTGTTGTTCTTGAACCAACTGAGGAGCTCGGAGGTGAGCTGCATCACCCTTTGCGAGCGGGGATCTTGAGGGCCCTTCCTTTCCGTACGGCCGAACAGCATGCCCAAGGCCATGACACCGCCGTTCACTGCACCGCACAGGCAGCCAGAATGGCCCACGCCCACAGCCATTCCCGAGCTCATGGCAATGACTTCATCCGGGACGTCGAGGGCAAAGCCATCCCTTATGGCAGCCATCAGCGCCTCGCAGCAGTAGAAGCCCCCTCTGAAGTTATCCTCGGCCAGCTTGCCGATCGCACGCGGACTTACGGAGTCGACCTGAATCTTCACGTTGGGTTTCGAAATGTCTTTCACTTTGGTACCCCTCTCTTTGATTTTTTTGCCATGGGGCAGCCACCCCACGATGTCTGCGTTATAGTTCTAAAAACTTAACGCTCGTCAACGTTTAACACATGTGAATAAACAAAAACAAATTGCGTTTTTATTTACTTGGCTCGCACTAGCGTGTTTGACTATGCTTTTTTCTCCTCATATTCCAAAGGCTTCAAGTTCTTGTTCTCCGGCGTACTGTCCTCAGGGGGCAGGATGCTGTTCAGGATGATTGCCATGATGGCACACGGGGTGATGGCCGAGGTGCCGAAAATGGTGGCAACCCAATCGGGCATGCCAGGGCCGGCAAGGGAGCCTGAAACTTGTGCTATGCCAATGCCAAAGGCCACCGAAATGCCAAAGACCGTGCATGCCCTCGGCGTGAGGCCATCCTTGACGAGGATGCGAATGCCGTTCAAGGTGATGGTCCCGAAAACACTGATCGTTGCGCCGCCTATGACGGGCTGAGGGATCATAAGAAGCAGGGCCGAGAGCTTAGGGCAAAATCCAGCGGCAAGGAACACGAACGCAGCCCCGCCGAAAACCCAACGGTTAATGACCTTGTTACTCACGATGATGCCTACGTTTTGCCCGAATGCCGAGGTGGGAAGCCCTCCAAAGAAAGAGGAGATGATGCTTACGAAGCCTTGCGCCTTAATCGCGCCACCTATCTCGCGCTCTGTAGGCATGCGATCCATCGATCCGGCGGTAGAGGCGGAGAGGTCACCGATAAGCTGCACATTCACCATCACATAGACGACGGCCAAAGTGATGCAGGCTGCGGCGTTGAGCTCTATGGGGTAGGGCATGAAGCGAGGAAGCGAGAACCACGCTGAGCTGAAGACCTCGTCACCGCTGACCATGCCAAAAGGGATGGCCACGATGCAGCCTATGATGATGCCAAAGAAGATGGAGCCGAGCTTGACGACCCCCTTACCGAAGTTTGCAAGCCCGAACACCACCGCGAAGGTGATCAACCCAACTGTCCAGTTGGCAATGCCGCCGAAGTTCGCAGTGCCCTCGCCGCCTGCCATATATTTGATCGCCGTCGGGTACAAAGAGACACCTATCGTAAAAATCACAGTACCGGTGACAAGCGGAGGGAAAAGCCAGCGAACTTTGCTGTAGAACTCACCGAAGAGCATCGCCACGATGCCGCCTATGAGCTCGGCTCCCAAAAGCGTCGAGAATCCGAACTCGACGCCGACTGCCTGAAAAGCCGGTAGGAAGGCAAAGGAGGCGCCTGTCAGTATCGGCAGCCCAGAGCCGATGCGCCCAAAGAGGGGAAACTGCTGCAGAAGCGTGTCAAGGCCTGACAAAATCAAGGCGACCTGAATGATGGCCGTCTCTTGCTCCTGCGTAAAACCGCAGGTAGTAGCTATCATCATTGCAGGAGTTATTATGCCAGCAAATGACGCAAGGACATGTTGAAGCGATGTAGGGATAAGATCCATAATCGATGGAAGGCCTTTGCGTTCAAAAAGAACTTCGTTGAGACCCCTCTCATTTGCTTCTGATACCGCCATAGACAGTGTTCTCCCCGCCCCTAGTTTTGTCCTAATTCAATAGTTCTGACTGTAATTCAGATCCTTTTTATATACACACAATATGATATATACTAAATAATATTAAGCTGTAATTACAAAAAATTTTTCTTATTAATATGAAGAGCCAGAAAGCCTACTGAAAGCTTTAGATCATTTCAAGAAAAGCCTCAACTCGTGTTTTAAGCTGCCCTTCGTCCTCAGTTGAGTAATCTGTAGAAATATGCATATAAGGAATACCAGCCTTTTGAACAGCTTCCTCCATACTGAAAGACTCCATATCATACAGCGTGCAAAATTGTAAGGAACAATCTATTACTCCATTTACATGCAGCCGGTGAGCCATACTAATAACATCATCTCGACGATCTTGATTTGGGGTAAAAATCGCACAATGAATATTTAAATAGCGATCTGCAATAGCATCTAGCATCTCTTCAACCGTTTTGCCATCTTCAGGCACAAGATCTTTATAGTAGCGACTGCCCGTGCAGCACTCTTCTCCTACGACTACGCCACCGCACTTCTCAATTATATTAAAAAGCTTCCAATTAGGCACAGCCATGGGCGTGCCTGTATAAAGTACTCGCTTAGCACCGTGTGGTTTTACCCCAACTCCAGTTGCTGCACGCTCTTCACATTCAGCAGCTAAAGCATTAATTGCTTGTGTCAATCGAGCAGAATCATCCATGAAAGCAGCTTGTATGGTTAAAAGAGAATCAAGACCAGATATAGGAGCAGGGTCAGCAGCACGAGTCATAGATAAGCGTTGAAGAGCACGACGCTTATCGTTCACCAACTTAATAGCCCTGCTGAGGCTTTCCAGAGTTATTTCTTGACCAGTTTCGTCTTCCATCTTTTCAGCAAACCGATAAATTTCTTGTCTCCAAATTTCTTTTGTATTGTTATTACGCACATGAGGGACATCCATCACGTACATAGGTTTCATTTTCGAGAACTGCTCATAAGCTTTCTTTTTACCATCGCAGGTGTTCTCTCCTACAACTAAGTCAGCGCTTTCAATATACGGGCAAACGCGACCCAGTTTGAAACCCATAAAACCTTTAATTAGAGGACAAGTATTGCGTGGTATGTATCTCTCGGCTTCATCTGTATTCCAATTTGCACCAGCACACAGGCCTACTTCAATGCCACCTGCAGCTATAACTATTTCTTCTGGTACATAAAGACAAAAGGACCCAATAATTTTCTTTGTTTTACCGTCTTTACGTGCATCAACCATTTCACGAATTCGGCCTGAGTGGAGATTGTTTGCAAAATTATCCAAGTAAGTTGTAGACTTTGGACGATTTTTCTGAGTAAGAAACACTGTTTCATACATTTGTCCTACGGCATCTAAAAGTGAATTATGAGCCGCGACATCCATTCCAAGGTCTGACCACATTTTATTAAAATCCTGCTCTTCTTGTACCATAGTCCTCTCCTTTTAAATCATAATTGCATCTAAAAGACTCAGAGTCATACCGTTATATTTTTACAAATATAACGGTATCTAGATAGTCATACTAAATATATTTTTGGGAATATTATTTTATTTTCGGTAGAGGTTACAATATGGACTGTGACAGACATGTAAATCTAAAAAAGTTCAATTCAATCTTAAACGAAACTTACTTTTTACTACATCACCATCTATCTTTTATATATCAAGGTACTCTACAAACTAGGAGGAGCCTTATAAAATCACGGCAGAGGAGGAGACAATGATCAATGCTAATGAAGCAAAAAAGCTGACGGCTACTGCTAAAACTGGTCGGGACCATGCTGAGCCAGACACTCTCTCAGACAATGCCATGTCCTGGGCACTACATAATGCAGAAGGCCGTACTGATACGCGTATACGTCTTTATGCCAAATATGGCCGTAGCTCACTTGCTGTAAAGTTTGCACCTGGCACCGAAGATGGCAAAGGCAGCGGAAACTCCTTTTACAGCGATTTAGCTGCCAATAGCAACACATCTGTAGCTGATGCCATCTGTAACATAATCTACGGACGTAAGCAAGAGCTTATCTCTCCTCTTCAAACCGCTCGACTGCTCAATACTTATAGTGCTCACCTAGCAAAATTTGTACGGGACCTAAAACGCTTAGGCTACGATGTTACAACTGGGGAAGACGAATATGGTAACACCAGCTTAGACGACAGTACTATTATCATAAGCTGGAAATAGTCCCAATTACAAACTCGTGGTCCGAGATCAGATCATAATCAGTAAGACGATATAACATGCGTACAATGTTACCTTATCGACTATCCACAGCGCAACCTTATCATTCTTTTGTCTCTTACGCGTCGGACCCTACCATACCATGTACAACATCGATGGCCTTCTCAACAGCATTAACTATATTTTCGTAACCAGTGCATCTGCAAAGATGGCCAGAGAGCTGTTTTCTAATCTCATCACGGGTGTATATCCTACCAGAATTAAGCATCTCCACGGCACTCATAATAATTCCAGGGATACAGAAACCGCACTGAACAGCAAACTCATCAATAAATGTTTGCTGGACAGGATTGAGAGTACCGTCAGGCGCCTGCAAGCCCTCAACAGTAAGAATAGTCTTACCTTGTGCCCATTCAGTTAAATACAAGCAGGTATCAGTAGCAATGCCATCAATGAGAACTGTACATGCACCACACTCGCCTACCTCACAACCACGCTTTACACTTGTAAGGTTGAGACGATTGCGCAAAGTATCAAGAAGCGATTCACGTGGATCAAAGCCTATCTGCACTTGCTTACCGTTTACAGTACATTTAAGAATTTGCATGTCCATTAGATATCAGCCCCTCCCCTACGCGCTGCCTCAACAAGGGAGCGCTTGGACATTTCCTTGATAAGCTGGAGTCTGAATTCCTTTGATGCACGCCAACTATCACGTGGATGTGTATCAGCTTGAGCTAATTCACCAATTTTTGCCACAGCCTCAGCAACTGGAAGGCCACGCACACCATCTTCAGCCTCAAAGGAGCGCATAGGAGTCGGCCCAGCAACACCAAAGGCAAGACGAATATCATCTATTGTGGATTTGTCCTTAGCAAGCTTCACTAAACAGCAGCACCCCATCGTTGCTATCTCAAGAGCTCGACGCTTTCCATACTTAAAATAGTATCCAGTGAACCCTTCATAATGATCTTTGGGTATACGAATTTTTACCAGTAGCTCGTCGCGTTCTTTTGTCGACTTACCTGGGCCTGCATACCACTTTTCAATTGGAATGGTACGTATGCCACGAACGCTACGCACGTCCAAAAGTGCCCCATAAGCAAAAAGTGTTGACGCAGAGTCCCCAGAAGTAGCAGCTGTACAAATGTTACCGCCAATAGTCCCTGAGACACGAAGTTGAGGGCCACCAGGCGTATTGCAGGCATCACCCAAAGTTGGCACTGTAGCTTGAACGATTGGACTTGTCACGACATGATGAAACCAAGTTAGCGGACCAATCTCAATCGTACCATCATCGGATAAAGAGACGCCATCCAACTCATCATGTAGCCCATGGATGGAAATGAGGTGAGCCGCAGCTATCTTTCCAGCTCGAATATTAACGAGAACATCTGTCCCACCTGCAATGATTATAGCTTTGTGGTCAGCCGCTAAAGTTTTGACAGCATCATCAACGCTTTTCGCCTCGTATAACATTTCAATATCATACATTAGATAAGTCCCTCCCTCTTAAAGCCCTCGAAGAGACGCTGAGGAGTCATTGGTTCCTGATAGAACTTCACGCCGGTAGCATCAAGTATTGCATCACGAATAGCAGCTGCGGGAGATATAACCGGTGTCTCACCCACTGCTTTGTTGCCATAAGGACCTGTTGGATCATCCGTCTCGACGAACTGCGCTTCAAGATCGGGTACATCCATCATGGTAGGAACCTTATAATCAAGCAGCGTAGGATTGAGCACACGGCCAGTCTTTGGATCGATTTGCAACTCCTCATAGAGTCCAAAACCTATGGATTGAGCCATCCCGCCATGAACTTGCTGCTCAACCAACTTGGGGTTGATAAGTCGCCCATTGTCCTGGACATTGATAATCTTGTTGATGGTCACTTGCCCCAAAGGCATATCAACGGTTACGTCGGCAAAACTACAACCAACCGCAATCGCATTGGTGTGAACTTGAACAGTCTCGTGCACATGAAGCTGATCGTTGTGCTCCATGTTGTAATATGCCTCAAGCGCCAGCTCGGGTAGGCTACACACCTTATGGCCTAGAGCATCTACTATCTTATGATCAACAAGGTTAAGAGTGCCTTGCGCATCAGGGTGTAAAAAGCGAGCATAGTCGAGAATCTTGCCACGCAAGGTCTGACCAGCCTTCTTAACAGCTGTGCCAGACACGTATGTTTGCCTAGAAGCATAAGCACCTGAGTCATACGGAGTAACATCAGTATCTTGGAAAGATGTGATATGAACATCTTCAGTGTCAATCCCAATAGCCTCAGCTGCCATCTGAGAAAATACCGTATCAGCACCTTGGCCTATTTCAGTTGCACCCATTTGTAGCTGAACGGACCCATCCTGGTTAAGCGTAAGAGCCGCAGTTGCTGTCTCTAACGCGAATGGGGCAACAGCAGTCTTATACACGAAGAAGGAAACACCAACGCCATGACGGATAGGTCCCTTCTCATTGACATATTTTGCCTTGTGCTCATTCCATCCGATATAGCGCTTGCCCTTTTCAGCACACTCAGGAAGCCCACAGGTATGAGCACAAATTACCTGACCTGGCGTAAACTCATCCACAAATCCTTCTTGGATGGCATTCTTCAAACGAAACTCAACACCATCCCAGCCCATGTCATAAGCTATATCACCCATCAAACACTCAGCCGCCCAATTGCCCTCTGGCACGCCATAAGCACGCATCGCACCGGTATGCGGGCCATTGGTATAGGCCGTATATGCTTCACTTCGAGTTGCTACTTCATTGGTATGATAAAGCCAACGAAACGAATTGACCGAGTTAAGCACTAAGGCGTGTCCATGATGAATATAGCCACCTTGATTTGAATAGGCCAAGATTGTACGAGCATGCAACTGCATATGATCATCAAAAGAGGCTTCCACATCAAAGGTCTTTGGTTGCCTACCGCTTGTTGCGAAAAAAACTTCTTCGCGACTCAACTCAAATTTCACGCAGCGTCCGCCAAGCTGTTGACAAATCCATGCATTTAATGGTTCATAATGCACATCTTGCTTTGTGCCAAAACCACCACCGATGTAAGGTTTGATTACACGCACTTTTCCCCACGGAATACCAAGAGCCTGACCGATAACACGACGAACGATATGGGGAATTTGCGTAGAGGAAACGCAAACGATTTTTCCAGCCTCCATGTAGCAGTATGAGACACAAACCTCAAGATGGACTTGAGACTGCTCAGCCGTTTCCATATGCGCTTTATAGTAGTGATACTTGGGGTCGTGTAATGCATCCTCCACACTCGAATATCCGTATCTTGCAAGCTCCTCCTCACTTGTTACGGCACAGGTGTGCGCAATGAGGTTATCAGGTTTTCTTTCTTGGACAGGATGCTCGGTGCCCTTAAGCGACTCTTGTGCATCATAGACAACAGGCCATTGCTCATACTCAACTTTGATCTTCGAAAGAGCACGATCACAGGCAACGTTGTCTTGCGCTACCACAACTGCAATATTATCCCCGTACATACGAACGCGTGAATCAAGCATCTTGCGATCCATGACGTCGCGCTTGTCGCTTCTGGTATCTGCATACCAAGGGTGCCCCGCAACTGGATAAGTTATGTCTGGGACATCAAAGCAAGTATAAACTGCCACTACACCTGGAACCTTCTCTGCCTCTGAAGTATCAATAGACTTTACGAGGCCATTGCCTATCGTCGAGTGTAGAAGTTTAGCCTCAAGACATGGCTTGGGACAAAGATCATCGGTAAACATCGCCCGTCCCGTAACTTTGTCGTACGCATCAACACGAGGAACGGGTCTACCGACCTCCTTTAACTTTTCCATGACGCACTCCCTCTCCTTAAAACTAATATCTGCACCAAGAACCCGTTAGAAGATCCTAGATAGGCGCCACCAAAAAGTAACAATACGTCAACATTCTTTTTGACTAGCATAATCTTTTATGATATAGCCCTTCTGACCTAGCTATTATGTAACTCAAAACTCAACGACTACTTTCTTTGCTATAGTTTAAGCGCCTAAGTTTTCTTGGTCTTCTTGAGAGCCGCTTTTTCTATGCAGGTTTCATTTTTTTCTCCGTGTAACAAAACCTTACGGCAAATACTTTTCATTTAGAACTATTCCTTTAAAAGATACAGAAGCACTCAAAATAAATATTTTTTGCAGAAATATTTTTTTCTTATTTGATATTATACGTATGAGTTTTAGTAGTACTTAAAAAAAGAGGGCCTTCGGCATAAAAAGCTCTGCCAGCGGTAGTTTAAATAGATTGGTTTTTGATATAATCGTTAGATTATTATATGTTTATCGCTTTAGTATTATCATTACGATATTCTTCATCATGCAGTGCTGACTTTATCGCCAGCTAACACTCTCTGACAAAACCAAGCTGGAAAACATCTAAGTATTAACCATAGTGTATGAACAATCCGCATATGTATGAATGTAGATATTTAAAAAGAAGATCGTGATGCTTCTACATCACGATCTTCTTTGCTCCAGCTGTCATCTAAAGCAAAAATGATTGAATACTTTTAGCCCAGTGTATCCTTAATAGCATTAATCTCATCGTTGGTCAAAAACTCATCTGCTGAAATCTTATCGGCGTAATCTTTGATCTTGGACTGGACGTCAGAGGAGACCTTGTCTGAGAACTTACCGAGCGAAATACCACCATTGCTCATATTGGCCTCAATGACATTGCCTCCACCAAATGATCCCGACTCTACCTCATCCATTGCCTGACCAATCATCCAATCAGTAACTGTAGAGGTAACGACTGTAGGTTGATCTGATCCAACAATGTCGATAGGTTGGGCAATATCGAAGTGGGTGTCTGCTCCTGCCTGCTCGAGCGCTTGGCGTGCACCATTGTCGACTGCAGACGCATCGCCCCACATGACGTCGACGTTGTTCGTATTGATCCACTGCTCAGTGAGTTTGGTCCCCAAGGAGGCATCGGTAAAACCGGCCTCGAAGTTATACTGGCCTTGGATGCTGGCATCGATCTTCTGCGCCGCAGCAAGATACGCTGCATACTTCGTAAGGGTGGAAGGCAATTTCATACCACCAATAAAACCAATACTCTTCGTCTGAGTCATTAGACCTGCAACAACTCCCGCAAGGGCTCCTGTCTGTTTAAAGTCAGGTAAAACCGTTTCGACAGGGTCAAGCGTATCGTAGTCTGTCATCTCTGACGACGGGTCCGTATTGGTAATTAGAAAGTGTACTTTGGGATGGCTATCAGCTGCGTCAGAAACAACCTCAGCCCAATCGGAGGCAAACTGGTTGCCGTTACCGATGATGAGATCAACATCTTGATCAACATAAGACTGCGCCGCAGAGGCAGCGTCGGCATCGGCCGTATTCTCCTTCGGCTCAAGCATCGTCCAATTTGAATGACTATCTAGTGCTTTTTTCAACGACTCATAATGGCCTTGATCCCAACCACCATCGGTGATCGTCCCGCTCATGATCATTGCCACCTTGTAGCTAGACTGATTCGAGTTAGATCCCGTAGAGCCACTTGAGGAGCTTGAGCTTGTTGAGCCACAACCTGCTAGTACAAGTGCAGCGGCTCCACCAAGGCCTGCCGTAATAGCTTGGCGTCTGTTGACCATGACGTGCAACTTAGACCTACTAAATTCTCTCATGTCTATTCCTTCCCATCTACGTTACCTGAGGCCACGGTATTTCCGCGACTTTAACTGCCTAACTGAAAGCCAGGCAAGCTTCCAATAAAATAGCTTTCAATTGATCCAACGTCGTTTCGCAAAAGAGACGATTTAATTTCTAAAGTCAAACTATCTTGCAACCTAACGCTCTTCCCGGTAATACGGCTGACCGTTGGCCTTGGGGCCAGTATGTCTCGAGCCAAAGAAGACGAGCGCAATGATGGTGAAGACATAGGGGATCATCTTGAAGAACATCACAGGGGCTGCTTGGAACTGAGCCTGAAGAGCCACATTCAGGCCATCGAAAAAGCCAAATAGGAGGCTTGCTCCTAGAATGCCCACCGCGCTCCAGCGGCCGAAAATCACCGTAGCCAGCGCTATGAACCCACGCCCCATGACTATACCGTCAATGTATATGGGTGTATAGCACAGCGTGAGAAACGCGCCGCCTGCAGCGGCAAGAGCCCCGCATACAATGCAGGCGACATATTTTATGCGCACGACGTCGATGCCAAGCGTCTCGGCGGCATGGGGGTTCTCACCGACTGAGCGGAACGACAGGCCCGCGCGAAAATGCTTAAAGAAGTACGACACAAGCGGAACTAGGACAAATGCAAGATAGGCAAGCAAAGTCTGGTCAAAAAAAGCATTCCCGACAAAGGGTATGGAAGACAGGCCGGGGATCGCGATGCTCGCCATTTGGCTGCCGGTGGCGTTCACCGAATTAGAGCCAACGAAGAGGTTGTAGCCAAACAACGCAATGGCAGGTGCAAAGATATTGATGGCCATGCCAGTGACCACTTGGTCTGCACAGAGGGTGACGGTACAAAATGCGTAGAGCATATTTATGAGAACGCCAGCAGCCATGCCCACAAGAAGCCCCAGCCACAGGTTGCCAGTGAACTTGCCCACCGCAAAGCCTACGAAGGCCCCTATTGCCATGATGCCCTCAAGGCCAATGTTTACGAGCCCCGCTCGCTCAGAGAAGAGCTCCCCTAAGGACGTGAGCAGAAGAGGCACCGCGCCCATTGTCATCGCTTTGAGAATGGTCGGAAGAGTAGCCATGAAATCCATTACGCATTCGCCTCCGCTTTGTTTGTTCTTGCGCCCCATGTAGCCAGAAATGCCTTGATCTTTGGGAGCCTAACAGAGGCCATACCTGCAACAGCAAAGATAATGATAAGTCCACGGATGATATCCACGATAGCAGTAGGAACACCTATGACGCTCTGCATCATCGTTCCACCTGTTGAAAGAACGCCAAAAAGCAAAGCCACGACAATGGCACCGATAGGATTTAACTGAGCGATCAGTGCTATAGCCACACCATCAAAACCAAAGCCTGACCCAAATCCGTCAGCAAGTCTAAAAGGCGTCTTTCCCAGCAGTTCAATAGCACCGCCAAGGCCTGCGATAGCACCTGAGATAATAAAAGCAAGCAATACGAGTCTCTTCACGGGGAAACCGTTAACCCTAGAGGCGATAGGGTTCATGCCGACCGCACGAATCTTGAAGCCAAACGAGGTCCTAAAGATGACGTACCAGATAAATATCCCAAATGCAATGGCAATGATGACGCCAACATGGGTGCCTAGAACCTGCGGCAAGCGGGCGCTCTGGGGTATCGCGATAGTTTTCGGGAGACCTTGGTCGGAATAGGCATTCTTAAAAATGTATTCCATAAAATACATCGCGACATAGTTGAGCATAATCGTGGTGATCATCTCATTTAATCCCCGTGCTATCTTCATGATGCCTGGCAGAAGGCCCCAGATGGCCCCTGCGACAATGCCCGCAAGAAGGCCCAGCGCCAAGGCGCCCGGGCCATCAACGCCCAAGCCCAGAATGACCGCTGCAGTTGCGCAGCCACCCATGATGAACTGACCTTCGCCGCCAAGGTTGAACACGCCACACTTATACGCAAACACCGCGCACAAGCCTGTAAAGACAAGCGGACACGCGCGCTCGAGCGTCTTGCTGATTTTTGCCATGCTGCCAAGCGATCCTTCCAACATGGCGCTGTATCCTACGAGCGGGTTCTTACCGAGACAGCCGATGATGATTGCACCGACTATAAGAGCGAGCAAAACCGAGATAACTGGCGTCAAAACCATAAAACGCCTCTCGTTTTTCTCCTCCATGCTGAGCACTTTTTTTGCCACAGCTGCTCCTCCCTATTTTCCTGCCATTGCAAGTGAAATTTCTTTAATTGGGGGATTTGCGCCTGGATAAACTCCCATGATCTGCCCCTCAAACAACACAGCTATACGATCAGAAAGCTTCAACACCTCATCAAAGTCGGCAGATATGAGCAAAATCGCACAGCCGGCATCGCGTTGGGCCACGATCTGATTGTGAACGAACTCTGTGGCGCCAATGTCGAGGCCGCGCGTTGGATATACGGCTACAAGAAGCTTGGGGTGGGCGTCGAGCTCACGAGCAAGTATAACCTTCTGCTGGTTACCGCCTGAAAGGCTGCGAGCCGTCTGTCTAACAGAGGTACAGCGTATATCGTTCTCGTCTTTGAGGCGATTAGCGTACTTTTCGATTGCGCTCATCTTGAGCCATGCGCCATGACCAAAAGAAAAACGATCAGACTTGGTTTGTTTTAAAATAAGGTTTTCAGCTACAGTCATATCACCGACAAGACCCATCTTATTGCGGTCCTCCGGGATATTTCCCAAGCCTGCATCGATAAAAGAACTTGGTGAGAAAAGCGCGATCTTGGACCCATCAGGCCCTATTACTTCGCCAGATTCTGGCTTGATAAGTCCAGTAACGAGCTCAGCCAAAGGAGTCTGCCCATTCCCATCAATTCCAGCCACGCCGAAAATCTCACCTTTATGGATTGCCAAAGAGACATCCTTCAGGCCTCCGTGTTTGATGCTCGGATGATATGAGACCTCCTTGAGCTCAAAAGCTACCTTTTCTGCAGCCTCAACCTTTTGGTAAGTGTTCTCTGTGAACTTTTGCCCGATCATCAGGTCGGCGAGCTCTTGCTCGGTGGTATCGCTTACACGTACTGTTTCAACCGATTTACCACGGCGCAAAACGGTCACGCGATCAGAAATCTTCATGACTTCGCGCATTTTGTGTGAGATGAAAATAAGGGACTTGCCCTCGTCAGTCAGCGAATGCATTATGTCAAAAAGGCCTTCAACTTCAAGATCAGTAAGTACTGCTGTTGGCTCATCCAGTACAAGGAGGTCCGCTCCGCGGAACAGCACCTTCATGATTTCGACACGCTGCTGCATGCCGATCGACATGTCAGCGACGCGCTCATTAAGGTCAATCCCCAGGCCGTAGCGATCCATGAGCTCTTTGATCTTCGCGTGATCGTCAGCTTCTTGCAAGAGCGGGGAGCTATGGCGCTTGTCGCCGAGAATGATGTTCTCGAGGCCAGTCATATCATCAATCAGCATGAAATGCTGGTGCACCATGCCGATGCCATGTTGAACGGCCACGCCTGGCGAGGTAATTTGAACCTCCTTGCCGTGCATGAAGATCTTTCCCTCAGTCGGCTGGTATAGCCCGATGAGAACATTCATGAGCGTCGACTTACCGGCGCCGTTCTCACCGAGGAGCGTATGGACTTCTCCCTTTTCCACTTCTAGATTTATATCTCGGTTTGCATAAAACGAGCCAAAGCATTTGCTGATGTTCTCCATCCTCAGCAACTCTGCCATACCTACCACCTTCCAAGCGTAGAAGCTTTTGAACGATTCTCCCGTTTGCGTATTTCGTAGTCTTTGCGGCCGTATTGCTAAAGACAGGCTATTTCCTGAAATAAGGCGTTCCCTCAAGAGGAAGCTTCGTGCGAAGCTTCCCGTCGACTGTGTGATAGGCATTTTGGACGGCCGGGGCCGTGGGGATGGTAGCTATCTCCCCGATACCCTTGGCGCCATAGGCAACCGGCAAGAGCTTGCCCTTCTCAACATAGATAGCATGGATGTTGGGAATCTGCGTCGAACGGAAAAGCCCCAACGTGCCGAATTTCGCAGTTGGCACGCAGTCCTTGAGAGGAAAGCGCTCCGTAAGGGCATAGCCCATGCCCATCAGCACGCCGCCCTCAATCTGCCCTTGGATGGCTATCGGGTTCGTAACCTTCCCTGAGTCGTGAGCCGCATAGACTTCACTCACCCGCCGCTTTTCGTCAAGGATTACCAGATGCGTCGCAAATCCATAGCAGATGTGGCTCTTGGGATTCGGCTTGTCAGCGCCAAGCTTGTCGGTGGGCTCAAAATAGACGTAGGAGAACTCATGGCCCTCGAGCATCTGCAAGGCAGCGATGGGATCTGCCGGATGCAGCGAATGGCCTGCCTTCAGGGCATCATCTTTAACGACATAGGGCTCGCCGTCGTCATAGGAGATCTTCGCCCCGTCACCATGGGCAGACACAGGCTCAGAGGATACCTTCTCACCGCGCTCAACCGCAAGCATGGCATCGCGCAGGAGAAACGCCGCGCCACGCACCGCCTCGCCGGTGACGACCGTCTGGCGAGATCCCGAGGTCGTGCCGGAGTCCGG
>Ga0214929_100196_pt1 | contig 19872 bp, 20 predicted proteins | sample Stichaenrichm17X_FD_168613 | JGI IMG/M metagenome (GOLD analysis project Ga0214929, IMG submission 168613) | Xylose enriched microbial communities from anaerobic bioreactor in Madison, Wisconsin, United States - 17X | ecosystem: Engineered > Bioreactor > Anaerobic > Unclassified | place: USA... | reverse complement strand
TGTTGGAGCTGTGAAAGCTGCTACCGATGCTGGTGCAGCTGCTGCCCAACGTGTGGGTGAGCTTATCTCCGTTCACGTTATACCTCGTCCCGATGGGATGGTCGAGTCGATTCTTCCACAAGCAGAGGCGTAAAGTATGGCGGAACATAATACAGGAGCAAAGGCTGCTTCTTCAGGTGGTCATGAACAAGCTGCCCAGGAACAAAAATTGAAATCAGCTAGTTCAAAAGATCAAGATACAAAAGTAGCTATAAATAAGATGTCTGCAACAAATAAAGAGGTAGTAAAACAGGGCTCTAAGGATAAAGGGTTTGCAGAGATGAACTCAGCTGACGCCAAGAATCCTAAAGAAAATATCGAAAAAGCTAAACCTTTGAAAAAAAAGTTAGAGACAGCTGGAAAGGAAACGGGAATGGCAAACACTACTGAGGCACTCGGGATGATTGAAACTAAAGGACTTGTTGGATCTGTTGAAGCTGCTGATGCAATGGTTAAGGCGGCAAATGTTAGGTTGATTGGTAAAGAGCGGGTTGGCGGTGGCCTGGTTACAGTCTTCGTGCGTGGTGATGTTGGAGCTGTGAAAGCTGCTACCGATGCTGGTGCAGCTGCTGCCCAACGTGTGGGTGAGCTTATCTCCGTTCACGTTATACCTCGTCCCGATGGGATGGTCGAGTCGATTCTTCCACAAGCAGAATAATTTATTTTTTAATTAATTTTAAAATAAGTGGAAAGAGGATGCATGGAAGAATACGACTATGATCTGAAGAGCATTCAGGCTGCTCGTGATCTGGCTCGGAAGGGCAAGATTGCTGCAAATCAGTTAGCTACTTTCAATACTGACCAAATTGATCGTATTTTACGTAGTATGGTTGATGCGGCTGAAAAAAATGTAGTTACCTTAGCAAAAATGGCTGTTGAAGAAACAAGTTTCGGCAATGTACATGATAAGATTTATAAAAACCATATGGCATCTGGTCTTTTATATGAAGGAATAAAGGACAAGAACACAATTGGCATTATTGATGTTGATGAAAAAGAGCAAGTCATTACAGTAGCTGAGCCACTTGGACTTTTGCTTGGTATTGTGCCTTCTACGAATCCTACGTCGACGGTATTTTACAAATCAATGATTGCAATTAAGTCTCGAAATGCCATAGTATTTTCGCCTCATCCTAAGGCGGCAAAATGCACTAATCTTGCAATTAAAATTATGGAAGAAGCTGCTGTTAAAGCTGGCGCGCCTGAGAATGTTATTCAAGGAATTACTCTTACAACTATAGCTGCTACCAATGAGCTTATGCATGCGCCTGAAGTTGATACTATAATTGCAACCGGTGGTCCAGGCATGGTTAAGGCTGCTTATAGCTCTGGAAAACCAGCTCTTGGTGTTGGCGCGGGTAATTCACCTTCATATATAGAGCGTACTGCCAATGTTTCTCAGGCAGTAAAGCAAATTATTGCTTCTAAGACGTTTGACTATGGGACTATTTGTGCTTCAGAGCAAAGTGTCATTTGTGAAACTTGTAATCGTGATGAGGTTATTGCTGAGTTTCAGAAGCAAGGCGGCTACTTTATGAGCAAAGAAGAGTGCAATAAAGTTTGCAAGCTTCTGTTTCGTAATGGGCATGCTATGAGTCCAAATTTTGTAGGACATAGTCCACAGTCGATTGCTGAAGCAGCTGGAATTGTTATTCCGGAAGGTACTAAAGTACTTATTGGTGAACAATATGGTGTTGGAGATAAATGGCCACTTTCCTTTGAAAAATTAACTACTGTTTTGGGGTTCTATACAGTAACTAATTGGGAAGAAGCTTGTGATTTATGCATTCAGCTTCTACAAAATGGCATTGGACACACTCTTAATATCCATACTGAAGACAAAGAGATAGTCCGTAAGTTTTCGGTTAAACCTGCTTCGCGTATACTTATTAACACTGGTGGTACTCAAGGAGGAACGGGGCTATCTACCGGTCTTAATGTGGCGTTGACATTGGGTTGCGGTTCTTGGGGTGGAAGCTCTATTTCCGAAAATGTGGGACCTGAACATCTTATCAATATTAAGCGTGTTGCTAACGGTATCATTGAACCTGATAAGGTAGCCGAGCTTGATGAATCTTTTGCAAGATATCATCCAGAGCTTATTGCTGAATATACTAACTGTGGGCCAAGCACGGATTGCAAGTCTTCTAGTAAAGATATAGATATGCCTGTTGGCTCTCATACGCCAGATCATTATTACTCACTTGGATGCAATGCTTGTGGTAGCAAATCCGTTCCGGATGAGTCTAAGCAGTGCAGCTCTACCGATGGTATTGATGCTGACGAGCTAAAAAAGATGGTAACAGAGTTAGTTACTGCTTTTCGTGGTACGGACAAGTAAGCTTTTGTTTTAATTAATCGGCCTTCGCATGGGGAGAATTGAAATGAGTAATGCGCTTGGCATGGTTGAGACTTTGGGAAATATGGGAACAGTTGAGGTACCTGATGCTACGGCGAAGGCTGCAGAGGTAGCTTTAGCAGCCAAGATAAACGTAGATGGTGGAATCGTTACTACTTTTGTTGGAGGAGATGTAGCTGCTGTGAAAGCAGCTACTGATACCGATTCTACGGCGGTAAAAAATGTATCAACACTTCGTTATGTGCGTATAATTTCTCGCCTTGATACTGAAATTGAAAAAATAGTTCCACATACGGATGCGTAGATTTATGGATGTTTCAAACTTTTACACCCAGCTCGATCATCTATACGACACAGAGGGTGCAGATGTCGCTGGATATCTCCAAAACCATCTGCGCCTTGCCCGTTCACAGAGAGATGAAATAGGCATTGCAACAATTGCAAATGAATTAGGAAGTGTGTTGAGGATTCGAGGTGAATTGAATGAATCTGAAGCACTTTATCATGAAACGCTCTCTATCCTAAAGAATCATAATGCGACAGATAAGCAGATATCTATCATTCTAATTAATTTAGGTGATGTTTATGTTGCTATGGGTAGATTCCAATTAGCAGTAAATACATTTAATCAGGCAGAGACGCTCCTTGCTGATGATGATAAGTATGAGCGTAGCGCAGTTTACAATAACCGTAGTAGTGCATATAGAGGGCTCGGAGATTTTTTTGAGGCACGGAAAAACTTGCAAAAGGCTGAAGAACTACTTGAAAATATTCCAAACGCTAGAGAAGAGTTAGCTGTTAATACTATTAATCTAGCACAAATTTTAATGGATCAAGGAAGACTTCAAGAAGCAAACAATATTGTAACTAAAGCGTTATTGATCTATAAAACACTGAACAATGGTAATGATATTCATCGTCCAAATGCACTTGCTACTGCAGGAAAAATTAATTATTTAATGGGGAATTACAAAGTTGCTGCTTGTTTTTATGAAAGAGCGGCAAATTCTCTCTTTAAAAAACTTGGAGAATCGAAAACAGTAGAATCTCTTCGTCAAGAAGCAAAAAGAATTAAGCAGCTCGCAGATAAAGTTGAAAAAGAAAAATTTCATATTCAGAATTAATTTGTATTATGCCTTTTTTCATACAAGATACTTTAAAAATATATTTAGGGAGGAAAGATAAGACATATGCAAGGACTTGATCTTTCTAGAAAATATTATCAAAAATATGGTCCAGTGTTTTTATCTTCGATCTCCCCGTCGATAAAAAGTAGAATTGCTATAGGACTTGTTGGTGAGGGTTCTGAGTGTCTTGGTTTTGATGATGGGCTATCTATGGATCATGATTTTGGTCCTGGCTTTTGTGTTTGGGTGCCTCGCAACATATATACACAATGGAGCTCTGAACTTAAAACAAGTTATGAAAGACTTCCTAAGAGTTTTATGGGCTTTGAGCGCCGAGAAACAAAACTAGCAGGAAGGCGAATGGGGATATTTGAAGTTGAAAATTTCTGTAAGACACTTACCGGCTTGGAACATTCTCCTCAATCTCTGGAAGAATGGTTGCGGATTCCTGAACAGTTGCTTGCTCTCTTAACTGATGGTGAAGTCTTCTATGATCCGACAGGCTATTTTTCAAGTATTCGTGAGGCCTATACAAATTTTTACCCAGAACAAGTTTTACGTAAGAAGATTTCAGCAGATATGGCATCAATGTCACAATCTGGACAATATAATTTTACGCGTTGTCTTAAACGAGATGCTGTAGTTGCAGCAAATACTGCTCGTTCGGAATTCGTACAGAGCACTATGGCTGCATTACATTTGCTCACTAAAACTTATATGCCATTTTACAAATGGTCATTTAGATCTTTAGTGGAACGAGCTCATGTACCGTTACCAATATGTGTTCTATTGCGTAAAATAGCTTCTGCTTCTATTTATGATGTTAAAGAAGATCAAATAAATTTTCTCTGTAAAGTTATATTGAACTCTGTCTCCGCTTTAGGGTGGGTTTCTACAGATAGTGATTTTCTTTTAGATGCTGCTGTTGAAATTTGGCAGAACTTAGATAGTGATAGTTTACGTAGCTGTCCTTTAGGGGAGGGAATGTTTCACTGATGACATATACATTCTTTCCAGAAGAAAATTCATATCAAAAATACGGGCTTCGCTTGTTGCGAAGAGATGAGATACATAAAATATTTTTACGGCCTTTGGTAAAGAATTTTCTTAATACCCAAGGTTTAAATAAACAAGATCAATCATTTCTCCAAATAATTGTTTCAATTGAATGGTCTCAATTTGATCAAGTACATGGCCTTGGCGGTAGAGCATCATGCCAAGATGATATTATGCATTTTTTTATTTACCGCGTTTCTCAATACGTTGCTTTTCCACATATTATGCTCCCTTGTATATGTGCTGAACTAGAGCGTTCTGAGCAAGAGGGGCGCAATCTCATAGAAGAAAAATATGCTCAAATGATGAAAAAGACAGATCCAGATGATTTTAATCATCATTTATCAAATAGTTTAAGATCGCCTTCACCAGTAAAAAAAGAAATTCTTGTTGAAATTGGTAATATAATACAAAAATATGTGTGTAAGGCTGCATCTAATTTACCAAAATCTCATAGCTATGCTAGACCAGATATTTCTACTGATAAAAAGATATCCTCTATAGACTATTTTATAGCAGAGCTTTCCTCATATTCGTTGGGTTGCCTTTTTTTACTTAAAAATGCGCTTGAAAGTGAAAAAGACAATGCAACTAATCCAGTAGAAGAAGCATATAGGATATCCGTAATATTGAGCAAGATAGTAGGTGAAGCATGATGACTACTTATATTAGCCGAGAACGGAGGCTTTATAAAATTGGTGACGTGAGCAAGATTAGTGGTATCTCATGTCGTACTCTTCGGCTCTACGATGACTTGGGGCTTGTTGAACCAGATTTAGTCGATGATAATAAATATCGTTATTATTCACTTAAAACTATTTTAACAATCCCTGTTATTAATTATTTCAAAATGATGGGTTTCTCGTTAGATGAAATTTCTGCAATGTTAAAGTGTGCTGACTTTAGAGAAACCAAGCGTCATTTTACCACGCACCTTGAGCTTTGTGATAATGAGGAACGTCGGATTGCAGAGCAACGCCAGGCTATATATGAATGGGATAAGCTTATTGATGAAGCGAGTAATGTGCTTAGCGTTGATCAGGCATTTGTGAATGTTAAATTCCAACCGAAAATCGATTTGCTTTGTATGCCTCATCATTTTATGGGTGAATTTGCGGAGTCAATTATTTCACCTGATTTTGGTACGTTTGTGAAGCGGCATAATAATACGATTATGGGCCCTGTAATTTTAAAATTTCATGCATTTAAAGATGCATTAAATGCTGCATGTGATGGGGAAGAGTGCGAAATCGATCTACTTCAAGAAGCTATGCGACCAATTGATGATGACTGTCGTATATCGGCAGGTGGACGTATGTTTCTGTCAACTTATCATTGTGGCAAATTTGAAGACATGGGAAAATCATTTGAAAGAATGGCAGCTTATTCAAAAGATAATAAATATAAACTTTCAAATGAAGTTTACGAGCGCTTTGTAACAGATTATTGGACAACATATGACCCAAATTTATTTGTAGTTGAAATATTAATTCCTATTGATAATACTAATTAAAGGAATGAAATGAGTAAATTTAAGTTAAGTACAGAATTGTACTTTGGTTCTCGTGCAGTTGAATGCTTAAGTAATATTAATGGCAAAAATGTTCTAATCATAACAGATGGATTTCTTAAAAAAACTGGAATGGTCACTAAAATGACGCAATATCTTCCAGTAGGCATAAAAATACATACTTATTCGAATGTTAAACCAGATCCAAGTCAAGAGTTGGTTAATGAAGGTGTTAAATTTATTTTTAATGTACGCCCTGATGTGGTTATTGCATTTGGTGGAGGATCATGTATCGATGCTGCGAAAGCTATTTTGTATTTTGCACATGAAAAAGGATTAAGAAGGCCTTATTTCCTAGCAGTTCCCACTACAGCTGGTACTGGTTCTGAAGTTACAAATTTTGCGGTTATTACGCGCAATTCTAATAAAATTACACTTATTGATAATTTTCTTGCTCCTGATGGAGCACTTCTTGAAGCAGACTTTACACGTTCTGTACCGCCTAAGATTACTGCTGACACTGGTTTGGATGTGCTGACTCATGGTCTTGAGGCATATGTTAGCAAAAACTCAACTACATTTACTGATGCTCTTGCCGTAAAAGCTTTACGACTTGTTTTTGTGAATCTTCCTATAGTTTATAAAGATGGTATGGCCATGCGTTCGCGTATGAGAATGACTGAGGCATCATGTACTGCAGGGATCGCGTTTACCAATGCAGGTTTAGGAATTAATCATTCTTTGGCGCATGCGTTGGGAGGGCGATTTCATATTGCACACGGAAGGCTTAATGCTATTTTGCTTCCATATGTGATGCATTTTCATATGAGTGAGGATAAATACCGTGAGCCATATGAGCACTTATCTCATGAACTTGGCATGAAGAATGCTGATGAACTTCTTCAAAAGATCATTAGCATTCGTAGTAAGCTTGATATTGAAAATAGCTTTGCAGATCTTGGTAGTATTGATGCTGATATATTCGAATCCGAGTTAAACAGCATGGCTGATGCCGCATTACATGATCGTTGTACGCCAACTAATCCGCGGCCTGTATCTAAGCAAGATCTTGTTAACCTTTATCGTGATGCTTATAATGGCTGATAGTTTAATCATTAATGAGATGATTGTTATAGATAACCTTGAAAGTAAAATCAAGAATTTAAATCCATACATAGCAGATATGATTCTGCAATCATATCTGCTATGTAATGATGATAAGAGATATATTCTGAATGCATATGGATGATGATCGTTCTGTGACCATGTCATATGACAGTTATGAATTGTTGATAGTATGAACTCGATGCACATGCTTTTATTTGAATGAAATATATTGGAAATTTAAGTACAGCATAATGGTGTTTCCATTAAAAACTTAAATTAAGTTCAAATGTGTGTCTATCTACTAGAAACATCAATGGGTACTGTCAAGAATCTTGCCTTTTAGAGCCTATGTGCACGCTCTTATGTAGACTTCCGAAAGAGATAATGGATAGAACTAGAGTGTAGTTTCGTCGGTGCGGGTCTGTGAGCATTCCGCAATACGAAAATTATGTCATAGAACTCCATTTTAGGCGATGCTGCAGAAGGCTCGAATCACCTAATGATATCTTGATTTGCTCTTCGCTGTACCAGTGAAGATAAGTGTCTATCTCTTCGTGTAGCTCTGTGAGTGTTTTCTTCTCCCAATGCTTTCTGAAATGCATCTTCGCTTTCAGCCTTCCGAGAATTCCCTACAGACAAAATTATCTGATAATACGCCTTTACCTAATATGGAATATATAAGTCCGTGCAATTCATAAAGCAGGTACGCCTATCCGTGGGATGTTGTGTCTTGCGCTTCGAGTAAACTAGGAGCTTTGCGTGCAGAAAAAAATTCTATAACCTTCTTGAGCATTGCATCGGTAGCCTTTATCTTCGTGATGTTAAAGGTTTATTTTTCATTAGGTGTATTCGAAGAGAAGTTAGGATCGAGAAGTCTTGGCAGGACATCTTCTATCTCATCTCGATAAGAACTTAAACGGTATTGCTTGCGCACACACCTGACCGTAAGACATCCTTTGTCTATCATCTTTTTTAAGACAATGGGGTATGGCGTGCGTTGTGTAAGACCAGTGTCAGCTCTAGTAATAGCCGTTCCTTCCCTCCCTATTGCTCCTTGTATATCTCAATGATGAGTTTTATCAAGGCTACTAAGATACTTAGGCTCTTTTCGGTATTGTCTAGAACTTGTATGTGCATACACGAATCCTACTTTTAGGATGTTTTACATCTCGGCCACGTTGACTCATTCAAGCTTGAGTTTCTCACATCTATTTTTACTCAGCTGATAAAGCGTTTCTTTAAAATAGGTCAGCAAGACATACATGGCTTTTAATAACTAGATTACATTTGCCTCATCTCATGGGTAGACTTTTTGCTTTTCTATGCAGCAAACTAGTTGAATATCTGTTTGGGTTACTCCCGATTCGACCTTGTTTTGGAATCCTACCGTTAAGATTTTCCCACATTGCTAAAAATTTTTAAATTTTTTTGATTGTTATTTAGTTTAATTTCAAATAAAAGAATATACTTGAAACGTAATTTCATATTATTCTACGAACTGCACATACGATTAGAGTGCAGTCTTCGGTGTAGATAGGAACTTCGATGAATTCGTACTCAAATAGTATTGACGCTATATGTGCCGCCTATGATAGCTTGTCGGATACGGAGAAAAGAGTAGCTGATTTTATTATTCAAAACTCGGATGATGTTGCAAAATTTTCGGTACGTGAGATAGCTACTCAGAGTAAGACATCGAGTGCAACAGTTTCACGATTTGTTCGTCACATTGGGTATGAGAGCTTTTCAGAGCTTCGCCTTGCGATCGCGACTGACCAATCCAATTCTAATTCTTCGGACGATGATGGCGTAACAGAGATATCGCTTGATAATATTGAAGCATCGATAAACTATATACTTGATAACAAAATTCAAGAGTTAACTGGGACGGCGGAACAGCTGAATTCTAGCCGAGTAAAAAAAGTTATTGATCTTATCGTGGAATCTGACGAGATCCTATTTGCAGCGGTTGGTAATTCGATCCCAGTCTGTTCTAGCTTAGCGTTTAAACTTGGACAGATTGGTCTTAGAGCAAACTGCCCCACCACAACTGAGTCGATGATTCTCGCTTCACTTTCACTACGTAGAGACGACCTTCTATTTGTGGTTTCCTCTTCGGGATATTCTCACCGTCTTGAGACAATTGTTGATAATGCCGAGGATAGCGGGACGCCAATAATCTTTGTGACAACAAACCCTGCGTCGATGCTTGCTAAACGAGCTGATGTCGTCCTTACTGCAGTTACCCGAGACCAGCTGTTAACTGGGCCTCAGTTTTCGACTCATGTTGCTGAAGATTTCATTGTGGAAACGTTATTTATGTTTATTCTTGCAAGTAGAAAATATGCACGTGAACATGCCCGGATGGAACAAAAAAGTCTTGGAAGGGATAAGGAGACTACTCCCACGTTCAGCTGAGATAGATTTCAGCTAAAAGGTAAATTAAAGTAACCTTCCATGTACGATTTTGATATACAAAACAGATTTGTATTAGCTAGCTGAGTACAGCGTGCATTTCCGTTTATTTGAGGATTCATACCACTCGCGATTTATAAGCTCAATTTGGAACATATTTCCAAATATAAATGTAATATGAAAAACAGTTACATAACAATGTTAGAGCGACTTAGGGCATAGGGGAAGCTCTGTCAAAGGCTCACATAGAACTTATTGAAGAGAAAGGAAAGTCATGAAGATCGTTGGCGTATGCGCATGCTGCAGCGGGATTGCACACACCTATATGGCCAGGAAAGCCATTGTGGATGCAGCCAATGAGGCTGGTGATGAAATTCACATGGAAACTCAAGGAACCATTGGTGTCGAAGATGAGCTTACTTCAGAGCAAATTGAGCAAGCGGACTGCATTCTTCTGTGCGTTGATGTCCATATCGAGGGAACTACACGTTTCAAAGATAAGAAGGTTATGAAAATTCCAACTGACCTTGCCATTAAAGCACCTAAACAGATCATCAAAAAAATCCATGAGGAATTGGGGAAGCGGGCCTAATTGTAATTTCGGCAGTTAGACCAGAAAGATACAAAAGAGAGGAATTAAGAACTATGGCTAAGAAGATGAAGAAGGTTGGTATTAAAGCGCCAATTCTTACCGCTATTGGATATCTCCTTCCACTAGTAGTCGCATCAGGCTTACTTATTGCTATTGGTAATCTCACGGGTGGATCGACCGTGACGACTTTAGATGGGATGACAGTTCCAGATGCACTCACCACTCTTGGTGGCCTTGGCATGGGTTTGCTCCCATCTTTCATTGCTGGCTATATTGCTTACGCGATTGCGGATCGTCCAGGACTTGCTCCTGGCTTTCTTATGGGGCAAATTGCTTCATTTTTAGGGGCAGGCTTTTTAGGTGGCATGATTGGAGGTATTCTCGCTGGTTATATTGCCCTCGTGCTTGAAACTTATCTTTCGGTGCCTAAATGGGCTGAAGCTCTTATGCCTATGATGATTATCCCTACTCTCACTGCAATTGCTGGTGGGTTGATAATGTTCTTTGTTCTCGGTGGGCCTATTTCTGCAATAACTACTGCTCTTAATGCTTTCATTAAAAATCTTGATCAGAGCCAGAAAGTTGCGTATGGCTTTATTATTGGTTTTATTGGTTGCATTGACTATGGTGGCGCAATATCTAAAGTTCCTAACCTCATCTGTGATGGTCTGCTTGCTGATGGCATTATGGGTCCTGAGGGCATCAAAGTTCTTGCTGCGATGGTTCCTCCTTTTGGTGTCAGCCTCGCCTATCTCATCTCCAAGGCCGTACACAAGCCTATTTATTACAAAGAAGAAGTTGAGAACATAAAGGTTGCCTTTCCTATGGGTCTTTGCATGATCTCTGAGGGTGTTATTCCTATTGCTATGAATGACCTCATTCGCACCGTTATTTGTACCGCCACAGGCTGTGGTGTCTGCGGTGCTATCTCTTTTGCACTTGGCAATGAGAGCCCGGTTCCTTCCGGCGGTGTCTTTGTTATTCCCGCAATGAGTAAGCCACTTGTTGCTGTGTTTGCTCTTCTCGCAGGCACCTGTGTGACTGCAGTCATGCTCGTTTTGATCAAAAAACGTATCGATCCAGAGATGGAAAGAAAGGTAGAGGAAGAGGAAAACGTTGATCTCTCTGGTCTGAGTTTCTCATAGGACACAAGAACTTGCTGTAGGAAATGCTATTAAAGTTAACCAAAGGCAAAGGAGCCAACTTAGCTATGTATGTCTCAATGAAAGACATGCTTGCAAAGGCAAATGAAGAAAATTATGCGGTGATGGCAATTAACGCATTTAACCTCGAATCGGCTGCAGGAATCATAAACGCAGCAGTTATGATGCGTTCACCAATCATTATTAATCTTCTCCAAGAACATATAAAGCAATACTTTGACTGTAACATTCTCACAAGACCAATTATAAAAATGGCTGAGCAAGTTTCTGTTCCTGTTGCTATCAACCTTGACCATGGTAGTGATGTAGCGCATCTTAAACGCTGTCTTCATGAGGGATTTTCAAGTGTCATGATTGATGCTTCGACTTACCCACTTGAGGAAAATATTTCGATTACCAAATCCATCGTTGAGTTCGCGCAGGAGTTTGGAGCTAGTGTTGAGGCAGAAGTAGGGAACATGGGACTTGTGGGAGAAGATACTGGTTTCACTGCTGCCAATATGTATACAGATCCTAATACTGCCATTAGGTTTATTCGAGAGACAGGAGTGGACGCCCTCGCGGTTTCATATGGATCGACTCATGGCGATTATCCAGATGGCTATGTTCCAGTCTTTCGCTTCGATATTGTTGAAAAGATAAAAACAGCAACAGGAATCCCTTTGGTACTTCATGGTGGTTCCGGTTCTGGTTCCAATAATATTAAGCGTTCAGTCGAATGTGGCATTAACAAGATTAATGTCGGAACAGATTATATGATTGCTCAAAGAGACTTTTTGATAAGAGCGTTAAAGAAGAACCCATCCTATGATTACCCAGAGTTAATGCGTCAGTCTTATCTTGAGAGTTCAAAGATTATCGAAAGCTATATTGAGATAGCTGGATCCAAGGACAAAATTTTATAGCACTAATAACACTAATAAAATTTATTAGTTAAACGTTTGTTTTCAATAGAAAGGTTATAGATATGTTGCTTAATATGAATCAGATGCTTTCTGTTGCTAAGAAAAATCATTTCGCAGTAGGCGCTTATAACGTTTCAGAGTCCAATCTTTTTCGTACGGTTATTGAGGCTGCTGAAGAGAATGACTCTCCCGCAATTATTGCTGTGCATCCCACCGAGCTCGCTTATTGCAAGGATGATTTTGTTAAATACATGATTGCACGTATTACCAACAGTCCCATACCGTTTGTTCTTCACATGGATCATGGCGACTCCATCGAGTCGATTATGCGAGCTGTTCGTGATGGTTTCAGCTCAGTCATGATAGATGGGTCGTTATTTTCTTTTGAGGAGAACATAGAAAAAACTGCTGAGGTTGCGCACTATTGCCATATGCTGAACATTTCAGTTGAAGGTGAGCTAGGAACTATTGGCCAGACAGGAGAGACTATTGCCGGCGGAATGACTGAGGTTAAGTATACTGACCCAGAAGATGCTAAAACATTTGTTGAGAAGACTGGTGTCGATACTCTTGCTGTTGCGATAGGGACATGTCATGGGCTCTATCCAAAAGGTGTTACTCCAAAGCTACGTATGGACGTTCTGCAAGAGATCAAAAAAGTTGTTGATATTCCGCTTGTTTTGCATGGTGGTTCCGGTAACCCTGATTCAGAGGTGGCAGAAGCAGTAAAGATTGGTATTCAGAAGGTGAATATTTCCTCTGATTACAAAAGCGCCTTCTTTACTAAAGCTCGTGAGGTCCTAGCGCGTCCAAATTCAGGTTGGGATCCGAATAACCTGTTCCCTGAATGCATTGAGGCGGGTAAAGAGGTTATTGCGCATAAAATGAATCTCTTTGATAGTAAGGGGAAGGCCGCTCTCTATCGTGAGGCTGGCCTTAAGCAATGGAGACAAGATCTCGAGTAAGGTTTGTATCTAAGTGACTCCGCCGGTGAATAGCCCTCGGCGGAGCCGTTTTATATGCTTTCAATCTATGTGAAAGAGGTGATTTTATTGTCTAGGATAGGTGCCATTGAGGCTGGGGGAACGAAAATGGTTCTTGCAGTTGGAAACAAGAGGGGAACTCTTGAGGAGTGTAAGGAAATTCCGACCCTTAATCCAATCGCTTGTGTGCGTACCATAGTTGAATGGTTCAGCAGTAGGAATATTGATGCTCTTGGAGTTGGCGCTTTTGGGCCAACGTGCGTTAATCCAAATGACCCTAGGTTTGGAAGAATTCTTGAGACTCCTAAGACTGCTTGGAGGTATTTTAATTTTTATGAAGCTCTTGCAGATGGCCTTCACGTTCCCATCGGATATGATACGGACGTAAATGGTGCATGTCTCGGAGAATCCACTTTTGGAGCAGCTAAAGATCTCAATCACGTTGTATATGTTACTGTTGGGACAGGTATTGGTGCTGGAGTAATGATAAATGGCCAGCTTCTGCATGGAATGCTCCACGCAGAAGCTGGCCACATTAAGGTTGCAAAGCTTCAAAAGGACTTTGGAGAAAGTGTTTGCCCATATCATAAGAGCTGCTTAGAGGGGATGGCCTCTGGTCCGTCTATCGAGCATAGATGGGGCAAAAAGCCCATAGAACTTACTGACCAGTTAGAAGTTTGGGATATAGAGAGCTCATATCTTGCCGAAGGTTTGGCAACCTATATTCTTTGCTATTCTCCTCAACGAATCATACTTGGCGGGGGAGTGATGCATCAGAAGCAACTCTTTCCTCTTATTAGAAGAAAGACGCTTGAAGAGTTGGGTGGCTATGTTCTAACTCCTGAGCTTGCAGATATTGACAGTTATATTGTCCCTGCGGGGTGTGGTGGTAACCAAGGTATTCTTGGAGCACTTGAACTTGGTTATCGTGCTCTTGTATAAATTTAGCCTATCTAGCATCATATTTCGACAATTACCTATAAGGAGGTCATTCTTAATGGATTTCCTATCAGAGAAGAATGTTATGCTCGGTCAACATGCAGACGACCGCTATGAAGTTCTAAGGGCAATAGCAAACGCGGCTGAATCACTTGGAGTTACTCATAGTGCCGATGCTGTCTATCGTTCATTTCTTGAAAGAGAGGAAATGGGTGCTACTGGGATGACGGATGGCTTTGCTATTCCGCATGCAAAGTGTGCAGCAATTAACACTGCTACAGTAATTGTATTTAAGAATGACAAAAAACTAAGTTGGCCATCCTTTGATGATAAGCCTATTGATATCGCAATAGCTCTACTCGTGCCCGATGGTGAGGCTGGGACGACGCATATCAAACTTCTTTCCAAAACTGCGGTGCTTCTTATGGACGATGGATTTAAGGAGCTTGTGCGCGACACAAACAATGCAATTGGAATTGCACGTGTGATTAATAAAGAACTTGAAAAGTCTGAATAACTTGAATTTCAGAGCTTCTTGTTATTAATCCATGCAAGTAAGTACAAATGGGGTAGTAGAAGTACTCGATGATGAGCTACATGTAAATGAAGATTGATTTTCTCATAGACGCCTGTTTATTTTAGGCGGAAGAGGCAACTACGTAAATTTTGATCCATGGCTAGATAAGCTATTGAGCTGATATCTTGTATTTCATTGCAATGACATTTGTGGGGAATTATGTAGCATCAGGATTTAGCACTGCTTGTTTTGGTGCGGTAGCTGGAATGTGTTACAGCGTACATACATGAGAAGGGCATGCCATGAGCGTGACATTCACCATGAGAATGGACCCGGATCAAAAGTCGCTCATCTCGACCTATGCAGCTATACATGGCAAGCCTATGGCTGAGTTCATGATGGATGCTGCACTAGATATTATTGAGGACGAAACAGACCTACGTGATTGGGAAAGTGCAAAGAAGGAATTTGATGCCGATCCTGCGACCTATAGCAACGATGAACTTATGCATGGGTTTGGTCTTCGATGATATGGCGGCTCAGGTACTCTGACAAAGCACGTAAGCAACTCCATAAATTGATGTGGCGATAAGAACGACTATTCTCTCATGGTTAGACAAGAACATTGATGGTTATGACAATCCGAGAGTTCGTGGCAAAGGGCTTAGTGCTAGTTGTTCCAGGAAATGGCGCTATCGCATCGGTGACTATCGTGTCTCATGTGATATACAAGATGAAGCCCTTGTTGTATTGACTTTTAGTGTCGATCATAGGAGTAAAGTCTACAAGAGATGAAGTTGATATAGGTAGATAGGTTTAGTAGATTACGACCTGGTACTTAACTCTTTTTTTCTCCTGACAAGGCATGTAACACAATTGTGTTATTGCTACACAGTGGATACGTATTGGCAAAGTGCAGTGTGTTATTGCAAACTGAAGAATGTTTGCTGTTTATTTGCCATATAAATTACCTATTTTTTCTTATCAATTATATTATTAGAACATAACTTTTTAGTAGTATTATTTATAAGTAAATAGGATAAACTTTAAAATAATTAAGGAAGTAGCAAGACGCATATGCGTCTTGCTACTAAATAAAGCACTAGGCTCTTTCAGTGCTTTTTATATCAGTTTTTGCAATTAGAATTTTTGTTACAATAAACGAAACACTTATCGAAACTGCTGCTACAACACAAGCTAGTATAAAATTACCCATTCCACCGTCAGGCGCGATAAAGATGAGTGCTGAGAGTAAGCCCGGGCACGCACCTTCGACATATTCCTTAAGAGCAAAAATACCAGCAATAAGGCCAGCGGATGCGCACCCTGCTGCTGTGCCAATTAGAAGTCGCGGACGTTCGATAAGAGCACCGTAAAATGCTGGTTCTGTAACACCACATAGTGCAGTAACACCTGTTGAGATGTACATGCCTCTTTTTGTCTTGTCATTATGCGTTGATGTTGCAAGTGCAAGCGTGGTAGCACCAACAGCAAGATTGGATATAAATCCAAATATAATAGGAGTCCAGCCTAATTCTGCAATGCTAGCTATATCAACTGCAATATAGGCTTTGTCTAGTCCAAGCATAACAAAGTAAGGGTTAAGTACAGAAAGAATTGGCGTAGCAATAAAGGCGACATTATCCATAAGCCATGTTACGCCATCACTGAGAGCATAGCCAAGAAGGCTACCCAAAGGACCAAAAACAATTAACGTGCAAGGGACAACTATCAACATGGTCAATATGGGTCTCGCGAATATATCAATAATGTCAGGAATAAATTTGCGCAAAAGCTTATCTACATAATACATAAATATAACGCCCAATATTATGGGTAAGACCGTCCCGCTATAATCGACTGTCGGTATAGAAATTCCTAAGAAATCAAGATTATCAACTCCATTAATAGCTGAATTGAGAAGAACAGCACCAAGAAGTGCTCCCATTACGGGTTTCATCTTAAGATTTGAGGCTAGTGAATATCCAAGATAGATAGGAATAAAAGAAAGACCTGCACTATAAATTGCAGAGAGAACTATAGCAGTGCCGCTATCAGTTCCAAATCCAAAGTAATTAACTAGTAAATTCTTAAAGGCAAGTATCATTCCTCCGGTTATTAAAGCGGGAATGATAGGCATGAAAACGGCCGCACTGATATTGCCAAATCGAGTCACAAGATCAACTGCGCCTTTTGTAGCTGTACTCTTATTCGATGCAGGTTTAGTATCCTCTGAATTATTAGGGTTAATTCCAGAAACTTCTAGAAATTCGTTATAAGCATCTTCTACCTTTGGCCCGATAACAACTTGAATTTGCTCAGCTGTTTTAACGACACCTATTACATTTTCAGCGTTTTTAATAGCCTCTTCATCAATTTTTGATCCATCAACATAATGAAGACGAAGTCTTGTAGCACAATGTTCGACGTGACTTATATTTTCCTTACCTCCCATGGCTGCTAAAACAGTTTCGCTCATGGAATGATATTTAGAATCTTTCATTTTCTCTCACATCCTTAACGTAAAACGGATGCAGGGATGCCATCTGTTTTTAGATTTTCATGACTTTTGATAAATTGCCGATACCAAGTCAAACTTTTTTTTGGAGTTCGTTTTAGGTTGCCATCAAAATTAATATGAATAAAGCCATAACGTTTTTTGTAACCATTAATCCAGCTATAGAGATCCATGGCTGACCACATATAGTAGCCAGCAACTTTCGCACCAGCCTTTTTGGCCCTTAGCATCTCGTCAATAAAGTCTTTGACAACTTTTATGCGTTCATCGTCAGCAACAAAGCCAGTTTTATCAGGGGTTTCAAAACATCCGTGGCCATTTTCTGTTACGAATATCAAAGGGTTGTTATAGCGCTTTGCGATTTCCATGATGGATGTATACATGACCCGCGGGAGTAATTCACGACCCCATTGATTGTGAGGCACAGATTTATCGTAAAGAGTTTCAAAAAGAGGTGCGATACATTTACTTTCTACCTTAGGGCCGTTGCCTTTGTTATTAACTGAGGCATGGGATTGTTCCCCATGCCAATCTGTAACATATTCACGGCAATAAAGATTAAGGCCTAAGAAATCTGCTATTCCATGCTTAAAGATTTCATTGTCTTCAGGAGATTTGTATAATAATATGTTCATTTTTGCAAGCATCTCATTTGTTTCAGGAGGTAGCTTGCCTTCTAATGCTGGACACAAAATCATACGGTTGCCGAAGAAATCTGCTCCTTTAAATACCTCATCTGGATGCTTTGTTTCAGGTGCAACTTCTACGCTACCTCCATCATGAACCACTCCGATGATCCCAGGCATATTTAATTCATGAAAAGCTTCTATTGCCTTAGCACTTGCAAGCATAAGGTTGTATTGCCATTGAAAATATGATTGGAAATCCAAAGTTCGATTAGGTGGATAATTTCCTATGATGTTTGAGCAGTAACTATAAAAATGTGGTTCGTTTATGGTAGTCCAAATACGAACACGATCACCAAAGGCTTTGAAGCAAATCTTTGCATAAGCGCAGAACCAGTCGGTAATATCGGAATTAAGCCAACCACCACGTCGAGCGAGAGCGAAGGGAAGGTCGTAATGAAACAAAGTAACATTGGGCTCAATACCTAGCTTTATGCAATAATTAATTAAATTATTATAGAAATTAATACCTTTTTTATTGACCTTTCCAGTACCATTCGGCATGATTCGAGCCCAAGAGATCGAAAAGCGAAAGGTATTTTGTCCTCCTTTAGCTAAAAGATCCAAATCTTCTTTATATCGGTGATAAAAATCACAAGCAATATCACCATCGACATGATTTATATTTTTGAGACTTTTATGGTTAAAAAAATCCCATTCTCCTAGCCCTTTGCCGTCTGCGTCCCATGCGCCTTCGCATTGATAGGCCGCAGTCGCAGATCCCCACAGAAATGGCAATGCAATTAAATCAGTATTATTGGCAGTCATCACACATCCTCCCACTATGCCCTTGGGCAAAAGAAGTTACCAACCTGTTGTGAGAAGACGCCGGCGCTAGTCTTAGCTATTATTATGCCTCTGTATAGCTCACGTAATGATTCGTTCTATGGATCATTATTGCGAGAAGAAGTCAAAGGGGGCTGTTGTGAACATTCATGACTTCAGACTTCTTGATCTAATTAGTCAAATTATTAATAGTAATGATTCGAGTAATGATGTATCGATTGCAAGATTTTTAATAAATCATCTTCAAGTGGCTGATTCTATCAGGGTATCAAGAATAATGAAGGAGGCATATGTCACTCGTGCTGCAGTTAGACGATTCTGCAATCATCTTGGTTATACAAATTTAAGTGAGCTTAGGTCATCTTTTTCACGAGTAGTATTTCCTAGCAATATACGATTTCGTAATATGAGTGAGAAACCTGAAGCTTATCATAGTATTCTTGATAATGAGTTAAGTAAGATGTTTGCAGATATTCGACTACATATAAATGATGGGCTTATATGCTCTTGTGCATATGATATTTATCAGCACGAAAGCGTTGAGATTCTTTCCGCCAATAACATTAGTGGGAACCTTATTAGATTTCAGCAAGAAATGTTTTATGCTGGCAAAATTGTACGTCTTACCTCAATTTCCGATATTATAAAAGGGGCAAGCTATAGGGAATCACCAAATAAAGTTCTAATAATTGTAATTTCTGTTTCCGGAAAATTTGCCAAGGAAATAGATGCGTATGTATGCGGACGCACCGCACGAAAAGTATTAATCACAGCATTTTGTAACAAAACTACTCCATCCCATTATGATTCTACTTTATTTATTAGCAGTGCTGGTAATGGAATAGATAAATATGGTATATACGCTAAATACGGAATTACTTATCTACTTGACTTGCTATCAAGCTGCTATATCAGTAGATATGCTAAAGAAACAAAAAATAACTTGTTTGGACCTCGTTCAAAATGGATAGACTAAATATCTATTTATTTATATATTTTATGCATATTTTACGAAATATAAGAGGAATAAAATTATTAAGCTCATAATAAATCATAGAATACTAAAACGATTAAATATTACTTAAATTATAGAATCAGTTGATTCATCTTGATAGCACTGAGATTATTGGTGTGCTGTGCTGCAGTCGGAAATTGGCCAACAATCTAGAA
>Ga0214929_100193_pt1 | contig 20177 bp, 15 predicted proteins | sample Stichaenrichm17X_FD_168613 | JGI IMG/M metagenome (GOLD analysis project Ga0214929, IMG submission 168613) | Xylose enriched microbial communities from anaerobic bioreactor in Madison, Wisconsin, United States - 17X | ecosystem: Engineered > Bioreactor > Anaerobic > Unclassified | place: USA... | reverse complement strand
GGCGGAACCGTCGCCAAACAGAGAGCCGGGTGGGCTCCAGGGCACATTCTCCATTTGGCATGTGGAATTGTATCACCTGGGCTGTCAGGACGGTCTGGACCGGCCCTCATTATCTAGACTGTTAGATTGCGAGATATCCACCATCATTGCGTGTCAACCATGATAGATACCTGCACTTTCAGATAGATGAGATCCGTTGATCGATCGAGACGCTTCGAGATCTTTTCTCGAAATCTGACTTGATAGATCATGTTGGATGCACGTTATCCAAGGAGGCATAAATGGGCTCATCGAATCTGGTCAAGCCTGAAGTATGGCTTGTGTCAAAGATCGTCAACGATATCGACGATAAAAAAGTAATCCTGCCTCGATATCAAAGGGCTCAGGTCTGGACCAAGAAGAAGCAGGAGAGCCTGATAGATTCGATGATGTCGGGATTTCCGATAGGCTCGCTGCTGCTGTATGAAAACAAAGCAGACGAAACATGGCAGCTCATCGATGGTCTTCAGCGCGCCACGACGATCTATGACTATCAGAAGAATCCTCTCAGACTCGTCAACCTTGCGATTCTGGTAGACAGATCGGAAAAGCTTAGAGATGCCCTTGACGACGTGGTCTCTGCAGTCAAATCAAATCAACTTGCGGAGGACGATGACACGGACGAGACACTTCACGAAAAGGTGCAAGACGCAATAGCAAAGTGGCTGCCGACAGTGGATATTTCGAAAACATCGGAATACAGCTCTCTCAAGCTTGGTTCCGCGATCGTCGACTATTTTGCCAATCTGGAAAACAACGACAGCTTGGACGGCCGGGACACAAACCAGTCGAATGGTGAGGGGACCATTGTTGACCCCAGCAAGATCCTTGCATCCAACGCTATAGCTAACGGCATCGATGCATCGGGCCTCTTGGATGAAATCAAGGACGAAGTCAACCTCGATGACTACGCAATGCCGGTCATCATCTACAGCGGCGACAAAAAGAACCTTCCAGACATCTTCGAACGCGTCAACGTAGAAGGCACAAAGCTCAGCAAATATGATGTGCTTGCAGCCATCTGGTACGGCGGTTCGGACCGCGTGCTAATCAATGACAGCAAGATCCGCAATGCCATCGAGCAGAAGTACGAGGAGGTGGAGGAGACCGGCTTTGTAGTCGACGAAAGCGATCATGCAAACGATGAGTACACATTGTATGAGTACCTGTTCGGCCTGGGTAAGTACATTGCCGGCAAGGATGCATACCAGCTGCTTTTCAAGGGCGCAGATGACAGCAGCAAAGTAGAATCCTTTTCGTTCACCATTGCGTGCATCGTTTATCACCTCCGGATTGGAGACATCGAAAAGCTTCCCGATGCAATTCGCCAGAAGGAGGGGACTCCAAAAGGAAGCGCAATCGACCTCTCCAGATTCCAGTCCGCACTGGAAGAGTCCATCGACTTCATCTGCCAGACATTGAAGCCGTATATCGGCATCGAGCTGCAAAAGCCATTCATCGCACATAAGGAATACCAGATCTGTTCCTATATCGTTCGTGCCTTGGTAGGCCACTACGACGTTGGGTCGTGGCAGGAGAGGGACGGCTGGAAGGAGGACCGCAAGGCACTCGAACGCGCGATACCGCAGCATTATCTCTACGAATTGATGACAAATAACTGGGGCAATGCCGGTGACTCCAAGCTGTTCAATAACGTCTGGGCTGGCAACGAGCCTTCAGATGTCTACAGGCGTACCTACGAAAAAGATGAGTGGACCAACGCAATCCGCATGTGGTTCTCTGATGGGCTGCACAAGAACCAGACGAAGCGTGCTGCAATCGATGATGTAAGCAAAGTCTTCCTGATGTACGTGTATGGCACCATTGCGAATTCGAGTGAAGCAAAGCAATGCTTCGATATCGACCATATCTATCCGATCAAGATACTCGCAGACATGCTCGAGAAGACCGGAGACACCGAAGGGCTGCCGATGAGCGCAGTCGGCAATCTCGAATTCCTCGAGTCCAAGATCAACAAGGAGAAGAATTCCCGCACGCTTGCGGATTACTACAACTCGCTCCCAGAGGAGTCTCCGAAACGCGAGATTCTCAAGCGATATTCGATCTGCGATAATCCGGCATCCGTCAATGTGACCGAAGATTGGAACAGAAGCGACTTCGTAGCGTTCATTAAGGAACGCGAGCGCCGTCTGGAAGTTGCACTACTGAAGCGATTCGGTATCTCACTATAAAGCTGCCCACCAAATCCATGCTTTATAGCCGATCTTGTGGGGTAATATAAGCGTAGACAAAACCCTTCGGGGTTTGCGGGGCAGGATCGTGATGAGCGTTCCCGCCCTATTTTTATGTCGACACAACGGGCTATACGAGGACAGCAGTTACTCGCTCCCATGTCATCACTCAGCCTCGGTGTAGAACGCAATCTCGGGACAGTACTCAGGGTCGCTGTAGGCTCTCGCGATTTCCCCTACTGTCATCCCCGTCACCTCTTCTGACCGGTAGGTTCCATTGTCTGCAAGCATCCAGGCCTCTTCCCACCAGCCTGGATGGAGAGCCCAGACCTCGTTCCAGTCCTTCTCCGAGACGTAATCTCCCTCATCATTGATCCTGAAGACAGGAGCGCCAGAAGGAAACTCTTCCCGCACACGGCCGTCAAGCTCATTGGCAGCAATGTCGATTGCATCGAGCATGGTCCGTCCTATCGGCTGAGGAGCAAGAGCATCCTTCAATCCATCATTCCAGTCCAGAGACAGCGCTTCGGAAATGGGGCGAAGGCGGTCATGGCACTGTGCAATCCTCTCACTATCGCCGAGCAGATCCGACGCCTCGACATAGCCATTCGAGATCAGCTGCCATGCTTCAGGCCAGCCGGAGGGACAGTCTCTCCATGCAGCATTCCAGACATCTTCTGTCACATAGGTCCCCAGGGCAAGGCGATAGATGCGCTCCCCCTCATGGAACTGCGTTTGTGCCTTCTCGTAGAGCTCCTTGCCGACATGCTGTATCTCGACGAGCCTTGCCATGTCGAGCGCAGGATCCTCTTCCATGGACAGCACCTCCCTGAGCGCCTATCTGGATGCAGCGCCCAGTATACGATCCTTGCCCGCTCTACCCTCTCCGGCTTCTCAGAAATGCCTTGGAGACACCCTGACGTACCTGCTTCATGAGCTCCTCGGGAAGCCTGTCCACCTGCTCGCCAAGATAGACGCCACGGTCTTCGAAGATGTAGGAGAAGACCGTCTGAGCTTCCTTGTCGTCCGCCCTGCCTATCTCTATTGCATGGATCTCGATGCCTTTCTTCTCGAGCTCGTCCACAGCCTTCTTCGCAGCTCCCGGGAAGGATGAGGCACCGTCAGTCACCTCGAACACAAGATGCACCTCGCGTCCGCTCAGTAGCTCCTGCACCTCTTTCTGCCCTGTGGCAGAGACGATCTCTTCGAGGCAGGCTCCGTCATTCGTCGAGCCATCCGCGCCTTGGAGCCGCGCAATCGAAAGCATCTGGCCGGCTTTGTACTTCCTTCCCTGGTCCTCGAAGGCAAGCACCTTCCTGTGATGTGTGCCGAAGAGCCAGACTTCTGTCTCCACATCGATCTTCTCGTGGGCACGCGCTGCCGCCTCTGCAAGATAGCGGGAGAAGTCCTCGAGCGAGAGCAGCACGACAGAGAGCGCCTCCCGTGCCGGCTCCAGCTTCCCTGACCTCATCGATCCCGAATTGTCCACGATGAAAGAGACCTTGAGGCACTTCGGCAGCTGCCTGTATCTTCTCTGGAGCTCCGTCGAGTCGAAGAAGGCAAGGTTCCTGTAGTTGTCGGTACGCTCTGCCTCGACCAGAGACGGCCACCCATCTATCACCGCATGCGTGTCGAGCTTGCCGGTCAGGGTGTGCTCGACCTTGACGGAAACCTCCTGCGCTGCCTCTCCTATGAGCTCATGCCAGTACTGCCTCATGCGCAGGCGTGCCGGACGCACAAGCGCCTCATAGTGGCCGAAGAGCTCTTCGTCTTCCTTCGTGACACCGAAAGGAGAAAGGTCGGGCGTCCCTTCGATCAGGTCGGCCGCTGCCTGGCGCCGCTCGTCCTGCGCTGCCTTGAGGCTCTTGAGCGCCTCCTTCTTCTGGGCACGTGCCATCTCGGGGCCATGCCTGCGGGAGCGCTTCGTGCGGGAGGTAGAGCCGCCTCCCGCCTCTTCCTCGGTCGTCGCGCCATATTCCTTGCCTGCGATATCGCGCTTCATGAGCTTCATCCAGGCAGGAAGGAGGAACGTGCGCACGAAGGGGTCGCGACGCTCTATGCCAGCGCCGTCTTGGAGCAGCCGTACGAGCCCTTCGCGCACGAAATTGATACGCTCTTTTCCCATCGTCTGCTCTTCGAGCACTTCTGCAATCTCAGGCTCCTCGAGCGACACTGTCCCGTACCACTCGGCCTGAAGGATTGAAGGCCCCAGAAGCGGTGCCAGCTCCTTCGGATGGAGCACGGACGGGAACTGCCCCTCCCAGAGGAGCATGGTCCTGACCTCGTCTGCGACTTTCTCATCGAGATAGCGTGGAGCCCTCAGACGCACCTCGAGCATCTGCGTCCATTCATCTGCGATATCGAGGAAGTCGAGCACCTTCTCCTGCATGTTCGGAAGGACAATCTCCGGCTGGTATGCCTTGTCGTCTTTTAGTCCCAGCTCACCCACACGATTGAGCAGTGCCTGCGTGAGTTCCTGCGCTTCAGGCAGAAACGTCTCAGGCCGGGCAAGGTAGATGCCAGGATGCGCACGCCAGTCCGGATAGAGTGCCAGCGCCTCATAGATATGGAAGAGGAAGCGGTCCTCGGAAAACGGCATCTCCTGGAAGAAGGCAAGAGGAACGATGAGGGAAGGCTCCTTCGGCCTGAGCTCGAAGCGCTCCGCCTTGTCGTCGAGCACCGTGTGCAGGCGCATGTCGCCCGAGAAGAGGACAATCAGCTGCTCATGGGCAGCCAAGATCTCCTCGCACTGCTTCCTGAAGGCAGGAGAGACCTCTTTGGGAACGCTGTCGCTTCTTCCCTGCTCCTCGTCGTAGAGATGGTTTGCTATCTTTCCGTAGGTTTCCTTACGCATAGAGCGGCTCCCTGAGAAGCTGGCTCTCCGTCTCGAGGCGTGAGTATGAGAGGCGCTCGAGCGCGCCATCCACATCGACGAAGAGGACAGATGAGTGGGACTCCTGGCAAAGCCTTGTCGGGAAGCCATCTTCTACAAGCGGCACCGGTGCCATCTGCCACGTGAGATTTCTCTCCAGAAGATAGGCTGCACCTTCATCCGTGAAGGCGAATGCGGTCTCACCATCTGAAGTGGTGCACCAGAGGCTTCCCTTCAGAATGACGCCCTGGATCTTCTGACCATCATCGGTCTCTTCGACCTCGACCGGAAGCTCCGGCATCTCGAGTTCCGCATCCTCTCCGAGATGCTCCTCCACAAGGGCAATGACAGAGTCGGGCAGGCCTGATTCGGAGATCTTCGTGACGTCGCTGCAAAGGACTTGGCGCCTGCCACCCATGGAACGGATCTTGATCAGGCGTTCGCGGGCATAGGGCAGGGCCTCGATCAGAAGCGCATGCTCCTCCTCTTCTAGCTCCTCGAGCTCATGTGCCAAGGCAGCAGGAGTCGTGCCTTCGGCCAGGGCTTGGGCAATCTTCGGCTGCAGCGTCTGGACCCGTGCCTTGAAGGCATGGGCACGTTCTTTGAGCTCTATGCCTTCCACGGCTACTCCTGGCTCTCCGGGAAGAGCGCGTCGAGGACCCTCACGCCTGCCCCGAGCGTGCGGGCATGGTCTGCCACGTCCTCTGCGACAGAGATGTCCTGGTCGGCAGAGCCGTCGATCTGGATGTCCTCTGCAAGGTCTTCCGGCAGCTCAGTCCTTGCCGGACCATTCCCGAAGAGGAGATAGACGACATCCTCGGCGCTCAGATGCTCGAGCGGACGTGCCTCATACACATACGGTGCGCACCTTATGTCCTCATAGCCCAGAGCTGCCGCTCCCCGCGCGCGTGCCGGCACCTTCCAGCCATCCGCCTCCTGGAAGAAGCCGTAGCGGACAGCAAGCCCCAGGAGCAGGTTCCTGTCATCGGCATTCGTGACGGTCGAGAGGAACGCATCCCAGAGCGCCAGCGAAAGATCGACCTCCTCGCCCTGGTTCCAGAAGTCGAGCACGTGCATGAGGTTGCGGATGGAAAGGACGCCTTCGGAAAGCGTCGGCGTGTCGGCATCCGAGCCAAGCTCCGAGACTCCCTCGAAGATGTTCTGGCTCATGCGGGCAAGCTCGGCAAGCTGCCAGAGAAGCTCGAGCGTATGCCCCGCATCGGGGATATCGAGCGAGCCATCCTCGTTCAGGAGATGCTCGACGATGAGGCGGAAGAGCTCAGAGGGTGTCTCATCAGTGCGCTCCTTGAGAGAGCCTTCCGTCGCCTGCGGGACATAGTTGTAGACAATCGTCGTGAAGCGGGACTGGAAGGCAGGGTTCAGGGCATTCGTGCCTTCATAGCTCACCTGCTGGGTCGAGAGGTTGCCCGTGCCGATGAGGCAGAAGCCGGGCTTTATCTCGACCTTGCCGACGCCTGCGACATAGGCCTCCTGCCCGGCATGGTGCTGGAGGATATCGTTCAGAGCAATGAGGTTCGGCATCGCAATGGCGTTCATCTCGTCGATGATGACAGGACGTCCCTGCTTGAGGGCAAGGAGCACCTCCTTGTCGACCTTCTTGACGACAGTGCCGAAGCCTGAGGCATCGGCGACGGCGAGGTCCGAATATGTCTTCCAGGCACCTTCGACGACCTTCTCCTTCACGGAGTGGTCAAGCGTCGAGAGCTCGTCTGCATGCTCCCTGATATAGTCCCTGAAGCTGTCGAGGAGCTGCGAGAGCGCCTCGGTCTCCCCTTCCCCCATCCCTGCATGGGAAAGGACGAGGCTCTTCTCCGAGAAGAGGTCCTCAGCCGTGAGGTTGTGGGAACCCGAGACAAGATAGGGCCTGAAGTCTTCCGGCATGTTCTTGCCTGAAGCTGCCTGCCAAACCTCGTCGAAGTGATGCACGGCTTCCTCGCGGGTGGCAGAGGCATGCTCCTGCCGCCAGGCGGCCATAGCGTCTGCCGCCTGATGCCTTCTGGCACGCTCTGCGCTGTAGTCCTCAGCTGCCTCGACCGCAAGCTGCGTCTTGCCAGATCCCAGATGCCCCACAAGATAGACCGGGATGCCAGCATCGAGCGAGGAGGCTATTGCCTTCCTGGCGCGTGCCACATAGCCGGTATCGATGAGGCGGCCTGATTTCTGCTCCGCAATGTCGCGGGCAAGCTCCTGCCGCTTCGCGACGAAGAAGGCATCGGCATCCTTCTCCAGGAGCTGGCGGCGGCGCTTCTCGAGCTCAGCGATCCTGCACGCATGTGCGCGGGTCTCGGTGGTCGATCTCCTCTCATGGAGAAGCGATTGCTCTCTGCTCCTGTCGCGGGCCTCTGCCAGGCAGAAGCGCTCATAGCGCTCCTCGGCGTCGATCGAGGCAAGCTCAGCCGCTGCCTTCTCACGCGCCTTCTCGATATAGCTCTCGTAGCGGCCCAGAAGCCCGGATTCGCCTGTCTCCTCCTTGGCCCCTCTTGCAGCTGCCCTGCGTTCGCGCTCTATCTCGGATAGCCTTGCCATGCCCGCTCTTTCCGGGGATGAGTCCCCTCTGCTGATAGAGCCGGGCCCATGCACACGGCACAGGCCCGGCATATCCTGCCTCTGCAGGTCAAGATCAGATGATGTTGTACTCCTTCAGGAGCAGCTCGATATCGGTGCCCTTGATCTTCTTCTCGATCTGGTGCCTCACGAGCGCCGGAATCTTGATCTCCGGCTTCTCGCCGTCGAGCATCTCCGATGCTGCATTGAGGAGATAGCGGATATCGTAGCGGCTCGGGAACACCTCAGGCACGGCGCGCTCGACGCCGGCAAGGATATAGACAGCCTCCATGGCCGTCCTGCCCGAGTACTCGATCGTGAAGACCGTATCCCTGCCCGGCTCGTCCATCGTCTCTGCGAACTGGCCCAGGAAGGCGAAGTTCACAGCGTTCTTCGGGACGACATACGGGCGGTCGCCGAAGGAGCGGCGCAGGAACATCGAGGTGATGAACGGCATCATGACCGGCACGGCGTGGCAGGTATCGGCAAGCTCCTCGATCTGGTCGAGCGGGGCGCCGATGTGGTAGAGCCACTCCTCCGTGATCTCGCGGCCCGTGCAGTCCTTCAAGGGCTTCTTCACGTAGTTGCCCGGCACATCGGTGAACAGGCCATAGACCCAGACCTCGAAGTCCTTGTCAGGCTGGCCGTAGTACTGCTCCTGGCGGTTGATCGTCCAGCTCATGAGCCAATTCGAATCCTTGGCAGACACGATGCCGCCTGTGCAGATGTGGCCGCCATACGGGCTTCTCTTCGTGATCTTCTCGACGAGGTCCACGATCTTCGGATCGGATGCCGTGATCGTGCAGGACTCCCAGTTCGACTCCTCGGGGTGTCCGCAGAAGACCTCAGGATGGCCGAACTCATCAGACTGCGCTGCAATGTTCTTCCACATCTCCCAGCAGCCGCCAAGCTTCGGATCCCACGGTGCCGGCGTATCGGTCGAGCCATAGGTCGAGCTTTCCGTCATCGATCCATTGGTGATGAAGCAGAGGTCGTTCGGCGTGAGGTCGATCGAGATATCGTTGCCGTCCTTGTCGTGGGCGACGATCTTCTTTGCGACCTTCTTGTCCGGCGTGATGTCGAACTCGACGTTGGTGACCGTGACGCCGTAGCGGAACTCGACACCTGCAGCCTTGAGGTAGTTGATCATCGGGGTGACGAAGTCCGTGAACTGGTCGCGGCGGCAGAACTGGAGTGCCGAGAGGTCGGCAAGGCCGCCCACATGGTGGATGAAGCGGTTCATGTAGAGCTTCATCTCGAGCGCGGAGTGCCAGTTCTCGAACGCAAACATCGTGCGCCAGTAGCACCAGAAGTCGGAGTGCAGGAGGTCGTCCGAGAAGATCTCCTCGATGGACTTGCCCTGGAGCGACTCGTCGCTCATCATCAGGAAGTTCGCAAGCTCCATAGCGTTCTTCTGGCCGAGGTTGAACTTGCCGTTGTCGTAGCGCTGGCCACGGTTCGTCGTGATGCGGCAGTTCGAGAAGTTCGGGTCGTCCTTGTTGATGTAATAGAGATGGTCGAGGACAGAGACATTCGGGTCTTCGACAGACGGCAGCGAATGGAAGAGGTCCCAGAGCACCTCGAAGTGATGGCCCATCTCGCGGCCGCCACGGGCCACGTAGCCGACATTCTCGATGACCTTGCCGTCAAGGCAGCCGCCAGGCAGGTCGAGCTTCTCGAGGAAGTGGATCCTCGAGCCATCCATATGGGCATCGCGGACAAGGAAGCAGCCGGCGGCAAGGGCACCGATGCCCGTGCCGATCAGATAGGCGCTCTTGTCGTCTATGCCTTTCGGCTTGCGCGTATGGATCAGTGCGTCATAGTCGCCGCAGAAGAAGCTGAGGCGGGGATCCTTCGACTTGATATGGTAGTCCATCAGCACTCCTTTTCCGAAAGAGCGGACGGGTCCGATTTTTGGACCCGTGTCAGAACGAGGAGTGCTATACCCCACTCTCACGGCTTTAGAACTCACCAAGGCCTGTTTTCTGCAGACGGATGCAGATGGACGGACACGTGTCCGTTTTCGTCCCGCGCTCTACGCAGCCTCGCGTACACGCGTCCTGAAGCGCTGATAGAGCGGCAGGAACAGGAAGGCGACGCCGAGCGCGCCTATAAGCGCGAGTCCGCCGCCGACAAGGCCGAGCGATGCCGCCCCGAGCCCATCGAGCGCAGCGCCGCCCAGAGCGGTGCCGCAGCCGATGCCCAGATTGTAGAGGCCCGAATAGGTGGCCATGGCTACTGAGGCGTCTCTCGGGTCTGCGATCTCGATGATCAAGGCCTGGAAGGCGATGCCGAAGGAGGTGAGGCCCAAGCTCCACGCAGCCAGGACAAGAGCCTCTGCTGCCGGGCTTCCGGATGCCGGCAGAAGCGCCAGAAGGGCTGCGGCCACCATCAGGCAGGAGATGGCAAGATAGCTCTTCCGGTGCGCGGCATAGAGCCTGCCGAAGAGCATGGAGGCCACAAGGCCGGCAATGCCGAAAAGCGCGAGCGCTCCCGTGATGCCCGTGGCCGAGAAGGAGGCGACATCCTCGAGGTAGGGCTCGATATAGCCATAGGCGACATAGTGGCCCGAAGCCAGAAGCACGGTGACGCAGAAGAGCACGAGAAGCGGGACGGTATGGAAAAGGCCGGGCAGGCGCCTGAGCGTGAAGCGCTCCTCATGCGCAAGCTCGGGGAAGACACGGAAAAGGAACACAAGGTCGATCAAGGCCACGGCGCCGACAAGCGCGAATGCCATCCTCCAGCCCACGGCGAGGCCGATGGCGCGGCCCAGCGGCATGCCTGCAATCTGTGCGATCGAGGTACCTGTCGCGACGATGCTCATGGCGCCTGCAGCATGTGCCGGCCCCGCGACACGCGCCGCGCAGATCATGACAATGGACCAGAAGATGGCATGGGCGGAGGCAACGACGAGGCGCGCCAGGATCAGGAATGGATAGGAGACGGCGACAGCCGAGAGCACCTGTCCTGCCGCAAAGAGCGCGATGACCGCGAGCAGGAGCTCCCTGAAGCCGAAGCGCGAGGCTCCGACCATGAGGGGCAAAGAGAGCGCCGCGACGCCCCACGCATAGACCGAGATCATGATGCCTGCCTGGGCATCGGTGAGCGAGAAGCTTTCCGCGATGTCGGAAAGAAGGCCTACCGGCATGAACTCCGAGGTATTGAAGACGAATGCTGCCACGACGAGGCCTATGAGCGCGAGCATCTGGCGGCGCTTGAGCGGAGCCTCTGTCCCTGTCTGTTCCTCTGCCACTGGAAATCACCTTTCTTGCAGTTCCTGAAGACCCAAACAGCATGGCAGACAGGAAGGTGTACTGACATGCCAGCTGCAGAACAGCATCAAGGCAGCACAGCAGATGGCGCCGCTGTGAAGATGGTTTTGGCTCCTGCCAGGCATGCTAGGCTGACAGGGCTCATCCGATCAGAAAAGTGAGGCACATCTCTTGTCCAGCACTGTCCAAGCTTCCGTCTCCCCTGTCCGCGCCCGTATCTGCCTGGCGCTCCTCGTCCTTCTGGGATTTTCCCTCGGCTGCTCCGAGTTCTCCGTCATCGGCATCGAGTCCGACCTAGCAGCCGACCTCAATGTGAGCCTTGCCACGGCAGGCCAGCTCATCAGCCTCTTTGCCCTGCCCTATGCGGTCATGACACCGGTGCTTGCACTCTCCTGCGGACGCTTCAAGAGATACAGCCTGCTTCTCGCCTATAGCCTCATCTTCTGTGCCGGCAACATCATCTCCGCCCTTGCCACCAGCTTCTCTGTCCTTCTGGTCTCCCGTATCCTTGTCGGCTCCGTCTCGGGCGCGCTTCTGGCCGTGGGCCTCACGTTCATCCCGGAGCTCACGACACCTGAGAAGAGCTCCTGGGCCCTCTCGCTTGTCTATGCGTCCTACTCCGTCGCAATGGTCGTCGCAACCTCTGCCGGCAAGTTCATAGCCGATGTCGCAAACTGGCATGTCTTCATGTACGGCGTGCTGGTCCTTGCGATCCTTTCCTGCGCGCTCTGCCTCTGGTTCCTTCCGCGCCAGGGTGCGACCGACGAGCCTGCCACGTTCAGGGAGCAGGCAAAGCTGTTCTGCGAGCCCCAGGTCATTGCTGCGATGCTGATCTTCGTCTTCGGCGAGGGCTCCGTCTATACGTTCTATGGCTACGTGACGCCCTATCTCGAGACCGTCCTCGGCATGGACACGATTGCCGCCTCCACGACGCTCATGGCCTATGGCGCGGTGACCTTCATCTCGAACCTTCTGGGTGGCTGGATCGACTCCCGCTTCGGCGTGCGTGCCTTGATCGTCACCTTCCTCGCGCAGGCGGCCGTCCTCATCGGCCTCTGGGCTGTGGGCAGCGCCAAGGTTTCCGCCCTGGTCCTGATCTTTGCTCTCGCCCTTCTCATGTATCTGGCCTCGGTCCCCTGCGTCTCCCTCTTCATGCATGCCGCTCGCACGAGGCATCCGAAGGCGCTGACGCTTGCAAGCTCCCTCGAGCCCATGTCCTTCAATGTCGGCATCTCCTTCGGCACCGCGGTGGGCGGCGCCGTCGTCACTGCCTCGGGCCTTAGCATGCTCGGCCTCGTAGGAGGCGCGCTCTCCGTTCTTGCTGCTGCAACGGCAGCCGCGACGGCTATGCTTGCACGTAGGCATGACTGAGAAAGGAAGCCCACGATGGACGAATATGGTCAAGCGCTCCAGGACCTCGTGTCGGCAGCGCAGGAGATCGGCTACCCGAAGGAATTCGGCCTGGCGCTCGCGCAGTACGTGCGCGGCCCCAAGACGATGCTGCGCATGGCAGAGTACCTGCGCCGCTGCCGTCCCCATTCCTTCGAGGAGGCAGCAGACGAGGCCGTGACGCTCGTCTCCGAGCGCAGCCGCTGGATCGAGGAAGAGCGCTCCGAGGAGGCCCAGGCCGCCTTCACGGCCTTCATGAACCGACCGCGCGCCGAAGACGAGGTCGTGGACTGGACCGATGACTCCTGGCACGAGGTGACAGAGGCAGAGTTCTACGGAGATCCGGAAGGCATGGACGCTTTTGCCCAAGGCGAAGACGATGGAGCGGCAGAGGATGCCGGTCCCTACAACTGCGATTTCGACGACAGCATCCCCTGGTAAGGTCTAGGCAAACGAGGCCTGAAGCGTCTTCGAGAGGTCGATATCGAGATCGACGTACCCGTCGATCCCCGAGACCGTACCTTCTGCCGAGTACTGCCAGATCGCAAACGGGATAGCAGCCGATGGCAGGTCCGTATAGGATGCAAGCCAGTAGCCGTACTGCCAGAGCCCCGTGTATTCCATATCCTGGAGATCGTAGTAGTTGCCGTAGAGCATGGCAGTCCTGCCCGAGGCAGCGATCCTGTCGCAGAAGGCCTTGGCGACGGCGTACATCTCGTCTGCGCTCATGCCAGAGATGCGTGCGCCATCAGATCCTGTCGGCTCGAAGTCGAAGACGACAGGATACACGAGCTGCGTGCTCCCTAGCTCTGAGAGCACGAAGTCTGCCTCCTCCTCGGCCTCGGCCACGGTCGTTGCCTGCGAATAGAAGTAGACGCCGATGTTGAGGCCTGCCATCTGGGCGCCGAGAAGGTTCTGCCTGAAGCGTTCGTCGAGCTGTATCGTGCCGGACTCGGTACCACGGTAGCCGAGGCGGATGATTGCGAACGAGATGCCATCTGCGCGTACCTTGTGCCAGTCGATATCTCCCTGATGGGCCGACACATCGATGCCGGACCTGCTCTCCTCCGTGCCAGAGACCACATAGTGGAGCCTTCCATCGACGCCGCGGAGGAGGAAGTTCCAGTCGTAGGGGCTCGTCTCGACAGCCTCGGCACTGGGCAGCTGCGCCCCATGGAACGTGCCTGAAACCGTCGGCTCGAAGACGAAGAGGCGGATGCCGACAGCGACGGCGCAGACGATAGCGGCAATGATTGCCACAAGCTTCACGCGGTGGCGGACGAGCTCCTGCTTCTTCGTGAGCTTCTTCCTGCTCTTACCGCCTTTTGCGCTCTTCGCATGCTTGGCAGCGGTCTTCTTGGAAGAGGCGCTCTTGGCAGTGCCCGAGCTCTTGGAAGATGCCTTCTTGCCCTTCGTCACATGCTTTGCTGCATGCTGGGCTGTGCCCTTCTTCACTGCCATCGCATCCCCTTCCATACTCCTCTGCGTCACCCCATGATAGCCGACAGGGCCTGCCAGACCTGAAAAGCCATACGGTCACCTTGCAGCTCCCCTGTCCCGTTTCCTGCGCTCGCAGATGTGCCAAGTTTGGGCAGCAGATTTGCGTTACCATCGAAGTCTGAATGATTCCGGATTGGCCTTCGGGCCCCGCACGCTTGGAAGGATCCGCTCAATGAGCAAGAACTTTCTCTCACCGCTCCGCATCGAGGTCCTCTGCCTGACCCGCGTCGAATTCACGGCGGAAGAGGAGATTCCCGATACCTATGATGCGAGCTTCACGCTCACGACCATTCCCCAGCCGCTCGAAGAGGCCACGGAGGACGGCGAAGAGCTCTGGCGCATCGATGTGCCTCTGACCGTGAAGCTTGCCCTCACCGAGACCGGCAATCGCGACAAGGTCTATGCCCGTTCGACGCTCGAAGGCCACACCGTTGTCGCCGTGCCGAAATCTGCCCTCGGAAAGGACAGCGACCCGGCACAGGTGCTCCGCACCCAGGGCGTCATGGCCCTCTATTCGCACATGCGCTCGAACTTCGTGACGCTCACGGCCCAGACAGCCCTGAACGGCTTCATCCTGCCCGCTATCGACCCCGTCGCCTTCATCCAGTCCGTGAAGGAAGACAAGCCAGAGCAGAAGTAGGCAGGCACGAGATTGCCAGAACATGAGGAAGGCCAGGAGCTTGAATCTCCTGGCCTTCCTTCATATCTCAGCGCTTCCGGTGCTTCTTCTGCTTCTTGGGCTTAGCTGCGACCTTGTAGCGAGCATCTCCCGGTCCATATGCCTCATAGAGCGAAGGCAGGCGCTCGGCCAGATTCTGGGCCTCGATGGAGGCATGCTCGCAGACTGCGCGGGCGCTGTCTTCCGTGAACATCCTCTTCCTCATCCACTTCCAGGGAAGCATGGACCCGAGCCAGAAACGGCCCGTGAGATGGAGCCCTTCCCCTGTCGTATGGAAGAGGCCGATGAAGCGCGTGCGCATGAGCGCACCGTGGTTCGTGCCGATCTCTGCGCAGAGCGCATACGACACGCCCTTTGCATGGAGCTTCTTCGGATCGAGCGCACACTCCTCAGGCTTCACGAAGCGGATGGTCGAGGCCGTCCCCTCGCCACCGACACGCTCTGTCACATAGACCATGTTGTTCTCGAAATGCGGACGTTCCGGACGCTCGAAATAGGCAGCATCGGCTTCACGGAACTGGATGGTCTCGTGCGATTCGGGATAGAGCGCGCTGTAGCGCTCATCTGCCTTCGGACACCACCAGATGAACCAGCGGAGCATGTCAGGCGTGACGCCGGGAAGGCTGCAGGAGATGGCAACCTGCCATACACCGTCTTCGTCGAGCCTGTATCCTGTCTCCTGGGCCAGAGCGGCGTCCTCTGCAAGCTCGTCTGCCTGTCCCTCGCCCACAAGCGTGATATGCGGATTTGCAAGGGCACCCACGATCTCGAGCGGAAGCTCTGCGCTCGGACGCCCTTTCCATTCCTCGATGCTGTCCATCTCTTCTCTCTCCTTTCACGCACATATAAGACCTACCCGAACGCAGGCCCCGTAGCCATAAATCTCGAAAGCTCCGGATTGGCCCGAAAAGACGCCCTCCCGGCAGGATGCCAGGAGGGCGTGCAAGGAAACAGCTATACGGTTCGTGCTCTAGTCGAGCACGGCAGCGTTCTTCTCGTCGTCACGCTCGATGCGCTCGGCACGCTCCTTCGGGCTCTTGCCGGAGACATCGTTTCCGTATTCCTTCTGTCCGGTCGGATGCTGCTCGAGCCAGATTTCGTTGCCGACAGGCGCCCATGCCTTTGCATACGGCGTCGTCCTTGCGCAGAGATGGTCCACATCCTCCGGTGCCACATACTCGGTCGAATGGGCATCTGCCTCATGCACGATCCTCGGCAGCACAGCCGGATTCTCGAGCATCGGGCAAGGACGGAGCATGTTCTTGTTCCATGGATAGTTCTCGCGATACGCCTGGAAGATCGGCTGGTGCAGGCACTCCTGCCAGCTCATGTTCTTGATGTTCGCATTCGAGTAGTGGATGAAGACGCAGGGCTCCACATCGCCGCGGGCATTCACATGGCAGAAGATGCGGCCTCCTGCGATGCAGCCGCCGACATATTCGCCGTCATTCTGGAAGTCCATAGCGAAGATCTGCTTGCCACCTTCGTAGCCACGCACCTTCCTGATGCGGTCGATCATGTACTTGCGCTGCTCAATCGTCGGCATGAGGTCGGCATTGGCACCCTCACCGACCGGCATGTAGTGGAAATACCAGGCCCAGCGGCAGCCCTTCGCAATGATCGTGTCGAAGTACTCGTCCGAGGTGACCTCTTCGGTATTGAGACGGGTATAGGCCGTCGAAGTGCCGTAGAGCAGGCCATTTTTGTGCATGAGGTCAAAGGCATCCATGACCTCCTGGTAGGAGCCCTTGCCACGCCTTCCATCGTTCGAGGCAGGCGTGCCCTCGAGCGAGACGGAGAAGACGATGTTGCCGAGACGCTTGACCTCGTCGCAGAACGGCTGGTCGATGAGCGACGCATTCGTGAAGATGTTGAAGAGACAGTCCGAGTGCTTCTCCGCAAGCTTCAGCACGTCCTTCTTGCGGACAAGCGGCTCTCCGCCTGTGAGCATGAAGAGGTGCGTGCCGAGCGCCTTGGCCTCTGTCACGAGACGGTCCATCTCATCGAACGTGAGGTTGAGCGTCTTCTCGTAGTCTGCCGCCCAGCAGCCGATGCAGTGCTTGTTGCAGGCAGAGGTCGGGTCGAAGATAACGATCCAGGGCACATTGCACTGCAGCTTCTCGGCATTCGCGATTGTGTCGCGGTAGCCGCGGAATGCTGCCTCATAGGCGCCATTGAGCACGGACGTCTTCAGGACATTCGGGTCGGTCTCGTCAATCACGCGGAAGATCCACTGCTCCCACTTGGACCCCGGATAGAGGGCCGTATGGATGCCCTTGGCAGCTCCTGGCACAGAGTCCTTCAGAAGCTTCGTTGCCATGTCCACCAGGTGCTGGATGTTCTTTTCCCTATCCTCGCCAGATCCCGCTTTGATGATCTGGTCGATCACGGCAGAGAACGCCTTGCGCTCTGCCGCATGCACGATCTTCGTCTGCATTGCCGCTCCTTCGATGAGGAATGAATCTCTGCGCTCAGTATCCCCGAATCTGGCTATTATGTATGTGTAAATAAGCACTCTAAATACTGCTATCAATACACTCTGTATCTGTTTCTTGCTGCTATGCATACAGCTGCAGCGCTTCCTGTCCTGAAAGAGGTCCCATGAATCGAGAAAATTCCACAGACCGGAGAATCCTGCGCACGAGGCGCGCCATCGAGCATGCCCTGCTCACGCTTCTGTCCAAGCGCCCGCTCGAGAAGATCACGGTCGAGGACATCTGCGACGAGGCGCTCGTGAACAGAGGCACGTTCTACAGGCACTACCACGACAAGCAGGAAGTGGCAGACAGCCTGGCCAGGCGCGACCTTGCCGAGTTCGAGGAAGAGGCCATGGGGGCGATACGCAGCCTCGCAGCTGGAAAGGCGACAGAAGACAGCGGCAGGGCCGATGAGGCGCTTGGCATCCTGATTCCGCTCAAGAGCTATATCTTCGAAGGCACAAGCGTCGAGGACCATGTCCGCCAGATCATGGAGGATGCCCTGGGCATCCTCTCCCAGGCAGGCATGCTCGAGCAGGATCCGGCAACAGAAGCCTGGGCCTATACGGAGCTTGCGTTCGAATACTCGCGCTACTGCCGCTCTGTCCGCCATCCTGTCTCGGTCGATGCCTATGTCGCTGCCATCCTCGAAGCAGCCCGCATCTACCAGAAGATCCTCGAGCCACCTGTGCGCTAGCAGCTTTCAGTTTTCGTGGACCTTTCTTTTCAGTTACCTCAATGCTTGTGCCCCTTCTGCGCCTCCGCTCCCGAAACTGAAAATGCCTGCTCTGCCGGGAGATACTTAGAGCCAAGCGCGGGCAGAGCCTACTCGCAAGAACGTGCCATTGCCGGATTCATCTTGGCGCGACGCGCACAATCTCGAGGAGCCGATCATGAGGAGCGAGACGGAGCGAAACATCCATGCAGCACAGAGCATGAGCAGAAGGACGTTCGCGGCAGGGGCAGGCGCTGGCCTTCTTGCCCTCACGGCCTGCTCGGAGGGCACATCTCAGACAGCAGAAACCGCAAGCGAAGAGACGCCGGCTGCCTTGGGCCAGAATCCCGACAATGCAGAGAGCCTTGCCATCTCCCAGGACAGCTGGAGCTACGGCGCAGACAATGACATCTACTACCAGATCGGCCTTCCCTATTGCGGCAATCCTGAAGCGGACGCATATGAGAGCATGGGGATATACGTGCCGGGTGCCTATTTCAAGGCTACGAAGAACGAAGACGGCACCTATAGCTGCACGATAGACGAGAGCGCCACCGTGGGCAGCTTCACGGCTGCAACAGCTCCTGTCGCGATCCCCATCAACACAGCAGGATACTCTGCCCAGGACGCGCCGACGGCGTATAGCGCGCAGGGACTCACCGACTATCTCGAGGCAGGCTTGATCTATGTCTACCCCGGTGCCCGCGGCAGGAACAACGGCACGAACGACGACGGCACCTCCTTTGCAGGAGGCGCTCCCTGGGGCGTCACGGACTTCAAGGCAGCAATCAGGGCACTGCGCTATAGCGCCTCTGCCATCCCCGGAGGCGCCGAGCACATCTATACGTTCGGCCATTCGGGCGGCGGTGCCCAGAGCTCGCTTGTGGGAGCTACGGGAGATGCTGCGCTCTATGCACCCTATCTCGAGCACATCGGTGCCCTCTTCACGGACAAGGATGGCAATGCCTTGAGCGATGCGATCGACGGTGCCATGTGCTGGTGTCCCATCACCTCCCTCGATATCGCAGACGAAGCCTATGAGTGGATGATGGGCCAGTTCGAAACATCAGGCACAAGAGCCGACGGCACCTGGACAAAGCAGCTCTCTTCCGACATGGCAGGAAAGTTCGCCGACTACGTCAACTCCATGGCTTTCACGAAGGACGGCGAGACGCTCGAGCTCCAGGAGGGTGGCGAAGGCACCTATACCTCCGGTTCCTACTACGAGATGGTCGTCTCTGCCATCGAGGGCTCCCTCAACAACTTCCTGGCAGATACAGAGTTTCCCTATACGCCGTCTGATGAGACCATGGCAGACGGCGGATTCGGTGGCGGCGCCCCTTCAGGAGAGGCACCATCAGGATCTGCGCCTTCAGGAGATGCTCCGACGGGAGCAGCCCCATCCGATAATGGAAGCTCCGGTTCTGCGCCTACAGGAGCTGCACCCACTGCTGCAGGCAGCACGAGCTCTGCTTCCAGCGATTCCACGACCTATGAGACAGCGGAAGACTACATCGCCTCCCTCAACGAGGACACGTCGTGGGTGAGCTACGACTCTTCAACCAATACCGCTATGATCTCCGGCATGGGAGACTTCGTCACGCACTGCAAGGCAGCGACGAAGGATGCCGGCGCCTTCGACGAGCTTGACCGCGGCGCAGCAGAGAACTATCTCTTCGGCACCGGCACTACAGACAATCTGCACTTCGACAAGATCATGGCAGAGCTCCTCGACGAGAACGAGGATGTCTACGCGAAGCTCTCCGACTTCGACGAGTCCTATGTCTCTGCCTACGCAGGAGATCTCGAGAGCACAGACGATCTCGGCACCGTGAGTGCAGACCGCCAGAACATGTACGACCCGCTCTATTTTGCGGCGAAGAGCCTCGACGGATACGGCACCTCGACCATCTGTCCGCACTGGCGCATCCGTACCGGCATCGAGCAGGGAGACACTTCCCTCACGACCGAGCTCGATCTCGCACTCGTGCTCGAAGAGAACCCGGACGTCCAGGATGTGGACTTCGCGACGGTCTGGGGGAAGGGGCATACGACGGCCGAGCGCACCGGCTCTGCCGCCACGAACTTCATCTCCTGGGTCGAGTCCTGCTGCAAGGCTGCGCAATAACCTTGGCTCAAGGCGACGGAAAAACAAGGTTATTATGCTAACCTTGTTTTTAGAAGGTTCGAGTCCAAGGTTATTGCCTGCGACCCGACCATCCAGATTCTTTGTTGACATACCGCGGGGAGCCAGCATGGGATATTATGAGACGCAATTTTGGCTAAGCGACACACGGGGCGCCAACAGGCGCGAACGCCAATCAGGAGCCTACCATCCTTTTGTTCCCGACAAACTCAGTGATACCGATCACCTTCTGACGCCCGAAGCATCAGAAGCCGCAGCCCAAGCTCAGGCAGATATACAAAGGCTCGATCTCACGACGCCCCACTTGGCAAACACCGAGCCAATAGCCAGA
>Ga0214929_100191_pt1 | contig 20365 bp, 19 predicted proteins | sample Stichaenrichm17X_FD_168613 | JGI IMG/M metagenome (GOLD analysis project Ga0214929, IMG submission 168613) | Xylose enriched microbial communities from anaerobic bioreactor in Madison, Wisconsin, United States - 17X | ecosystem: Engineered > Bioreactor > Anaerobic > Unclassified | place: USA... | reverse complement strand
GCTGCGCTGGTAGCCAAGATGCCTCCGTTGCTACGCATTGTTTCATTACATCAAACTATGGTAAATATGCTAGCACAGCCCCTGTACCCACCGATATGGCCTGTCGGCTGAGTGCACACAAGCTCGATGTTTCTGCAGGCAGCTTATAGAATTCTCGAACACCGAAAGGCAGGAGTGTCGGGTTGCCAGAAACCTGGAGCAGACCATCTATAACAAAAGAGCCGGACATGAAGTCCGGCTCCGAATTCTCTGGCTCCCCGGGTAGGGTTCGAACCTACGACACACTGATTAACAGTCAGTTGCGCTACCACTGCGCCACCGGGGAATGTGTGACTGCGCCGTTGCGCAAATACCCAGTATAGGGATTCTCAGATTCGATGCAACAACTATTTCAGAAATTCTCGAGAGCCCTGCTATTGCCTTGCCCTTGCCCTAGGATTGCCAATGAGGAAGCAGCACTTCAATGCTGTCGTCCCTGGAAGCTATACTGACAGAAATCTGCTCCATCCTCTTGGCAGATAGGAGGCTTCCATGCATGTCCTTGTCATTCCCGATGTCCACCTGAAGCCCTGGATGTTCGATGCAGCTGATGCGGCAATAAAGCAGGAGTCTCCTGATGCAATCGTGCAGCTCGGAGACCTGCCTGATGACTGGGGCATGCAGCGACGTCCTGAGGCATACGATGCCCTCTATGAGCGTGCAGAAGCCTTCCTTGCTGCCCATCCCGATACTTACTGGTGCTATGGTAACCATGACATGTCGTATTTCTGGGATGCGCCTGAGTCCGGCATGGCAAGAGGCAATGTGCTCAGGCATGTGCAGGAGCGCTCCCGCGCATTCTGGGACAAGGTGCCTCAAGACCGCAAGGCATTTGTCCATCGCATCGACAATGTCTGCTTCTCGCACGCCGGCATCCTCCAAGACTTCATCGAGGACGAAGGCCTCGCTTCCGCATCTACGGATGATGCTCTTGCCGCTATCAACCAGATGGGCAGAGACGAGCTCTGGCAGGAGTTCTCTCCCCTCTGGGCACGTCCCCAGGGCATGGCAGATCTCGATATCCTCTACCGCTCCCAGGAGCTCTTCCAGGTTGTCGGACATACCCCGGTGAAGTACGTTCGCGAAGAAGGAAATCTCCTGAGCTGCGATGTCTTCTCCACCTATTCGTGGGGAGGCCCCATCGGCACCGAAGAGTTCTCGCTCGTCGACACCAAGAGCTGGACCTTCAGGACAATCAAAGCTGGAGAGCTGAGATAAAAAAGAGAGCCTGTCATCTGACAGGCTCTCGGATAGTTCTGGCTCCCCGGGTAGGGTTCGAACCTACGACACACTGATTAACAGTCAGTTGCGCTACCACTGCGCCACCGGGGAATGTGTTGCTCTCAAAGCGCACTAGCTAGTATACGGAAAGCTCGTTTCAATGCAAGCGTGCATATCGAAGAATCTGTGCTATGCAATGCTTCTGCAACATTCTGCACACGCGCTCTCCGCATTTTGGTGGCTACTCAGCGAAGTTCCTCCAGGCAAGGCTCACCGAACCGACGCCGAGATGAAGCGAGACAACTGGTCCTCCATCACGCACATGGATCGTCGTCTCAGGAAGCTCGCGCCTCACCTCATGCACAAGCTCCTCGACCACTCTCCCCGCTCCGTCCATCCTGCCTCCCGCCATCCGCCAATTTACAAGCTGATTCTAGCGCGAGCCGCCATATCTCCTCACGTCTCAGCAAAAGGCAGACACCGACACGGCACCTGCCCTAAAACCTCTTTTCTGGCTCTTCCTGCTTCTGCTTCTTCTCGAAGCGCTTCGAGCAGTCGCAAGTGGCCTCTCCCATCGAATCGGCGATGGCCTGTGCAAGGGACCCGACTTCGCGTCCCTTCGAATCCGGAAGCGGTGAGGACATCGAGAGGTGCTCGTTCAGGACCTCCATGTCCTTCATGTTCTCGTCGATGCAGTCCTCCATGAGGTCGCCGACCGTGCAGGCACACGATCCGTTCTCCACCAGCGCGATATGGCGGTTCTGGAGGTTCAGCATCTTCATCTCGGAGAGCAGGCTCTCCATGACAGGGCAGATGCTCAGGCTGTATGTCTGCGAGGCGAGAACGATGTGCGAGAGGCGGAACATATCGGCAATCAGGTAGGATGCCTGCGTCGTCGAGGCATCGCAGAGCTTCACGTTCGTGCGCCGCGCTTGCAGAGCTCGGCAGCTAGGCACTGCACGGCATTCTCGGCGTTGCCCTACATCGAGGCATAGGCAACAAGCACGCCCTTCTCCTCGGGTGTATAGCTTGCCCAGTGGTCCATCTTGTCGATGTAGCGCATGATGTCTTCAAGCGTGCGGTAGAGAGGACCGTGGAGCGGTGCCACTATCCTGATCTTGTCGAGGACGCCTGCCGCCTTCTTGAGCAGAAGCTGGACATGCGGGCCATACTTGCCGACGATATTGCAGTGGTAGCGCCGGGCCTCATCGAAGAAATCCCGGTCCCAGTCGCACTCGTCTGCCCAGAGCCTGCCATCGATTGCCTTGAAGCTGCCGAAGGCATTGGCGGAGAAGGACGCCGTCCGTGAGGTCGAGCGTGACCATGACCTCAGGCCAGTGGACCATCGGTGCCTCGATGAAGGTCGCTTCATGCCTGCCGAAAGAGCGCGAGTCTCCCTCCTGTACCTGGAGCTGGCTATGGGAGTCGATATCATAGCCGAAGCTGTGCATGAGCATGAACGACTTCTCGGTCGACACGATCTGGCAGTTCGGATAGAGGGCGAGCACCTCGACCATCGAGGCGCAGTGGTCGGACTCCAGGTGGTTCACGACAATGCAGTCGAGGTCGCGTAAAAGGGATGGGCATCCTGCCGCAGTCATTGGCATAGCCGCCTCCACGAGCACCGGAAGCCACCAGATGCGGACAGCCTGCCCGCCATCCCCGAGCGCTCCTTGCAGCAAGGCTTTCCAGACGTCCCAGACATGACAAGAGCGCAGCAGGCCTGAATCCTGCTGCGCTCTTGCAGTATCATTTCTTCCCGCCGTTCCTGCCCCGGCGCTTCCACCCTATCGGGAAGACGAAGACAAAGGGAATCACCAAGGGGATGCCCATAGATATGCCCGAACTCGGGAAGATGAGCTGGACGATCAGGGCAATGAGGATAGCAAGGAGGATGCAGATGATGAGATCCTCGACTATCCGCTCGATATGGTCCCTGTCCATTGCTCCCTCCTCCATGAAAAAAGGCAGCTGCATGCCTGCAGCTGCCTGGACGTGCATTCTGTGCCTACTCTTCCATGTAGTCCTTGAGACGTCCCGAACGGGAAGGATGGCGGAGCTTGGCAAGCGTCTTGCTCTCGATCTGGCGGATGCGCTCGCGCGTGACGCCGAACTCGCGTCCGACCTCCTCGAGCGTGCGCGGATGGCCATCTTCGAGGCCGAAGCGCAGCTTGATGACCTTGCGTTCGCGGTCTGCAAGGCCGTCGAGGACCTGGTCAAGCTGCTCTCGGAGCATCGACTCGGAAGCTGCCTCAGGAGGAGCGACAGCGCCGGAATCCTCAATGAAGTCGCCGAGCTGGGAGTCCTCTTCCTCGCCGATAGGCGTCTCGAGCGAGACCGGCTCCTGAGAGATCTTCTGGATCTCGCGGACACGGTCTGCCGACATGTCCATCTCCTTGCCGATCTCTTCCGGTGTCGGGTCGCGACCCAGATCCTGCAGGAGCTGGCGCTGGACACGGACGAGCTTGTTGATGGTCTCGACCATGTGGACCGGAATGCGGATCGTGCGTGCCTGGTCAGCGATAGCGCGGGTGATGGCCTGACGGATCCACCACGTCGCGTACGTCGAGAACTTGAAGCCCTTCGTGTAGTCGAACTTCTCGACAGCACGGATGAGGCCAAGGTTGCCCTCCTGGATGAGGTCGAGGAAGAGCATGCCGCGGCCGACATAGCGCTTTGCGATGGAGACGACGAGACGCAGGTTGGCTGAGATCAGCTGCTGCTTTGCGTCGAGACCTACCTGCTCGATGCGCATGAGACGGCGCATCTCGGCACGCGTGAGCTCGATATCGCCATTCTCGGCAGCCTCGAGCTTCTCCGTTGCCTCGGCACCGGCTTCGATCTTCATAGCAAGATGGACCTCTTCGTCAGCAGTCAGAAGGTCGACCTTGCCGATCTCCTTGAGGTACATCCTGACCGGGTCGCCCGTGAGCATGACCGTAGAGGTATCAGCTCTGCGGTTGCGGCTGCGGGTCGAGCGCTTCTTCGAGGTCTTGCCCTTCGTGGCAGTGGAGCGCAGCACGGCATTGACTTCCTTTGCCTCGCTTGCGCGGGATTCGTCCTCACCCTCGTCGAGGCCGTCTTCGAGATCGTCCTCGTAGCTGTGCGAATCGAGGTCGTCGTCCATGCCGTCTATCGAGCTTTCATCGACATTCGGCATTGCCGCATCGTCGCTCGCGATATCTACGCCCTTGGAGCGCAGCACGTCATAGAGATCCGACAGTTCTTCGGAATCGACATCAATATCACGGGTTGCGACCTGGATATCATCCTCAGATACCATTCCGTCATTCTTGGACGATTTCGTCACAAGGGCATCGACGGCCTGCATCAGTTCGGGGGACAGCTTGATATCCTCTTTCGACTTCTTTGTAGCCACGTATTTCCTTTCGACGCACAATCGTTACTACTTTACCCGTTATTGAGCGTCTGCAGACGCAGAAAGTCTGCCTGACAGCTCCTGCACATGCCGCTGTAGCTGCGTCGCTTCGACGAAGAGCTCCTTCGTGCGGTCGGAGAGCGCATCAGGCGTGCTTCTGAGCTCGGTCCTGATGGCACGGATCTTGCGCTTCGTGGAATAGAGCTCGACGGTATCGACGAGAAAAGCCATCTTCTGCCCCGCCGTCATCCCTTCAGCCGAGGCAAGCCTGCCGCCACCCAGAAGCTGTGCCGCTTCGGGATAGACAGAGGTCGCCGCTGCCACGACATCCTGAGGCGCTGCATCCTCAGGCGTCGCGAGCATCGCCCATGCCATCGCCTCGTGTCTCGAGTCCGCCCAGGAAAAGCCTGCAATCCTCTGCGAGTAGGCCCGCGCTTCCTTCGGATAGGCGGCAGTCAGGGCAAGAAGCTCGCGCTCCGCATCGATCTGGCGGCGCTCGTCCGAGGAGAGTGCAGCCGGTACCGGCGCCGCTGCTCCGTAGGCATCATCTGGCACGTATTCCGCTTGCTCCTCCTCGTAGTAGTCCGCATCGTCGTAGCTTGGCCCGTCATAGGTCGGTATCTGCTCCTGCTCGGGACGCGCGGTCCTGCGTGCGGCAGGTGCCTGCGCCGTCTCCCTCGGCAGCGGCTTTCTACGAATCGTCCGCTTCGTCTCTTCGGGATCCATGCCAAGAGCATCTGCAAGCTGCAGGGCATAGGAGTCGATCAGGGGCGAGTCCTTGAGCGGAGCCAGAAGTCCCGCGAGGTCGTCGAGCGCCTTCACGCGGACACCCGGAATCGTGAGGTCGTAGCCTTCGAGCCGCTTTGCAAACACGAAATCGATGAGAGGACGCGCGCCTGCGAGCTGCTTTTCCATCTCCTCTTTCTGATGCGACGCAAGAAACTCCATCGGGTCCTGGTTGTTCGGCAGCACGACGCAGAGAAGCTCGGCTGTCGTCTTGTCCACATACTGGACTGCGCGCTCGGCAGCACGCTGACCCGCCGCATCGCCGTCGAACATGCAGATGATGCGCTTCACGCGCAGCCGCTCGAGCGTCTTCACATGGTCGAGCGAGAATGCCGTGCCAAGCGCTGCAACCGCATTCCTGAACCCTGCCTCGTGGAGGGCAATGACATCGGTATATCCTTCGCACACGATTGCCGTGCCCGTCTCCACCATCGCATCGCGTGCCTTGTCTATCGCGAAGAGGTGCTTCCTCTTGTTGAAGACCGGCGTATCGCCGGTATTGATGTATTTCGCGATCCCGTCATGCTTCGTCGCTTCGAGGATCCTGCCGCCAAAGGCAATCGTGCGTCCCTGCTCATCGTGAATGGGAAACATGACACGGTCGAAGAAGCGGTCGGAGATCCTCCCCGAGCGTTCGCGTCCGAGGTCTGCCGCCGCAATCTCCTGGTTCGTGAAGCCCTTCGAGCGCAGATGTGCCGCAAGCATGCCATGCCCCGGCGCAAAGCCGAGGTTCCAGGAACGGCAGATGGCAGAGCCGAAGCCGCGTCCGGAGAAATAGCTCCTCGCCGCAGCAGGACCCTCCCCCTTGCCGCGCATGAGCATCGTCGTGTAGAAGCTCTCTGCCTCGGCCAGGCAGGCAAGGAGCCGCTGCCTCTTCGGGCCATGGTGTGCCGTCTTCTCTTCGGTGAGCTCTATGCCGGCACGGTCTGCAAGATAGCGGATGGCATCGGGGAACTCGAGGTTCTCCCTGCGCTGGACATAGCTGAACACATCGCCGCCGGCACCGCAGCCGAAGCAGTGCCAGAGGCCAGTCTGGGGATTCACCTTGAACGACGGAGACTTCTCATGATGGAACGGGCAGCAGCCCCAGAATTCCTGGCCACGCTGCTTCAGCACGACGGTCTCGCCGACAAGCTGGACGATATCGGTCGCCTGCCTGACGCGCTCCTTGTCTTCGTCGGTTATCAACAGATTGCCCCCTCGCTGTCGGCACTCAGGTTCACATGTACCCACTCGATGTTCCCGCGAACCACTGCTTCGAGTTCCGCCATCGAAGAGAACCTGCGCTGTGCCCTGAGCCAGCGGCAGAAGACGACCTGCACCTCCCGCCCATAGATATCGCCGGAAAAGCCGAGGAGATGCGCTTCGAGGAAGTTGGGCCGCTTGGTTTCCTCGAAGCTCTTGGGAGCGCCGACATTGATAGCAGAGGCATAGGGCACGCCTTCCACGACGACATATCCCCCATAGACGCCTTCAGCGGGCATGGCAGAAAGCGGCTCGCACTGGACGTTCGCTGTCGCAAAGCCCATGCCGGTGCCTTCGCCGCGGCCGTGCATGACTATGCCACGGACGTAATGGCAGCGGCCAAGAAGCTCTGCCGCCTCATCGAGCGCGCCCTGCGCAAGAAGATGCCGAATCCTTGTCGCGCTCACAGGCTCCGTGCCTCCGAGAGCCAGATCCTGCGGCACGATATCGATTCCGCGGCTTCCGAGAATCTCCTGGAGGATTGAGACATCGCCTGCGCCACGTGCGCCGAAGCGGAAGTTCGTGCCGACATGCACGGATGCGGGATGAAGCGCTTCCTCGATGCGTGTGCAGAAAGCAGCAGGAGCAAGCCCTGCAAGCTCGGGCGTGAAGTGCATGACAAGAACGGCATCTGCACCGAGAGAAAAAAGGCCCCGTACGCGGTCAGAGACAGAGAGGAGCCTCGCTTCAGGACGCAATCCTACGACTTCGGAAGGATCGGGGTCGAAGGTCACGACGGCAGAGGGAAGCTCGCGGCTGCAGGCATCCGCGACAAGGCGGGCAATCAGGGCCCTGTGCCCTAGATGCAGGCCATCGAAGGCGCCGAGCGCAATGACCGATGAGGAGGAGAGCTTTTGAGAGGCTGCCTTGCGCAGATAGAGCGTTCCCAGCTCATGCGCACGTGGCTCGGGCAGCCTGCCTTGTCCGAAGGTGGCCGCATCGACAAGCGCCTGCTTTGCCGCTGCATCGAGTGGCAGTGCGAAGCCGCCACACTGCTCCTGCATATTCTCTCTCCTTGTCTCTAGCGGACGCCTGATATGCCCGCCGGGAAATTCGCGACCGTCTTGAGACGGTCGTTCACACATTCCCATACACCGTATACCTTGCCGGATGAGACCATCGCACAGCGCTCCCCTTCCTTGAGGTCGATACTGCCGCGGGGAAGCGTCTTTCCCTGGAGGAGCTTCTCGAGCTCAGAGTCTGTGACAGCACGCTTCGGCAGGCCGAGCGCACGCACCGGATCTGCCGCAAGGGAAAGGATGCCATCGGCGCCTGCCTCGGCAATCTCCTCGAGCGCATGCGCATTCTTCAGCGTGAGGTTTCCGGATGAAAGGCGCCGGAGCGCCCCGAGGTGCGCGGCACTCCCCAGAGAGCGTCCCAGGTCGCGGGCAATGCTCCTGATATAGGTGCCCTTCGATACCATGAACGCGCAGTCCCAGAAGAGCCCTTCATCGTCCTCGCCGACTGCAAGGAGCAGGGCCTGGTATATCTCTATCCGGCGCGAAGCAAGCTCGACCGCCTCGCCTTCACGGGCAAGCGCATAGGCACGCTTGCCTCCGATCGAGATGGCAGAGTATGCTGGTGGCACCTGATCCTGCACACCGACAAGGCCAGCCAGGGCTTGGCGTGCTTCCTCCTCATCGAAGAGACGCTTCGGCACCTCGGCCTCGCGCACGGTCTTGCCTTCGCGGTCATCGGTATCGGTCTCTCGGCCAAATGAGATGCGGGCCTCATAGGACTTCTGGTCCTGCGTCAGCATGCCCATGAGGCGGGTGCCCTGGCCGACGCCGATGACAAGAAGGCCAGAGGCGGCAGGGTCGAGCGTGCCGGCATGGCCTACGCGGCGCTCGCCCAAGGCATAGCGCACCTTCGACACCGCATCATGGCTTGTGATGCCTTCCGGCTTGTCGACAGCCAGAAGGAGATTCAGTCCGCTCTGTCCGCGCTTCACTCGCTCACCCCGCCCATGGCAGGAGCGCAGGGCTCGTCCGTGAGCAGTGCCTTGAGGCGCGGCAGCACGACAGAGAGCGCCTCGTCGAGGTCGCCCTTCAGCGTGAAGCCTGCAGCAGCCTTGTGGCCGCCTCCCCCGAGCTCGCGCGCGACGACCGAGATATCGTAGTCGCTCTTCGAGCGCAGGTTGCCACGGACGCCGCCGCCAGGAAGCTCCTTCAGGAACAGCGCCACCTCAGCCCCGTCGACGCTTCTCACGACGTCTATGAGCCCGTCGCACTCGTCGAGCTGGGCACCGGTACGCTCGAGGTCGTCCACCGTGGAGTAGCTGTAGGAGATGCGCCCTCCCAGAAACGTCTTGATCCTCGACATGACCATAGCCTCGAGATGCAGGTACTGCAGACGGAAGCTCTGGTAGACATGAAGCGATACGTTCGAGGGGTTCGCACCGGAATCGACGAGATAGGAGGCGATATCGAAGGCCTCCGGATTCGCGTTCTGGTACTGGAAGCGCCCGGTATCGGTCATGATGGCGCAGAAGAGGCAGTCGGCAATCTCCGGCGTCATCTCCGCCTCGATATGCTGTGCGAACTCGGCGATGATGACACCGGTGGCAGCAGCATCGGGACGCACGACGTGCACGTCGCCGAACGGCTTCTCGGAAGGATGATGGTCGATCTCTGCAACCTTCGGCGCGCGCCTGAGCACAGCCTCTGCCTCATTCAGGCGCGACGGTGCCGGCAGATCGACGCTGATGAAGAGGTCTGGTGCCCCTTCATAGTCCTTGGCCTGCACGAAGCCATCGGCACCTGGCAGGAAGGCATAGATCCTCGGCACCGGATCGGCATCTGCCAAGAGGTTCGTGACCGTCTTTTCCGGCCAGCGCCTCCGAAGGATGTGGGCCAAGGCAAGGCCCGAGCCCAGGGCGTCTCCGTCCGGGCTCGTATGGGCGCAGACACAGATCGTCTGCGCCTCCTCAATCAGGGAGACGAGGGCCGCAAACGATGCGGCCTGCGTCTTCATATCGTCGTACTGCACAGTCCCTCTATTCGGCTTCGGTCTCAGATGGCTGGATCGGGTAGCCATCCTCGTCCTTCTCGACCGCGAGCGTCGGCGGGACGTTCTTGAGGGCGCGGGCAATCTGCTCGGCCTCGTCGGTCGTCGTATCGATGCGGAACTCGATCTCGGGCGTCACCCTCCAGGCAACAGCGTGCCCGAAGAGCGAGCGGATGCGGCCCTTTGCGCGGTCGAGCGCCGCCATGACCTCCTCGTAGCGGTCTGCATCGCAGGACACGTAGACACGCATGAAGGACTTGTCGATCGCGACCTCGGCGCCCGTCACGGTGACGAGCGCGAGATCGGGGTCGGAGATCTCGAACAGAAGGATGTCTGCAATCTTCTCGCGCGCCTGTTCGTTTATGCGGCGGGAATTCCTGTTCTGCTTCATGGCTTGACCTTACTCGGTACGGGCAACCTCGACGATCTTGTAGGATTCGATCGTGTCGCCCACATGGATATCCTGATAGTTCTCGAGCGAGATGCCGCACTCGTAGCCGGCCTTGACGCTCTTGACCTCGTCCTTGTAGCGGCGAAGGGATGCGATCGTGCCATCGTAGACGACGATGCCGTTCCTGACCAGGCGGACCTGGTCGGTGGCAGAAACCTCGCCTTCCTGGACCATGCAGCCGGCTGCGATGCCGACCTTCGGAACCTTGTAGGTCTGGCGCACCTCGATCGTGGCGGTCTGCTTCTCCTCCTCCGTCGGCTTGAGCATGCCGATGCGTGCTGCATCGATCTCCTCGATAGCCTTGTAGATGACTGAGTAGGTACGGATCTCGACGCCGTCCTTCTCGGCAGCCTGGCGGGCCTTTGCATCAGGACGGACACCGAAGCCGATGATGATGGCATTGGAGGCGTCTGCGAGGATGACATCGGTCTCGTTGATGGCACCGACGGCCGTGTGGATCACGTTGATGCGGACCTCGGACTGGTCGAGCTTCGAGAGGGCATCGACAAGTGCCTCGATGGAGCCCTGGACATCTGCCTTGATGATGAGGTTGAGCTCCTTGACGTCCTGCTCCTCCATCGTGTCGAAGAGATTCTCGAGCGTGACATGCTTGGCCCTGTTCTGCTCCTCGATACGGGCCTTGAGCTGGCGCTGCTCGGCGAGCTGGCGTGCATCGCGCTCGTCGTCGAACACGCGGAACTCGTCGCCTGCATTCGGGATCGACTGGAGGCCCAGAATCTCGACAGGGTCGGACGGCTTGGCTTCAGCCACATTGTTGCCGTGCTGGTCGAGCATGGCGCGGACGCGTCCGTAGGCCGTGCCTGCCACGACAGCGTCGCCGACATGCAGCGTGCCCCTGTTCACAAGGATCGTGGCAACAGAGCCGCGGCCGCGGTCGAGCTTTGCCTCGAGGACATAGCCGGATGCGAACGTATTCGGGTTCGCCTTGAGCTCGAGGTAGTCAGCCTCGAGCAGTACTGCCTCGAGCAGGTCCTCGATGCCGATCTTCTTCTTGGCGGAGATGTTCACGAACATGTTCTGGCCGCCCCACTCCTCGGGGATGATGCCATATTCCGTGAGCTCCTGGCGCACCTTGTCCGGATTTGCGCCCGGCTTGTCGATCTTATTGACGGCGACGATGATAGGAACGTTTGCCGCCTTTGCATGGTTGATGGACTCGATGGTCTGGGGCATGACGCCGTCGTCAGCGGCGACGATCAGGATGACGATATCCGTGACCTTGGCGCCACGGGCACGCATGGCCGTGAACGTTGCATGGCCCGGCGTATCGATGAACGTGATCGTGCGGCCATGAATCTTGACCTGGGAGGCGCCGATGGCCTGCGTGATGCCGCCAGCCTCGCCTGCAGCGACGCCGGTATGGCGGATTGCATCGAGGAGCGACGTCTTGCCGTGGTCGACGTGTCCCATGACGGTAACGACAGGTGGCCTCGGAACGAGATCCTTCGGATCGTCGTAGAAGCTGAAGGAGTTCTCCTCCTCCTTGGTCATGACCTTGACGTCGCGGCCAAGGTCGTCGGCGATGAGCTCGATCTGGTCATCTGTCATGCTCTGCGTCATCGTCAGCGGCGTTCCGAGAAGGAACAGACGCTTGATGATGTCATTTGCAGGGACCTTGAGGAGCTCTGCAAGCTCGGCCACGGTCGAGCCTTGCGGAACCTTGATCGTATCGAGCTGGGAGAGGTCCTGGTCGTTCTTCACAGCCTCCTCGATACGCTTCTCCTCGGCAGCCTCGGCAGCCTGCTTGACACGGCGCTCCTTGCGGCGCTTGCGGCGGCCGGTCGATTCGCGCGAGGCTTCCTCGACAGCGGCGCGGGCTTCTTCGAGCACGTGCTCGCGGTTGTATTCCTCGGCAGCACGTGCCATGCGGGTGTAGCGGTCTTCCCCGTCATTCTGCCTGTGGCTGTGCTTCTGGTTCCTGCGGCGGTTCTCGCCACGGCTGTCGGGCTTGCCCTCGCCAGCAGGCGCTGCCTGGGCAGCATTCCTTCTGACTTCGTCCATCGAGAAGCCACGGCGCTCGTTGCGCTCATGGCGCTCATCGTTGTGCTCTTCGCCGCGACCACCACGATCGGAACGCTCGTTACGGCCGCCACGGTCGGAGGAGTTCCTGCGCTCGGGGCGCTGGCGCTTCCTGGCAGCACGCTCTTCGGCTTCCTGCTTCTTGCGTGCCTCCTTCTCCTCTTCCTGCTGCTTCAGGACCTTCTCCTGCTGGGCGATCTGGTCGAGCAGGCTCGTGAAGGACGGCACGCTCTTCGGAGCCGTGTCCCTGACGCGGTTCTTCTCTGCCTCTTCCTTGGCCTTGCGCTCCTGTTCGGCGCGCTCCTCCTCGGCCTTCTTGCGGGCAGCCTCGGCCTCGCGGCGGCGCTGCTCCTCGACAGCGCGCTCCTGCGCACGGCGCTTCTCGGCAGCCACACGCTCGCGCTCTGCCTCCTCGGCAGCCTTGCGCTCCTCTTCCTTCTTTGCCTCTTCCTCGGCCTTCTTCTGGGCCTCGATCTCGGCGGCACGGGCCTCGAGGATCGGCTTGAGCTTCTTGCGGACAAGGTTCACGTAGACGTCCTCAAGCGTCGAGGACGGCGACTTTGCCGGTATCTTCATCTGATCGAGATAGTCGAGCATCTCCTTGCTCGACATCCCGTATTCCTTTGCCAAATCATGTACGCGGGTCTTTGCCATGTAACCAACCTTCCTAGATGCGACGGGTATGATGCGACGTTCCGTCGCATTGTCAAATCAGCGAATCGGGATCGTCAGTGACCTCGGCGTCCATGAGCTTCTCGTGGATGCCGCAGTACTTCGATCCCGGACGGGCCATGTTGCGGCAGCGCATGCCGTCAGGGCTCACATACTCGCAGCGATGGCCTTCCTCGCCCTCGTCTGCAATCAGCGCGTCCTCCTCATGCTGCACAGCCGGGATATGCGTCCCGTTCAGGATGCTCTTTGCGAGCGACTCGTTCTTGATATCGATATGGTAGCCCGTGAGGCGAGCTGCCAGGCGTGCGTTCTGGCCTTCCTTGCCGATAGCGAGGGAGAGCTGGTCGTCCGGCACGATGACCGTGCAGTAGTTGGACTCGGGGTCGACAAGCACGCGCGAGACCTTGGCAGGCGACAGGGCGTTTGCGACACGCTTTGCCGGATCTTCGTCCCAGAGCACGACGTCGACGCGCTCGCCGCGGAGCTCGGAGACGACCGTGCGGACACGGCTGCCCTTCGGGCCGACGCAGGCGCCGACAGGATCGAGGTGCTCGTCGACAGAGGAGACAGCGACCTTAGAGCGGATGCCCGGCTCGCGGGCGACGGAGTTCACCTTCACGACCTTGTCGTAGACCTCAGGCACCTCGAGCTCGAAGAGCTTCGCGATGAGGTTCGGGTGCGTACGGGAAATCACGATGGCCGGACGCTGGCGCTCGCCGCGCGTCGGCTGCACCGTGCTGTTCGGGTCGCGCACGTCGACGATGATGGCCTTGATGCGCTGATTGTGCGCATAGTGCTCGCCGACCGGACGCTCGTTGCGCTCGTCAGGATGGCGATGGAGATCGAAGTGCGGAAGCTCTGCCTCGACGCCCTCGCGGATCTTCACGATCGTGAAGTCAGGTGTGGACTGGAGCACCGTACCGGTGATGATGTCGCCGATACGGTCGGAGAACTCCTCATAGATCTGCTGGCGGGCAGCATTGCGCACGATGTTGTTGATCTCAGCCTTTGCCTGCTGGGCAGCAAGACGGCTCGTGTCCTTCGGCGTGACGTCGATCTCGTCGAACTCCTCGAACTCGCCGGTCTCGTCGTTCCAGGACTCGTCCTTCGGCTCGAGGCGGTAGACGTATATCCTGCCGGTCTGGCGGTCGATTGTGACCTTTGCGCCCCAATCGAGGTGCAGGATGTCGGCGTAGCTCTTTGCGAGCGACTGCTCGAGGCGGTCGAGTAGATAGAGCTCGTCGATGTGCTTTTCCTTGCAGAGCGCCATGAGCGCTTCCATCATTTCAGATGCCATATCTCATTCTCCTTGGCGGCCTAGTTCTTGCCGCCACGCTTCTTTCCAGCAGTATCGAAATCGGGCTTGATCGTGCACTTGGCGATCTCATCGAGCGAGAAGCGCTGCTCCCCTTCGTCGGTATCGATCGTGACTGCGCCATCCTCGAAGCCCTTGAGGACGCCCGTCCAGCGCTTTCTGCCTTCAGCCCTGTCCAGCTTGATCTGGACGGTCTCGCTTGCGAAGCGCTCGAAGTCATGCGGACGCCTGAGCGGCCTCGACATGCCCGGCGATGAGATCTCGAGCGTATAGGCCCCCGGGAAAGGATCGAGCTCGTCCACGACCTCGTTGATCCAGCCGCCCTGTGCCGTCACCTCGTCGAGCGTGATCGGCTCTGCATCCTCGTCTGCGTGATCGATCCTGATGCAGACGATCGGAGCGGTCTTTGCACCCTCGACGCTCACGTCCACGATATCGATTGCATGCGCAGGCGCTGCCTTCTCGAGGGCATCGATGATGTCCTGTTCCTGTGCGCTCTTCGACACAGCCATCCCCTCCTCCGGCCTATCGGCCCTACATAACAAAGGAAGCGGGGCGAAAACTCCACCCCACTTCCTCTACGATTGAACTTTGACAGTGGTAGTTTAATACGTGTGTCTCCCATCGTCAAACCTGCACATTTTTCTGAGAGGGAACTCCATGACTCTCCAGCAGCTCCGCTATCTCATCGCCGTGGCCGAGCACGGCTCCATCAATGCAGCGGCAAGAAACCTCTATACTGCCCAGTCGAATGTCTCCTGCGCGATGCGCGACCTCGAAGAGGAGTTCGGCTTCGAAATCTTCACCCGCTCGAACAGGGGCGTCGAGCTCACGGCGGAAGGCACGGAGCTTCTGGGCTATGCCCGCCAGGTCATTGAGCAGGCAGACATGCTCGAGGAGCGCTTCATCCAGGGGTCTGCCCCGCAGGAGCGCCTTGCCGTATCTGCCCAGCATTACGCCTTCTCCGTGCAGGCCTTCGTCGACGTCGTGAAGAGCTGCTCAAGCCCCGAATACGACTTTGTCATGCGCGAGACCGCGACAGGCGCGATCATCTCCGATGTCCGCGACTTCAGGAGCGAGATCGGCATCCTCTATCTCGATGGCTTCAATAGGCCGGTCCTCGAGAAGGCATTCGAGGATGCACGGCTCGACTTCCATCCCCTCTTCGATGCGCCGGTCCACGTCTTCGTGGGCGAGCAGCATCCTCTGGCGGAGAAGGACCTCATCCAGCCCGAAGACCTCGAGCCCTATCCGCGCTACTCCTTCGAGCAGGGAACGGAGAACTCTTTCTATTATTCTGAAGAGCCGCTTTCACAGCTTCCACACAGAAAGACCATCCGCTACTCTGACCGCGGTACGCTCACGAGCCTTCTCACCCACTTCGACGGCTATACGCTCTCCACAGGCGTGCTCTCGGACGAGATGCAGTCAGGCATCGCCTCGGTCCCTCTCGCAGGAGCGCCTACCATGCGTGTCGGCTATGTGATCCACCGTGAGAGGCGTCCGAGCGCCCTGCTCTCCCGCTACATCGAGCGCCTGCGCGAGATCATCCGCACGAACAGCTCGGAGTGCACCTACCTCGAAGACGATGCCGGCACGCGCTAGCGCCTGCATCCCGGCAGGCACATTCCATAGACAGCAGAAGGGCTCCGCACCGTTTTCAGTGCAGAGCCCTTCCTCGAATCTCGTTGAGCCCTCAGGCTAGATAGCGACGATGTTCACGAGCTTGCCCGGAACGACGATGACCTTCTTGATCGTCTTGCCTTCGAGGTAGCTGGCGACAGCCTGCTTCGCCGCCTCCTCGACCACGTCCTTCGCTGCATCGGCAGCGACCTCGGCGTGGCCGCGGACCTTGCCCTTGACCTGGACAGCGATCGAGACGGTCTGGCTCTGGGCCTGCTTCTCGTCGAACTCAGGCCAGGGAACGTTGTAGACGGAATCCGTCTCGCCGAGCGCGGCATGCCAGAGCTCTTCGGACCAGTGCGGAGCGATCGGCGCCATCATGCGGACAATCGCAGAAGCGCAGGCGCAGCCAAGCGCTGCATCGCCCGTGCCATTGGGGTGCGCGTTCACATACTTCGATGCTGCATTCACAAGCTCCATGATGGCAGAGATGGCCGTGTTGAACTGTGTGCGGTCGAAGTCCTGCGTGCACTTGATGCCGAGACGGTTGAGCTCGCGGTTGAGCTCCTTGCCGCCCTCGTCGAGCTTGCTGACATTGACAGCGCCAGCTGTCTTCGCATCGGCACCCTCGACGAGCTGCCAGACAATCCTCCAGGCACGCTTGAGGAAGCGGTTGCAGCCTGCGACTGCCTCCTCATCCCAGGAGAAGTCCTTCTCGGGAGGAGCGACGAAGAGGATGGCAAGACGCATCGTATCTGCGCCATACGGCTCGATGACAGAGGAAGGAGGAACGACATTGCCCTTCGACTTCGACATCGTCTCGCCGTTTGCATCCTTGACCATGCCCTGGCAGAGCAGGTTCGTGAACGGCTCGTCGAATTTCACGAGGCCCATGTCGCGCAGGACCTTCGTCCAGAAGCGCGAATAGAGCAGGTGAAGGATAGCGTGCTCGATGCCGCCGATGTAGTTGTCGACCGGCATCCAGCGGTCCACGGCCTCGCTCGAGAACGGCGCCTTGTCGTTGTGGGGGTCGGTATAGCGCATGTAGTACCAGCTCGAGCACGTGAACGTGTCCATCGTGTCCGTGATGCGCTTTGCCGGACGTCCGCACTTCGGGCAGGTCGTCTCATAGAACGGCGCATACCCTGCAAGCGTCTCGCCAGCACCGAGGTCGAGGTTCTCAGGAAGCCTGACAGGAAGGTCCTCTTCTGGCACAGGCACGTCGCCGCAGACGTCGCAGTGGATCATCGGTATGGGGTTTCCCCAGTAGCGCTGGCGGCTGATGAGCCAGTCGCGCAGGCGGTACTGCACCTTCGTGCGGCCGCAGTTGTGCTCCTCGAGCCAGGACACGATAGCATCGACGGCTTCGGAGTGCTTGCCGCCCTTCATGCCCGTGAACTCGCCGGACTGCACGAGGTAGCCCTCTGCTGCCATCGCGGAATCCCAGTCGACGTTCGTGACGACGAGGTCGCGCTGGTCCTTGAGCTCGTCGTAGAGCGGATCTTCCTTCTCGCAAATGATCGGCGGGATCGGCAGGCCATACTTGCGGGCGAAGTCGAAGTCGCGCTGGTCGCCGCAGGGAACGCCCATGACGGCACCGGTGCCGTAGTCCATGAGGACATAGTCGGCAACCCAGATGGGAGCCGGCTTGCCATTGATCGGGTTGATCACATAGCGGCCCGTGAAGATGCCGTGCTTCTCGCGCGCCGTGCCCTGGCGGTCGACTGAAGAGACCTTCTCCGTTGCGGCCTTGAGCGCCTTGAACTCTTCTTCATGCTCTGTGCCAGCCACGAGCTCTGCAGCAAGGTCGCTCTCGGGCGGAAGCACCATGAACGACACGCCGAAGAGCGTATCGGCACGGGTCGTGAAGACCGTGATCGTGCGGTCCGTCGGAGTGACGCCGTCGGTGTCGGCGAGCTTGAAGTCGATCTCTGCACCCTCGGAGCGGCCGATCCAGTTGCGCTGCTGTGCCTTCACGTTCTCGGGCCAGCCAGTCAGCTTGTCGAGGTCGTCCAGGAGCTCTTGGGCGTAATCGGTGATCTTGAGGTACCACTGGGAGAGGTTGCGCTTCTCCGGGATGGAGCCGCACCTCCAGCAGCGGCCCTCGACGACCTGCTCGTTGGCCAGGACCGTCTTGCACGTCGGGCACCAGTTCACCGGGCTCGTCGCACGGTAGGCAAGGCCGCGCTTCCACATCTGGATGAACATCCACTGGCCCCAGCGGTAATACTCGGGGTCGCAGGTGTTGAACATGCGGTCATAGTCGTAGGAGAAGCCCATGCGCTTCATGGTCTTCACGGCCTGGGCGATGTTCTGGTATGTCCACTTTGCAGCCTGCGTATGGTGCTTGATGGCAGCATTCTCTGCCGGCAGGCCGAATGCATCGAAGCCCATCGGATGCAGCACATCGTAGCCACGCATGCGTGCCTGGCGTGCCATTGCATCGCCAATCGTATAGTTCCTGGCATGGCCCATGTGGAGGTCTCCCGAAGGATACGGGAACATCTCGAGCACATACTTCTTCGGCTTGGCGGGATCGGTATCCGTCTTGTAGAGATCCTCTTCCTCCCAGGTGCGCTGCCACTTGGTCTCGATGGCCTGGGCATCGTACTCCGGGATGGCAGACGTCTCGTTCGTGCTGTCACTCATCCTGAGCGCTCCTTCTAACGCGGAAGCAGGTAACGGACTCTGATTATAACGGCTCAGCATTTCCATGCGCTTAAACATCTCGTCCCCATATGGACACGAGGCCGACACGGGCATGTATACCTCGTGGTATAAAGCGTGCGAACTGCTGAAATGGCTCCATAAACGTCACAATGAGTGGGTCTGGCCACAGAGAGAGGAAGGCAATCCTTGCTCCGCTTTGAAGAATATGCGCGTCCGCGCTCGCCCGAAGAGGCGCTCGCGCTCCTTGAGGAACATCCCCATGCCACCGTGCTCGGTGGCATGATGTGGCTCCGCCTCCAGGACAGGACCGTCCCCTATGCGATCGACCTTGCATCGGCGGGCCTTGACTATGTGAAGCACGTCGACGGAAAGATCCATATCGGTGCCATGGCGAGCATCGAGCGTGCACGCACCGACGAAGCATTTGCACGCCTTACCGCAGGCGCCTTTGCAGAGGCGACGGAGGGCATTGTCGGTACCCAGTTCAGGAACCAGGCAACCGTCGGCGGCTCCGTCTTTTCCCGCATGGGCTTCTCCGATGTGCTCTGCTGCCTTCTTCCCTTCGATGCCGAGGTCACGCTCGCAAAGGCTGGCACGTTGCCGCTTGCCGAGTTTGCCCGCATGGGCACCGTGCACGATGTGCTCACAGAGGTTTCGCTATCCGATACGCCGGCACGCGCCGCCTTCGAAGGCGTGAGGCTCTCTGCCACGGACTTCAGCGCCCTCAATGTCTGCGCCGTCTGGCAGGATGGCTCCTGGCGCCTCGCCGTAGGATCGCTTCCGAAGCGTGCAAAGCTTGTGGACCTCTCGTCCTGCACGCTCTCAGAGCACCCATCGAATGACGAGCTCGACCGGGTGGAAGAGCTTGTCGCAGCACTTCCCTTCGGATCCGATATGCGTGGCTCTGCCTCCTGGAGAAAGGCGGCAGCGCGCAAGCTGGCACGCCGTGCCATCGAGCATGCAGCCGCTAATCCGCTTTCATCTGAAACCTCTGAGATCAGAGAGGATGCACGATGAGCGAAAGCATCGAGATTGCCTTCACCCTCAATGGACGCCCCGTCACGACCAAGGCAGACCCGGCCGAGACGCTCCTCTCCTGGCTCAGGAAGCATGGAATCAAGAGCGTGAAGTGCGCCTGCGAGACGACGAACTGCGGCCTCTGCACCGTGCTTGTCGACGGCTCGCCCGAACTCTCCTGCGCCCTCATCATGTCCCGTGTCTCGGGTCATGAGGTGCTGACGCTCGAAGGCATGGGCAGGGAGCGCAAGGAGCTTGCAGAGTGCCTTGCTGCAGAAGGAGCAGACCAGTGCGGCTTCTGCGCCCCAGGCCTCGAGATGGCCGTGCTTGCGCTCGACCGCACGAATCCTGATGCCACCGACCATGAGATGAGGAGCTTCCTCGCAAACAATCTCTGCCGCTGCACAGGCTACACATCCCAGATGCGTGCCATCAGGCGCTTCCTCGGCCGTGACCGCGCTGCAGGAGCAGAGATCTCCCAAGGCTCTGCCGAAGCAGAGGCGGCCGTCGAGCAGGTGCGCAAAGCCGCTGCCGAGATCGAGACGCCAGACCGTGGAAAGACGCTCTCCTCTGCTGTCGTGAAGAAGGATGCAGAGGCGCTCCTCGCAGGACGTCCCGTCTATACCGACGACCTTGCACCGGATGATGCCTACATCGTGCGTCTCGTGCGCTCCTCTGTCCCCCATGGCCGCGTGCTTTCCGTCGATACGGAAAAAGCGCTTGCAATCCCGGGCGTTGTTGCCATCTATACCTCGAAGGATGTTCCTCATCACCGCTTCACGCTTGCAGGGCAGAGCTACCTCGAGATGAGTCCCTATGACACGTGCATCCTGGACGACACCGTGCGCTACATCGGAGATGAGGTCGCTATCGTCGTCGCCGAGAACGAGGTCGCAGCAGA
>Ga0214929_100186_pt1 | contig 21189 bp, 18 predicted proteins | sample Stichaenrichm17X_FD_168613 | JGI IMG/M metagenome (GOLD analysis project Ga0214929, IMG submission 168613) | Xylose enriched microbial communities from anaerobic bioreactor in Madison, Wisconsin, United States - 17X | ecosystem: Engineered > Bioreactor > Anaerobic > Unclassified | place: USA... | reverse complement strand
GACTCGCTGCCACTGGCATCTGCTGCCTCACTTGCGGCCTTTGTAAAAGGGCTCTTCTATGCTCGAAGCGCTAACGAGCAGGCCACACGCCTGCTCGTGGACCACACGGGTGAGCGCGATGTGTCCAACGCTTGGAGGGCCTTGAGGGCAGGCGGCTGGAATGCCCGTGTCTACGGGCATTCAATTTGCGACGTGGTCGAGGAGCTCATGATGCTTGCAGAGCAAGGCTTGCAGGCGGATGCGGATCAGCTCCTGCTTGAGGAGCTTTTCAAGCTCTGGCGCGGTCGTCACGTCCCCCGGGATCTTCACGTGGAATAAGATGTCCGCGCACGCAGAGCACGCGACCAGCGAGAGGGGAACTGCCAGTCGGCTTGACGATGTTTCGTTTCTTTAAAAAACACGTCACCGGCGCATTTTCGAGGGGGACGCCGATGACGTTCAAAATCTGTCTGCTTGCGGGGAGAAGATTCGCTTGCATTAGGTAGGCAAAAGTTAATCTTATAGTACACTAAAGTTAACTTTCGGCAAGCGACAATAGCCATTTCGTTAATATTTTCGTGTTTCACTCTGTTGCACTTGAGTAGGCCTTCTCTACATAGCCGATGTACATGGTGTGATAGTTGTCCGTATCAGCTCCCCCGTACATGGCATCTTTCGCGTCAGGGTCAATGAAGGTCTCTGGTGTCAGAGGGATAACTAAGGCCTTGCGGCAGATGAGGACAAACGCAGCCTCAGCGAATGACGGCACCTCCGGCACATCCTGCCCTCCGCTCAGAAAGACTGGCGTAAGGCCTGATTTCGCCACTTTATCAACGTCTCGTCCTGATACGGTCCCGCAAAGGTTCAATGCTTTGCGGTGGCCAGGCGTCAAGAAGCTCACGCTGAACAGGTCATGGGAGTCGACAAAGGTCTTGGTGTATCGAGAGGAGCGAATGTAGACAGTTGCCACTGGCCGCTGCCAGAACGTGCCTACGCCTCCCCAGCTCACGGTCATCATGTTAAAGCCGTCTTCATCGCCTGCCGCGACTAAGGCCCAATCTCGGTCAAACGCAGTAAAGGGCTTGAGACGCAGCTCAGTTGGAGAAATCTCATGCAATGACATAGCGCGCTCCTCATGGATTGTCTGGCTCGTGAAAGCGAACTGCTGCTGAAAGCGAACTCTAGGATTCTTGCTTTCTGTACCCAGCTGGGACGCGCATGGATGCCGCCTGCGCAAAAAGCATCGAACTTTTACACAAGCCAGCCTTTGATATGATTCCTACGCCATCGCCCACTCACATCAGCTCGATGCGAGTGGGCAATTCGAATGGCGCACGACAGGGAACCTAAAAGAGGGTTTAAAGGACTTGCCTTCGCCTCTTTCTAGTTATCCTGCTCCAGCGATGGATACGCCCCGTCCCAGACGATCTCACGATAGCGCTCAGGATCGGTATCGCCTTCCGTGGAAAAGACGAGAACTTGGGAGTCGCGACCGAGCTTGAGCTCTTGCCGTAGGTCGGCATACGCGGGATCTTGCATGATAGCCGCCACGGCGCCCATGCCGACAGCCCCTGACTCACCGGAGATGACGGCAGGGTCGGTCCTCAAAGGAGCAGCGAGCATGCGCATGCCCTTGGCAGACACCCAATCCGGGCAGGACAGGAATGCGTTTGCGTGGTTTCTCAAGATATCCCAGCCAATGGTGTTCGGCTCGCCGCAGGCAAGGCCGGCCATGATCGTTGTGAGGTCTCCGGTGACGATGCGGGGAGAGCCGTCCGCGGCCACGGCGCCTCTGTAGAGGCAGTCAGCCGCGCGTGCCTCGACAATGACAAGCGTGGGAGGGTTGTCCGGGAAGAGGTTCGTGAAATACCCTACGACGGAGCTTGCAAGAGAGCCAACCCCCGCCTGTACGAAGACATGCGTCGGACGATTGACCTCAAGTGTGCGCAGCTGGCAAGCAGCCTCTGCGGACATCGTGCCGTAACCTTGCATGATCCAAGAAGGGATCTCCTCATAGCCTTGCCAGGCTGTGTCCTGCACCACGACGCCGTGCTCGGTCTGGGCGGCCTCTTTGGCCGCAAGCCTCACGCAGTCGTCATAGTTCAGCTGCTCTATCGAGACCTTCGCCCCTTCTTTCGCAATGTTGTCAAAGCGGGTCTTGGTGGAGCCCTTAGGCATGTGCACAACGGCCTTCTGCCCTAAGCGCTTGGCCGCCCATGCCACACCCCTGCCATGGTTCCCGTCAGTCGCGGTGAAGAAGGTTGCCTGACCGAAGTCCTTTTGCAGCTGATCAGAGGTGAGGTAGTCAAAGTCGCACGCTGAGATGTCCTTCCTCGTTTCTTTTGCTATATAGCGGGCCATAGCAAACGAGCCGCCGAGGACCTTGAAAGCATTGAGGCCAAAGCGGTAGCTTTCATCCTTCACAAAAAGGCCCTTGAGGCCGAGATGGTTCGCCATGCGTGAGAGATCAGCCAAAGGAGTGACGCTGTACTGCGGGAAGCTCTTATGAAACTTGCGTGCCGCCGCAACATTGTCCAATGACATAATCGAGAGATTCTTGTCCTTGCTTTTTGGCATCTTATTTTTGACCCATGTGATCTTCGGCTGCATCACATATCCTCCTTGATTGCTGTCACCAACACTTCAGCCTGCTAAACTTTTTGTTATAAAACCATACAAAAAGTTTGACATATCCGTTGTACCACAGCAGCAAACAATGTGACAGAGGATTTTCCTTATGTCATGCAAACGAAGGACTTTCGGGCTTAAACGGGCTGAGATATATGATGGCTCACTCGGTAGTGTGTGGATTCATATAAAAACACAAGCAGCTACAGGGCTAATCTTGCAGTTCCACCGTAGCTTCCAGCAAGCCTTCCTCGCTTCGCTCGAAGGCCTGCATTGCCTCCAGTGTCTGCTCGATCAGCTCATCGAGGGTCCATCCCAAGTTCTCTGCGCCCTTTGAGATCACCTCACGCGAGCAGCCTGCTGCAAAGTGCTCGCTCTTGTACTTCTTTTTGACGCTCTTGAGCTTCATGTCAAGCGTCGACTTGCTCGGACGCACAAGGGCTGCGGCCCATATGATGCCGGTGAGCTCGTCAACCGCGAAAAGTATCTTTTCCATCTGGAGCGTGGGCTCGAAGGGCGTTTCCGTGAGGCCCCAGCCGTGGCTCATCGCCGAGCGTATGACACTTTCGTCTACATTTTTCTGCGTAAGCAGCTTGACGCCGGCCACGCAGTGCTGCTCGGGATAAAGTTCAAAGTCAACGTCGTGCAGGGCGCCGACGCTGTACCAGTAGTCTTCTTTGCGCGGATCGTACTTTGAGGCGAACCACCTCATTGTCGCAACCACGGTACGCGCGTGGATGCGGTGGAACTCCTCGTGGTTGTAACTGTCTACGATCTTCAGCGCCTGCTCTGGCGTAGGGACGTATGTCATCGCTGTGCCTCTTTTTTTGACTTGATCAATTTCTTGCGCACGTAGCCTCAGCGGATGCGCAGCAGCCCCCGACCGCCAAACTCACGACGGGCGGGGGCTGCTCATGGCTACTCATAGAGATGTTCGCTGAAATAACGATCGCCGCGGTCGGGGAAAATGGTGACGACGCTGCCATGGTCGATGCGGCCAGCAATCTGAAGGGCAGCGTAGAGGGCAGCCCCGGAAGAGGAGCCGGCGAACACGCCCTCCTTGCGAGCGAGCTGCCGTGAAGCATCATAGGCCTGCTCATCGTTGACCTTGATCACCTCGTCTACTAGGCTCATGTCCATCGTGTCCGCGACGAAGTCGTTGCCGATGCCCTCGATGGAATAGGGGGCGTGTTCACCTCCTCCCATCGTTGAGCCCACAGGATCTGCAAGAATGCCTTTGATGCCCGGGTTCTTCTCCTTGAGGTAGCGCATCACTCCAGTGTAGGTGCCGCCTGAGCCCGCACCCGCCACGAAATAGTCGATATGCCCTCCGAGGTCGCGCCATATCTCAGGTGCCGTCGACTCGTAGTGTGCCTGCGGATTGGCCTGGTTTTTGAACTGGCGGAGGGCAATGGAGTCGGGTATCTCTTTAAGCAGGTCCTCCATCTTCCTTTGGGCACCCAGCATGCCCTCCTCTTGGGGCGTATGGACGATCTTCGCGCCGAGGGCCTGCATCAGCGTCTGCTTCTCTTGGCTGAACTTGCCAGGGACGACGAACACCACATGGTATCCCTTGCCCAAGGCGGCAAAGGCTATGCCGAGGCCCATATTGCCTGCTGTCGCCTCAACGATCGTTGAGCCCTCCTTGAGAAGGCCGCGCTTCTCGGCGTCTCTCACCATCCACACGCCAGTTCGGTCCTTCACGGATCCAGCAGGGTTCATCAGCTCGAGCTTTGCGAAAAGCTCGACGTCTGGCTTCACCCCCATGTAATTGATCTTGAGCATAGGCGTGTTTCCCACAAGCTCTTTCATTGAGTCATAATAATGACGCATAACTAATCCTTCCTCGAAGCTTCAATTGCCTGCTCAATGTCTGCGAGAATGTCGTGCTTATCCTCGATACCGACTGAAAGGCGGATCAGCCCGTCAGTGATGCCGACACGGTCGCGCTCGGCCTTGGGGATCGCGGCGTGAGTCATGCTTGCGGGGTGGCATACGAGCGACTCGACGCCACCGAGGCTCTCAGCCAAAGCCACAAGCTTCGTTGAGGTGAAAAACGTCGGTGCGCTATAGCCGCGAGCCAACTCGAAGCTGATCATCGCACCAGCTCCAGAGGCTTGGCGCTTGTTTGTCTCATAGCCCTTGAAGTCCGCAAGGCCGGGATAGTACACGTGGCTTACGGCAGGGTTGTCGCGCAGTGCGCGCGCGATGAAGTCGGCATTTTCCAGGTGGCGGTCCATCCGCACGCCCAGCGTCTTGATGCCGCGGATCAAAAGGAACGAGTCAAACGGCCCCAGCACGCCACCTGTGGAGTTCTGTATGAAGGCGATGCGGTCAGCGAGGTCTTGGTCCCTTGTCACCACAAGCCCTGCGACGACGTCGGAGTGACCACCGAGGTATTTGGTGGCGCTGTGGACGACGATGTCCGCGCCCAGCTCCAACGGGCGTTGGAGGTAGGGCGTCATGAACGTATTGTCCACGATGGATAGCAGGCCGTGCTTATGGGCTATCTCCGATACCGCGGCCAGGTCGGTTATGGTCATGAGGGGGTTGGCGGGGCTCTCTATGAGGGTTGCCTTCGTCTTGGGGCCGATGGCCTTCTCGACATTGGCGGGATCGGTCGTGTCAACCGTGCGAAACGTGATGCCAAAATGGTCGAACACCTGGTTGAGGACGCGATATGTGCCACCATACACATTGGTGGGAAGGATCACCTCGTCCCCTGACGAAAGGAGTGACAGCACCGCAGTGATCGCTGCCATGCCGCTTCCAAACGCAAAGCCGGCGTTTCCGCCCTCCAAGTCGGCGATCAGCCGCTCGAGGGCAGCGCGCGTGGGATTTCCCGTCCGCGAGTACTCCCAACCACGATTTTTCCCTATGGCGTCCTGTTGATAGGTGGATGTCTGATAGATGGGGATGTTTACCGCCCCCGTATGAGGGTCGACGGTCTCACCTGCATGAATCAGGCGCGTCTCGATCGAGGTGAACTGGGCGTTGTCGGTGTTTGTCATATGGGAGTGCTCCTCATTTCAATCGCAGCTCATAAAGGTGGGCATACAACGCAACCAAGCGTGCCTTCTCTTTTGAAGTCCCTGTGGGCTTCATCGGCTTAGCACGCAAAAACAGAGCCATCAGCACATGCCTGACTCATCTTTTTGTATCAACGTATATACATGAGCAAAGGCAAAAAACAGTGTCAACAAGCAGAGCTATATGTGAGCCAAACAACAACAGGCACGCACCCAGTGAACAAGACGTGCATGGACGTGTGAGTCAGTCCGTGTCATTGTCACCCTCACCCTCTCAGCCCCCTTGAGCCCTCGCTGCGGAGGACACAGGCACATTCACCTACATGCTTTAATTCCTAATAATTTACTAGGATATTGAAAGTATGTCCAATGCGGGCGTAAAAGTCAACGCGAATTCTCGTTTGAAATACGGGAGAGATACTTCAGGCGCAAGCGGGCCCCGAGATAGACGAGCGTGGAGATGCTGGCCACGAAAAACCCTATGGGGAGGTCGGTCATGACCGCCAAGGCTATGGAGGTCCACATGCAGGCCAGGCAGAAGGTGCATGAGAGCGCAACTGCCCTGCTCATTGTCGGGCAAAGTGCGCAGGCAGCTGCGGGAGGGGCGACAAGCAAGCTGAACAGCAGCAGCACGCCGACAACCGGCACGCTGGCCGTGGCCGTAGCAGCCAAGACCATCGTGAAGGCGAACTCTATGGCATGCGTATGCAGCCCATGGGCCAGCGCAGCCGACTCCATGACAGACGTAAGCAGAAGCGGGCGCGCCAGTAAGAACATGGCCAGCACTACGATGCAGACAAGGGTGGCCATGAAGAGAAGTTCACTAGAGCTCACCGAGAGTATCTGCCCGAAGAGAAGCGCATAGGCCTGGTTCGCATAGCCACCGGAAAGGCTCAAGGCGAGGGCGCCGCTTGCCAGCAAAAAGGAAAGCAGCAAGGCGATCATGGCGTCTTTCCTGCCATGGCGGCCCAAGCAAAAGACTGCGACCCCTGTCAGGGCAGCCGACACGCCCATGCCGACAAGCGAGCTGCCCCCAAGCGCGTATGCGACGGCCGCGCCGGCGAAGGACCCATGGGGAATTGCATGCGCCAAGAAGGAGTCGCCGCGCAATACCACGAAGACCCCGACCACGCCTGCAACCAAAGCGACGAGCGTGCCTGCGGCCCAGGTGTTGAGAAGATAAGGCTCAAACATGGGCCACCTGCCCTTTGCGCGCAAAGGCGCTCAGCCGACAGATGGCACTAATGGCGAGATAGAGACCAAAGACAAGCGCCACGATGCAGAAGCTCGGGGAGAGGGTCTTCCCTCCCAGCCAGTTGTAGCTCTCATATGAAAGGATGGTGCCCGCCCAGGTGCAGGCGACGCCCAGCGCACATGAGAGCAGCATGGCGGCATGTGTGGTGCGCGCGACACGAAGCGCGCAGGCAGCTGGGCCTATCAGCAGCGCCGTGGAGAGCACGGCGCCCACAGAGACCGCCCCCAGCGCGACCGCGACGCCGAGCACGACCATGAAGATCGCGTCCAGCGCCCCAATCGGCACACCGCGGGCAAAAGCAAGCTCCGGGGAGGAGACGGAAAACACTGCCGGTCGCCAAATGAGCGCAAGGACAACCAGGCAAAAGGCAGACAGGGCCACCACGGCAGGGGTGATGCCGGGATCAATCGAAAACAGGGAGCCGAAGAGCACGGCCATCGAGGAGCTCCCAGCAGAGCGGCTCTTGCGGGCCAGCGTGAGGAAAAGGGCCGTAAGCCCCATGCCTGCCCCCAAGACGACGCCGGTCGCCACGTCGCGGCCTCGCATACGCCGCGCGCCGATCGCATGCATCCCCAGCGACGAGAGCACGCACGAGGCAACAAAGCCCCACAGCTGGTCGACGCCCAGCAAGAAGGCCGCAGAACCTCCGACGGCAGCCAGGTCCGTAAGGGCATGCCCGGCGAAGGACTGGCCGCGCAGTATGGTCAGCACGCCTACCGCAGCCGTGGCAACAGCGACAGCGCTGCCGACGGCGAGGGCAGTGTGTACCTCATTTACTGCCAGAAGCTTCGTGATAAATGCGAACATTGCGCTCGAACCGACCTTTCTTCTTGCCCTCAGTCGCTGGCGTCTGAAGACATAACGAGCACGTGGCCATCATGGCGAATGACCTCGATGGGATGGTCGTAGAGCCTCGTGAGCACGTCGGTGGAGATGACCTCGTCCACGCTACCGACGGCCGCATGTCCTCTTGCGAGGTACACAACCCTGTCAAGCACACCAACGAGGGGGTTGACGTCGTGGGCCGTCAAAATGATGCCCATCTTCTTCTGCCGGCGCAAGCGGTCGAGAAGTGCTACAACATCGGATCTGTTTGCTGGGTCCAAGTTTGCGAGCGGCTCGTCGAGCAAAAGGAGCGCCGGGTCTGAGACTGTGGCGGCAGCGATCATGACACGTTGCTGCTGGCCCCCGGAGAGCTTCCCCACTGGCCTTTCGGCAAAGGAGTCTGCCCCCACGCCACGCAGGGCGTCTTCCACGCGGCCCCAAAAGGCCCGCCCTCGCGGCGCAAAGCCGAAGCGATGCCCATCCAGGCCAAGTGCCACGAAGTCACGCGCGCGTAGCGGCAGCTCTGGGTCGATGTCGATGTGCTGCGGCACATAGCCGATCGACCCCGGCCTCAAATGCCCGGGGCCAACCTTCATGTGGTCATGGCCATCGATGCGTATTGCGCCTGAGGCCAGGGGGACCTCGCCGAGCACGGAGCGCAAAAGCGTCGTCTTGCCGGCACCGTTAGGCCCAATGAGACCAACGAGGCCGCCGTAGTCAAGCTCAAAGCTCACGTCATTGAAGACAGGCTTTCCACCGAAGGCGACGCTCGCAGCTGAAACCTCAAGAGCTGGCTTGGGAAACATAGCGTACCCCGTCATGACAAGCTCGTAGTCGACTGGCCTTGGGACAGCGCCACCTCAAGGGAGTCTACCTCGGCACACATCCAATCCACATACCCAAAGCCGTCCGGCATTGTCTCGTAGACCGCAACGACAGGGACTCCGGCAGCGCTTGCGGCGTCCAGCCACTTCTGCGTGAGAGACGAGCTCACCTGCTGGTTATAGACGAAGACGTCAACTTGCTTGTCCGAAAGCAGGCTCATCTGCGTGTTTGCGTCTTGCGCGGAGGGATCCTGGTCGTTCATGATTGCCGACTGCAGGCTCCACGGCGTCTTTATGTCGATGCCGGCTGCGTCAAGCAGGTAGTTTGCGACCGGCTCGGTGGCTGCGGCAGCAGCGCCTGGATGGTTTTGTTTAAAGTCGCTCAGCTTTGACGTATAGGACTCCAGAGCATCCTTGAAGTCAGAGAGGTTCTGCTGATAGTCGTCGCTGTGGTCGGGGTCGATCTTTGCCAGCTCCGCGACAAGCGCCTCAGCGACGGCAGGCATAGTCTTCGGGTCATACCACAGGTGCGGGTTTTCCGTATCGTCTGAAAGGCCAAGCGTTTGCTGTGCGCTAATAACGACACGGTCTGCATTCTCGCTTGCAGAGAGCATCTCGTCGAACCAGTCGTCATAGCCCAGGCCGTTTTCTATCGCGATGGCCGCGGTGCTCATGAGCTTGGCGTCTGAGGGCGTGGCCTCGAAGTCATGGGGATCTGTGTCGGGGTTGCTGATTATCGACGTCACCTCAACGTACTCGCCGCCAATCTGGCTGGCGACGTCACCATACTCGTTTTCTGCCGCCAGCACTTGGATCTTTCCGTCGCTGCTTTCCGTGCCAGCCGTTGCACCAGAGCCAGCTGACCCATTTGTCCCACAGGCAGCCAACGCCCCAGCCACAAGCACAACTGCGCCACCCAAGCCAGCCCGTTTGACAAAGTCTCTTCTCGTGAAGCTCAACACACTACTCTTAGAGGCAGAATCTCTCATCTAGCTTTTCCTCCTTCAGTTGTTCGCTGATAGTTCCTCTTGGCAGCTTTCGCAATACCCGTACAAAACCGTGCGCTGAGTCTCCACTGCAAAACTGTGGTCTGCGCTCACATGCCGCACGAACCTCTCAAGTCCCTCGCAGGCGAGGGGAAATACCCGATGGCACCTCAAGCACGCAAGGCACACTCCCCCATCAGCGTTTTCAACGAGACACCAGCGCGTGGACTTTCCCGTCGGATCGGGCACCTGCACCACTCCTCCTTCCGAGGAGAGGCGCTCAAGGGAGCGGTAGATCGTCGTCGTGCCTACTTGGATGCCCTCATGCTCCAATGCGCTGCGGACCTCGTCGACCGTCAGCGCCTCGCCTACATGCTTGCGCATAAGCGCAAGGACAGCTGCCTGCTGCTTTGTGCTGTAACGATGCCGTGTGCGGTCCTGTATACGTTCCACCATCTCTTATTCCTCCGTATTTGAAAACGAATTTCATTTTAATTTATTAAAGCAGCCTTGTCAACAACATTTATTTGAAAAAAGAAACACGCTTCCTCTTTTCGCAGCTAGATTGCCTCTGCAACCACTAGTTGCGAAATTGCAAGGGCAAGTTGGTGGTGCATGCCCCACAAATACCCTAGCTTGAGCGCAGCAAAGAAGACGGCGATAAAAGGCTTTCCTTCGTTTGCGCTGTCTCCTTTAAACTGTAGCCACGACAAGATAAGGAGGACCTCCCATGATCCTTGCAGACAAAATCATCGACCTTCGCAAGAAAAGTGGCATGTCGCAAGAGGAGCTGGCCCAAAAGCTCGGCATATCGAGACAGTCCGTATCCAAGTGGGAAGCCGCGCGATCTGTCCCTGACATGGACAAGATCTTAAAGCTCTCCGACCTGTTTAACGTAAGCTGTGACTATCTTCTCCGCGACGACCTCGGGCCAGAGGATGCAAGCGGCCAGAGCCTAAGCCCCAGCAGTGCTACCCCAGACGTGTCTGCAGTAGGCGAAATCGAAAAGGAGCCAATCCCTGTCACTGTCGAGCAAGCGAATAGCTTCCTCGACCATGAGATACGGCGCGCCACGAAGATCGCGGTGGGCGTGGGTCTCTGCGTCGCCTCTGCCGCACCCCTTATGCTCTTCCTCGGCCTTTACACGAGGGACAACAACGTCTCAAGCTTGCTGGGTACCGTGATCATCATCGCCTTGGTTGCGCTCGGCATTGCCGTCATGGTCATGGCACAACAAGGAGACCAAGAGTTTCAGAAGATTCGGCATGAGCCCATTGACACGGAATACGGCGTGGACGGGATTGTGCGACAGCGGCAAAAGTCATATGACCGCACCCATATGAGAGAGCTTGCGCTGGGCATAGTGCTTTGCGTCGCCTCGTGCATTCCGCTTCTGGCGGTGGCTATGCTGACGAACGATGAGGGCCCCATAACCGCCTCCGTAGGAATATTGCTGCTCATAGTCGCCATAGGCGTGTTCTTGATAGTCCACACCTCGATCATCAGCAGCAGCTTTTCGGCTCTCCTGGAGGAAGGGGACTATACGCGCGGGTCAAAGCGCTTTGACAAACGCTTCGGCAACCTCTACTGGGGGATCGTGACCGCGGCCTACTTGCTGGTGAGCTTTCTGACCCGCGACTGGGGCATGACCTGGGTTGTCTGGCCTGTCGCAGGCGTGATATGGGGAGCAATATCTGAGACACATCGCAGCAGATAGGGCCAGGCGATGTTGTATGAGCTGTGGAATATCCGATAATAAGACGCTATATCATTAGTAGCAGACTTTCTGCCGAGGAAAGCCTCCCCTTTCAGAAAAAAAGCCCCCGCCGACAACAGAGAGAAGTCAGCGGGGTCGCAGCACCCGAATGCGCATGTAGGGAGAGGGTCCACATGTTCGGGTAGGGTCAGCACCCGAAGCGAGGTATTGTGTTAGGGGTAGTGCATATCCTCGCCCTGCATGTACAAAATAACTAGTGCCTAACTTAATGTCAACCTAGGCTAACAAAATATTTTTTTATCCTTTCTCACTACATGATATTTCTTAACTGTGGCGCTCGAACGTGACCCGCCGGTTGCTCAGCCTAGCACGAGCAGAAGAGCCATCTTGAAGGGGCTGTCTGCCTTCACGTAGTGCCTGCCGCCCTTGGCAAAGCGAAAGTTCTCTCCTGCTGAAATCTTGTGCTCTGTGCCCTCGTAGCCGATCGTCCCAGTCCCCTCAAGCGCAAAAACGATCGCCTCCCCTGGTGCTGAGTGCTCGTCAAGGCCTGTCCCTGACGTGAAGCTCATAACTGCGAGCTTCATCGTATCGGCCTTGATGACATCTCTGTTCACAACCTCACCATCACGGTAAGGGACCATATCCGCGAGCTTGAAAACAGAGCCCGCCTCCGCTGCAAGATTCATAGCTGCCTCCATCGAGATCTCTAGATACACGCTGTCATCCTCGCTTGCTATTCCCACGGGAACATCTGCAGGCAGCGACAGCGCCATGAGCGGCCCCGCCTCCAGACGCCTGTCGCCATAGCTGGCGCAGACCTTGCCAGAAAGCACCATGAGCAGACGCCACCTCGGGCAGGACTCCGCGCTGATGTCTGTGCCTGTGGCAAGCGAGAACCGCACGATACCTGGCAGCAGCACGCGCGAAGAAGTACAGCCCTCAACGGGCGCGCCTTGCTTTGCCAAAGAAAATACCTGTCCATACTCCTGAGCCATAGCATCTACCTCCTTACGGCGTGCTCACAGCAGAGGATCGTCGCACGCCAAGTCAGAGGTCTTCCGACCTCATGTCCTGTGCATTCAGTCGCACTATACCCAAGGAAGGGGCTGGCAATCGAAGCTTGTTATGGACAAGCACAGTTAGCGCATGCAAGCACTATCAATCTGTCAACTGCTCGAGCAAGAGCATGGATGCTTCATGTGAGCAGTTTCTAGGCACTGTTATTATATGCACAACATCATCTCATAAGGCCTAAGAGCCTATTCGTGCCTCTCAATGATAAAGACGAACTCGCTTACACCTTGCATCTCAAGATAGGCTGGGCCGGAATTGTCAAAGCTTTTATTGACGATATCGGGATATTCTACTAGAGAGCAAACGCGCCTGCGATAGAATTCTTGGGCAGCCGCTTGAACCTCAGGTTTGTCGTAATCTCCTGTCACATCCGCCTCGCTGAGGGCATACTGCATCTCGATGGAAGAAGGGCTCTGAGCTTGGAAGCCTCCTTGACCCAGCGCTTCGCGCTAGGAAGGCTAGAGAAGACGCCAACGGAAGCAATGCCTTCGGGCTTTTCTTGTAGCAGATACAGCAGCATGAGAACCACATCTGAGCATGCATACAGCTCAACCATGTTTAACTACCAGTCAGGACGTCACTACACCAAAACAATGCCATCGCGGTTAAGAAGGCCAAGCTTGTTTAACTACCAGTCAGGACGTCACTACACCAAAACTAGGTAAAGATACTGTATCTAGGCCAACAAGTTTAACTACCAGTCAGGACGTCACTACACCAAAACCATATGCGTCCCCGTCTTCGACATATAATAGTTTAACTACCAGTCAGGACGTCACTACACCAAAACTGGCCTCAGCATAACCATCAACGAAACCATGTTTAACTACCAGTCAGGACGTCACTACACCAAAACAATGGTTGGGCATGTTGGTTAAGGTTGCGTGTTTAACTACCAGTCAGGACGTCACTACACCAAAACCACGTCTAGCCACGTCTCACTAGAATTTGGGTTTAACTACCAGTCAGGACGTCACTACACCAAAACCTATCGTCTAGGCTATTGCGATCGATGGTAGTTTAACTACCAGTCAGGACGTCACTACACCAAAACACAAATGAGGCGTTTCCCGCACCCGCGTTTGTTTAACTACCAGTCAGGACGTCACTACACCAAAACCCGAAGATGAATGTGTTACGTCAATATCACGTTTAACTACCAGTCAGGACGTCACTACACCAAAACAATGATTAATTACATAGAATTGAATGGCGAGTTTAACTACCAGTCAGGACGTCACTACACCAAAACGATAGCTTTCCCAGTCTAGGACAAAAATTGGTTTAACTACCAGTCAGGACGTCACTACACCAAAACCAAATTTATGCCCGATACCATATGAAATAAGTTTAACTACCAGTCAGGACGTCACTACACCAAAACCCATCTGGCTTATAGCGTCTCTAATAAGGGGTTTAACTACCAGTCAGGACGTCACTACACCAAAACGAGCCGTGGGTGTCTCTACAATTTCTGCTAGTTTAACTACCAGTCAGGACGTCACTACACCAAAACTGCAATTTCGTCTGATACTGCTACTGCTGGGTTTAACTACCAGTCAGGACGTCACTACACCAAAACCATTGATCTTTTTTGCCGTGGGCTTTGGTTTGTTTAACTACCAGTCAGGACGTCACTACACCAAAACACCTCACATGGACTCTGACTTCATCGCATGGTTTAACTACCAGTCAGGACGTCACTACACCAAAACATGGTGTCATTGGCTATAATACGACCACCTGTTTAACTACCAGTCAGGACGTCACTACACCAAAACGACGTTGGAGTTGTGGTTAGCAAGCGCCGGTTTAACTACCAGTCAGGACGTCACTACACCAAAACACGTCCTTTGTAATGCGCAGCTTATGTCCAGTTTAACTACCAGTCAGGACGTCACTACACCAAAACTGTATCTGAGCGTATCTGTCCAAAAGATTGGTTTAACTACCAGTCAGGACGTCACTACACCAAAACCATTGGCATAAGTTCTCCCCTATTTAGAAGACGGATATCCTGAAAGGTAGAGCTAACTTATCTCAAGAAAATGCTGATCAATCACCATCTTTTTCTCTAGTGCATAGTAGTTCTTATCTAAAGAACTTTCGAGAAAAACAGCGGATAATTTATGAAAAAATAAATGATCTAAAAAAGATATAAAATCTTTTTCTGATAAAAATTCTTTTAAATTTATAAACAACAGTACTTTCTTAAGATACATATCTGCACAAAAGTCAATAAAAGTATTTAAGTTTTCAAGGAACAAACCACCTTTTGGGCGTGCTACAGAAAATGAAAATGCCTTGAGGTAACGTTTCACATTCCATTCTACCGCAAAGGCATAGTTACCATTTATTTGATGCGTCAATTGCAACAACCTTGAGTTGAGCTCATCATTGAGGTGTTCAACTGATGTTCTTGTGCTCTCATCTTCCAATAAAAGCGTCTCAATATGTTCGTAGAGATGACCTTCAAGATCTTTGCTGTCCCACGGAAGCATAAAGGGATCACTGATAAATAAAAAAGCGCCTGTTGGGGATATTTCATGTCCATCGTCATCCCATAGTGAATAAGGCTCAGTGGCACAATTACCTTTACAAGATAAAAGCGAGCTGCATATTCGAGAGAAAAGTGTCTTGTTTTCGATCTCAACAGTACGAGCATATTCTTTTGATATTACAATAGAGTGCTCGAGGCCAGAAAAGACAATTTTCATAGGACTATAAACTCTTCCATGGTGTCCATTTCCTCATGTTCTGTCTTTGTGCCACTGATGTACGTCATTGTTTCATATTGTTTCTCTGTTACCTTCAGAACTTGGATAAGACCTTCTGTAGGACAATAAGTATTCAAGCGAACAATAGTACTGCCAGCGACCGCGTCATTCACTACAAGTTTTGAATAAACTGACTCTTGGATCATTAGGAACCCATCTTTGATAATGTGCTTGCGAAATTGGGCATAGCTCCGTCGCTGTGCAGGAGTACCAACTGGCAGGTCAAAGAAAAGCATGAGTCGCATATATCGGATCCTTTTTTCGCTCATTTGATATCAAACCCAGCGATATCACTTACGGCTAACTTTTTATTAAGTGCATTAAGACAATCTTGAACATATAAAGAAATAACAGAGCTGAGCTTGTAAGTACCATCTTTGTACAGCACGGTATTATTTAACAGGTCAGCGAGTATGTGACGCGCATCAGAATCGAATTCTGCGCCAACCCATTCATCCACCATGCGGTCGACAACCGGGCGAAAAGGCTCCATCAGATCACAAGCAAGGTTGAACTGATTAAATTCGTTTCGATGACAGATGCCACATTGTGTCAAATATCCACGGCTGACAATTTCTCGGTTGACAGCCGAAAGCAGGATTGCATATCCGTAGTTAAGAGCACTATTTATCGTACAATCAACACTCCGTGTGAAACCATCACCGAACAGCTCTTGGAAATAGATGCGAGCTGCAGCAGCCTCGCGGTTAGTTACATCTCCCGATCGCACTTCATCAATGGAACGTTTGAGCGTCTGGGCAGACGGAAGATCCCTCTCTTTTAAGAGAGTGGCTTGCTGCCGTATTTTTTCACGCACGACATGCTGCCAGACACGCTTCTTTATGGGCTCGCCCCATGCAAGCTGCTCCATAATGCGCTTACTCGTGTTATGCGCACCATAGAGCGGCAGGTATTGGCCAATGGGATCTTTTCTCTCATCAGAGACAACCAATGAAATCTTGTTTTTCGCCAACTCAGACATAAGGTAAGCACTTATGTAGACTTGCCGAGTCTGCAGCAAAATAGAGGAGACCTCTGAAAGATGGATCTTCGTAGTGCTGTCTTCCTTACGCACAAGTAAATACCCGCTCTCATAAGAGAGTCGACAAGGACTTTCAATGAAGATAGTTCTAAAGCCCAATGTGCGTTCGCCTTTCGAACATCCCAGTCACGGACTGGTCGACAAAGGTAATACCTTCCTCATTATTTAAGTATTTCTTTTTTGCTATCCTAATACACCCTGCAGTTTTAGAACCACCAACTAAAGTCATATCAATCATATTGGTCTTTGCAGCAGCAATGGAGACAAGAGAACATAATACTTTTGCTTGAGCACTTTTATCAAGTTTTGAAAATGAATCTCCTATTGAGCTTATTTTTAGGATTTGGGCAAGCTTTGGAGACAATTTGATAAATTTATCTTGAAGAGTACCAAAGAGACTTTCTAAATCCATTTCATCAGTAAAGAAGCCTCTCTTAATCTGCGTGAAAAGCTCAGTCTCATCCTGCGTAAAGGCAAATTGGCGAGCATTTCTAACTTCTTTTTTCCCTGTGATAAAGAAACGATCGGATCCAATTTCAATTTGCTGATATTTGTAAATTTTATTTCGAATAACGCCAACGAACTCAGCGCCATGCTCAGCCGCTTCTTTTTTAGCATAGTTTTCAAGTGCTTTTATACCGCCTAATTCGATTTGTGCCGAAATTCGCACGGGCACAGACGAGAAGACAAGCTGACACTTCCCCTTCTTATCCTTTTCTTTATAAATAAAAAAGTAAGCAAACTGCTCATTTGAAAATGCTCCATATTTTGCTGGATCGAGACCTTGCTTTACTGGTAACGAACTTGACGAAATCTTTTTGCTCTTGTCCCGTGGGGAATATACCGTGGCATCCCAGAAGGCACCGTTTGTTTCTTCTGGCATCCGAGAGATGAAGACTTGCTTATAGTTGAAAAACTTCCCGATTCGCTCACACTCGTATTCAGCATCCCAGCTATCCTTAAAGACTTCTCCCGTTCCCTTATCAAAGCCAGAGTGAAGAAAGCTTGAGATAATAAAACCAGCAGAGCTAGGCATGTGACCAGTACGACTAGCCTCTAATGCCTCAGCATGGATAAAGTTCCTTACTACATGTGCATAGCCGACAGGATTGTCATACATCTCTGAATGTCGTTTGAGAAGGAACCTTCCAATCTCAGCAGCAAGAAGTGCGTCGTGGGCATGGTGAAAATCATTAATCTCACGACATTTCGGATAATGCTTCACCTCGCGCAGCTCATGAGAAAGCCCAGCTCTTATGCCAAGCACGCGAGTCTCGGGGAAGCGATTCTCGAGCATAATTTTTGTAAGTTTTGTACTTTGGCTTGTCTCGACAAGCTGTCGAGAGATAAAACCTTTGATTTTCCTATCACTAATGTTAGAGCATAATAAATTATTAAATTTTTTATCCCCGATCAGGCCGACCCTATGGAGTTCACGCCAATAACCAGCCATGCGTTGTCTAATCGAGGGGCTGATGAGTAAGCTATTTGTTTTGGATTGATTTTCCTTTGAGAGCACAAGTGCTTTGTTTTCAAGACTATCATCCTTGATATATGACTGAGGAATAATGTGGTCTATCTGGTATTCTGACAGTCTCTCTATGTCAATAGGCTTCCCAGAATACAAGCTTTTGCCGCCCTGCATGAAGTAGAGCATCAACCGATCATCATCAAACTCTTTTGCGTTACGTTCTTCAAACTCTTTAATAAGCTCAGAGTTCTCATCTTTAAACGCCTTTAGAGTGTCATTGAGCTTTTCCCAGCGACGCTTTGTTCGCTTGCCCTTATTTTTAGGATCCTCATCTCTTGTCGTCTCTATGAAAATATGCGTTGGAGCCTTTCCTGCAATGCGGGCAATCTCCTCTACGATACGCGTGGCTTGATTGACAGTACGGCGGTTTGCCGGTGAGCCAGGCAGATCATTGACTTCAAACTTACCCTTAGCAGCAAGCTTCTTTTGGTTTTCCTGCTCAATAAGCTGCATGAAGTCAAGGTTGCTATCATGAATTATCTCCATGAGCACCATGGACTGCCGATAGCTTTCCCCACTTGTGGGGCATCCTTCACGCATGATATCCATAATTGATTTGGGACCATGGTCAGTGTCTGTCTTAAGACCTATGAGGAACTTGCGAGATAAACGACCCCATCCCCTAAAGCGCCTGTGGCAAATTGTCTTGACTTGCTCTGCTGAGAGAATGTCACCGAAATTACGCTTGAGTTCTTCTTTTAAGATCGAGCGGTCCTCAAAAAGCGTGTTCCATAAGATGATTTGCTCAACCTTCGGAACAAGGGACTCAGGGAGCTCATCAACATGGAATACATCCTTGCAGAAAAAGCGATAGGAAGACAGGTTTGACTCAAATTTTGTCTCCCCCTGGCCACCAGATACATGGATGCTAGTCCATTTACGATTTTCCCGCATCCAATCCTCTACGCTCTTATACGTTACTAAATGCTTTTGTTTGAAGAGGTCATCTATGATGCCTTGTCGGTCTGCGCAGTCAAAACGCCTCTGCTTATCCCCATCTGCGCTGTAATGCGTGCCATTTAGCTCATTGAGCACACAATACTCCTCATAGAGAAGGGAACATTTTGGTAAGACAGGCTCATCAACCAAATAGGTGCAGTCGCTTGTCATACGTTCGATAAATTTCTGAGCTGATCTGTTTTTATCGATAACTTGATCCCAGTTCCAAGGATATACAGGCTCGTTTTCTTTGCCCTGTCGATGCACAGACCACGCGAAGCGAAGCTTGCCATCTTGATCTCTTGCAGCATTTTTCTGTGTTAAAGGCCCCACATAATAGGGAATACGGAATGAAACTAAGGATTCGATCTTGTCTCGTTGAGCAAGGAGGAAGGGATAGAAGTGACCTTGGTTGGTAATGATCGCATTCATCTCTTCAAGATGGAGCTGATATGGGATGCTTCCGTTATCGCTTGTCTTAAGGCGGCGAAGAAAGCGCTCCTCACCAAAGCTCGCCATCATTTTTTTGTATTGCGGATCTGCCGCAGCCTGAGTTCCTTCAAAAAGCTTAATAACGTTTTTTTTGAAGTCGTCATATGAGGCACCTGCTCGTAGCAAGTTATACTTGGTATAGCCCTTTGCCTTAGATGGGTCGTAGTTATGGGTGCCTGGATAGAACTCACCTCGGAAGAACTCATTAAATTTATCCGGTGCGAACTTTCGTGTGAGGGCTTTGAGCAAAGTCAAGTCACTGTTATATTGCTCATACTCGCGCACCTTGCAATAGGAGATGGTCTTTCCTGTTGAACCCTTGAGTATCCCTGATTTTATCGGTCTGTCCCCACCAAAGCTTAAGATGCCCGATAATATGAACGCGGAGTATACGCCCCTGATTGCGTCAAACAGTGCCATTCCATCATCAGGTATATGGCTGAGGTATGCTTCAACTGCATCGTCATTTGAAAGAGAGAACTTTGACTCGTCTGCCTCCTCAAAGAAGATTGATGCGAATTCTGCTTTATATCCAATGATTGCTTTTGATATTTGAGCACCGAGGGTCTTTCTATTTTCCTTATCAAAACATAGCTGGTCTTGAAATGCGCTTTGCTTTTCTCCCCGATTAGTTGTCGGGTCCTCAAGCGTCTTGCACATATCTTCAATGTGATCACAACACGAAGTCTCTATGTCATGCGCATCGCACCAATCGGTCAAAGTTAGACATAGTGTCTCAATGGAACTAGTCATGTCAGCATTTGATGCACTTAGCTTCCGATTGTCTTGGTGCAGAAAGTTTCCTCGCGTCTTTACGATGTTGTGAAATGCCAGATAGATCAGACGTAGGTCAGCTTGATCATTGGTCTGCATGAGCCACGCACGCAAATGGTAGATGGTGGGGAATTTTGCATAATAGTCTCGCTCGGTAAAATCGGTAGCATTGAAGAACGGCCAACGATAATCTGCATGGCCGTCCATACGATCTTCTGGGTGCAGACGGGATTGATTGAGACGAATGAAAAACTCATCGTCTATCCCAGCCATCTCTTCACGAAACATATCTTGTAGGAGATTCAAGCGCCAACGACGACGCTCATAGCGACGGCGCTGACCACGTGCTAGACGTGTTTGCGCAGCTGGCTTTCCAGATGGGAAGACGCGACTCCCCCATGTTGGTCTGCCTTTAAAATGTAGGAGCTCTCCGTCTTCATCTGTTACAGCCCAGCCAACAGATCCTGTACCAAGATCTAGCCCAACATTATAACTGTCAGCATCGCGGAGATTCATAATCGCTCCTCATGTGCTCTTAATGGCTATATGGAAATTTAAATAACTTTGTGATAACATAATAATGTCTTGATTACCAGTCAGGACGTCACTATGAGTCAAAATACGGCTTTGCCAAAATTGCCCTCGGGCGCCACGTAGGTGGTAATTTTGATTCATTTAAATGGTCTTCTGTAAAGGAGGCCATTTTTTATTTCGGAATTCTTAAACCCTAAACTTTTTATTTCGAATAACGAATATGGATCGCCATGACACCTGTCAGTAATCGCCTTTTCTCCTTGCCCAGCAACGGCATCATAGCTCAACCTCTGCCGAATGGATGAGGCATAACTCTCGGCAGCTATACTGACTGAGAAAGCATTTTTGAAGAAGGGGATCCTATGAACAAGGAATTGCTGGACTACACTGCTACAAAAGTAAACGAAATGCTCGACGCACCATCGGCATCCGCAGACACCAAGAAGGCAGCACAGGCCTGGAAAGCTGCCATTGCAGCAGATGCGGACTCGGACGCTGCAACGAACACATTACTTGACGCCATCAGCAAACACCAGACTACAATCGATGACCTCATCGGCTTCGTTGGATCCGATGCTGCCAAGAAACTCTTTGGCGAAGAGAAGGCCGCCAAGATGCTGGCTCACGCGCAAGCGCGCAAGAAGGCCGGCGCAAGGTTCTGTGACTGTGCCGCCTGCAAGCCCTGCCATGAGCTGTTGCACAAGTTCGGCCGTGAGGAGGCGGACGTCTACCTATAGACAGCCATCAGAGCATGCGTCGTTGAACCTGGCCCATAGCGTTATG